>Ga0214545_1002350_pt1 | contig 36400 bp, 16 predicted proteins | sample CNSS4metaG_FD_160064 | JGI IMG/M metagenome (GOLD analysis project Ga0214545, IMG submission 160064) | Root nodule microbial communities from cowpea collected in UCLA plant growth center, Los Angeles, California, USA - CNSS4 | ecosystem: Host-associated > Plants > Roots > Nodule | place: USA...
TCCAAAAAGGAGGACTATTTCCAATCGTTTCAAAACATGAGGGACCAAATTGGAGCAAACGTTAGTTGGGGGACTAAAAACAAAATCGCATAATACTTGAGGGACTAAAAACATAATTAACCCTATATTATATATTGAATTAGATAGATTTTAATTTTTTTATAAAGTATAATATTTAATGTTAATAAATAATAAAATATAAAATTAAATATAATAAAACTAAAAATATTTGTTGAGATATATTTTTTTGTTCTTGCTCATTGTCTTTTAAATTTTTCAACTATTGTAGTCATCTTTCACTCTTGTATGTCCTTTTCGTTTCTCAAAAAAATAAAATTAAAATTAGAAAGTTAAACACACATTTATTCTTTCTACTCCCATTTCTCATTATTATCATAAAGAAAAGAAAGTTTTGAGAATAATGATATATGCAAAAGTCATATTGAAAGACATGTAAAAATTGTGATGAAGTCATAAGAATGAAAATTCTATGTGAAACTAGAGCTAGAAAAGATTTAAATGGTAAGTGGAAGAGAGCTCTAATACACCTACATCATTATCATTTGGGAGACTCTTGAAATTCTCATAAAAATGTTTTCTCCATATGATAATCGATTATCACTTTTCACAATTGATTACAAATAATTTTTAGGGTTAAGATAATCGAATATCTCTATAATAATTGATTTTTCTGGTAGAAAATAATTTCTAAATTCACTTTGGAATAATCTATTATTTTGGCCTAATTTTGAATTTTTTTCCCTAAAATGGACCAAAGTGTGATTTGCTTCTATAAAATAGGCACAATTCTATATTTTCAAAAATCAAGAAGTTAGATTATGAAATAACACTGTAACAAGCTTTGGTTTAACTTAGCTTTTAAAAGAGAGAATTTTAAAAGCTAATGATCTTGTCCAAGTGTGTTCTTGTCTGCTTTTCTAATGATCTATTTTTCCTTTCAGGAACCTCATTTTGTTCATGAATTATACAAGCTTAAAAATTATAAGGAATCCCATTTTTTTCACAAAAAGTTTCATTTTGAAATTTCCCTTCATAATTAGTTCTTAACCTTGTGTTTGGATAAAACATTTCAACAATGCTAAGGAATTGAAATGCATTGTATTTGAATTGCTTGAAATTAAAATCTCTTCATTTTCTAAATAACTTATTTGGATAAAGAAATTAAAATACATCACTTTTCAATTTCTTATTTGGATAAACAATTGATTTCTTATGAGATAGAATTTCATTTTAAGTTTAATTATGTTTTGAATTCATGATAAATTTGGAAACGGACTTGAGAACTCAAATGGGTTGGGCCAACCCAACTACATAGTCGAGTTGGTTTGACCCGACGAACCCAACGAACTAGACGGACCAGGTCGGTTGAGAAACCCTGACAGGTTGGGTCGGCACGATAATCCAAACAAGCCTGACCCGCTTGACAACCCATACGGGTTGGTCATGCCCACCAAGTTCGTCGACTTGGCTTGGCTCGACTCATTTGGTTCATTGAGCCGACTTGGCCCCACTAGGTCGTCGGGCCCACCCGACCTATTTTGGTGGTCAGGCCCACCCGACTTGTTTGTGTCATCAGGACCGCCCAACCTGTTTGTATCGTCAGGCCCATCCAACATGTCTTGGTCGTCAGGCCTGTCCGACACATCTTGTTTGTCGAGCCCTTCAGATTTGTCTTGGTCGTCGAGCTTGTCTGATTCGTCTTGATCGTTGGGCTTGTCTTGTCCGTCTTGGTCATCAAGTTTGTCGAGCCTGTCCGGGTCGTTGGGTTCGCCCAACCAGTTTATGTCGTCCAGCCCGCTCGGCATGTTTGGGTCGTTGGACTCGTCCACCTGTTTTTGTTATCGTGCATGTCCGACCAGTCTTTGTTTTCGAGCTCGTTCGGCTCGTCTTGGTCGTTAGGTTTATCTGGCCTGTCTCGGTCTTCGGGTTCCTCCAACCCGTCTTGGTTGTCGGATTTGTCTAACCTGTCTTGATTGTCAGGTCCGTTCGACTCCTCTTAGTCATCGGGCCTGTCCGACCCGTTGTGATCGGCAGACCCATCTGACCCGTCTTGGTCTTTGGGCATATCCGACCCGTCTTTGTTGTCTAGCCTTTCTTGGTCGTCGGTCTCGCCGGGCCTGTACGACCCATCTTAATCGTCGGGTTCGCCTGACCCGACTTAGTCGTCGAGCTTGTTCGACCCATTTTAGTTGTTGAGATCGCTTGATTGTCATGCCAGCTCAATACATGTGGGTCATCGGGTTCGGTGAGGTTGTGTGGGTCGTCGAGCTAGCCTAACTCATTTGTGTCGTCGGGCCTGCCTGACCTATTTGAGTCGTCAAGCCAGCCCAATCCGTCTTAGTCTTCGGGCCCACCTGACTCGTCTAGCTCGTCGAGTCGTCGGCCCGGCTCGTCGAGCCCACCTTAGCCAAAATGATAACTCTACTAGAGATGTCTAGAGTGTGAGGTTGAGTGAGAAAATTTTCAAATTCCACTTATTTTAAGGGTATTTAAATTTCTACTAATTTAACTAATTAAAATACTTTGAAAAATTGCTTGCATTTTAAATGTTTTAATTTCTCTATCCAAACAAAAAATTTCATCACAAAGAAATTTAAATTCTTCAAAAAAAAATAATTGCTTCATTAAAATTATCTATCCAAACACACCATAAGACTTTTATTTTCAACTCTTTTTCATTTTAAATTACTTAAATTTCTTAAATGCTTTAAAAAGATTGACTGTTGAGTGTTAGAAAAAAAATCCAAATATACCTAGAATAATCATCAACCATCACAAGAACAAAGTATGTTCCAAGAAAAATTGTTGTCTTTACGTAACCAAATAAATCCATATTCATAAGTTCCAAAGATTTTGAAATATAAATAACAATTTTAGATTTAAAAGAGAGGTGTTTTTCATCATCTCTTTTTGCAAAGAGATGTGTTTTCACATCTTTTCTAGATTTTACATGATCTTACCTGATTTGTTACGTGTTTCACTTTGTATTAATGATTATAATATCAGTTTAAAATAGTAATTTATAATCACTCTCCTTGTAAAATTGAATGACTTTTTCCATTGATTATTCTTTTTATTCCGTTGCTGATTTTGCACGATTAAATTTTTACATACTTTCCAAATGTCTAATTCTCTGATATTTGCTACTGATGGTTTTGTTCAACCTTCCCTTATATTCTAACATAGATTTACTTAGATTTGTTTACTGAAAAATTGATTAGATTTCTAAATTTGAAACTTCTAGTGAAATCAAAACACAATTAGATATATTCCTACTTTTTGTAGTAACAAGGTCCATAAATATCCATTTTACCGCTTCCAACAGTTCATGACAGCTAATGGTATTTATCATAAAACACTGTATCCTCATAGTCTTCAAAAAAATAAATGAAGTAGAATACAAAAACAGACGTCTTATTTAAACTACTCATACACTTATTCTTCGCAGTCACTTTCCTCGTCATTTTTAGATGTTATCCTAACTATATGTTATCTTACTAATTAGATATCATCATTTGAGATAATTTTTTCCTTAATCATCAAATGTGTCTTCATAAGATATCATCATCCTCAAAAAGATTAATAATGTTTTTTCTTGATCTTAATCAATATTGTGTCTCCTGGTGTTTTCTGAGTTTTTTCAAACTATACATTTGTTCCTTCTAATAAACTCATGCACTCACTTTCTCACTTTCTTAAGTTCGTTCCAAATATATACCTTCAACACATAATGTTACAGTGGACGTTATACTTTATTCTTCCCTAATATTGTCTCCTTCTCTCAAATGATTGACATGTTGTCGTCATAAAAGGTATACATTCTACTTGCAACACTACTACTCACTATACTAAACCTCAGTTATTGACAACTTTTTATCATTCATTATACTTGTTTGTTCATAAAGTGAAGTTTTATCTCACCTAAAGTCGCAACAAGCAATGCTCATCAAATTAGTTGAATTTGGAAGTCAATTCCTCCTCTAACTAACTCATCAAACCTCAGTAAAATTGATACCTGTAAAACTTCTAGTTGTTAAAAAGATACACACAAGTCAATTGGGTTGAGAAAACACAATTAATATAATAGATACAAGATAAATAAAACAGATATGATAAATTTTAATAACAAAAATATGATACGTGAATAAATAAAAATATTCTCAGTTTAATATATAGAATTTAAATACTCTTATAAACAATGTGTAAGCCCCATTTTTCCAACTTATATGTGTATGGGTCTCGCCCTTTTCGTAGGCCCAATGCCAGACCATGAAGGGACCCTAATACCTCCTTTCCAGCCACTCACACTCACTTGTCTCCTTTTCAGAAACTGTTCCCCTCCCTCACACTCTTCACTCCACCAAAGTGCTCTACTAGGGCATATGCTCCTCCCCTTGCTAGTTAGCTAAACCGATTTGTTCTCTCGGGTAAGTTGAACTTCAACCTTGTTCTTCTCCTTTTCCAGTTCAGAGACTCTAGTTTTGTCTTGGGTTCTTTCTGGAACCTCATTTCTCAACTCTGTGTATGCTTGTTTTCAGCTTCGTAGCTTGCTCCAGTGCCCTATCGCTCTTTCTTGGGTTACCATTTTATTTGCTAGCGTCTAAAAAGGTAAGAGAAGCTAGGTCCTTTTTCGTGTCTTGAAGTACGTGGTCTGTTTCTGCTTCTGTTGTATGCTTAAAGTGATTAAAAAATGCTTGTACCTATTTTTGGATGAACTGTATAGATTGTACTTGGCTGTTTTTGGGTGCTGCATGCGTGAAACAATGGGAGAGAGCTGGTATTCTCGCCCAAGCGAGCTCGTCTCGCCTAGGCGAGAACAGCATAAGCTCGCCTTAGTTCTACTCGAGCATCTCGCTCAGGCGACCAACTCTTGTTTTGAGCGACGTATCGTCTCGCTCAGGCGAGAATGGCTCGCCCAAGCGAGCCCTCGAGAAAAACCAGTTGTGCTCTTCTCGAGTCCTCGTCCAGGCGAGGGACTTTAGTTTTGGACGAGTGGCGATCTCACCCAGGCGAGCTGGTCGCGCCCAAGCAAGGGCTCGCAGAGTGTCACTGTTAAAGGCCTCGCCTAGGCGAGAATGCCTAGCTTAAGTGAGACAGTTGTTGTCGCTTAAGCGAGGGCTTCTAGCCTAAGCGAGAACAGTGCAGGTTCACACTTTATGTTCATGTTTAAGTTGTGAGTGGCTATTTATCTCGAACATACATGATTTATGTGAATTTGCATGAGTTGTATGAGTTGTATGAACTGGAATTGGTATGCTGGAAGTGATTATGGCATGGAACTGTTAGTTGGTGGTTTGTTGGCATGGGAATTTGATGTTTGAAATGAAAGTGGTGGTTAGGGTATGAGAAACATGAATTTGGCGTGAGATAGGTGTAATTCTATGAGTCTTGTGGGAGAGACCTCATGGTGGTGTGTAGTGTATATAATTAAGATAAGGATTCAAGTAAAGATCGCATCCCGAAACTCTAAAGGATCCGTTAGTCTCATGTAGAACAAACTAATATAAATGGTGAGAGTAGCGGGAGGCCCTAGTCTTTGGCAGGATAAGGACCTTAGATGCTTGAAGGCTAACTTTGTGTGTGGTAGGGTGAAACCCATTGGCAATGCCTCTGCAGAGCAGTAGAGGCCACCACATCCAGTGAATCCAATCTTATTATATGTATCCGGATAATTGAGTCATAGTGTCTTGCTTGTTTGCTATAACATGACTTTGTGCCTACTTTGTTGCATGCTTGAGAACTATTTTACATATCTGCTTACTATAATATGTTAAAAATCATTCTACACTAGCTTACCCTTTCATTTGTGTCTGTTTCTTGTATTGCTTTCTCTTTTGTGATCACTTAATTGGTGGGAGCAAATGGGAGAAATGCTGAAAGTGGATTTGATGGTGGCAGCGGTGTCGTTTAGTTGAACATGTTATCTGTGGTTCTTAGGAGCAGTGTTATGGTCCTAGTGCCTTTATATAATTCCTAGTTCTAGGAACAACCTTTTGCAAACTTCTAAACTCTCAGTATATGTTATGTTTATGGCATCCTTAGTATGCCTTAGTATTCTGTTAAGTATATTTATGGATGACTGTACCAGTGAATTCCGATATGTATACTACTCATCTGATTGCTCTTTATTATTATAACTGTGATGTTTTAATTTAGTAGTATTTAATTGGGACGCCACACAATGTCCTATATCTTCAAAATAACAGTCTTGTCTCAATGTCTCTATTTTCTATAATTAAAAAATTGATAAATAATTATCAATTTCTTCCTTAAACAATGTCATACTAGTCACAAGTTGCAAAATGATTTCTTTATTGTTGTAGAGGGGCAACACTTCCCATTAAATAGGCGCAAAATCAATGCTAAAGCAGTATCTAAATAACCTTGATGCGCCCAACGAGTATCCGTAGTCAGCTTCATCACTCTTTGAATTGCCAAGGATACAAAAAATTATCTAATCTATCCCCGCCAAAATATGCTCTCAAATAGTATCCCAGATAATCAACAGCCACGATCCGAATGAAGCCAGTGGATCTCCGTGCTTTATAACTCTTTGTATAGCCACAAGCCAAAAGAAACCTCTAACACTCAGTCAAGTAATCTTATTTTTCATCTTCACCATCAGAAAGCAGAAAATCTTGTATTTGTTCCCTGAAAACAAGAATATTGCCACATAATCTCTGATGTCATGAACAAAGGTCAAGACATTAAGTTCCTATCATAAAATAAATAGCATCTTTCAAGCATACTTCAAAGAAATCCATAATCACAATTAAAATATTGACCATAACTCGAGCAATGTGCATACACCGAAAAGATGCATAGGTATATCAAGTAATGTCTTCAGTGTAACCAAAGGCATCAACAAGAGAAATAATCCTTTAGGTAAGAAACCCCAAAGACTGGACAACCTGACCTAAATTAAAGTATGGCTGTTTCCTAATGATAGTCAAAACAATTTGATTCAGGAATTTCATTATCACAATTTATTCTAAGACATGGAGTCAAGGCGGGTCGGTATTTTGACGAATACTTGCAAAGCCAAAGAAACAGGTTATCCAAAATTCTGATATTCATATAATTTCTTTTACCATTGCTTGTACTTTCACTTAACAATGACATATACTAGTCAAAATTATCGATAAGAAAACAGATTATGTCAACAGATTTGTAGGAATCAACAAGGCTAGAAGTAACCAAGGTCTGAGTGGTACGAGTTATTAACAAATTTGAAATACAATCAACTGATATTGATAGCAAAACAAGCTCTCACCTTAGCAGACTCAAATTACCATCGCTAGATTGCTTTGCTCGGCCAACCATTGATTGAGGTAAATCCATATAAAATTGTTCAATTGATGTTGAATCACTTGGAAGAATCTGAAACTGACAACTTGAACAGCAGGTATTGTAAAAATTGTCACTACTTCTGTGGCTATCCATATTGCTCCGATCAACAATCTCACTCTTGTTGAGTGGGCTGTTGCAGAGAGTACAAAAAGATTCAGAGGAAACAGACTCATTTGATTTGAGATTATATCTCTTCTGTCGTCTTCGAGTCGCCAAAGGAACATTTCCATCAATGATCTCTGGTATCCTATTGAATTGAAAAGGAGTGAGTTTACCAGCTGTTCTTACAATTGTGCTCTCTCGAGATGGGTTTTCTTCCTGCAAAATAGGTATTCATCTACTTATTTTCTCATTAAATTTAAGTTCCTGCTAAAGTAAATCATAAAAACAAAAAAGGCATCTTCCATAAAAGCAAGCATTAAGCCACACAATATGCAAAACCATAGCCTAAAACATCAAGTGGGAGAACTTGACGCAAAGGCGAGTCATAAAAAAACGATGGCTCATATTAAAACACCCACAGTCACAAGAACTGACTTTCTTTATATATCATTACATGTCTCCAGGATATATAAAAGGGTTAAGGGCACACCAAAGTATACCTGCAATAAAGACACAAAAGACGATACCAAGCTATTAATGCTAGAGCACGGACCTGTAGACAACTTCACAGTCTTTAGACTGCCCTGCCAAAAAGAGATGAGACACATACATTAAGTAAGATTTATATAATTCAGTCGACAAACATAAAAGACCACACATGCAAAATAAAGTAAAATTATACAAAACTTATAACATAAACAAACAAAAACACCAATCTCTATTCTCGTCAATGTTTAACATGTCTGGAGGACTACAAACCCATCAAGGTGGCAAAGCATGTTTATCTCTTGGGCAAAACAGTCACGCAGAGGAAGTACAACAGGAACTTCCAATCTAGCATCAACATATTGTATATCTGCAGGCAATGAGTATCCTTGACCCTGTTAAAACAAGACATCTGAATTGATTATACAAGGACATTCCTTATTTAGAAGGAAAGAGAGAGTAAGAATATAGACAAGGTCCCAAGGATTACTAGTATAATTTTATCAAGAGCAATGAGCCAATGACACAAATCCTAAAATAATCCACATAGTTATAGAAACCTTAACTTGCAAAAAAAAAAAAAAAAACAGAGAGAGAGAGCTAATAGTATTAGACTTTTTGATTTCATGTCACCTTTAACTCAGATTGCTCCATTCAATACTTCAAATAGGCAAAGTTAACACTCAGCATGCATTTTCGATCCAATCATATCGAGGATCACTTTTCAGAGAAAGCTTTTTTATTGCAGATCAGGCAATCAAGAATATAACAGCTGAATTCTACTAAGCAAATGAAGAAAAACAGCAGTGATACTCCCCATCAGTAAACACAGCAACCAGATAACATTTCTCCTTAAACAAAACTTTTAACTGTCTAAGAGACTCTTATGCACTTCACCAAATGTATATATGGGGAGTTAATGCATCAAATGAGAAGCATATAAGAGTATGTGTATAATTTCAACAACTAACTCTTTAAATATAATGCTTCAAAATCTATAAAGCTTGGTTGCGTCAATGGGAAGCCGTTTCCTCACTTCCAATGCACCACTTACATGGAGACCCTACAGGTGCAGTACAACATGACGTCAGACACATTATCTTGTACCGCACGTGGCCTAACCTTTGAACTGCTGGAAGTGACGCAGCCAGTCCTTGAAAACGCCGAAAGTGATGCAGCTCAACCCTTTGGATGTATTGCAGTGGCACAGGAAACGACAGAAGTGAGCCTTTTTGGTGGCAATGGAAGTGATGGCGGTAAGCCTTTGCAATGGCTTTGTTGTGTCTCCTCTTCACATCAGTGGCTGATAAGTGTGAAAAATACTGATTATTCATGTTTGATTAAACCTCTTAATTGTATTCATTCATATGTTTTGTGGAAAGATTTAGAATGTTTTTAGGTTTCTTTTAAGATAGATATACTTTGTCTTTTTCTGGGGATTATTGTATTGGATATTGTATTGGAAAGTGAAGGATTGGAGAAGAAGAGAGAGTTGCACTGTTAGGACCTTGTCGCCCAACAACCTTTTCAGTTCCCCCAGAGAGAATCTCATCTTGCCCATCGAGAAGACAATTTCTAAAGTGGTTAAAGTTTCAAAAGTTACACGAAATAGGAAGTTATGGAGTGTGGGAATGCAAGAGACTGAAAAACACGGGAAAGGCTACTTTAGGGCAAGAAGAGATCAAATTCTTTCATTCATTCCATCAATTTCATCCAACTTTTGTGCTTTAGATGCTTAGGAGTGACTAAACTCCTCTTTCATTGGGGTTGGATGTAACGAACTTTACTCTTTGTACATATGTTTTATCTCAATTATTCACGTGCATGATGACAATCTTTGCTATTTGGTGGTATCTAATCATTGGAAAATGAATTGGAACTTAACCTTTGATAGCATAGCCATGAGATTGGATTCTAGGAATAGACATAATATCTAGGTCATTCTAGACATCGTATCTTATTGCAAGTCTTGTGTTAAAATAGTTAAGGAATTAATGTTTTGGCACATTGACTTAGAACTTGCCTCTAAGGAATTAGGACTAGTATGCTTATGATGTGGATGTTTGAGCAAGATAGAGATATTGTGTAGGAAATATTGCATTAATTTATAACTTTAATGTTTAGTAATTGTCTATGTTATTCTAGAGAATCAAATCAACCATTAATGTCTATCACCGTTACTAAAATCAGTAAATAATTATAATTAGACAAACAAACGCAAATCCCTTGGGAAAACAATACTTGGACTTCCATTTTACTACTTTTAACAAATTGGTACACTTGCCAAAGAGTAAATAAGTTTTTTGTGTCGTTGCCAAGGATTTGTTTGTTTTTGTTTTGTCTGATTGTGTTATTTACAAGTTTAGGCTTATACACTCATTTGTATATTCATCTTTTTTTGTATTTGTGTATATATGTATTTTGTATCTGCTTACTTGTCTTTTTAGTGTTTCTTGTTCTACATGAGAAACAGGACTAAAGCTGATAATCTACTATTTAATCTTGAATTGAAAGAAGAGCTCATAGGAACAACAGTAGAAGAAGAAGGCAAAATCAAAAGGTTAAAGAGGAAAATGAGACAGCATCTACTTTTGAACAGTCTATCTTCTCCTCAACTGATCAAGAGGAGGAAGAAATGGTCGGTGATGGTCATGGTAAGAGACAAGTCCGACGTGCTATGGAAGATTATGCTTCATTCTTTGCACCTCATAACTTCAGCAACATTACAACTTGTGGTAAATGCTGCCAACATGGAGATGAAGTCGGCCTTGATTCATTTAGTCCAGAGTAACCAGTTTACTGAACTTTCACATGAAAATCCATACACACATGGCCACTTTTTTGGAGATATGTAACACAGTTAAGATTCACCAAGTGCCAAATGAGGCTATTAGTCTTTTCTCTTTCGCTTTGGTTGGGAATGCCAAGGTTTGGTTGAACTCCTTCCCAGAGAATAGTTTAATTGACTAGGAGGATGTTCTGGCCAAATTCTTGAACAAGTACTTTCCAAGATCAATAAAGGGAAGCAAGAAATCTCATCCTTTCAATAAGAGGCTTACGAGTCAAACATGGAATAGGTTCAAAGGTTTGTTACGGAAAACCCCTACTCATGGTTTTGACATGCCTGCACAACTTAATCTCTTCTTAGAAGGTTTGCAATATCATACTAAGTTAATGTTGGACACCTTGACTAGAGGCAACACCACCACCCCCCCACCAAGATTCTGGCCTGCCCCGCCAAGAAATTTACTCATCAAACTTGGGTCCCATCATGAGAAAATCATCAGGTGTGTTAGGAAATAGCCAAAGACAACTTATGTAAGTTGTCCATGAGACAATGTGTACTTCGTCGAATTGCCTGCTATCCTCCTATCTAGCAAACATGTGGCCCATAGCTGCTTGAAAGGAACCTTCAGAAAAAGTAGAGGAGCCACAAGATGAACTCAAAAGATGTGATCGAGCAGTAGCTCTAGGTGTAGGAACAAGATTAACTAGTGGGTTCACACAATGCTTGGAGATGAACCTGCTAATTATGGGGGTTGGAGGCTAAGTAGCACTGGTGTGTCAGAAACAACACCTTTTGTCTTGCATAAAGCAGTGATGAGTGTTGGAAAACCCAACTTGGAAGCAATACTAACAATGATGGCAATCTCCTGTGAAATGATAACCCCAATATCAATAACATATATGATCCCATAAATCAAATAAGAGATATTTGAGTATTGGGAGAAATGTTGGTATAGGAGAAAACACTAAACATTTGTGTCAAGCGAAAAGTTAATTACGGATCTTCGTCTCATGCTTCTCAAATTGATTCCATGGACGAAGACGTTTCCTTTTAGTATGACCAACATAAATTTACATCCGAAGATGTTGCAAAAAGATTTCATGAGATCATACCTTTCAGGATCTTACCAAAGAGGCTTGTCAAATTGAAGGAGGGGGAGTTTGATGACTTCAGGATGGAGTTAGGGAGACGACAATGGCATCGAGTGTTGGGGAACCTTCCCAATGAGATTGATGAGGTTCTAGTTAAAGAGTTTTATGCCAATGCTTACAACTCTGATGGTTATTTGCCTTGCCAAGCCAAGGTCAAGGGTGAAATGATTAAATTTTACTACAAGGCATTAAATACTTTCTTGCGGACTCTTGTATGGTGTGTTCCTATCAACAGAAAATACAAGAGTCCGCAAGAAAGTATTTAATGCCTTGTAGTAAAATTTAATCATTTCACCCTTGACCTTGGCTTGGCGAGGCAAATAACCATCAGAGTTGTAAGCATTGGCATAAAACTCTTTAACTAGAACCTCATCAATCTCATTGGGAAGGTTCCCCAACACTCGATGTCATTGTCGTCTCCCTAACTCCATCCTGAAGTCATCAAACTCCCCCTCCTTCAATTTGACAAGCCTCTTTGGTAAGATCCTGAAAGGTATGATCTCATGAAATCTTTTTGCAACATCTTCATATGTAAATTTATGTTGGTCATACTAAAAGGTAACATCTTCGTCCATGGAATCAATTTGAGAAGTATGAGACGAAGATCCGTAATTAACTTTTCGCTTGACACAAATGTTGAGTGTTTTCTCCTATACCAACATTTCTCCCAATACTCATACATCAAATATCAATCTTGAGCGCTCTTATTTGATTTATGGGATCATATATGTTATTGACATTGATATTGGGGTTATCATTTCACAGGAGATTGCCATCATTGTTAGTACGGCTTCCAAGTTGGGTTTTCCAGCACTCATCACTGCTTTATGCAAGACGAAAGGTGTTGTTTCTGACACACCAGTGCTGCTTAGCCTCCAACCCCCCATAATTAGCAGGTTCATCTCCAAGCATTGTGTGAACCCACTAGTTAATCTTGTTCCTACACCTAGAGCTACTGCTCGATCACGTCCTTTGAGTTCATCTCGTGGCTCCTCTACTTTTTCTAGAGCTTTCTTTCAGGCAACTATGGGTAAAATGTTTGCTAGACGGGAGGATATTTGGGATAGCCAATGGGCAATTCGACGAAGCACATGGTGTGTCGTGGACAACTTACATAAGTTGTCTTTGGCTATTCCTAACACACTTGATATTTTCTCATAACGAGACCCCAGTTTGATGAGTATGTTTCTTGGCCTTAGGGCAAGCCAGAATCTTAGTGGGGGGTGATGGTGTTGTCTCTGATGATGATGTTGATGATGATATTGATGATGATGTTGTTGTTGAAGAGGATCCTCCTGAGGATGATGCCTGAGATTTCTAGGGATAAAATTTGTTATTTTTAAGATTCTGTTTAAAATGCTCCTTGGTGTTGTTTAGTTATGTGTAGTTTCGTTATGGGTTTAGTACTTTGACAAGTGTGAAAAATACTTATTATTCATGTTTGATTAAACCTCTTAATTGTATTCATTCATGTGTTTTGTGGAAAAATTTAGGATGCTTTTAAGTTTCTTTTAAGATAGATATACTTTGTCTTTTTCTAGGGATTATTGTATAGGAAAGTGAATGATTGGAGAATTAGAGACAATTGCAGACCTTGTCACCCAGCGAGAGTGGTTTGTCGCCCAATGGGCTTGTCCGTTCGCAAGCAAGAATCACATCTCACCCAGCGAGAAGACAGTTTCTGAAGTGGTTAAAGTCAAAAGTTACTCAAAACAGGAAGTTCTGAAGTGTGGGAACGCAACAGAGATTGAAAAACATGGGAAAGGCTACTCTAGGACAAGAAAAACTCAAATTCCTTCATTCATTCCATCAATTTCATCCAACTTTTGCGCTCTATATGTTTAGGAGTGACTAAACTCCTCTTTCATTAGGGTTGGATGTAACGAACTTGCACTCTTTGTAATTTTCCTATGCAATATAATCTTTGTCTTTGTTCATATGTTTTATCTCAATTATTCATGTGCATGATGGAAATCTCTGCTATTTGGTGGTATCTAATCATTGTAAAATGAATTGGAACTTAAACTTTGATTAAACAACCATGAGATTGGCTTCTAGGAATAGACGTAATCTCTAGGTAATTCTAGACACTGTATCTTAATGCAAGTCTTGTGTTAAAATAGTTAAGGAATTAATGTTTTGGCACATTGACTAAGAACTTGTCTCTAAGGAATTAGGACTAGTATGCTTATGATGTGGATGTTTGAGCAAGATAAAGATATTGTGTAGGAAATATTGCATTATTATGGTTCATGAAATTCAACCTTAGTGAAGCATACCCTAAATTATTTTATAACTTTAATGTTTAGTAATTTTGTACGTTTTTCTTGAGAATAAAATTAACCATTAATGTTTGTCACCGTTGCTAAAATCAGTAAATAATTATAATTAGACAAACAAATGCAAATCCTTGGGAAAACGATACTTGGACTTCTATTTTACTACTTGTAACGAATTGGTACACTTGCCAAAGAGATAACAGTGGCAAATGCTGCCACCGTGGCTCTCTTCTTGTGGGAAGGCGTAGTGTCCTTAGATTCAAAGATGGGACTCCAATGGGACTTGTTGTGACATGATCTAGGAAGGTAGGGACGATGGACTGCATGATGGCAGGGTGGTCGCTGGCATGTAGGAGCTAGAAACCAGGGTGGGGTTTCTGCCCACAAATTCCTCTTTTATTTACATTTGTTGCCACTATTTGTCCTTTTATATGTATTAAAAAATTAATTTTACTAATCAATCTATTAATTATGTAAAAAACTAGATAAATGACTAATTCAATATGTAGTTATCTTCTTAATTAATCTTTGAAGGTAAAGAAAATCAAATAATTTATGAAATAGATTTTATTTAAATTGTCCGAGCTTCTTAGGTCGAAATTGACAGAACAAAGCACATGAGAAACTCCTCAAGCAAGCAATGCTTAGAGTGAAGAACATTCAATTTGGCAAGCTGATTCACAAATCATGAAAATAATTCTTAATCAGTCAACCGACAATAATGACTGACTAAGTAAAATCCAGTAACAAACCTTCACGGTGGCTGAAATGACATGGCAAGCAATCCTAGAAATGCATGATCCCAAAACGATCCTGTTATACCCACATTCTGAAGCAACCTGTACAATCATAAAATTTTTCAAACAAACTCGTTTTCATATAAACAAATGTATGTCTACAAGCTTCAGAGGCAACGATAGTAAGCTATGATGTACATAATAGTAAGCTATGATGTACATAATAGTAAGCTATGATGAACGAATATGATAAATGTATTGTATATGATATTTACAAGATACATTTATTTTAAAAGTAATAGAATACATGATAATGATAAATATATGATTGTTATTATGTAAATTCAAATTAAAATTAACAAATGTATGAAACGTTGTTGTCAAAATAAATAAATAAATAAATAAATAAATATATATATATATATATATATATATATATTATTAAGTAAGACAGTCATCCAGAACCAGAAACATACCTTTTGCAGCGCCAACATTCGCATACACAGCAACATATCCTCCCTTCCCGTCGGATCAGTGACCGTGTTCATTACCTTGATTAGCCTATCCTTCCCATCACCAGAATCCGACGAGTAAATCGTCTCAATGGGAACAATATGCAACTCCTTCCTCGGCGGAACTAAACAAGACACAACCTCTCTAATAAATTCAACAGCTTCCTCCATTTCACTGGAAGGAATAGACAAGACGGCACTCTCATCAATAAACACAACTCCAACACCAAACACCGGCAAAGACCTATCCCTACTCGCATCAAAGTTCCTCTGAGCCCTCTCTTGCATGTCATGCACAAATTGCAAAGCTACCCTAAACAGAAAAAAAAAGAAACACACCTTTTATTCTCCATTAAATACAATAATCAAAATTTAAATTAGCCGAACATTTCAAATAATAAATTAAAGACATTTAAAGAGAAAAATAAAATAAAAAGGGGATTGGGTTTTGAACTGACCTGGAAGAAGGGCCACCTGAGAAGGCAACGAGGACCTTATCGGTGGGCGTGATCATGGCGTTTGAAGTGACAGCAAAACGAAACTTTCCGAATAAGTTGGTTTTGAAGCAATCGGCGCAGAAACGGCCGTCGTCGATTCCGCCGTAGCCGGAAACAGCGACGTTGATCTTGCACTTGATGCAGACATTGGTAGGGATTGTTGAATCGGTTTCTTGGGATTTGATTGGTTGGTTAGATGTTGCGTCTTCGTCTTTGTAGCAAGAACCGGATTGGCACCCAGAGCCATTGCACGCCATCGCGGTGATTGCACTTACCTTGTTAGGGTTTTGCGGGGTTTTAATTTCGACTATTTTAAGAAAACAAAATTAGGCATTGCAGCAGCAAATATTACAAATTTTTAGGAGACGTTCTTTCCTATTATTTTAGTTTGTATTGAATCATTAATAATTTGAGTTCCATTAATTTTTAAATGTTTTTCAAGAAATAATTTAAGTCTTAAAAAAATTATTTAGGTTTATTTTGGTTTAATTTTTTATATTTTGTTATCTCTGTTTATCCTAATTAATTATATGATTTGTAATTATAATGATAATCGTATAAATAGAAGTAATCGATGTATATAATGTAAGAAATTTAAATTGAAGTAGTTAATTTTTTAGATAACTAATTTAAAAACGATTGTTGATTGCTTAAAACAAAATTGTGTGAAAACTCAATACTACTCTTATGGTGATTACATTTTTTGTTATATGATTGATCAATTATATATAGATAACAAATAACATGATTATTATTTTTATATTATATAATCTAAAATTTATTTTTATCATTGATTTAAAAAAATTAGAATATATATTATAGAGCTTTTTATTCTCAACTCTCCTCGTCCAATCACTGAAGTGTTCCCCTAAGGAAAAAATATATAATATTCCATAACAAAGGAATAATAACTTAATTATATTAAGTTTTTAAATATGTTGCATTCCAAGTTCTTGGTTAAAAACTTTATGGGTAAGATATCTGAGCTTGTGTTTTGAATGGAATCAACAATTTGATATTAAGCATTCCAATTTGTTGCAACCTTCCATTATTTCTTGTATGACTTTACCAAAATTTATTAATACTGTCACCTTTATTATTTGTTTTTTTAGTCATGTGTTATAGCACATAGCTACTATATTTTTAGTAGTCTTTTCTCCTAAGTTTGTCTCATTTTCAATTTCGTGGATTCATCTAGGTATCGTTATTTTTGTCAAATAAATCTCTTAAGATATCTTTCTTAGTTTAAGTAAAATCATGATTCTTGTACCGTATGATTCTTGATCAGGCGATTCAAGGATAAGCGATCGAAGGTCGCCCGTTATAGATGGATAATTCTGTGGGTTGTTGATTTGACAATTTCTCTAGAGTGATTTTAAGGAGCTCACGACCCGAGCGGCCACCACCGTTCATTCTAGTGGAATTTTGTCACCATAACATAATTATGAGACATTCAACAGCATGCACGACCCTTTAGTCGAGCGGCTGCACCCAAACTAAATCTGTAAATTAAAGTAATACAAATCGATAATCAAGTGTTAAAAATAATTAGACCGTGATTAAGAAAAACATAATCAGAGACTTATAGACAGGTACCCCGATCGTTTGAACAACCGAGCGGGACGGAACGAAAGGAGATCGAACGGGAGTTAAATAAAGGAAAGCGAACGATAGGAACTGCAACGAATAAAAAGTAAAAACTGAGTGTTTTTAGATAGATGCTAGATCCATGTACCCGAAACAATATCCAACTCATATATACCTCGAAAAAGTTTTTCATAATAATAGATGACCGAGAGAACAATGATAACTCTAGAAAAATCTACATAGTAGGTATTATCTATAATATTAATATATATTTATAAACTTTTATCTTACATTGACAAAATTAAATAAAAAATAAATAATTATTTTCATTTTTAAATAAGTACGTAAATATAATTTTTTCATTTTTAGTTTATTTTCGAGTTAATAAAAACCTACAATTATATTTAATTTTAATATTTATAAAAAATAGCGTGCATATATATAAATTAAGTAATTTGAGGTGGCGTATAAAAATAGTTTTAGTTCATAATAAATATTTTCTGGGTACTTAAAATCTACTAAGATCAATAAAAACAGTAACAATATTCAAAAGTATTAACATCTCATATAATGAACATGACATTTGGATGGAAACACAAAAAGCTAAGATAAAACCAAACGAAAATGGAGACTTGAAATATGAAAAATGATACTTTTTTTTTGCTAAGGTTTAAAAAGTTACCCATATTTATATTTAAAAAATATAATTATTTATGCGGTAAATGTTTTACTATATTTACTTATATAACTAATTAGGTTAGATAATCATTTAACTTTAGATAAATATAATAAAATATTTATATTTTTATTACAATAGAATAATTAATTAAAACAATACAAATTCTATATTTTGTAAAGTAATTTTTTTAGTAGTTAATTTTCTTAAATATTTTAAATTCATTTAATTATTTTTAAATAATTTTTTATATTATTTATAATCTTATAAAATAATCATTTTATAATTACTAATTTTTGAATTTTAATTCATAACTGTTTTTACTAAAATTTAAGTAGAATCATGTAGCAGTTTTCTTGGTAGCTTTATATAATTAGTTTTCTTTATTTTTGTTGGGATTTCAAAGACTTATAAACGTACCCTTTTTTTTCTAAGTAGAAGGCTAAAATATTTTTTTTATTTGGAATGAAAAAAAAGGCAAAATAAGTTTATCATACAAAAAATTTGACAATTTGTTTTGGTTTTGTATAACAGTTAAAAATGGACTAGTTTTCATATAATAATTTTTCATTTCTATTTGAGTTTTAACTAGTTTTGTTACATATATGGGTGTCAACAGGCGAATATGATATGAATAGTAACTTTCACGTGCTGGATAAATATTTGTCACGTACTCGTACCTATATGTATAAGTATCTGTTATCGTTATGTGAGTACTCGCATATTATTTTAATATCCACGGATATCCATATATACTTGCGAGTATTTACAAAATGAGTATTTAATATTTAATAAAAAAATTAACCATAAATTTAAATAAAAATACAATGCATAATCTTTATAAAGTTCAAACAAAGTGACAATAACTCATTTAAATGATGAATAACAACTTACAAATAAATGGAGATTTTTTAAAATCAACTGATAAAAACTAACCCATTGATAAAAAATAACCAATTTAAAATCAATGTGTTAATGATTTAATAATTTTTTTAATTTAAATTAGAGTATAGCGGATACATGTATTCAAGGATCGAATACTATAATACTCGTATCCATTACCTGCGGGTATCAATGTCCAATATCTATTTCCTATTGTTGCGGGGTTTTTTTTTCATGGATACTCGTATATATAGATTTTGTTGACCTCCCTAAGTACCTAAGTATATTGTTAATGATTGCATGGAAATTGTTTATTTAACGTGCTTTATTTTTTATATATCAGAAGTTTTTGTTTTAATACAATTTGTTTCTAACTTAGGCTTTTAATTCTGTAAGTAATATTTGACGAATGTTATTTCATTGCATTTTGGTTTGTAAACCATTAAGGTACGACAAAATATTAATTTAATAACGTTTTATTACCAACTAAATTTATGATAGTTTTTAGGATTAATTATGCTATAAGTGTTTGATAAATTTCACAATTTCGAATTGAATTTTTAATATTTTTTTTATAGTCAGATTCAGTACATAAATTTTGTTTCAATTGAATCTTTGTTATTAACTTATTAGTGATCTGAGTGATAAGTGGCTGATGTGATCATTATCTTGCTTATCAGTGATGTGATTATTACGTGACTGACGTGGTTATTATGTTGCCATGTTACCTTGTTCAATTATCGTCACATATAATTTTATAATTTTATTATTTTAAAATTATAATTTCATAATTTATAATTTTATAATTCTACAAGACAATTTTATAAATATGACACAATGTGACGATGCGACAATATGATGACATAATGATATAACGATAGCATGATATAACAATATGATGATATAACAAATGATTATATAACAATATGACAATATAATAATATGATGATATAATGATATGACGATATAACACTATGAAGCTTACAATATGAAGATATAATGATACGATGATATAACAATATGCACATACGACAATATAACGATATAACAATAACACAATATAACAGTAAGACGATATATGATATGACGATATAATAATATCACAATATGACAATATATGATAACACGATATAATGATAAGTTGATATAATGATATAACGATATAATTGATATAATGTTATGACGATGTGACAATATGATAATATTACAACATGATAATATACCGATATAACGATATACCAATATAACTATAAAATTTTAAAATTATAAAATTATAAAATCATAAATTATAAAATTATAATTTATAAAAATTTAAAATTAATAAAATAACATTGTGACATAGCAAAATAATGTTAATCACCTAACAACTACATTACTGAGTTAACAGAAAAAAAAAAGTTATCTGCGAACATTCAATTCTTGAATTCTTGAATTTTTTATTTATTATGTATTCAGTAAGTTATTAAAATTTATTATCAACTCAATTGAAATTTTTTAAATTATCATGAACTTAATATTAAGCTTAATTTTTATTTTTTAAAAATTACTTAATAAACAATTTTTTTTATTATAACTTAATAAATTAGTCGCTAAAAACCGCAAAACGTATTAATCATAGAGTTCAATTCCTTTTTATTTTTTTATTATTATATCTTGATTTAGTTTTTTAAAATTACAAGAATTTGTAATAAAAACTGAAAATATTCAAAACGTATGAAAAAAAAAATGGAATTTGGCAATGTTAATCTTAATTCTTCTCTCGTAATCGACTACCTTTCCCTTTATTTTATAGAGGAAGTAATGCAGTGGTCTTTTATTATGAAAAAAGATTAACCAAACCAGAAAGAAATTTTCTAATTATATATTCATAAATGCTATTAACGTGACACTCTTTTATATTGATTATAAATCACAGAAACTGGAACTTTCATATCTTCTTCTCACTATTTTAATATTGTTTAGCACTACTTGTACGCTTAAAACATCATTACAATCTTAATAACAAAATCGTAACTTCAATTACAAAAAAAACAGAGATCAAAGCAACATAGTGGATCTGCGGAACCTGTGGTAAGTTTTGTGCAAACGTAAGACCAAGTACAAACTACTGACGCTTTTCAATGTGGAACACAAATTCTAAAAGCAAAGAATCTGTCTGGAAGCTAAAAGTCCTTCCACCACTTCAAAATGAAAAAATCTCAAACTTTCTCTCTCATCCTCATCATCATCATCATCAGATATTCACTCCTCTTCTCTCTCCTCTACAACCACTTTTGAGGAAATCCACTTCCACCAATCAGATTTCAAGAGACTCCATCGCATGAGAACCCAACAGATAGAGAGATATAGCAATGGTACTCTAATAGATAGTGCAAACAAGGACGTGTCATCCACCTTGTCACTCTCTTACATAAACACTGTGACACTCACAAAAGCTCAAAATTTTTTAATTTCTTTAACAATCCATTGGGCCACGTGGTCTTAACTCTCACCACCAACTGAAATTACTAATTGTTTCAATTCTCTGCTTCTTATTTTTCTCTCAGTTTCATCCACACAAAACACATAAAATCCAACAGCTACTCATGGTTCCAAGAACCCACATAAGAGAAAGAACACACACCTTTGAAAAGGGTGCATAACTTTCGGAGCAGAACTGCACAAGCTCCTGAGTGCCCCAAGTTTTTCTTTCAAAGCAATTTTCTCTTTGCTTGACTTGTTTTCCTTTCCCTTCTCTAGTCTTCAATTTGTTGTAAGAGGAATTTGTTGTTTCCTACATAACTTGATTATCAATGGCTTCTTTAGTATCTTCATCGCTTACTCTACCAAGCTCTAAACCTGACCAGCTTCATTCTCTTGCCCAAAAGCGTCTTTTTCTTCATTCTTTCCTTCCCAAGAAAGCTGGTTATAATGGTAGCTCAAAATCCTCTCTGAGAGTGAAATGTGCTACCGTTGGCAATGGTCTATTCACCCAAACCACCCCAGAAGTTCGTAGAATTGTCCCAGAGAATGACCAAAACTTGCCAACGGTTAAAATTGTGTATGTGGTTCTTGAAGCCCAGTACCAATCATCTCTCACTGCTGCAGTCCTGGCTCTCAACAGTAAAAGGAAAGATGCTTCCTTTGAGGTTGTGGGTTACTTGGTTGAGGAGCTTCGAGACGCTTCAACGTACAAGACTTTCTGCAAGGACTTGGAGGATGCTAACATCTTCATTGGGTCTTTGATTTTTGTGGAGGAGCTTGCTCTCAAGATCAAAGCTGCAGTGGAGAAAGAAAGGGACAGGCTTGATGCAGTTTTGGTGTTTCCATCAATGCCTGAAGTGATGAGGCTTAACAAGTTGGGTTCTTTCAGCATGTCACAGCTTGGCCAATCTAAGAGTCCCTTTTTCCAGCTTTTCAAGAGAAAGAAGCCTCAGTCTGCTGGCTTTGCTGACAGCATGTTGAAGCTTGTGAGGACATTGCCAAAGGTTTTGAAGTATTTGCCAAGTGATAAAGCTCAGGATGCCAGGCTCTATATACTGAGTCTGCAATTTTGGCTTGGGGGATCTCCTGATAACTTGCAGAATTTCCTGAAAATGATTACTGGATCTTATATTCCAGCACTGAAAGGTACAAAGATCGAGTATTCTGATCCGGTTTTGTACTTGGACAATGGAATTTGGCACCCTTTGGCTCCTTGTATGTACGATGATGTGAAGGAATATTTGAATTGGTATGGTACTAGAAGGGATGCAAATGAGAAGCTGAAGTCTCAGAATGCACCTGTCATTGGTTTGGTTTTGCAAAGGAGTCATATTGTGACTGGTGATGATGGACACTATGTGGCTGTGATCATGGAGCTGGAAGCTAGAGGGGCTAAGGTCATTCCCATTTTTGCTGGTGGACTTGACTTTTCTGGGCCAGTGGAGAAGTTCTTCATTGATCCAATTACAAAGAAACCATTTGTGAATTCTGTTGTATCCCTCACTGGCTTTGCTCTTGTTGGAGGGCCAGCAAGGCAGGACCATCCAAGGGCGGTTGAAGCTTTGATGAAACTTGATGTTCCTTACATTGTTGCTCTGCCACTGGTGTTTCAGACAACAGAAGAATGGCTCAACAGCACTCTTGGTCTGCATCCAATACAGGTTGCTCTTCAAGTTGCTCTGCCAGAGCTAGATGGAGGCATGGAGCCAATTGTTTTCGCTGGTCGAGATCCTAAAACAGGTAATCATGATCTCTTTTCTTTACTACCCACTTTCAACTTTTTGAGATGGCTATTATGATGCAGATGTCTTAAGTTTTATGTTTTAAGCATTAATCTTTAAAAAGGAATCTGGGAGAATTTTCTTTTCAGAACTAATAAATCAACATTTCCATAAAAGCATGATATTGGAATCATTTGAGATATTCAAAATTTATCATTTTTCAGATTTTCTCTGTTGTTTATTGATTAATTGGGGTAATTTCAGGAAAATCTCATGCTCTTCATAAGAGAGTGGAGCAACTCTGCATCAGGGCAATCAGATGGGCTGAATTGAAAAGAAAATCAAAGGTATTTAACCAAGCCTGCTACATATTTTGCAATTTTGCGAGCAATAATCCTAAACTTGTACCATTAACTCATGGTTTAGTATCTATTTTGTCCCTACATTTTTTCAGATTTCTGTTTTTATTCCCTAATTTGAATTTTGACTAGTCAAAGTCCAGAGCTTTTTTCTGTTACCACATGTATTCCTTGCTATAAAGTAACAATATCAATTAATGACGTAATAGTGATTTTGGCAGCCTGGTGACTTGCCATGTGATCAAGGAGTTTGACGGAATAACCATGTGTACTTTTTAATTTCTCATCAACTAGTTTGATGTCATTAACTTGTCTGAACATGTGAGATTAGAAACATAGTTTATATAACAAATTACACCTGAGAATCCTGCAAGACTTTTTGATGATATGACAAGTCGCTTGACTAAATAAAGTGTTGATTTGTCAAAATTTATATTAGGAACTAGAATAAGAAATCGGAGAAAAGTTCAGACAAATTATATAAGCCCTTTTCTTTTATTTGTTTGATACTCATTATGGAAATAATCTGGTAAAGATTTAAGCTGATACCCAATACGACTTTTCTTTATATTTTCTCTGTATCTATTATGAAGTTAATTTCAATGAAATAGAAGATAATGTCTTAGAAAAAGTATTTTCCTTTGACATATACTCAAAGGAGAAATGACTTGCATGTAATGTCTGAGTGAGAATTCTGTTGTTTGAAAGCATAATTTACAATGTCTTTTTACAGTAAAAGACAACATGTACATTCTATTTAAGTCTATATTTATTTTGTTCTGGATTTGCGAGTATCATTGAAGTCTTATCTTTAACCTCGTTGTTTACCAAACAAGTATATAGAGAAATAGAGAAGTATAAAACGGTAGAGACTAAGCTGGGAAACAGGGTTTCCTATTAATGAATTTTTGTTTTCTGCTATACTTTATATTGCACTCCTGTAGTTGTATTTGACTGGTTACATGCTTCAAGTTTCAACCTTGTTAGCTCTCTATTCCTTCTCCTTTTTGAATAGAAGAACATCAATACTAGGAAATAAAGAAAACTAAGTTGTGGAACAATGTTAATTTTTTCATGTATTTTGTTTTTATGGTGTCAAAAAAATTCCCCCATCTTATTGTCTTCGATCTTGGTTGTACTGTAATCCATCTGTATGCAGTGAACTGAAGTAATTCTTTCTTACATTCATCAGCATTTTGAATTTGCACCATTTTATCATCTATGCTCTCTGGCATTGTTAATGGAATTTGCTAAATAAATCGCATCCATGCAGGAAGAGAAGAAACTAGCAATCACCGTCTTCAGTTTCCCTCCGGACAAAGGAAATGTGGGAACTGCTGCCTATCTCAATGTCTTTGCCTCCATATACTCAGTTATGAAAGAACTAAAAAAAGATGGTTATAATGTTGACGGCCTTCCAGAGACTCCAGAAGCTTTGATTGAAGATGTAATTCATGACAAAGAAGCTCAATTCAGCAGTCCAAATTTGAACATTGCTTACAAAATGAACGTCCGAGAGTACCAAAATTTGACTCCTTATTCCACGGCACTAGAAGAGAATTGGGGAAAACCCCCTGGCAATCTGAATGCAGATGGAGAAAATCTGTTGGTATATGGGAAGCAATACGGTAATGTCTTCATAGGTGTTCAACCTACATTTGGCTATGAAGGGGATCCAATGAGGCTTCTTTTCTCCAAATCTGCTAGCCCTCATCATGGATTTGCAGCATTTTATTCCTTTGTTGAGAAAATCTTCAAAGCTGATGCTGTGCTTCATTTTGGGACGCATGGTTCCCTTGAATTCATGCCTGGAAAACAGGTGGGGATGAGTGATGTCTGTTATCCTGACAGTCTAATTGGTAATATTCCAAATGTGTATTACTATGCTGCAAACAATCCTTCTGAGGCCACCATAGCCAAGCGCAGAAGTTATGCAAACACCATCAGCTATTTGACTCCTCCTGCCGAAAATGCTGGACTTTACAAAGGTCTTAAGCAGTTAAGTGAGCTCATCTCCTCATATCAGTCCCTCAAGGACACTGGCCGTGGGGCACAAATTGTGAGTTCAATTATCAGCACAGCTAAACAGTGTAATCTTGACAAAGATGTGACACTGCCAGATGAGGGTGTAGAGATCCCACCTAAAGAGCGTGATCTGGTGGTTGGAAAGGTGTATGCCAAGATCATGGAGATTGAGTCTCGACTGTTACCTTGTGGGCTTCATATCATTGGAGAGCCCCCCTCAGCTTTGGAAGCAGTTGCTACACTGGTGAACATTGCTGCACTTGATCGTCCTGAAGATAATATTTCTTCTCTTCCAGCAATATTGGCCGAAACTGTTGGAAGAGATATAGAAGATGTGTATAGAGGAAGTAACAAAGGAATATTGAAGGATGTAGAGCTTCTTAGGCAAATAACAGAGGCATCACGTGGAGCAATCACTGCCTTTGTGGAGCGCACTACCAATAGTAAGGGTCAAGTTGTTGATGTAGCTGATAGGCTTAGCTCAATCCTTGGATTTGGCATAAATGAGCCATGGATTCAGCACTTGTCAAACACCAAATTTTACCGAGCTGATAGGGAAAAACTTAGAGTCTTGTTTATGTTCCTGGGAGAATGCTTGAAGTTGGTTGTGGCTGATAATGAAGTGGGAAGTTTAAAGCAAGCTTTGGAAGGTAAATATGTGGAGCCAGGGCCTGGTGGTGACCCAATAAGAAACCCTAAAGTTTTGCCAACAGGAAAGAATATTCATGCCTTGGACCCACAGTCTATTCCTACAACTGCTGCAATGCAGAGTGCCAAAATAGTGGTAGACAGGTTGATTGAGAGGCAGAAAGCTGAGAATGGTGGAAAATATCCTGAGACAATTGCACTTGTATTGTGGGGAACTGATAATATTAAAACCTATGGTGAATCACTGGCTCAAGTCTTGTGGATGATTGGGGTGTTGCCGGTTGCTGATACCTTTGGGAGGGTAAACCGGGTGGAACCTGTAAGTCTTGAAGAGCTTGGAAGGCCTAGGATTGATGTTGTTGTTAATTGCTCAGGAGTGTTTAGAGACCTTTTCATCAACCAGGTATTACTTCACTTGCTTTTTTTCCATTAATGAAGGTTTTAAGTTTGGCACAAGATCTTTGTTATATTTATTTTATTAGGCTTTTAGTTGCTACATTGCTTTGGTTGCTCATTTATTTATTTATTTGTTCATTACTCAGATGAACCTTCTAGACAGAGCAGTGAAAATGGTTGCTGAGTTAGATGAACCAGCAGAGCAAAACTATGTAAGAAAGCATGCGTTAGAACAAGCTCAAGCCCTTGGAGTTGAAGTTCGAGAGGCAGCAACAAGGATCTTCTCCAACGCCTCCGGCTCCTACTCCTCAAACATAAACCTGGCTGTGGAGAATTCCTCATGGAATGATGAGAAGCAGCTCCAAGACATGTATCTTAGCAGAAAGTCTTTTGCCTTTGATTCTGATGCCCCTGGTGCTGGCATGACTGAGAAAAGAAAAGTCTTTGAGATGGCTCTCAGCACAGCAGATGCCACATTCCAAAACCTTGATTCATCAGAAATTTCCCTCACTGATGTTAGCCATTACTTTGACTCAGACCCAACTAATCTGGTTCAAAATCTAAGGAAAGATGGGAAGAAGCCCAGTGCATACATTGCAGATACAACTACTGCCAATGCTCAGGTATAAATTGTTCCATTGAATCTCCTATTTTCAAGCTTGGTTTGACATTTCTCCAAACTATAGAAAATATCCTCAGATCTCACTGAGTCTTGGATAAACTGTGCAATAAATACCTACAGGAGAAGTAAAATTAATTAAGCTTCTCTATAAACTAAAATAAAAACTTACACACTTCAACTAAGAATTTGTTATGACCTTGTGGATACATAATGTTTTCAGGTTCGCACACTTTCTGAGACAGTTAGACTTGACGCAAGAACCAAATTGCTGAACCCAAAGTGGTATGAAGGCATGTTGTCTACTGGGTATGAGGGTGTTCGTGAGATTGAGAAGAGACTGACCAATACAGTGGGATGGAGTGCAACATCAGGCCAAGTTGACAACTGGGTGTACGAAGAAGCCAACACAACTTTCATTCAAGATGAGCAGATGCTGAACAAGCTCATGAACACTAATCCAAACTCCTTCAGGAAGCTGGTGCAGACATTCTTGGAAGCCAATGGACGTGGTTACTGGGAAACTTCAGAAGATAATATTGAGAAGCTCAGGCAGTTGTATTCGGAGGTGGAAGACAAAATTGAAGGCATTGATCGTTAAAGTTCATAGCTATATTATTGAAAAGAGAATACAACATTGAAGAAAAAAGAACACCTTTCTAATGTGATTTTGTTTACTTTTCTCAATTTTTTGAGATCAATTCTCTGTGCAGTGCTGAACTCCAACCCATGTTAACAAATAAAGGTTTCGGTTCAAAATTGATGGCTTCGATTAGTTTCTTGCATGAAAAGAATTTGATAATGAGTATAAACTTAATTATTAATTTTAATAAGATAATATTAAACTTTGTTAGGAATAATTCATGTGTGAGTCAAAGTTTCACATTAGATAAAAGTGATAAAATTATACATCATATAAGATGAAAGATCCATAAGTTTATTGTCGGTTAAAAGTAGGTCATATCACATATATAAAATCTCACCCACTGAAAATCGTTATATATAAATCCATATCTGGTATCAGAGTCGATGGTTCAGAATAACTGGACCACTATAAAAGTACCACCACCATAACCACAAGAGTATAAGTAGGTCACCATACACCTGGGAATATATACCATATGAAAGAGAGACTCACTCTTGGATCTTGGAGGGAGATTGTTGGAAAATCCTTCTATGAAAAATATACCCATCAAACTTTCACATGTTATCTACTAAAAAGACAAATTTTCTGCACAACAATGGTTGATACAATTAAATGTAACTAATTGTTAGCGTTCTATGAGTTTCTTTATCAAATCCATCCCAAATGGTTCTTAATCTCATAAAGAAGTATGTGAAACTAAGATCTCCTTCCTTTAATGATGATGCTTCCATTTGTAGTTCCGAAATTCTCAGAAGATTTCTTTGGAAGAACTACTCCTCAAATCTACTCCTCAAGTCTGTGACACGGAATGCACGATCCAAGAAACGATCATATTATTACATCTCTTCCAAGCCTGGTAAGAAGCATCTTCTTTTGATGCCTCGGGTGCAGTACCATTAATGAACTCTGACTTGTTCTTGGCGCTTCAAGCCATAACAAAAGATCTGCTCCAAGAATGGTAACTAGAGGTGTCCAGAAGGATTCTCTCCAGGGTGAAGATAAAGATGACTTTGTAAAGAAATGGTTTGCACTAGTTGAGTGGGATTAGGCTGCACCTATTCTGCACTCATCTTGGAAAAGAGAGAAAAAGAAAAGAGAAAAGAAACTAAGAAAGCAAAACAAGAAAAAAAGAAAAAGAAAAGAACAGCGGATGCACAGCAGAGCCCTTCAAAAGAAGAGCTCTGAAACCATCTCAACCATCCTTGATCCAGTTTGCATGACCTTGTCGAATTCCATATGCAAGTGCTACTGATTTCAGTGTAAGCCATTGTAGACATGAGGGAAAGAACGAAAACAGAGGAGAGAATGAACATGAAAAAAAGACGTGTATTGTTGATGTGAATAAGAGTATATGGTCTCTCTTTACAAAAGAAGAAGGAGGACATATATATAGGAGATGGAACCGGTCAGGAAAAGAAACAAACACCAAGAAGGTTTATTTCGTAAGATGATTTTTGATCTCCTCACACAAGTATCTCTGCAGTTCTGAATACCAATCCCTGTGAACAAATAAAGGTTTGGGTTCAAAATTGATGGTTTCTATTAGTTTCCTGCATGAAAAGAATTTAATAATGAATATAAACCTAATTGTTAAGCTTAATAGGATAATATTAAACTTCCACATATTTTATCTACTAAAAAAACTAAAATTTTCTGCATAACATTGGTTGATAGTATTTAATGTAACTAATTGTTAGGATTGAATGAGAGTTTGAGTCCCACTCAAACAAGATAAGTAGTATATAAAAAACGACCACAAGCCTATTGTTTTAAGGATTTGAATCAATGTGTCTTGATCTTTTAAATCATTTACTACCAATTGGTACCAACTTTTCCTGATGTTCATTGTTGTATTGAACATGGAACAAATGAAGCTTTGCTGCCATAGTAGTCCTAGTTAACTTAAGTGTCCATTAATTTATTTAACATTTTAATTAAAAAGAATAAACAAGAAACTTCTTAAAAATATCAAGTAGAAAAATGAACTATTAAAAAACATAAAATACTAAATTGAGAATTTTAAAACTCTCTTAATCCATTTAACGTTTTAATTAAAAAAAAAATCAAAATAAACATTATAACAAATCTAAAATACTAAATTGATTGACTGTCATAAGATATACACTAAAAGTAACACTTAGCCTTAAACACTGAAAAACAAATTGACTTTGACTCAATTGGTTGACTTATCATAAGACTATACTGGTGTCATAGACGTGGAGGCACATTCCTCACAAACATAAACTTCTATAGCAAATACTTTCTGCTCTTTCACTAAGAACATGGCTGAATATTTTGTCTTCGAGATCGCTGAATCACTGTTAGGGAAGCTTGCGTCTAATCTTTATGAAGAAATATCTCGAGCCTTTGATCTGTATGAGGATGTGAAAAGTTTCAGAGACACCATGTCAATTGTAAAAGGCGTGCTGTTGGATGCTGAGGAGAAGAAGGACAAGAAGCATGGGTTGCGTGAATGGCTCAGGCAGATTCAAAACGTATGCTTAGATGCTGAAGATGTGTTAGATGGATTTGAGTGCCAAAACCTGAGAAAACAAGTTCTCAAAGCTTCAGGCACCACCAGCATGAAGGTAAACCACTTGTTTTCTTCATCTAATTCCCTTGTTTTCCGTTTTAGGATGGCCTGGCAAATAAAAAATGTCACACGTAGATTAGATAAGATAGCAGCTGATGGGAACAAGTTTGGTCTTGAGAGGATTGTTTTTTATCACAGCCCTATGCAAAGGAGAGAAATGACTTATTCTCATGTTGATGCTTCAGGGGTGATTGGAAGGGAGAAGGAGAAGGAAGAAATTATCAAGATTTTGATGCAACCCCACCCTCGTGGTGATGGTTATGGAGATCAAAATGTTTGTGTTATTCCCATAGTAGGTATCGGAGGGTTGGGGAAGACCACACTTGCAAAGTTGGTGTTCAATGATAAGAGAATGGATGATCTTTTCCAGTTGAAGATGTGGGTGTGTATCTCTGATGACTTTAACCTAAGGCAGATAATTATTAAAATCATCAACTCTGATTCTGATCCAACCATTTCTGTTGTTCCTCAAGAAAGCATGAACAACTTAGATATTGAGCAGTTACAAAGTCGTCTTAGACACAAACTTTCTTGTCAGAAGTATCTACTAGTCTTGGATGACGTATGGAATGATAATCGTGCAAAATGGATAGAGTTGAAAGATTTAATTAAAGTTGGTGCGTTGGGAAGCAAAATCATAGTGACAACACGAAGTAACTCAATTGCTTCAATGATGGGCACCGTTCCCTCCTATGTTTTAGAAGGTCTTTCTGTGGAGAATTGCTTATCTCTGTTTCTGAAATGGGCATTTAGGGAAGGTGAAGAAAAAGAACATCCAAATCTAGTGGATATTGGAAAAGAAATAGTGAAAAAATGCCGAGGAGTTCTACTAGCAGTGAAAACTTCAGGAAGTTCCCTGTTCTCAATTTTTGATTCGGAAAGATGGGAAATTATGAGAGACCACGAGCTATGGAACCTGAAACAACAGGAAGATGACATTTTACCTTCTCTAAAGTTGAGCTATGATCAAATGCCATCCTATTTGAGGCACTGTTTTGCTTTCTTTTCTCTTTATCCAAAAGATTTTGGCTTTACCAGTGCTGAAATTGCTAACTTTTGGGCCACACTTGGATTACTTCGATCTCCATTTGGAAGTCAGAAGATAGAGAATGTTGGAAAATTATATATTAATGAGTTACATTCAAGGTCATTTTTGGAGGACTTTGAGGACTTTGGCACAGTTTACTATTTTAAACTACATGATTTGGTACATGATCTTTCGCTGTATGTTGCGAAAGAGGAGTTTCTAATGGTGAACTCGCATACTAGCAATATACCCAAGCAAGTAAGGCATATATCAGTTGTTGAAAATGATTCACTAAGCCATACTTTGTTCCCCAAGTCCAGAGGTGTGAGAACTATAATATTTCCCGTTGATGGAGTGGGTGTTGGCAGTGAATCTCTTTTGGAAACTTGGATAAAAAGATACAAATACTTGCGGCATTTAGATTTAAGTAATTCCACTTTTGAGACACTTCCTAATTCAATTGCTAAATTGGAGCATCTGCGAGCTTTCAGTCTTGATAATAACTGCAAAATAAAAAGACTTCCGAATTCTTTTTGCAAACTCCAAAACTTAGAAATGTTGTCTTTAAGAAGATGTTTGGGGCTTGAAACATTGCCTAAAGGATTAGGGATGTTAATCAGCCTCCGAAAATTGTATATAACCACAAAACAGTCTATTTTGTCGGAGGATGACTTTGCAACCTTGAACAATCTTCATACTTTGATTTTTGAATACTGTGACAATTTGAAGTTTTTGTTCCAAGGGGCAGAAGCTCAACTCTCGTCCCTTGAAGTTTTGATCATTCAATCATGTGGGAGCCTAGAGTCCTTACCTCTGCATATTCTCCCTAAACTTCATGTTCTGATAGTAACAAGGTGCGTGATGCTAAACCTGTCATTGAACAGTGAAACAGCTATCCAAAGATTGAAGATGAAATATCTGCATATTGAGCAATGTCCACGGCAACAGACGCTGCCTGAATGGATTCAAGCAGCTGCCAACACTTTGAGAACATTGATAATTTTAAATTGTCATTGTCTTGAGGTGCTTCCCGAGTGGCTTAGCACACTCACTCAACTTAAGATGCTCCATATAGTTAACTGTCCTCAGTTGTTGGATTTCCCAAGTAACATGCACTGCCTAAGAGCCCTTGAAGATTTGATCATAGATGGTTATCCTGAATTGGGTCGAAAATGTGAACCACGTTCTGGTGAGTACTGGTCCTTCATTGCTCACATCAAATGTGTTTCCATTGGAAAAACAAGGAAAATGAAACTCCTTTTTCAAATGCTTTCACGACTGGGCTTGAACTGCACTCAGTAAAATTGAAATGCTCATTGAGGCTGCATTTAAATTCTTATAATGTATGAAGTCATCTAACATAAATATTATTTTGTGGCTATCTTGACAGATATTTACACTTTTATGGCTCATCTGTTGAACGTTACAACAATTAATTTGACATAAAAGATATGGGTTAGTTGGATTTTTTTGTTGTGCATGTCTCTCTTAACATGCAATCTGTTCTGCTTTGATTCTGTTAGATTCATATTCTTCCGAAATAACAAAAAAAGAAGAAGAGTTCTATCTTTGAACTACATATTATAGATTTCGATTCTATTCATGTCATTAATTTGTTCAGAATCCTTCCATTTTAGATCTGCTGTGTGATTGACTTGCATTAGTTATCATAGTTGTCTTAGGATCATAGTTTTCGCTATTTCATTGATAGATTCTTTTTTGTTCAGCAAATAGAAGGAAATTTGATGGGACAATAATAACAATAACCAAAAAATAATAAAGTATGCAATGTAAACAATTCTCCCATAATGAAGAGAAATCTAAAACAAAGCAATGACTTTCTCCACCAATAATGTTGAAAAATTAATCTTTCAAATTATTTTAGTTTGATTTTAATTTAGAAAATAATGGGCTAATGGGTGGAGGAATCGGTTGGTCTGTCTTAGGCTTACCAATTTGACTGAGGCAAGCCGGAAAAAAGGACTAGCCGATTGAAAATTCCAATCCCAGTAAACTTTATTTTGGCATCTGACAAATTAGCCCACAATCCATCATCCATTTTTACCTCTAACTTTTTATTAAAAAAATGTAAGTACAGGATTTGAATACTAAATGAAAAATAATTATTAAAAAAATAAAAATGAGAAAAAAAGAAAAGAAAAGAGGACTTATAATTCTAAAGACAAATATTCATGCCAAGAAGACAATTTATGATAGTAAAAAGATATAATTAAAAAAAAATTGCAAATATTCTTATATTCCGAAATATCATATATCATTTGCATTCCAAAAATTCACTTACAACTTTTTTTCTTGAATTAACAAGTTTTTTAAATCAATGATTACGAAAAATACTTATTTTACCCACAAACAAATATATGTAAGAAATAATGCATGAGAAATACTTCTTTTACTCGTGAAAAAAATATTCCTGGAAAATGTTGCATAAAAATATCTTTTTTATCGATGAAAAAATATTTATGAGAAAAAAATATGAACTTTTTACTAGTAAAAAAAAAATCTGCGAGCAATAATCCATGGAAAACACAATTGTACAAAAAGAAATCGTGGGCAAAATTGAGTGGGTGATAAAAATTTTTCTTGTAATGAATCATTACATTTTATTAAAAATTATATAAATAAATTAAATAGTGTAAAAATAATCAATTTTATAAACTTTAAGTTTATATATATATATATATATATATATATATATATATATATATATATATATATTAAGTTTTTATAATATGTGTTGCACGACACAAAGAGTAACTGTATTATATTCAGGTGTTTTTTATAATTGATACTGTTGTTCGTAAGCACTCTATATTTTAATGGATTTTTATTTTTGTCATACGTGATCATCACCATCATGCTATGCTAGCTCACTAGACATTGAAAACAAGGGAGAAAAATTGCACATTGAGTTTGAGAATGTCTAAATATAAGATTAAAATCAATTTAAAATTCTTAAATAGTCTAATGTGTTATATGTATTTGAAATTACATTAACTGATGGAAATAAAATATGTAGATAACAAAAGGTTCATAAAAAAAAATATGCAACCTCAAACATAAAAACCGAAATCATATAGTGCACACTGAAATATTTAAGTATAAAATGGCATACTGAAGTTGTGTATGTATATAAATATTAATGACCCACAAAGCAAAGTAGTTAAAAAAGCAAATATACCACTATTACACAAATATATCATGCAGTCTCTCTAATTTGCAATGCCATATAACTAAAAGCTCCAACTAATTTTCAGCAGAGAAAAAGTGGAAAACCATAAAAAAAAAAAAAAATTATGGAGAACTCATCCAGAAAATAATAAATGAAGAAAATAAGGAGCTTCTTATTACTCCCGCTCTTCCTCTAATCCTTCTGGTTCATCAATGAAAATGTTTTTGATGTGTGATATTCTGGGCCAAAACTTTCCAACATGAGGCGCATATTTTTTACATAAGTCAGGACAACCTTCAATCCTCAAATTTTCAAGCGCAGAGAGGTGAAGTATATTATCTGGGAGAGATACAAACTTTGGACAATTTTTTATAGTAAGTGTTTTCAGATGAATCAGAGTTGCTAACCAATCTGGAAACGTTTCTATGTTGTGGCAGTTGGAAACATACAAGCACCGTAACGAGTTAGCAGCTTCCTGAAGCCATTTAGGCAAGACCACCAGCTGTGATAAATTTATAAACCCAATAAATTTTAACTTCAGCTTGGAGCTTTCTTCTTCATGGTCGCCCTTCAACAGTTCCAAGTCCAAATTTCTACAGTTATTAACCATTAATGTTTCTAACTTAGGAAAATTTTGATCATTTAGCAACAAATATTTTAGAGTCTGACAGTGCCAAACAAGCAATGTTTTAAGAGCAGGAAATTTCACCCCTCCAAAGATGGACTCCACATTATTGCATGATTCGACAGTCAAGAATTCAAGGGACCCCAAGTTGGCTATCTCACTAAGAGGCAAAATAGATTGTTTTGTGCTAAACTGAAAACACCAGAGACTGATTAGTTTTCTTAATCCTTTGGGCAATGCTTCCAGCTCCATGCATCCGTTGACTGACAACACTTGCAAACTTTGGAGCTTGCAAATAGAGTCGGGAAGTCTCTTAATACAAGGATTTCTGCTGATGTCCAAATATCTTAAATGTTTCAACTTAGTAATCGTACGAGGCAAAGTCCTGAATGTCGAACCATGTAAATCCAAAACTCGCAAACATTTGAACTTTGACAAACATATATTTAGTAAAGCTTCATTGTTGGTAACTGTTGCACCAATTGGAAACAATACGGTTCTCACAGCTGCTGTTTCTTTAGTGACTAAATTTTCAAACAAACTGCTTTTGGTAAAAGACAGATGCCTAACATTATCTGAAATATTTTGACTGTCAGAAGTTACCTGTAGACACTCATCCTTTGCAACAAATAGGGCGAGATCATGCACCAAATCATGTATTCTAAATCCATAAAAAGTGTCGAAGTTTTCAAAATCTTGAAGAAAGGATCTTGAAAGAAGTTCATGCAAATATTGATTGCCCACATCTTCACGTGTCCTATTCGTTGTTGGTAGCGCAATTAGTCCAAGTGCCTCCCAAAGCGCAGTTATCTTATAACTATCAATTTGATGATCCTTTGGGTAGAGGGAAAACAATGCAAAACATTGTCTCAAATAGGACGGCATGAGATCAAAACTTAATTTAAGGGCAGGTAAAATGTCATCTCTTTTCTGAGGCAAATTCCAAATTTCGTTGTCTCTCACATATTCCCATTCACTAGCCTCAAATTTCAAGAATAGTAAACTCCCTAATGTTCTCAC
>Ga0214545_1002352_pt1 | contig 36383 bp, 19 predicted proteins | sample CNSS4metaG_FD_160064 | JGI IMG/M metagenome (GOLD analysis project Ga0214545, IMG submission 160064) | Root nodule microbial communities from cowpea collected in UCLA plant growth center, Los Angeles, California, USA - CNSS4 | ecosystem: Host-associated > Plants > Roots > Nodule | place: USA...
TATACTAGTGAATACACAGGCGCTGTCGTGCTGTGTGTTCGCATTTTTTAATTTTCAAGAAATTTAAGTTAAGATCAATAACAAATATATAATTTTTAAAATAGTTGTTAAATATAAAATTAAAAAAAATATGTAAAAAGAAAATTTAAATAATGATTTAAGACGAAGAGATTTCTAGAAAAATGATTAAAAGTAAATTATTTATAAAATAATTAATTTTTAAAATAACTAAGGATAAAATGAGTATTATGAAATGTGGAAAGAAAAAAATGAATTCTCTTTATTATTACTAACGAACACACAGGCGCGCATGTATATTCACATTTTTTAATTTTCAAGAAATTTAAAATCAATAACAAATAACAAATATATAATTTTTAAAATAGTTGTTAAAAAAATTAAATAATGATTTAAATAATAATTAAAAAAATAAGATATGTAAAAATAAAATTTAAATAATGATTTAAGACAAAAGATATTTGTAAAAAAATGATTAAAAAGTAAATTATTTATAAAATAATTAATTTTTAAAATAATTAAGGGTGAAACAGGTATTATGAAATGTGGACACAAAAAGAGGAATCACCTTTATTGTTATAGATAGATATAGATATAGATATATATAATAATTTAATATATAATTAAATATTTCGTTGTAAATTTTTTAAGTAAATATTTTAAAATGGTCAATCTTTTAGTGTTTGATAATTTTTATTTTTTTTCATCGTCCAACATTTTGACTTTTTCAGAATCTATTATTTATATTGATTTCATATTTTTTTGTTATCTAACTTTTATATTTTTAGATAGTTTAATCAACAACTTTTACATTGTTCAACATGTTTATTATTTAGGAATCTACTATTTACGTTTTTTTACATTGTGTAATCAATATTTTATTTAAAATTAATTTTTATTTCTTAATTTTGATTAAGTCAGACTTAGTATATTATTTAAAATAATTATATATAATATATCTTTTTAAAATATTAATAACATAAATACATTTTCATCATGAAACAAATTAAAAGATTATTATTTATTTGTATACAATATAATATTTATATTAAATTTAATTATCCTTGAAATTTAAAATTAATTTAATAATTATACATAATTTTTAAAACCAATGCATTGCACGATTAGAAATACTATTACTAATACTAGCGTAAACACAGGCGCTATCGCGCATGTGTGTATGCATTTTTTGAATTATATTTATAATTGATGGTATTGTAATGTTATTAAGTTAATGAACAAAATAAAAATATATTTATAAAAATTAAAGTGAACTGTATGAAGAAAATATGAGAAAAATAACTGTTAGATGAATAGTAGGAAAAAAAAGAAAAAGGAGATAAGTAAATAGTTTTATAAAAACTTGTAAAATTAACGTTAATTTTTAAAAATTTAATAAATAATTAAATTGTAAAGGGTAAAGTTGAAATTGTGAAATGTGGACACAAAAGAGGGAATCCCTTTTATATATAGTTATAGATGATATTGTAATGTTATTAAGTTAATGAACAAAATAAAAGTATATTTATAAAAATTAAAGTGAAAAGTATGGAGAAAATATGAAAAAAATAACTGTTGATGAATAGTAGGAGAAAAAAAAAAGAAGGAGATAAGTAAATCGTTTTATAAAATTTTGTAAAATTAACCGTTACTTTTTAAAAATTTAATAAATAATTAAATTGTAAAAGGTAAAGTTGGAATTATGAAATGTGGACATAAAAGAGGGAATCCCCTCTGTGTATAGTTATAGATAAGGCTAGACTAAAGGAAAAAATTTGATGACTAGGATAGGGTTAATCTTGAGGCACGAAATTTTTTTATCATCTTGACCTGGTCAACTTACTATATCAGGTATGCGATAATTTGAGGGGATTAGCAGAAAGAAAAATGACTAGTAGTCTCCACCTGTAGAAAATGAGCCCTAAAAAATATGTCCCATGGCGTGCAAGAACCGCGGAACCAATTGATTTACCACTCTTCATTCTGTGTTAAATTTCTGCCTATTATTTATTAACCATAGATGAACAATTATAAAAGCAGAGTTATTAAAAAATCTGAGGGAAATTGCAATACAGGGAAGGAAAAAAGTCAGAGAAAATGCCTGAACGTACCTACAAACATATTGATATTGCAAGAAGTCCTACCAGCAGCATCGCTAGCGTGGAACATTTCCTCCGAAGTAATCTTTAATTTCTCAACATTCAAGAATATATCATGGCTTTAGACATAGCTTAATCATGTTACATAAGCTAGTTACTAACAAAAGGGCATGTCACTGCCATGAAGCAATTGAATTTTAAACCATGCATTTGTTAAGCTGGTAATTAGGAAAAAATGCGATATCAAAGAAAATAAACCAGATATTGGATTCTTTCACATATCATAAACTCTATCAAATGCTTGTTATTTTTCTCCTCCTCACACATGCAAATGTACATTTTTTTTTTCTCTTTCTCTCTTCTTTGATTTCAATGGTGTGGAAGGATTTGTTTCCAAAATCACATTCTAAGTTCCCGTGATTCCAGGTGCAGGAGGGGATTCTTCTAGGATGTCACCAACCTGCTCTTCCCCTTCCTCTCCTATGAGGCCTCAGGACTCGGAAGACGACCAGGGCCTCTATCAGAAGAAATCAGTCCTCACCAAAGTGAAACAAAAGGCTAGGAAATTGTGTAACAGCCTCAGCAAGAAAAGAATAGAGGACGAGAATGTCACACCCTCTAATGGTGCTAGGTTTGTAGATGAAGAGGATGTTAGGTTTGCAGATGAAGAGGAGGAGGAGGAAGATGTTGAAGAAGAAGAAGAAAAAGAAGAAGATGCTGAATACCTTGGAGCTCCTAGTAATTAATACACATCATTGAACAAATTATTATTTCTCCTCGCCCCTTTGTTTATTATTCATTTTCACAAGGACTTAATATAACTCGTGAATTTTACATTTCAGTGTATGAATCAGCGCAGGCACCTGAGACATACAAAGAAAATGCAAGGCAACATCCAAGGGCAAATCCAGTAATCTCTGAGAAGCACGTTTTGAACAACGCTATCAAACTAGGAATGCAGGAAGATCAAGAAAAGACAAGTGCTGATGTCAATCCTAAATTCACTTCAATGACTCAACCTGATACTACAACAATAGCAGCATCTTCAACCAACGCTTCTGCAACCTTAGCTCAGAAAATGATACCTGCCTATGCTGAAGGGTCACTTGCAGCCAACAGCATCCCGTCCCAAAATTCATCTGTTTCATCATCTCGGCTGCAACATTCATTTTCCTCACCTGCTTCAAAGAGTAGGAAGAATACGAGCCAAAACGTTGCTCCAGTCAATGATTATTTGAAGAACACGTCTGGAAAAGAGTATGATGTCCAAATTGAGTCTCCAGAGCAAGATTTGTCATCTTCATCTGCTTCAAAGAGTGGGAATATTACACAGAAGACTTTTTCACTCAAAGATTCAATGAACAGGTCTGAACAAGGGAATGATGCCACAAATATGATTCCATTTCAAAAATCATCATCCTTCTCAGCTGCTTCAATGAGTGGGAAAAACACAAGCCAAAAGAGTGTTTCGGCCAAAGATTATTCAACGCGCAAGTCAAGGCTACGGGATGATGAAAAAACTACGTCTCACCTTCAGGTGACATCTGGAGAAAATGATCCAAGCAGAACTTCTAGTAATGCAGGCATGATGGACAAGGTGAGAGGAGCTGTAAATTCATTTCTCGGGAATGAGGAGCCATCAGAAGAATATGGAGTCAAAATTCCTACTACACGCACTTCATCACAAACTCAACAAGGTAAAAACTATTATTACATATGCACCTTTCTGCCATATATCCTATATATCATATCTGTTTGATACTATCATCTTTTTTTCATCCAAAGCTCTTTTTTCACTACATAAAATCTATAATATTCATGTGATATTGTAGTATATTTTGCAGTTGTTGAGGATGAGAACCGTGGGAGAATTCTACAGACAAATTAAGTCCTCCAAGGATGGCCTTCATGCAACTTTGTATATGACAACACGCTTTCTTTTTTGCCATGTTGTGTATGTATATAATAATAACCAGACCCGAAAAGTCATTTCCAATGTTTTGTAAAATTCAATATATGGAATAAACTGTGTACCATTTATCCACAGAAATGAGTGCAATGTGCACCGTGTATACTTTTACTAATTTATAGAAGGATTCATCAGAAAAACAGTGTATTGTCATTGCAACTTTGGCTGATTTTATGGCTTAGTGTTTGGTGGTATATGATCTCTGAAGAATAGAATTTTCTTTTAACGGTAATGTAATTGTTTTTTTATCAGTGTCTCTGAAGAATAGAATAAAAAAGAAAGAAAACACTGCACAAATTTACGATACTGAAGTCCTTTTACTGTCGCTTTTGTTACTAAGTTAAGACAACAAGGTGCTGCCTATAGAATGGTAAGAACTTCTCAGTCTCATATTTGAGTTTTCGAGTGTGTTTTGTATGGAATATTATAATCATTGGAATAAAACAAGATAAATTTATTATTTCATATTTGAATTTTTTACCAGCTATGCATAAGTCAAATAAACGGCCTCTTTATGTTTCTGAAAACATCTCAGACTTATAAGAGTTGGTGTGTGCATAAATTAATTGGTTAAATGAACTATAATTTTTGAATTTTTTTCCTGCAGTACTATTTCTTAACGATTCATCCAAGTTAATTGAAACCTCAAAGCAGATTATAAAATCAAAGAAAGTTATCCAGAATTGAAAATAATAAAATTTCGAAGCAGGAACAAAAGACGATAATAATAGCATTAGAATCTAAATCAGTAAGAATAACTACCAAAATATATTAAGAACCACAGATTACAAAACAGTTTATAAAAGTAGATGGAGTAGGATGTTTGGGGGTTACAAATTGGTTTTGGAGTGAAAAATGGATTGAGTGACGAGAAACAAGCTTCCGTCAGGAGTTGTTGGCAGTGGCAGGAACAGGAGCGGGAGCAGATTCAGAACATGCTTTCAGGACAGCTTCATTCTTCAAAACGAATTCAGAAGAAAAAAAGAGAAATGTGATTATCGAGAAAGAAGAAGAAGAAGAAGAAGAAGGAAAGAAACCCTAAAAAGGAAGAATAGAGAGCGATGAGAACCTGCCAAACGCGGAGGAGTCGCTTCTTGGCGTTGGCCTTCCGGGTGGTGGTGAGTTTAATTCTCTTCCAAACGAGTCCACCGGAGTCATGCTTCTTCACGATCTCCATCACGCGCGTCCCCCACAATGCACCGCCCATAACTGACTCTTCTTTCGATTCCAAATCGTTCTTTCTGCTGCGTAACCACCACCTCCACCTTCAACCCCCTTTTCTGATCTTCACTTTGGGCCCAACCTTCTCATTTCTCTTTTTTTCTCTTTGGGCTTTCTTTCTCTCTACCCATTTTCTATTGGACTTTCAATTTCCATTCCCACATTTTACTGTTTTCACTCCTCTATGTTTCTTTATATTCTAATAATCTAATATTACCTAATTATGCGAAATATATTTTAAACATGTTCGGAATTTTTTTTCATAAATACATATAGTGAAAGAAACAAGAAAGCTAAAGTAAATAACTTCTTTCAAAAGTTAAAAGTAAATAATGTCCAATACAATATATAAAAGTTTTCCCAGTTATCTAAATCTTTTAACTTATTTGTAGGGAAGTTTGTTTATTTATTTTTTGTCTACTAAAAGAGTGTAAAGAGAAAATTCCCCGTAGCATACTCTCATTTATAAAAGAAAAAAAGTACAAAAAAATAACATTTTCGTCTAAATATTTCAATTAATTTATTATTAAAGATTTATATTCATATTAGATTACTACTGTACATCAAAATATAAAATAAAATATGTTAATCTGCAGTGATTTTTTATGTTTTAAAGTGAACATAATATAACATTATTTATTTTTGTTTTAAACCTGACTAATATTATTTTAAATTCAAGTATCATTTCACAACTGTGAGATTGAGAGTATAAGAAATAAGAGTTAACGAGTGACTTTGAAGAAAAGAGTGATTGAGTTTAAAAAATAAGAAATACAAAAAAGTAGAGTTAATTAAGAATAAATTATGATTTTTTTAGAAAATGTCACTTCATAATATTATAACTTATGACATTTAATAAATTGTCAATTATAAATAACATACTTAATATAAAATAAAATTCGACAATTCTATAAGTTTGATACTATATTATAAAAAAAATTAAAATTATCAAATCAAATTGTCACATTTAATTTAACATAATTTTTTATAGTATACTATTCTAGCATTTCTAAATTGCAATACGTTATAGATCTCATTTTTATAGAGCTTTCTTTGTACTCATCACATATAACCTTTTGCTTTCATAAATTAATTATATCTACGTCCAAGGAATAGAGTTTTTATAAGAATGAATACTATATAAACAAGGAACAATTAAATGTTAAGGTGAACAATTTAAAGATAAGTTTCTTTAACAAATTTATATACGTCTTTCATATCTAATATCTCATTTATAAGTATAATGAATCACAATTTAAATCAAAAAATGAAATAAATTTAATCTCTTAAACTTAATTATACAATGGATCATAAATGCATGCAAATACGTAAATGAAAATGTGTTGATATATATAAGTCATTAAGACAACTAAATCTTATTAGTTATAATATTGTTGAAAATGTTATAACATACATGTATAAATAATTGCTGTAATGTTTCTATATTGGGATCTTGTTTCTCAATATTCTTCTCCTCCTTACTCTGCGGAGGAAAACATTGAACAACAAACTAAAAAACAAAGATTTGAACAAAGGAATAAAGGGACATGTGCTCCTACAAAAGCTACAAACCATCCAAAAGTAGTATCGTTTTGTTGCTGAGTTGTTTATGAGGCTAAGCTTTATCTTCTTCTCCTTCGTTCCTTTTAAATCTCTACAAGTGCACAAGTAAAAACTTGCATGACACTAATTCATACACGTTGTTGTTGATATCATTATTGTCCAGAGCAAAGAGGAATAAACTTATAGAGCTCATCATTACACTCGTTCCTAGTTGCAACTTGAGACAAATTAGAAAGCTCATACATTGATGGAAATGGAATGCCAAAGCTTGATGAGAAGAAGAAGAGGAGAAGGCTGCACTACGAGGCTTCAGAAGCATGCACCTGCATCTCTTGACATTGATAAGGTTTACTGTGATCGACCCTCTAACCCTTTTGGAGAGGTTTCAAAGGCCATTCCATTGTTATCTCCACTTACGTTTTCCCATCAACCCATTTATGAAGACATCACTGCTCATGTTGGAACATCAGAGAATATTGAGAAGAACAATGGCAGTGGTGGCATGAATGAGAATAGGACTTTGTGCACTGGTTGGGAGCATCCAGCTATGGCTTCATTTCCCCATGCTTCATCGTCATCTTTTTGTAGCTTCTTCCAAAAGCAATGTGTTTTCGTGAATCATGCCTAGTGAATTATGTATTCACCATTTTTCTTTGTGTTATTTCTTGTTTATAAAAATAGGTGTGAGGGGAAGGTAACTCCTGCACTTCACTGTCCTTAGTTTTTAGGAAAGTAATAATGATCTTACTTAGCATCATCTTGGGGTTCAATTAGAGATTATGCATTATTTTTCAACTCAAATGTATTCCATTTAAGTGCAAACACATGCAGTTATTGTTAAAGTTAGGTAAGAAGTGTTTACTTATTCTGTAGTCTTTACCATTTTCATTCTTTTGTAATTGTTAGGGTGAAGAAAAACAAAACTACATAAGATATATTTACAATTTTATATTCATGCTGACAATAATTTTTCGTTAGGCCTTTTGCACATCTTTGTCTCTCAGATTACTAGTTTTTAATCTACATTTTTTTTAAATTCCAACTACTCTTGTTCCTTGTGACATTCTTCTCCTTTTAGTTCTTATTGTTATCGTTGCAAAAGAGTTTAAATAACTTTTAAATGTGGTCTGTTAAATATTGAGTGACTTGTCATGTCTCAATGGATGATAAAATCTTAAAGAACAAATTACAGAAAATTTAAAAATTACAAATTTCTGTGTTCAGATAAAGAACGAAAATAAGAAAGTCGAAAAGAAAAAAAAAGTAAAAAAATTGTATTGTTTGAATGAAAGAATATAATAAAGTGAGAAAAAAACCACAAGTAATATATTTATAAAATGACTAAATTATTTTTATTGTCATAAATTAATATTAATTAAATGTTAAGTTATAATTTTATTTTTATTATTATTTTCATACTTTTATCTTTATTATTTTATTATATATAATTATATTGCACTATTATTATTATATATGTTTGATTTTTCATGGGGAGTCGGCGAATAGTATATATATATATATATATGTGTATGTACGATAGTTCTGTATGGTATTTTTATTATTATAAAAAGTGTTCTTGATGCTACCATTTTAATTCACTATGCAATAAAATTATCTCCATTTCTATAATAACATACGGACTCACTTGAACAAGAAGAATTTTGCAAATCATGCTTTTTCTTATGGAATGACCGTAACTAAAATGGTTGACATATTGTATTTTGTAAGATTTCTTCTAATTTTCGTACGAGAAAAATGATGGTACGGTCATTACAGATATCATTTATACATGCTTATTTTGTGTTTGTTTGGAAGAGGAGTGAAATAAAAAGAAAGAAAGAAAAAAGATTGGTAGAAATCGGGAAAAAAATTGTTTTATTTAGATGTTAGATATAGGAAGTGGAGCAACTTTTCTGTACTTATTTCGATGAATGAAAAAATGAAACAAATAACTTGTATACAAAAATGTTAAAACATTTTTTTTAATAGAATAGTTGTAATTCAATTAAGCCCACGATGTACTATAACAAGCACACAACATCCTTATACCAAGAAAATCAGTTACAAACTAAGTCGTTCTTTAATCCAGAAGAGCATATATATATATATATATATATATATATATATATATATATATATATATATATATATATGACAACGTTGTAGAAAACAATATTGTGAACCTTAATATACCAATGTTAGATTTTCCTTTCTTCTACTGTCTAAAGTTTCATATGTCTTTAGCACGCACCCCGATTTTAGTGTTCAAAAGCTAAGCCTGAGATAACCACAATCCAAAATTAACAATCACTATCATACAAAGGATTCTTAAATTAACCAAAGCGCCCAAGTATACAGAACTAGAGGAACCACATACTACAAATGGTGGGGTTCAAGGAAATGCCCGAGTCTCTAATATCAGGTAAAGGCCAAAAAATTGCTCATTCTCTATGTACAGGAGGCCAACATGGAAACAACAGTCTCGAAAGGGTAAAAGGATTTTTCTCTTCCTGAATGTTTCACCTAATTATAATCAAGGAAAGATCTTGAAACACTTGATGACATTTCCGAATCATGGTTCAAGAAAGCACCATCTCCAACACAATCAGAATTCAAACTCTCCTGTCGCCTGCAGAGATGTATGACAGTTTGATAAATTAAATTGGAAAAGTAGAAAATAACATTACTTGTTCTCCTTCATCAGTGACAAACCTTGTTGAAGAGAATGTCCTTATTATTTATATGCATGATACCATCCTTTAATGTGCATTTCCACCTGCTCTTGGTACGAGTCACCTAAATGTTTGTCAAGATAGACCATATTAGAAAGAATAATCATCCAACCCTGAACCACACTAGCTGCATCATATCACAAATCCCTTTACTTCTAGTTCACAGAGTGTAGGGAAGTTGTTACCTTATCAAACTGAGCCAAAACAAGATGATGTGTATTTTGATCATCTACTTGTTCTATGTCATCCAATTCATCATCATCTTCTTCATTTAATGGAGGTTCATCATCATCGTCATCATAATCATTTCCCGCTTCATTCTGAGCCACAAGAGCAGGGGTGCTAGCTGGCACTTCTAATAATTAATAAAGGAAAAATAATCAGCAACAGTAACAGATAAAAAATATATAAGCCGTAAAAATTTTCACAATATACTTAATACATTCATGTAATGGAATTACCAGAAGGAGCTGGTGTATTAGAAATGTTGTAGTCTTCACTGAACACTCCTTCATAGTTGTATATCTGCCACAGGATGAAATAAAGCAAGATGATAGAACACAAGACATGGTGGAGGAAGTGCCAAATGAAGCATAATGAAATTTAGAACATGGAAAAATTAGTAACTGCAGAGTTAAGTGGTGTTTTACAATCCATCCAATCAATTGGAGTCTTTAAGAACCAAAGGTATCATTAAGCTTGGGTATAGCAGCTAGGCAAATCAATCCCCATTATTAAATGAGCAACTAATTCATGCTCCAAATTATATACATGTTAGTATATTACAAAATACATCTTGTTCAAATTGCAAACACTTTAAGAATTAAAAAAATAACAATCCCTTACATTCCTTGTAAAGTAATATGGAATTACAGCTTCACTCATCCTGCTTTATTAATTTTAAATACGGAAAGAAGTAGCTCATAAACAGACATCCGTATAAATGGGAGTACAAGTACTCAAAACTCTGATTTTTCTTACTACACATAACTTACTGAAATGATCTCCAAGGTTCCATTTCTTTCATAGTTTTCCAAGGAAAGAATAACTCAAATTATGAATAAGAACTCATTAAATATAAATAAAGTGGCTATTGAAACACTGACCTTGAACGTGGTTATTAATTGCAAAATTAGAAAGCTCGGGTCTCTCTATCTACCAAGAACTAAAAGCGGGTGTTTTTCCCAAAAATGTAAGGGACAGAAGGAGACGGGACAAATAATACTACTCACATTTGGAGTAGAAAGCACATCATCATCAAATGGAATTGGTCCATCAAGTTGAGGAATGCTAGAAGTCAACCTCTCCAAATCTGCTGGCATTTTCCCTTTGGAAACAGTGTGATGTGAATTAATGGAGATGTTCTCCCCATTTACCTGGAAGAGTGATCTCTAAGGATTAGTAACTGAATATCCTTTTCCCATCAACCAAGCAAGTCAATGAATTATTAACACAGATAACATGCACGCTCATGCACTGTAAAAAGCAACAGAAAAATGTATATTCAGTCAAAGAGTGGAAAGGACAAGAAGCTGACAATTTAAATTTCTCAGTAACGAGAAAAATGTCAAAACTGCAGATCATTGTGACAGCAAAGCATTATTACTTTCATCCTGAAAGTTGAGATGACAGTAAAACAATTCTGAAAATAGAAATTTAAGACAATTTTTTATCAGATTTCTGAAGTTAGTAAACACTAGAACATTGTCAAGCAGCTCCCAGGCGGACTGGTGGTAACTAAATTCACTCAACCTAGAATATCTACATCTACATGGAAATCGGAATCTATGTTCTTGAAGAGCTGAATAATTGGCCTCATAATAAAGTGCCACAAAAAACTGTAAAATTACAACGGAAGACTGAAAATAAGATATCAAAATTTCCAAGATAAACACTATCTCATGAATAGGTTTACAGCAAGAAATATAGACAAAATCAATTATAAAGTATAACTACAATTGAAGACCCTAGCAAAGAAAAATAGTTTATACTGATCTTACAATAGTCCAATGCACAAGAAAGAGATTCAAGCAGGAAATTGACAAAAAGAATACACAAATAACAAGAGTTACAAAAATAAATAGCAAGGAGAAATATACTGCATCATTGTGGAAAATCAATTCTAAGGTAGAAATGTTCAGAACAAAAAAGGAACATAATTCTAAAGACTTGGCCCGATATTAAACCATTCATACAGCTGACAAAAAAAAAAAAAACGATTTATTACTTTTCTTTTATTGTGGGGGCAAAGTTTTGGGATGTGGGCCTTCATAGTTTTGATGTAGTTGAATGGATTATTCATTTGTATTCATGGTAAACTGTCACAATACTCAAATGTGTTTAAAAATATCTGTGCATAATCTACATTTTTTCAAAATTGACAGATGCAGTGTAGGTTCCCCCCTCCCTCCTTAATCCCTCATTCTATTCCTGACCAATTGGTAACCAATGTTTGAGAAAGAGCATATACTCTCATACAAAACAATACACTTTCAAGGGATTGGAATGACAAGTGCCAAAAATAACAAAAGAATTATAAAACTAGAATATCCTTGCTCCAATCCAGTAAAAAATCAGGGTCATTTACAATGGAAACAAAAATGATAAAGATAAGAAATTAAATTATTAACATCATTACAGTGCCACTTACAAACAATGAACAAACATCTGATATATATGCTGCTGACCAATAAGAAAACAAGAATACCTCAATTTCAAAAACTCCAAGAGCAGCATCCCCAGCTCCATCTTGTTGAGGTATATATCCACCAGCATTATATTGAGAAGTCAAATCATTACGTTTTCTCTTTCCTGATGACATAGTGAAGAAGTCCTGGATTTTTTTAAAGCATCAGAAATATCTAAACGTGAAGGAAGTTCAGGCTTGACATTCTAAACAAATACCTATAATGTGTTTTGCAACAACAGTAGCGCAATGTGCAGAGTTTACAAGGTACGACCATGATGAGGTTAAAATTTTGACAACAGAGAAAGCATTATTCTATCTGACCTAACTAGCTCATTTACCTGTGTCAGAGGTTGATTAGAAGTTCCTCTGTCTGCCTCATCACGCCCTTCCACATAAGCTACAGTAATACACACCATTAACTGCAAAGTTGTTTGACTAAACATTTTAACCTGAATTTAAATGGCACTCACCAACATTGACATCAAGTGAGGGTCTCTGGTTCATCCAAGGAGAAGGAGGTTGCTGTAGAAGTGTTAATAAATATAATATTTAATATACACCTTAAAAAAGCCCATGAAAATGATTTAAACAAAATAGTTTAGTCACTTGAGAGATTTAAACACGGTTATAAGTAGCACACTATAGCAGTGAAGAACAACTACTAAGTTTGAATAGTAGTGCATTTTAAATAATGCCCACAATTGCATCCAAAGAAGCGGACATCATTTGAGTACCTATTTTTTTCCCCTCAAAACAGCATAATTTTCAGTGTTTCTAAAGGTGAAAGTTTGCATGCCTCCTTTAAGAATTTTAAAAATTCCTATTTTGATGCTGGTTCCCACATAGTAGTCAAATGCGTACTATAACTAAACATGAGTAGTACTACACTCCACCAGCTACTTCTGTGTAACCTGTTGCAGATTAGTCTTTTTGCAGTGGTTGTAGCAATGCAGATTGTGGCTACTTTGGGGTGAAATCACAACCATCTATGCCAGTATTCCCCTTGTGACAGAATGGTGCCATTTGATGCTATATTACTGACACAATATTAGATTTCCACCCCATTTCTATTTAAGAGGAACAGAAACCTTATTCCCACCTATCTTCCATACCCTGCTGATTCAGTGAGAATTTAGATCTCAGACTAACTATAAATATAGCTAATGAAGTCCTTATTAAACTTGAGTAGTCTTCATCTTGCAAGTCACTTTTATTGGATTGAGTTAAGCTCTAAAGCCAAAATTTTAAGATTGTATCTGCGTACATTATATTTGTCTATATTTTAAATGTATATTCCTAAAAGTGAATATTCCTAAGAGTGAAGGGGTATTATTGGGCTACAACAGTTGTCCATACTCGAAATGTCTTTGGGCGATATGGCACAACAGATATCGCCGATGTAGTCTTTTTAAGACTTGAGTAATTCTTAACTTACAAGTCAAACAAGTTCTGTGGGATAAACCCAAATTACAAGTGAGGTACCCTAATCCATCTATTGAAGAACACCACCACCACCCCCTCCCCCCTTCCCTTGTTTCTTTAGTTAGATTCTCAACATTACAAAGCATTTTCAAGCCATTTACCTGCAAGGACGGTGATGTTCCAGCCAACTCTTTGTAATAATAGGTCTTTCATTCACTTTTCTGTGCTTCCAGTCACTAGTTTTCTAAGATCCACAGTTTAATTTTTATTCTAACTGGACATTGTTTTCTGAATAACAACCACTCTTGTTTTTTTATGATGACTTGTATTTGAAATTTGAAGTCTTTTAAACCTTTTTTGTTTCCTTGACTTCAATTACTGCTTACTTACATATTGCCAAAACATGTGACCTTTTATTTAATTATGAATATGCCATGAATTCTGATTAATTTTATAAATACTTTAGCATTTATGCGTATGGTATAAATAAATTATTCAATTTGCATCTTAGAGTAGTGGCAATGCGCTACACTGCTATAGTGTTTTCAGAGTTGGCCACGGCGTATCACTGCTTGAGATTGATAACTATGGAACAAATGAAAATAGGTAATTTGACATGATAAATTGAAAAATACTTATATGATATAGAATGGGGTCAGTTAACAATTCAAGCATTACCATATATGGAGCAGGCCTTCCTCCTTTTCCATCAGCATTTCCTCTGTTGTCATTTGCGGAAGAGGGATAGTCACTTGGTCCAGTAGGAATGTTATAATTTGAGTTATCCCCAGTTCCAGGTAAAGGGGTTTGAATTGGCGTTTGCAACGGAGTCTGCACATTCAAAAGTGCATATGGGCAATCCAATAATTTTAACTCATTAAAGAATATTAAAAAACATCACTGGATGAACTTATAACTACGATGTGGATCAAACTCACAGGGGGGAAAAGCATCTCAGCAGTAGGAGTCTCATACTCCTCGGTCCCCTCATACGGCATGTTAAGATCATGAACAGGAGTAATAGGACCACCGGGAGTTGGCTTAGCCGCAGTGGACCTTTCTATGGGACCTAGCACAGCGCCAGCTTGCATCATCTTTGATTCCCACATCTAAGCCAATTACAAAACAAAAAACAAAAAACTGACGAACATATTTAACACTGTAGTAATGGTAGTAATAATAATAACAATAATAAAATAATAAAATAAATAACATCAAGACGATCCGAATCAACAAACCAGCCGACACAGAAAAGATTTCCAAACTAAATCAATAACCATTTGAAATAGATGTATAAACATAACTAATCCGATTTATTTACTGATTATAGGAATTTAAAAGAAAATAAATCCTGGAAATATGAAAACAGAAGAGGTGGAAATGATATTTAATTACAGCTTGAAGCTCCTTGAGAACTTCCTCGCCGGGACCGCCGTTGCTGACGAACTCGTCACGGACCTTGACCATGACATCCTCAATTACATCGATGTAGACCTGGCTGGTGGAAGCCGCCATCAAGAACGAACCGTATCTTTAGAAGAGTTTCCGAGTGTCTCCAATAATTGTTCTTTCACGAACGATTTGAGAAAAGTTCAATGGAAGGGACAGAGAGGAATCATGAAAAATTGCAGGCTAGGGTTTGTGAGGAGGGTGAAGAGTGAGAACTGAGCGGCGAAGAGAGAGAAGGGACGGACCAGAGAGAGAATAAAGAGAGGAATATAAATAGGTTTGCATCCGATTTTAAACACAGCTCCCACGTGTCAATGTCTGCTTCTTCTTTATCTTTCCGTTACTCCAACACTGCATCGGATCCTCTAAGTTTTTAAGACAAACTGCACATAGTCAAGTCCTAAATCTCACCGTTAATATTAAAAAATAAATTTAATTATTAATTTATTATGAAAATTTCAATTGCATGGATGAGATTTATCCTGTTCCCCATCACCAAATTTTTCCTATTATCAAATTTCTAATTTATTGATACATAGGTTTTTTATTCTTTAAAACAATAAAACATTATTTAGCTACAATTTTTGTAAAGTCAAATATGGTTGAAGGTTGAACCTCTATTAGTAAATTATTTTTAATTTTTTTTATATGTGTGAAACCATTATTCTAAATTTAATTTTTTTTTTTTTGTGTTTTTTTTTTTTGAAACTTTTATTTCATACCACATTGGGTCGGGAGGCGAACGAGACTAACGTGACTTTTGATAGAAGTTCGTGATCACCAGCAATTGCATCCACAACATGAATATCTGGTATTAGTATTTATTTTATTTCACAACTTTTTGTCTAAAAAGTTAAAGATAGGTGTCTAAATATCTGAACTTCAAGACAAAATTAATTAACATTTATTCAGACTATCAACATGAAGAGAGAACAACCTTAACCTTGCACTAAGAGTGTATCAATTTGACCAGAATTCCCAATTCATGGCTTGTTACCTATTATCTTCAAAACTTAACAGTACAAACAGAAACTTTTATCTGCTCACCTACCTAAGTATTGAACATCTTCCATCAGTATTGGTTATTTCTTTAGCATGGACAATCATTACATTGAAAATTGATGTAGTCCTATTCCTTGATATGGATAAAATGTGCATAACAGTACAGAGGACCTAACAGTTATGTCGTTTTTTATGGGTAAATTGTAAATAAATGTACAATAATAAATAGTAATATATAAATAGTGATATATAAGTCAGCAAAGGATCACAATTGAAATACCTATGGGAACAACACATAAAACACAAAAAGCCTAATATAGACAAACGTGATAACTCAAGATCCGATACTTAAAATATATAGAGTATTTTTACCTGTGTCTAAGCTTTTAGCTTGTGTAAAAGGTTGATATGACTCTAATATCTCATGTAATTATATGAGAAAGAAAAATATCTGTTATGCATGTTAATTGGTCTTAGAACGTAGTTAATTATTTAGTATTATCCTAAAAATACTTTTACATTTCTTTAAATACTTCAATAAAAAATTCATGATTTAACATGTGACCGATTTGAAAAAATAATTATTAATATTAAAATAAAAATCAGACATTTTATTAAAGGCTTAAAAGTTATCCGTCATCGGATTAAGGAGATATGTTCTTATATAATGTTTTCTCCTCTGTGAATTAATATTTCCATCACCATACACATTTTCTCTCCTTTCCTCCTCTCCTTTCAACCTACCTCACTTTTTCCTTTGTCGTTGTTGACTCCCACTGCAACCCCACTTCCGCAAGTTATTTTCAAATTTCAAAAACTAGCATCAAAAGAAAAGAATGCAAAAAGTAAAGCAATAAAAAATATCAATTTATGTAGCGAGCATTTATTATAAGAGCTCCATTGAGCCGGTACTTCAACCTACGACAGAGAGCAGAAAAAAAAATGTAATGATAAAGTAGTTTAACGAGACAGAGACAAAGAAGGGAGAGATATGGAGTCGACAAGGTCAGCAAAAAAGCAAAAATCCAGGTAGAGCAGTTGAAGAACAAATAAGAGGTGAAGTGACGCAGAAAAAGAAAAACTGAACTTTACCATCATGTCAAATATCGCCCCAATCACCAGAAATCATCTTTAGAGGGTGAAAAAGATCAAATGTGAATGAGTCTAGAATTAAAAATTAATACATCTAAAGGTTCAAAACTGTGGTTAGTTTCAAAAGTGAATGAACTAATTAAGTCAAGACTCTAATGTGATTTTATTTTTCAATTTAGTAATTTATGGTATCAAGCTTGTGAACAATTTCTCCAAGATCAAAATACAAGATGTGATTTTAGTGAGTCTGTTATAGATGCAAATCTACCAGGAAATTTATTCATTGCAACTTTCCATCAAAATTTGGTTTGCACAAAACTATCATCAAAATCATACTCGATTAACAAAAGAAAAAGGAGGTGTTTGTTTTCACAAATTAATATTAGCATAAAGAATGACAAGTCTCACAAATTCACATCTATGTTACAAGGGCTTCTTGAGCGGTGTGGTAATAAACAGCACAAGACCCATAACCACCAGTTACTGAAACATCTTGTTTCACTTTTACTAAACTAAATATCAAATGGTAAAAAATAATTCTGTAGGCTTTGCAAAATCATGTCTTCCAACAAGGGTTTCACAATCACAATCGGAATATCATCATGCAACTGCTCATCACCATCATTGTACTGCTAACGTGTTGTCTTGCTTCATTTTTATGAGATTGCTTTCAATGTTGCGCAGCACTGGCCTATAGCTGCAGGGTAGTTTTTCATATAAATGAACAAGGTAAGAAATCAATGGCTAGAATGAATGAATGAATGTGTGGCTTTCGATACCACCGGAAAAATACAGAAAGAGAGAATCTTACAATCGTGTAAGACCATCATATGCTTGTTTGACTTGTTCGAGCTGAGCAGAAAGCTGCATGACTTCTGCCGATAGTGCCTCTGCTCTCCTCTGTTCCTTCACAAGTTGGCCCTGCCAAGCAAACAAAAAAATGCAAATTTTTGAAGGCATGAACACCGATTTTAAAAAGTATAGAGAACGTACAGACCTCAATCAAATCCCCTGGAAATTTCTCAGAAGAAAAATCAGAAAATTTGGATGCATCTCATTTTAAAAGCAAACAACATTTGACCAATAAGATTTGAATTTGATCAAGCAAGTCAATGACATGAATTGACAACAAAGAGGGACAAAATATGTCATGCGCACAGTGTAACTAACCTTCATAGATGTCATCTCTTCTGTTGATGCCAAGGAAGGCATCTCATGTGCTCCGTTTTTAGAAGAGTCTGGCAAGCCCCTAGCCTGTTCGTCTCTCAAATTATCTAGAATCCCACGAAGCTCTTCATTTTGCTTAAGACACTCCATCACCTGAAGAATCATAGGTCAATACAGGTGATAATAAGACTTTTTCAGTCTGGAACACTATTGTGTTTGTTCATAAATTTATAATGCAAACTTCTAAATAAAAAAACTCAGATATAACAATAGTTGAATTTAATATCATCAATCAAGAACTAAAATTTATCTAACCACCATTCAAATCTCGGCCAAAGCTGAACGTACAGGAAAATCAAGACAACCAAGAGAAAACCAGTTCTCAATGTCCATTTAAGCATATTTTTAATCTCTCTAAATATGACTAATTGATAATAGTCCTCCAATTCTTTTATTGATTTTGATCCTATTAAAATTTACAAGTGATGTAGCATGTAGCATACATCTAGTCACGTCAGGCTAGCAACCATTCTAGAGTCATGTCAGCAATAAATAGTGATAGGAACCATTTTTAAAATAAATAGTTTTGCAAAGATTAATTGTTGGCATTTATTAGGATTAAAACCAAATCAAGTCACATTTATAGGGAATTAAAACATATATTCAATCCTATAAAAATGAAATTACTTTCTCAGAGATATATATATATATATATATATATAAATATATAAATATATATATATATATATATATATATATATATATAACTGAGATACTTAGAAGTTATAAAAGTAAAAGGAGGTTTTGTATATATTGTCAAGTAAACCAAGATTTGCACCACACATAAAATTGTTCAGCCCTGGCATATTAATAACTAGTAAGACATTAACACAGATTTCAGTAATACAGAACCTTTGTACCAAATTTCTCCGCCAGAGCACAAATTCGAAGTCAAGATTTATTAAATGAATTTCATTAGTCTAAACTCAAAAGATGTACAGATTCCTGACTTCGAAAACTTTAGAAAAAAAAAATCCTGTAAATAATGCTGTACAGCCGAGACCTTACATGATTAAACTACACCAGTAACCATAAATTATATTCGCTCAAACCCCTGATGTTGATTGTTACCTGGTTTTCCCATCTCATAGATGCTTGAATTGCCTCTTGGTATGAATTTGAAATGTTGGAATTTTCCTCAAAAAGCCTCTCAATTTCTGTAGATTGTGAGTCAATCTGCCGTCAAGATGACAAACCAATCACTCCATGAGATGCCATATACAAAGCAATGTTGGTTTTCTTTTAGTAAGAGAACGTATACATCAAAATTTAGATAAAGAGACTTCACCTCCATCAGAAGTTTCTGCCTGCTGCTTTCCAATCTTTCAATGGCTAAAGCCATATCATGCAACCGGATATCAAGTTTTTGCTTGTCTTCCTGAGATTTATGAAATTCGAAAAACATTTACGCAAAGAAAATTAGACATCAGTAAAAAGGCTGGATGATCATTAGACAACAAATACATTGGTTTGCAAAATGGGGTTGGGGTTAACAGTTTAGGTCATTCATCATCAACTGCCAAAACAGCCATGTTACGCATATTTTGGCCATTACTTTTATTCTTAGAAGAAATGAAAGTGATTTCTGCTCTCCCCACGAAGATACAAGTAAAAGTCAAAAGCTCCCTATTCATCACTCATCCTATTTTCCATATTATAAATCATGCATAACTTTAACTAGACAACAGCCAACACAGATACTAGTAATTTTGCTAATAACTGGTCAATGGTTTGAATGAAATAGTAACTTAAATTTATGGCCAATAATTCGATAAGCTAACCAATAGAAAAATTGAAAATTCACTGAATAAATAATAAAGAAGTTTTTCTCACCAAAGAAAATGCTTTGGGAGCAGCTGTATCTGAGACTTCTGCAAAATATACATATCAAGGTCAATGCCGCGTTAAAGTACACCAATTCCACAATATGAAATATCAGGTTAAATGTATGTGAACAGGTATTGAAGCTGAACAGAGTCCATAAACATCATTGCTACAAAAATAGCCACTTAATAGTACGATAAAGAGTTTGTGGGATAAATAGATGGGTAGATGCTAGTAATAATCAACAAATAGTTGAAAGATAATTGCTTCCACCAATCTTTTCTACAATTTTGAAGAGCTTGAATTCATGCATATGCCATCAAGAATAAGGATACTAGGAAGTTATAAGGCATCAAAGAAGTGCAACTGATTATATAATGGATTGTTGGCATGCTTAGTTTCATTCAGTCAATACAAACTTAATATAAATTATGCAAAAGTTTTCATTGGCATAACCTGGAGCCTCTATAGGTATTGACTTAAGTTTCTCTTCCAACTCCTGATTTTGAGATATCAATGAGGCACTGCGGGCCTGCTCTTTTGCTAATTGTTCCTGCTCCTGGTGCCTCAACAGTGATTCTCGCTATAAAATTTAATCACCATGAGACAAAAGGAAAAGAAATTAAAGAAAAGATTCGAAAATGCCAATGACATAATCATAACACCACCTGCAGTTCCAGTTTTAAACCATCTAGCTCCTTTTGTAGTCTTTGAATTTGAAAATGATCTGGTGGATTACCAAATGATGGAATTGTGCTAACTGTATTAGTCATAGATTGTTGCTGAATTAAGTTCAATTCTGCTCTTAATGCTGCTGCATCTTCCTCAGCCTAGACCAATATAGTAAAAAACATTCTAAGTTAGAAAAGAAAAATGGTTCTTCATCAAAGTGTTTTTGTAAAATCAAGTCCCATACACGATATTGCTCATCTTCTGCTTCCTTAAGACGTTTCTTCAGGGTACGAAGTTGTGCTGAAAGGTCCTCCTGCACTAATATGTAAGGTTTAATCGGAATTGTGGAAGATTAGAAACAAGGTGAAGCAGTCCACAAGGCATGAATAAGCGTTTGAATATAGTTACCCGCGCAACAACTGCAGCATCTTTTTCCATTGCAACATCTTTCAGAGCCTTACGTAGAGATGGCACTGTGTTTTGCTCCTGCATGAATCCAAGTGAGATTTAAAATTAAGGTACATAAATTTTAAAACTATTCCAACACCAATCTCCATACATGAAGTGCTGTAGTAATTAGCTCTAAACTATGTTCTTGCTAACTTGGGGTTCATGCGTTCGAGAGACAATATATTCTTCTTCACTAACAAAATTGTAACTCAAACTAAAAGAATTCATTATCACGTTCTTTTAGTTTACCAGATCATTCAACTGCTTGCGCATTGCACCATTATCAGTTTCCATCGTTTGAAGCTGCGATAATAGACACAAATACAATCAGCCTAGGCTGTTCTTTTTCTTGGATAGATTTGCAAATAAAGAAATAAACAGCACGTATGCATTCAGAATGAATCTTCACCTTCAAAGTTATTTTCTTGTTTTCTTCCTCCAACTGCGTGTTCTTGTTTTGCAGACCTTTCAGTTGAGACAATAGAGCACTAAAATCTGTCTGTGAAAAGAGAGTACGCCAAAAATCAATGCAGTTGCAATTCAGAAAACTTGCGTCTCTCAAAAATTAATTCGTATAGATGGTGATTAATCGTTGATCCATAGACAATATAATGAACGACATGATTAATAATACAACAAAGATTTTACCTCAGAGAGCCTATTACCGCTCTCGGCCTTGTTCATTCCCGCAAGCTCTGAAGGAAAGTAAAATTAGTTTCGAATTGCAAACAAGAAAAAATGCACATAGAAATGGAGTAATAATAAATTAAAAATATATATGTACAAGAGATTCATAATATTGGAGGAAAATTCTGACCGGAGGTGCTGGGAACCTTGGTTAGATCTGCTCCCGAAGAGGTTTTGCTCAATCTCTCCGCCGCTCTCTTTTGGCGAATTTCCTCCAACTGTGGATGCGATCAATTATCCGATTCAATAACAAAAAAACCACGACGATAAATGAACAACGATCGAATACAGAAAAAAAATGAAACGAGAAGTGGAGAAATGGATATAGGTTGCTAGGAATGTACCGTTCGTCGACCAAGAGATGCATGACGCGCCTCCATTGTTACCGATGGGATGGGAACGGAATGTTCGTCTGCGAATTCCCCCTCCCCCGCCGAGACGCAAGAGTTTTATAATTTTACGCTGTCCGTTATTTTTTATATTATAATATATTTTTATGTTAATCGGTTATCAATTGTGTCTGGGTGGTGTAGTTGGTTATCACGCTAGTCTCACACACTAGAGGTCCCCGGTTCGAACCCGGGCTCAGACAAAATTATATTTTAATTTTTAGTGGTTTCGTTTATTTAAAAAAATTCAGATTTATTTTATTTTTTGTTTTCAAAAGTTATTTTCAACGACAAAAATATTTTCAGATTTTTGTATTTGTAGAAAACTTCATAATTGGGCTTTAGTCTGTAATTAAGGTCCAAAAAGCAGGCCCGTTCAAAAAGGCCTGGATCAAAGCCCTTCCTACCAGAAAACTTGAGTTTGAAAAATGCGAACTTTTACGTTCCGACTATAATCGATTTGTTAGTTAAACGCAAGGTGAAGGAGGCGAGAATCAGAAGATGAAGAAGGAAGACACGGTGAAACTGATCAGTGCGGAGGGTTTTGAATTTGTGGTCGACAAAGAAGCTGCAATGGTTTCACAGACCATACATAACATGCTTACTTCTCCAGGTTTGATATTATGTTATATTAATATCCCCTTTTCACTGCAATTAGGGTTCCAAATTTCATTATAAACACAATGATGGTTTCTTTCACAGGGAGTTTCGCTGAGAGGCAGCACGGCGAAGTCACCTTTCCCGAGATCAGTACCACCATTCTGGAGAAGATTTGCCAGTACTTCTATTGGCATCTCCAATTTGCCAGGTTTTCCTTTCTCTCCCTTCGCTATTGCAACATTGCCGAATACAATGTTTCTTTCGTTTTTTACTAGTTATTTGTGTGTGTAATGAATATGACTTTTGGTGTATAAAAAGCCTTAAGTGTATTTTCAGATATTCACAACTCATGATAGGTTGTATTGGGAGCAACCTATTACCTTGAAATGCAATAGTGATGCTAGTGAATTTCCGCCAATAACGGAGTGGGTAATGGGTCTGCGGAAGTTCTACTTACTACCAATTAGCTTCAAAATAGATCCATGGTTCTTGAATTTGCGGATAATTTTTTTTAGTTCTTGGTTCTCAGTGAAAAAGAATTTTCTTGAGTACTGAAGTGCAGCGTAATGACATCGCCTTGATGAAATCGTGTAAATTGTGACAAAGATCTAGTATTTAGCATGTTCAATAACCACTTTTCTAGTTAGTCTGTGCATAAACAATACATAGTCCGTTCAATTTTTATTTCTGCATATCATTATGAGGTAATTTTGTGTCAGCAGAAAAGGTTGGATCATTTAGAACAGGGAGGAAGATGACTATAGTTAGTTGAATTATTTGATTATACAAAGTGATCCTGGATTTTTCTTTGTTGTAAAGGACTGAATTTGTGTTTTTTTTTTTTCATATTTGGATGGAAGCTTTTATGTTACGGAGCACGAACTTTGGTGGGATTTAGTGCTCCAGTCAAACATATGGTTTTAATTGATTTGGTCTGTCTTGGAATCTAGTCTGTGTCACACTTTCATGATCGTAAAGTCTATAATAGGCCTTGCATTGTACAAAATTCTTTTATTATGTTACCTTCTTCCATCATGCATATCAAACTACAAGTTGGACTACATTTGAGTGAAAAGTAATTAAAGAACCAAAATCACACTTTGTGGGAGACCAAAGATGAGAATTAATTATAGTTTATCCGAGGGTGAAACGCTGACATTGATTGTTGAACTAGTACATTCTCGCTTTTCTATATTTTAAAATAGTCATGCATTATTTATAATTTTGAAATTATTTGAAATATTATTACATAGTTTTACCAATTTAAGTGGCTGCCCACTCATTTAGTAAAATATCAGTAGATTGCTATGATGGGATGAGTATGATTGATAGTTTTTATGTGTTGAAAGTATTATTTTACTTTGGGGAACTTTGATCGAAATCTCTCATTTTTATCTCGTGTATGTCTATGAAAATAGCTGTATTATTGACTTGAGATGTTGCTCTTACTAGTGGAAAGGAAACGGAATTTCCCATTGAACCTGAGTTAACTCTAGAGCTAATGATGGCTGCTAATTACCTCCATACATAAGCATTTTACTTCACCAACGGTGATAGTTCTTCGTCCTCATTGTAAGCCTTTATTATTCTCCTGGAGTCTAACAAATAATAGTAGTATTTTTGTCATGTTGAATTTTGCTGTCTTTGTTCTTGCAGATGGAATTATTACTTGGTTAGGCATTCAAAGAGCGTATTATAATTAGCCATTTGGAACTGTGTCTTTTCTGGAACTAAGTACATATGTAATTTGTATAATCTACTGATTGTTAGACTCAGTTTGCATGACTCTGATGTACGAGTGGCTCTAAGATGCCTTCTATTGATGTTGCTGTATAAATGAACTTGTTAAAAAGTTACTAACATCAAAATGCTGTTTTAAAGTTCATTATAACTACACCAATGTAGACATTGTTATTCGAACAAGGCAAATAAATTCGCTCAGTTCCGAGGTATGGTTGAAAATGAAATGGATATATAGAAATATGAGTGAGTTGAAAAAACAGAGTTTGTGGGTAGAAAATGAAAATTCTATTTCGTTTATTTAGATGGTAAAAATAAAAATAATTTCACTATTTTCTAATTTCCTTTTTCCCTGTACAAATTTCAAGTAAGGAAATTACATTTTCTGAATCCAGCATGAACTTTTCCTTCATTCTGTGTTTTCATTTCCATGTCTACTTTGCTCTGTTAGCTAATATTTCTCCAATGCCTCCTGCTGTGTCCCATAAGTTAGCAGTAATCACCAGCCGCTTGGGTTTCTTTAGTAAGACAGCAAGAAGGTCAGCTTTATGTGATAGCGATAGTCTCTTTGACTAAATACAAAACCTCAATTGCAATTGATATGTCTTTTTTCAAGCAGTAACTTGGTTCTTTTATCTTAAAATCAAATGGAGAATTAATTTTGAAATAAATGAGATTTTATTATTGATATTTTGTAATTAGTTAATCACTTATTAAATAATCAGAAATATATTTACTACTTTTTAAAATATTATTCTTAAATAGAGTAGCTTTTTTACCATCTCTTAAAATCTAATCAAAATCTAAAACAAATGAACCAGGAATCCAGTCAATTCTCTAAGCGTCTTGGGTTGGGACCTACAATAAAGAGTCGTTGGACCCAAGCTCTTTTATGGCATTACTATATTTTGTTCGATTTTTCAAATTCTCCAAAATACATATTAATAATAATAAGTACTAATGATAGTATAAAGTACATTTCGATCACATTCATCAATCAGAATCTAGAAAAGAAATATCAAGACTTGGTCCATATAATTTGAAGTTTTTAAAACAGAAATGGGGGTAAATACACAGTATGTTACTGTGGAGTCCTCCTGGTGAGAGATGTTATTTAGAATAGATTGCATAAAACTTTAGATGCAATGATAGCGTTGTGTTTCACAAGTTGTGGCAATGTGCTTAGATAGGGTACCGTGCAAGGATCAGCATTACGAAAGGTAGTAGACTTTCGTTGTCGCAGTTACTTGTGACCTAAGTAAACGCTTGTCGCCTAGGCTTAACTATGAAACTGCCTTAAGAATTAAGATATCATGTAAGCATGTGCGCGAGGACGGTGGTAGCTTAGTAGTTAATGATTATTTTCTTTGACTTCACAAAAACACTCATCAGTAGCAACAAGCTTCTCCTTTTGTTTTTTTCTCCAACATTTTGATACTAATTTAGTAACCTCATGGTTGGTATTCACAGAAATGGTCCTCATGCATTGCACCAGATATGCAAAGAAAAAGTCTCTCATAAGCAGCCACCATCTTTGTGGCGGTGAACAGTTGCAAACCTCTTTGCATGGCAACCTTACCTTTCTTGTTCAGAACATCTCTTCCACTGATCCATAACTCATATATAGCCCTCTTCAGATCACTCACCGTTGGTGAAAATGTGTAACCCATTTCGTTGCCTACAATCACAGAACCTGCAATGCTTGCAAGCCTAGTAGCCATCACTGGCTTCCCACTCAGCATAGCTTCTAGCAAAGTGTGATCCAAACCTTGTGCTCTTAAAGTGGGGTTTACAAAAACGTCAATAGCATTATAGAAACATGCCAATTCAACTTGTTCCAAGGGTCCCAAAACCAATATATTTGCCCCAAGATCTCTGTATCTTCCACCCCAAGGACCATCTCCTGCAACCACAACCATGCTACTCTCTTGGAAAGTGCTGTTTTCTGCAATTATCTGCTTCAAAGCTTCAAACATCAAAGGGTGCCCCTTGTCCTTGACTAACCTCCCAGCCAGTCCTATCACTAATGACTTTGAATCAAGAATTCCGTGCCTCTTCTTGAATTCATTCCCCTTTGAAACATCTGATCTGAAAACCTGTTGGTCCACGCCATTCAGAATAATATGGACCCTTTCTTCTGGAATCATGTAGACCCTCTTTAGGATATCACCTGCATGATCACTAGTGGCAACGTGATGAGCATAATTCGGGAAGAACTTAACCTCTTCGACAACCTTTGCAGCTCTTTCAGACAAAGCCTTTGTCTGAGGCTCCTGGGGTGTTCTGAGCAGTTCTTGAATGATGTCAGAATGAAACGTCTCGTATGCAATCCCATGCCAAGTGACCGCCAAATTACTAACATATCGAGATCTTGTGTACCTAAGTCCCACACTCTCCGTGTGGACAACGTCAAACGGTTTACCAGATGAGTTTTGTGCTTGAAACTGCTCCCAAACTGAAGCTTGGTCGAGGTAACCACCTGGTGTAGGTTTGGAGAAGTGAAAGTGTAAGTTGTTGTTGGAATAGTTGGTTGGAGAAGAGTCTGTGGAAGTGGTGAATACGTGAAGATCATGGCCTCTTTTAGCAAGGGCAAGGTGGAGCGTGAGAGCGTGGCGTTCAAGCCCACCTGCACGAGACTGGTGTGGCCATTTCCTGACAAAAAGTGCGATCTTAAGAAACTTTGAAGGTGGCTCTGAAGAGAACACAAGGTGGTTCCATGCTAAGGGATATGAAAGGAGGTTGATTGGTTTGTTTTGCTTTTGTGCAATTACTTGGTATGGTGAATGACACTGGCTGCAACAGTGGCTCCAAGAGAGAGATAAGATTATGGAGATTATGGAAAGGATTATGACAACGTAACAGAAATACTGAAAACTGAATATAGAACTTCGATCCTTTGCCATGGACATTTGATTTCAGGAAAGGAACGTTAAGTATCAGATGAGAAAGAGACAAGATTAGCATGATTAGTTTTAAGCACGAGCACAGGGGACAAGAAAGTAGAAACCAAGAAACCTGTCACATGGTGCCTAAGGTTGTAGACTTCTGATACTTTAGCAAGTGATGAACATGATTAAGCTTGCTTCGATAGCACTGTTGCTTGATGAAAAAGTACCTCCTGTTAAGGTGTTTTTAACCTATAATATTAGTAAGTTTTAATTTTTATTTCTATAAAAAAATGGCTTAAGTAGAAGTATATTATAAACTATAACTGTGAAAATAGGTGGGATTCGGCCCACTACGGTTCGTTCCTCGGGGTTAGGTCGACATTTTTTACAAATTTCAATACAGATTGATTTTTGATCCGATCTACCTAGAACATGGTTCACCTAGGTTGAATTAAGCGAGGTTGACTTACCAACCCACAAATAAATGGTCACACAAATATTTTGTGTTAAAATTGGACTTTGCATTTGGGTTCGGTTAGCCATCACATAAATAATTTGTATTTTTGTGATTTTGGTTTGTATTTGGATTGTATTAAAGTTTATTTAGATTTTAATAAAATTATAGTTTAGTTTTGACTGAAAATAAAAAATAAAAAATTTGTATTTTTTTTAATTAAGTCTGTTTAATCCACCAACCCATAGTGAGTCAGGTCGAGTTCAAATTTTTTTGGCTTGCTATTAAATGAGTCATGAGTCAAGTTGTGTTGACTCATTAAGTAATTAATCTGTGATAGATTGAACTGGACCGAGCCAGATTACCCGTTTTGACAACTTTATTATAAATACTTATGAATGAGTAATGTGAATCAATAGCTTTGACACATTTTTTTTTATCTAAAGTTAGCGCAATTCATGTATATGCCATGAGAAATGGAACATGGGAAGATATACATATACAATACAATACAAGGTGACGAAATTTTATTCATATATCAAATAAACTAAGGTTCCGCGTGTCAATCTCAAGTTACACAACTTTCATACATTCATATGCATAAACGTGAAACTCTATAAATTTTCTTTCTCTAATTTTTATTTAGTAACAAAATTCATATTCATATTTAGATTCATAAGACAATATATGACGAGTTAAGGAAAATAGAACATTCTATTTATTTATTTATTTTGTGATCAAAGTGTTTACTATTGCACACACCCGACCATTCTTTGTACTAACTTAAACGTCATTCTTATTAACACTTAAATTACTTAAAAATAGCGAGTGGCTATTTTTGTTATCGTTTTTTGACTTAATAAACTTTTTAAATAGGCTTTATTTAAAGTTATCTTGAATTTATGATAGACAACATAAAACCTAACGAAAATATTATATTTTGGTGTGCGTATGTGATTCATGAGTAGAGTCTATAATTGGAGTAATGAAGAAGCGTGAGAAACATTTCCAAGTGCATAAATAGACCTGAGTCTGGTCAGCTCAAGTTATCAATAACTGGAGTAGTAGGTGTGACTCATGCTCTCTTCCCTATTCTAATCTTCATCCTCCAAACTAACCCTTTTTTCACTCTAAATTTACCTACTCTGATCATACCATTTCTGCTACCCTCCCATATATTAATTCTTACATCATCTCTGATTTTCCCACACCACAAACTATGCAACTGTGTGAATATCATGTCATTCTCATATCTAATCCTAAGATTTTTAGTGTTTGTTGTTTAGACTGTGACTAAAACAAAATATCACTAAATAACTTCAAAACAAAGTTTTTGTTTAACAACATTCTATACAACTTATCTGTATGGAGGAAGTGTTTTTGCAATACCCTTTATTTATCCCTCCCTCATCATTGATTCAAAGTCCGTTTTTAATTGGGTTCAACATCAATCATTGATTGGCCTTTTGACTTTGAAGGAGCAGGGAACACCAAATTTAGTAGCTAACTAATAGAAATACACAGACATTATTTGAGCTCATTAATAGCTTGCATGTGTGAGTGACTTCATCACTACAGAACAGTAACAGAAGGAACACACAAAACCAAACTTTTGAGTGATCTTGGAAAGAAAATTCGTGTGCAGGCATGAATATTAAGATTTTTGTGTAGTAATGACTTTAATAATATAATATTTATATGATTTAATAATTTGTAACATTATTTTGAAACATTAGCTAATGAAACAGAGTGGTGGTGGAGACAGAGGTTAGAGCAGTTAGAATGTTTTGGGAGGAACTAATACTGAGTCCAACAAATGGCAGTTGAGTTGTAGAGATAGGTAAATGACAGTGTATGGTCCAACTACTTAACCGAACTCTGCGCATAAAAACCCTCCCATCACAAGCACTGGGCCCACCCTCTCTTCCTCTCCCATTCATCATCCAACTTTCTCATTTTCTTCTCTTTTCATTTAAATCCCTTTCTCTTCTTCTCTTTCTCTCATTCTTCTTCTTCATCTTCCAACCCACCATGCCTCTTCACTCTCTCCCCGACGACAACCACCACGATTTCGTCGCCGAGTTAACTCACCGCATGGCTCGCTTCTTGCTTTCCGACGACGACACTCTCCATTCGGTACTATTCTATTTAACCACACTTCCGTTTCATTAATACTAATAACAACAATAATAAAAAAAAACAACTTTTTCTTCTTCTTCTTCTTCTTGGGTCAAGTCACCAGACTCCATAAGTGGAAGTGCAGAAGGTTGCTCTCAGGAACCATCACCCTCTGCAGCACCTGAAGAGCGTTCGCGGAAGAACAACTACGGGAAGCTTCAAAGCTTCAATATTGGACTCTATTCTCACCAATCTCTCGTTCAGGAACAGATTCGAGCCATTGAAGTAAGTAAGACCAGACTTTGTGCTACTGATTAATACTATTAGCTTTATAATTCAAACTGTTTAACTAATTAATTGAGTTTTTTGATGTTGTTTTTTGTGTTTAACAGCTGTCAGGGGTGAAGCAAGACCAGGTGGCCGTGTCCGCGTCCGCGTCCGCGAAACAGAAACCCGCTCCGCGTCGGAAAAACCTAGGACAGACATACGAGCCCAAGAAAGGAAACGTACGGAGGGCCGCCCGGCCGCCGCGGCCCGGCCCACAACACCAAGGCGGTGCTGGCATGCGGGCCTTGTTTCTTGACGGGCCCGGTTCTAGGGGTGGGACCGGCGTTTTCTTGCCGCGTGCGGGAGCCCCTACCCCGTCGGAATCTACTAACAAACAAGGTGAAAACCTGCATAGTTTTCGTTCAGTTGATTCAATAATTTGCTTATTCCGCACTGTTTTTTCTTGCTGTCATGTTTCTTTCCTTGCTGTTTAAGCTGTTAGGTAGTGAAATTCTGAAATGGAAAGAACCATGCCACTTGTTGCAAGTTGCAATGTTTTTTTTTTTTCTTTTTTGTTGTGTCACGTCTTACCTTGTATCATTTCGCTGCTACAATATGTTTTTTTTTTCTTTCCTTTTCCTCTTCCTCTGTTCCAAAGTTCTATGAATCCGCTGTCTGGTCTCGCCTCCCAACAATAATATTAAATAAAAAATTGCCTTTAGTTTAGTCTCCAACCTCCCACTTTGCTTGCGAACCTTAGCTGATGCTGACCATTATTCTTTTTTATGGTGTTTGAATTTTAACACGAATCTTCTGTGATCATCCATCATCACATGCTGCACCTGCTCCTCCACCCTTCTGGATCCGTGATTTTTTCCTCTTGTCAAAACCAAGAAAATATAACACACCTTTTTCAAATTAATCAAAAAAATGCCCTCACATTTCTTTCCACTGATTTGATGCCACTAATACACAAAATAATTATCTTTGTTATGCAGCCACCGAAAAAAGCCAACAGTGTTTAAATTTATGTTGTTTTTTTTTTTTTTACTTTAAAAAAAAAATTTAAGAGAGTTGGTGACCAAATTCGGGGATTCTGATTTCTTCACGTTGACAAATCCGTGACAAACTTTATTGTGATGAACCAAGATGAACTTGTTGCACGTCGTACATTGAAAATGATTTAAATTACGTGCAATGTGTCAGGTAGAGGTTGCTCCACGGTTCTTATACCTGCCAGAGTTGTTCAGGCTCTGCAACTCCACTTCGACCAAATGGCTGCCACGTCTGGGCCCAAAGCTGGTGCCTTTCATCCTCTTCATGGTACTCAACTTTCAACAACCTTCAATTTTCTTTTTCTTTTATTTTATTTTTATGGAGTGAAATAAAGAATATATAAAATTGTTATCCAGCATGATTATGTCACGAAATAATAATGGTGGCGAACTGATTAATAAATTCCCATTCATGGGAAGTGACAGAATGAGTGGTACAATTTTGAATTTTGGAGCAAGAGCAGTCTCCAAAAGTCCATACTCACCACCAGCAAGTTGCAATTTGTCCCGGTTATTAACTATGATGTTTTTTTTTGTTATAAACTATGAATATAAATCATAATACTCATATCATGTCGTGATGTACTTATATTTGGGTGAATCTCATTTTGTATTGTATGATTAAAATTTGCAGATGTTGTAGTAAGTGACAGGGATGGCATGTATTCACTTCAGAATCATGAGCAGTCTCAGAAAGCAGCAACAAGTATCCAAAATGAAACGATTCTGCCACAAGAATGGGCGTATTGAGGAATGCAGAAGCAGATGGAATTAATTTCCTGCTACTCCTGTTTCTACACATACATACAGAATAATTTTAGTAATAAATAATAATAATAATAATAATAATAATAATTCCCATCAGATCGGATGAATATACAGAGGGAAGAATCTTGCAGGTAGCAGAGTACGAGGAACATGGATGAATATAGTGATTTAATAATGTCTTGTTTTGTATTTTGCTTCCCCTGGGTATAAGTTTGCATAGTGGTGACAGAATATGAAAAACTATAAATAAATAAAATCTAGCTCGGTCTCTTTGTATGCAAAAACTATAAAGAAGAACAGAGGATGTCTTTTAAAATCCTTTGTAACACTTCACTTTGTTTCTCCCTTATTCCTTTCTCCTTCTGCGTAATGTTAGATTCTCTAAACTGATACAAAATTTAATCAGGTTTGTTTGCTGTTTAAAAATATGAATTTATTTTTTTATTTTAACGATTTTTAAATGAAGGTGATGATGGTAGTAGCCCCAGTCAGCACCCACTTTCTTAGTGAGGAACCAATCTGAATTGTAGATTCCAGAATTTGCAAAACACGTCAACCCAAAACGACAAAACTTATTTTCACTTCTTCTTTATATCTATCTTTTTGACTAATCAACGCGGGAAGAGGATAACGACGAAAACAAATATTCCAGTTAAAGACTAATCCATGAAATATCTCTGATGGTAAGAAAATCAGAGATGATAGTTTAATAAATAATAAAGTTACCCTGAGTTTTTCTTATCTTCCTCGAACACCCAAAGGTCAAGGGAGTCTAATAAATGGTAATATAATGTATAATGGAGTGTGGTGTGTGTCTGCAATCTCAGGATTAGTGACCTAGCAAACTGAAACAGTAACCGTTGGATGCGCAAATGGGTTTGTGAGGTGAGTGATTCCTTATCATTCATTTTGTCAAACATCTTCTGTGCCTCAAAATATTTGTAACTTCTAATGTCACTGTTACCCTCTCTTTTCAATCAACTATATAATTTACAGATTTTGAATAAAGTCATGTCCTACTTATAATTTCTTCTTTGATCGTTTCAATAATTAATTATCATATTTCTCTATTATGAGAAAATATTCTAAAGAAAAACAATTTAAGATTTGAAATCCTTATCCAGACCTAGGAACCAATATTTATTACTACAGATTACAGAGAAAAGAAAATATCAAGAAAACTTATAAACCTTAATACTTTTACTCATATTTAAGAAACAATAATAACATCATATTAAGAGTAACTTTTTCAAACAATAATGACACTTAAATTTTTATGCGAAATAAAAGTACATCTTACATTGTCTTAAATTAGAAAGCGATTGAGATAAATTATTGAAGGTTAATGAGAAAGAAGCGAGAAAATAATAGTAAAAACAGTGTAATTTAATGAAAATATAAATAATTATGAAAGAAGAAGAAAGTCAACGGTAAAAAAAAGTCTTCTCCAGTGCCAGTGATATTTAAAAATATTTTGGAATGTTAAAATTTTATTTATAAATACATAAAACTTTTTAGGAAATTAAATATATTATAATTAAAATAATATTTAGATTTTTATTTATATATTAATTTTTAAATATGTAAAAAAAAAATTGACAAGAATGTTTCCTTCAACTATTATAAATTTAGGAGAGCGCAAGAAGAAAAAAAAATTAAAGGAGGAGAGTGAAAGTTGAAGTTGTTCAGATGAAGATAAAGAAAATAAAATAAAAAGAAATAAGAAAAGAAATATGAAATATTATTAATGATTTTATTGATACCAGTGTAAATATATGTGTACCCACAACTGTGTTTCCTTTTTTTATTATAACTAATTAATTTAATTTTAAAATAGTTAAATTTAAATAAAAAATTATTTAAAAAGGTAAAAATGCTAAGATAATTATTTTATTTAAAAGCCGTTAAATTTAAATCAACAATAACTTAAATGGTAAATTTGATAAACAAATTATTTTAATTTAAAAAATTGTTGCTTAAACAATAAAAATTTAAAAAATAGTTAAATTTAAGTTTACACTAACAAATAAAAAATAATAAATATTGTAATTTTAAAAACCAGTTAATTAAAGGTAAAATTTGTTAAAAAGTACTCTACAGCAAAAGAAATAACTCTTTATATAATTATATTAATAATAATTTTTAAAAAATTATAGAATGGTATATTTAATAAATCGATCAAATTCCCCTTATTGATATAAATTAATTTAATGAAATATTACATTATAATTGTTTTTTTTTTATTATTTATATTATTATTTTATAACTTGCTTATTTTATTGTATGAAATGAGGAACATTTACGCAATATGGTATGCTCCATTAAGAGAATAAATCAGTTATTTATTCTTTTCTTTAAAATAGATAATTCTTAAAATTAAAAATATGCAAATAATCTCTCATATATATTATAAATCGTACAAGATAATACTTCAAGTATTAAAAAAGTATAATAAATCCTTCTATTAATTATTACTTTATTTTATTTAATTTAACAAGTTTTTTCTTGTGGGATACTTTTTGTCAATTATAACTCAAATATAGATCAAAGAATATATTTAATATGTAGGATTGGTTTTTTATTGTTATAATTAACGTTTGATGTGTGTTTTTTGGTAAAGAAATATCCTTTCTTTTAATCTCACCCCAACTTATCGTAAATAACATTATTAGGAATAATTAATATTAAGATATATGGTTGATTTCGAATTTCGTATTTTTTATACTCAAAATATGTTTTAGAAGATTATCATAAAAAATAAATTTAAATTGACTTTGATTTCAACTCTTAACAATACAGTACCATTAATACAGTATTAGAATAAACTTTCCATTAAAATCTAAAATGAAATGAGAATTTATTTTCAACTTTTAAATTTTTTTGGGAAAACCAGAGTTTATCTCTGGAACTTGTTTTTCATCCTCCACAAACATATCAAAATTATTATTTTATTGTTTAAAAAAAATAAAAGAATTTTAAATAAACTAGTAATACACAATTGTGTTTATGAAAGACTTTATAGTACTTTTTCTTTTGTTAACTCACTATTCAAAATTTTCATATTATATAATATTTTTTTAAAATTTATTGAAAAAATCATAAAAAAATACTTTTTTTGTCATTTTTTTAAAATTTTAATTGGTAGGTAATTTTTTCGTGGATAATTCTTTTCTCCAAATTATAAAATTTGTAAGTATTTTGTACAAAATTTGTTGCGAAAAGTGTTTTATACAAAATATTTTATAAAAAAAAAAATAATTTAAAACAAAATTAACATGAAATATAAATTTTTTTTTTTAACAGTAACTTGAATAAGTACAAGACAATTCTTTAAGGAAAAATGAAAATTTACGGCTTTGAACCCTTATCATACATTTAGACAACAATAATGATATATAGAAAATGTAGGGCAATTTACTGAAAAAAGAAATTAGGACTTTAAACTCTTATTCGTATTTAAATAACAATTCTGCTAGTTTGTTGTAGGAAAGGAAAGCAATTTTTTTTTTGTCTGAATGAAGACATGATGTGAAATAACAGACAATAGTAGTTAAACAATTGTAATTCACTAAAAATATTAACAAATTGCGAGAGAAGAAAAATAAAAGTCAATTATGTATCTTTTTTAATAAATACTTTTTAAATTAAAAACGTACGAATAGTCTCTCGAATATTATAAAATAAATAATGTTATATAATGCTTCAAGTATTAAAAAAAATAAAAAAAAACTCATAAATGTTCGTAAAATAAATTAACTTGAAAATACTACCCGACAGTTGCTATATTTTTACTACTCATGAAAGAATTACACAATAGAAATAATAATATGTAGGATATTAAATTAACGATTTTTCCTGAAAAGATATGAAGAAGTACACAATAGAAATTATATATATATATAGATATATATATATATATATATATATATATATATATATATATATATATATATATATATATATATATATATATATATATATATTATGT
>Ga0214545_1002353_pt1:0-35000 | contig 36382 bp, 20 predicted proteins | sample CNSS4metaG_FD_160064 | JGI IMG/M metagenome (GOLD analysis project Ga0214545, IMG submission 160064) | Root nodule microbial communities from cowpea collected in UCLA plant growth center, Los Angeles, California, USA - CNSS4 | ecosystem: Host-associated > Plants > Roots > Nodule | place...
CGGCGGATGGCAACTCGAGCCAGCTTCTCGGTGCTGATGTTGGCGTCGCGTAGGCTAGATAGTTGGCCAGGATCGAGCTTAGGGTAGGCGAGAAAGAGGTGTTTGCTGATGGCGAGACTTATAATGGAGTCTCCCATGAACTCAAGGCGCTCATAAGGAACACCTTCCTTGGAAGATGAATGAGTGAGCGCTTCTTCTAGAAGCTTCCTATTTTTGAACCTGTAACCTAAGATTCTCTCCACCTCAACCACATATGCTTCCATCTCTCTGATTTCTTTCAACCCTCTTTCTCTGTTCAGGAGAACTCTGAAGAATCTTATGCTTTCTAACTCCATGAGGATTTGCTTCCTGCACTCCCACAGGATTTGGAATTCCTGTTTTGCCCTTGTGAATTCCTGCTTGCTACTTGACACGTAAAGAATAATTGAATTTTCCTAGTGGATGAACTTGTACAAAAAATGCATTTGCTCTGAAAAATTTTGACATATAATCTGGAATTACAAATTCCTGCATAGTATTGATCATTAAAGGAAACCAGAGGCATCACTCACAAACATAGAACAAGAGATCCCACACAAAAATTGGTTAAGAACCGACTTGTTTTATGTCTCTGAAGAAGGCAAGAGTGGTAGAGCACAACGATTCCACGATCTTGATAACATCAAATATAAGATGAGATTCAAGACTTCAAATAAGAATTTTGTATAATCTGATCATTGCTCTATATGATGGATTCCAACATAATTAGTTTATTGATTTTGAACAAAGATTTAAGGGGAAATATTCTAACTGAACTTATCATCACTAATTTAGAATCAGGTCATAGTTTATATACCTTAAAAAAGGTACGTACATAAAAACAACATGAAAAGACTAACTATATAAATAACAATTTTATTTACAATAATTACCTAAAACAAGCTCTATAAACACACTAACTCGATTTTATTTTTCAAGATTTATTTGACCAAGTTCCTATCAATTATCACCACAATTTCATTATCATTGCTTGATTATTTATTATATTTAACTTTGGGATCACTTCAATATATTCCTTTAAAATAAAATTGTCTTTACAAATATGATTTACCTATTTCTATAATTATTTTAAAGAATTTCCAAGAAAATAATGATGGTTAGAATATTAGTTTGAAAGAATAAATAACTATTCTACTACAATCTAATAAATTTCGCCAACCATATATTCTCCAAAAAAAAAAAGTCATAGTAGTCCATTTACTCTATTTTGGGCCTAGACTACTTCAAAAAGAAAAAGAGCTTAAAATATATTAAGAAAAACAGAGAAGATATTGGTGAGGTGTGAATAACGTGTTTGGATTAGGCAGCGCAGGGAATTGGATGGTGAGATTACTACAACAGAGTGAGATTATAGCAAGAAGGACGAGGATGGGTTCCACCTGACGATAATAATATCATGGGAATGGAGAAATCACAATCGCCGCACCTCACTCTTCACTCCAATTCAGCGTCCAAAGCTTTCTCAAACCCCGAAAGGAAACTTCTAGGTTCTTCCACAACCTTCTATTCCGTTCCACTCCACCTCTTCGCCACCCATGGCCGACACTCCGAGATCCACGGGCACCGTTAAGTGGTTCAACGAGGACAAGGGTTTCGGATACATCACTCCCCAAGACGGTTCCAGAGATCTCTTTGTTCACTTCTCTTCCATCCGATCCGATGGCTTCCGCACCTTGACCTCCGGTCAGGCTGTCGAGTACCTCGTCGTTCACGAAGACGACAGCCGCCCCGCGGCCGTCGATGTCACCCTCGCCACGGCCGTCGGCGTCACCCCTACCACGACCGGCGACGTTACCCCCGCCGCTTCATCTCGCCGTCCATCATAGACGGCGTCCATGTCTGTATTTTGCCTGGACGGTCTGATCTGTTTCATATAGAGTGTATGTTTGTATAAGTTTGTCTTATGATCTAAGTTATGATCTGTTTGATTTCTGATGGACTTTGTATTTTGTTTTGAGTTGTATTGTTTGGACCATATGGTTCTTTTTCTTTATATATATATATATATATATATATATATATATATATATATATATATATATATAATTGGGTGTTATGTATGTTCTGTAAACTTTCGATATTAATAAATAAACAAGAAATTTTCTTTTCGGCTTTTTCATTTTTTTTTTCTTTTCTTTCTTGTCTTATGGTTTCTTTATGAAACTAATACATGAATTTCTCTGTGGTTATTTCCCTACAAAGAACAAGTTGCAATTCATTCACTTGTTTCACGTATCTCTAAGCAAACCACAATTTATTATTTGGATGGATTGTGTTGTTGAAATTTAGAATGATCTCAAAAGATGCCTGTGTATGATAGGCCTTAAATAGAAGTTTTTTTCTTTAAGATATAGAGATTACACTGATACTGCGTTCTTTTCAAAGTTAGGTTTATACAGGATGAGGTAGAAAATTTCACGTCAGGCTCTTTTTATAATGCACCCACCAACAAATATTCTTGAAATATTTGACATCGTCACGAAGAGAAAACTTGCAAAGCAAGTCATACAGTTCTGTGTTCTGAATGAACAATATAGCTACTTGATCTTTTATCTCCTATCTCAAAAAGATATTTTCCTTTGTTATACATCAAGAAAGACATATTCTTGAAAACAATATTCAATCGGGATCCCAATTAAAGTTAAAGAATACTTTTATTGTTAGTATCAATGCTAAGAACATATGTTTCTGAAAGAATAATCTCACTAGTGTTTCTGAAAATAAGGGAAGACTTCCTCCAATCACAACCCTCAGAATTCGGATACTGTTCACATTGGAGTTGTTTCTACTTTTTATTTAAAAAATAAAGAATTGATTTCCTTAATTATGATATTACTTGGATCATAGATTATGGTGTTACGAATCATGTTGTTTCAACAAAAAAATATTTTTCATATTGGAAAAGTGTTAAACCAATTACTATCGAAATACCTTATGGTCATTGAACCTTGCCTCTTTAATTTGGAACTGCTAAGTTGATAACTTTTTTTATCACAACGTTCTTAGATTCCTTCTTTCAATCTTAATATTATTTTTGTATCAAAGTTAATTAATCAAAATAATTTTATGAATTTCTTACTCTTGTATTATTTAGGAAAATAGCCCCAAAATCACTATTTATGAAACTGATATATAAAGTAGGAAAGATTATGCTCGGAATGCCTGTCATTATGATAAGCAAAACTGACATCCTACTATACTTCTAAACTTTTTAATCTTTTGCATTTAGATAGTTGCGCCCTTGTAATATTTTTTTTTTTTCATTTTAAGAAAATAAATCTTTTTTTACAATTGTAGATAATATGTAGTTGGATAAGTCTTTTCAAATAATAAAATCAATAGAGAATACTTTATTAATTTCGTTGAAACTCAATTTGAAATTGTACGCTCTGACGACTAGATCTCAGTCGATTTAGGTGTATGGATGTATTGAGCCTCATCTGGGACCAACTCATGTGTATGGAATTGGGTTCGATATGGAGTGGACCTATTTGTATAAATGAAGGCCCAATTCATAAAAACCGCAGCCCATCTTTCCTCAGCATAATGACTAAAGATGTAACCACATCCTGTCAAGGTCGGGATAACCTCGGCACACGTCAACTACCTATCGCGATCCTAGAAAAACTGAAGCAAGGATGAGCTGGAGAACTGTATAAAGCTAAACGACTACTCCCCAAAAGGGATAAGAAAAAAAAAGGAGCGAAAAAGGCATGACTACATAGAAAAAGCATTCCTTTGTAAAATATTTGGTGAAGAGGACGAGATGCGACCATTGTGCACCTCGGAGTCTCTTCTGCGAGAACAGAAACCAATATTAAAAATATGATGACGAGCTAGAATTTTGTATGAATGATTTATATGCATCCAAAGAAGCATTATTTATTAAAATTGCTCATGTCATTCTTTCAGAGTGATTTGTCCAAAAAAATTTAGAATTATGATATTACTCATGTCGTCTATCTTGTTAATTGTATGGCTAGTGATGTTTTAAATAATCAACCAAAAATTTATAACAAAGCTCCCACTGATTATATGTTTTGTGTGTTCGGTTGTCATGGTTTCAAGCCTAACACACAGTGCATTTTTATTTCTCGTGATGTTATTTTTTATGAAAAAACATTTTCCTCGTGTCACCATTAACACTAATCAAAAGCAACACGAGTTTGAGAAAAATCCCTTAAACAATTTTATTATATCATTTGAGAATCATATGTTTAATAAGACAATTCCTTACAATTACAGAACAGAGGTAAAGTAGTCACTTGGACTCCACAGACAATAGTGATACACATGAACTACAAGATATTACAAATAGTCAAGATTCTATTAGTGAAGAGAGACAATATAAGTCCTATTGGACTATTTGATCTTACTAGTTCACCTATATATCCAACCACTTGTGTATTTGAAGGACTATCATAGTATTCTTACAAACTCTTATAACCGAATCATAGAAAATTAAATATTCAATATCAAAGTTTTTTATGATATATTTTCTTTGAACACAACTAGTACATTGTTATGATCACCTTTATATCTAATCCAAAATCCCATAATGAAGCCATTAAACATACTAACTAGTTTACAACCACAAATGAAGAAATAAAAAAGCTTTTGAAATCAACAACACATGAATCATGGTCTTTACCTCAACATAAACAAGTTATTGGTTGCAAATGAGTATACAAAGTTGAATACAAAGTAGATGGTTCTTTGGAGTGCTACAAAGCAAGGCTCATCGTTAATGGTTTTACATAAAAAGAAGATTTAGATTCTTTTTGACATTTTCCTAGCAATTGTAAAATTAACCATTTTGCATGTTGTTCTGGCTATTGCAACCATTGATAAGTGACACCTTAAATAATTGGACATTAACGATGCCTTCTAAAATGGAGATACCAATTATATACAATTACCTCTAAATATAAAAATGATAAAAATATGGTTTGCAAATTAAATAAATCTCTATATGGTATAGTAGGCAATCAATTTTTAGGTTGTCTTCTTTCCTTCAATCTCATGGTTTTAATTAATGTAGTGCTTTTTGGAAATAATATCAATGATATTTTTAGTATAACAAAGCTTTTGGATGATACTTTAAAAACAAAGACATTAGAAACCCTAGCTAAATGATTTACTTATTAAAATTTCACATTGTTATTCTTATATGGTTATGTTGAGGGTTTCCTTGGGTTGATCTTAGCTAAATAATTTATTTATTAAAATTTCACGTTGTTATATTTACTAATATGTTGAGGTTTCTTCAGGCGACTCAGTTATATTGTTTGTTTGACTAATCTACCATAGCATTATATATACAGATGGGCATGATGCAAGCAAATAACAACAAACATGGTACACTAGAACATTTCTCCATAAAGTTAGCTCTTCCAACCTAGCCATACCAAAAAATGTATCATTAGAGTCATACGTCTAAAAGTTCAGAAATAACCTGAAATGGTCTACACATGACCACTTCGAAAAGCCTTTTTTGCTATAGGTTCCCATTACTACGTCTTTTTTGCTACTTCGACAAAGGTTTTGACTGCCCCTAATGGCCTTGATTCTCTTATCAGTGCATATGCAAGTGGTCTCCCTATTTTAGATTCAAAGGGACCTACGGGTAATATGGGTCGTATGAAGTCATAGTCAGGTCACGAAGGTCGAGAAAAGGTCGAAGTAGAGCATAAGCTAATCAGATTCTTAGGAAGAAGTTCTAGTATACGGTCGAAGGAGGCAACTACCAGAAATACGAAAAATTCCAGAAAAAGAAAAAAAGAGTAGGGCAATTCTTAGCAAAGGTGTGACACAAAAGTTCAAGACATTTAAAGGTCATATACACATCGTAGCGAACAAGCAGCACATCCTAGAAACCCAAATACTAAACAGGACCATTATACTCAAAATCTCAAGCTAAACACATTCATGGCAAACTCAAGCACCATATACAAGTAGACATACAAATCACAAAGTAAAGAAGCACTTAGCAAACTACCATCAAATTATTCTATCAAAGTAACAAATTTTTTAATTTCTAATGTGGGGTGCGCATCACAAATGATATATAAGAACGTGCAATTGGCATCGATAAACAAGGCATAAGACAAAGAATATGCGAGGCTGTAAAAACTTAATGGCATAGAGGAAGCATTAACCTAGAAGGAAGAGGCAATGGAAAAGGAGAAGAGGTATGAACCTCGAAGCGAGATGAAATAAGGGGAGATGGAGTGGCACGCAACAACAAGGAGAAGTGGGAAGAAAAGAAATGGGACAAAGTTCATTTAAATTGCAAAAAAAGCCAAGAAAGGGAATTGGAAACAATTACCTAGACGTTTAATGGCGAAATTGGATCATACGAACCGTTCCCATTAGATACATGGTGCGTGTCAAGGTAGGTGGAAGGTAATGATGGACTTGGGGAAGCGCGACCTAGACAGGATAGATTAAATGAGCGACCTTTAGCGTGGGTAGGTTGTAGATTAAAGGTCGGAGAGTTGTGTATCGTCCACGCCTTACCGATTTGGTTGAAGGTGTTACTAAGTCAGTCAAATTTTGACAAAGGATGGCCATGTTTGGTGGTCTGAAATGATTCACTAATAAGATCGGGCTTTGTTGGTTGAGATTGGGCCAAGTAGGATTGGGATGGCAATAGAGTGGTCATAGAGGCAACTTGCGTAAGCCCAATACGGGTCTCGTACGACCCATAATGTAATTCAAACATAAAAGGTCGAGTTAAAGTTACCCAAGATAGAGCACGAGCAAGAGGGGAATACAAAGTGGAAAGGTAGGAATTTTCCCAAGGAACGTGGTGATCCAACTAACGAGTAGAAATGTTGGTACCAGTCATTGAGGAAGTTGTGGGAGTGACATGACGATTCACTAACTTAAGGGGTGATTTTATTTTGGTAAAGGACAGATGATATAAAGGAGAAGAGAGTAACACAAAAGGGGGGGCATCTTCTCTCTAACAGTCAACCACAAAACACTAAATTGTACAGAGAGTTTTCTTGTTCTAGTTTTGATTCAAAATCTTTAATTCTTATACTAAAACAAGGTCATATCCCGAACAATCGAAACGGTACAATAATATATAAAACATAACAAAATTATATAACAAAAAATACTTGATAATGATTAAAAATACAAGAGTGAAATAACATAACGATTCCATATTATTAATAATATGCTTTGTAAAATATTAGGGGAGACTTAAGACTATATGGATTCCAGCATGTGAATAATTTATTTATTGATATGAAACAAAGATTTAAAGAATAATATTCCAACTAAATTTATCATTAATTTGTTGATCCAAATCTCAGATTACTAGAGGTTAAAACTCGTGTAGCATAGAAAGGTAAGTACATAAACATATCACGGGAAATTAATTACATAAATAACAATTTTATTCACAATAATTAACTGAAACAATTCCTATAAACACGCTTTAAATTGAAACTGTCTTTACAAATACGATTTACCATTTTTATAATTATATAAAAAAAATTGCGTAGAAAATAATTGCACGTAAGAATATTATTTTAAAAGAATAAATAATTATTCTATTAGCATCTCATAAATTTCGCCAACCTTAAATTCTCCAGAAAGAAACAGTCCTGGTGAAGATATTGGTGGGGTATGAATAATTTGTTCGGATAAAGCATGGGAAGTGGATGGCGAGCATAACAGAGAGAGTGAAATTATAGCAAGTAGGATAAGGATGGGTCCCACATAACTATATTAATATATCGTTTTTATTTTCATTCCACTGACACAAAATCCATACATACAATACCACATCAGCGCCTCCGTGGGAATGGACGAATCACAATCGCCGCGCATCGCTCTTGCCTCCAATTCAGCGTCCTAAGCTTTCCCAAACCCCGAAAGGGAAACTTCTAGGTTCTTCTAGAACCTTCTATTCCGTTCCAACTCTTCAGGACCCATGGCCGAAACTCGGAGATCCACGGGCACCGTTAAGTGGTTCAACGCGCAGAAGGGTTTCGGATTCATAACTCCCCAAGACGGCTCCGAAGATCTCTTCGTTCACTTCACTTCCATCCGATCCGACGGCTACCGCTCCTTGACCGAGGGCCAGTCTGTCGAGTTCCTCCTCGATTACGGCGACGACGGCCGTGCCATGGCCGTCGACGTCACCTCTGCTGTTAGATCTCGCCGTCCAGGCGGTTTTCGCGGCGGGAGCGGGAGAGGAAGAGGACGCTACGGCGGAGGGGAAGGCCGTGGTGGAGGGATCGGCCGGAGAGGGGCAGGAGGTTACGGCGGTGGTGGAGGAGGACCTGAGTGTTATAATTGTGGAAGAATAGGTCACTTCGCTAGGGATTGCTACCAGGGACAGGGTGGTGGTGGTGGTGGTGGTGCAGGTGGTGATGGTAGGATACGGAGACGGGGTGGAGGAGGAGGCGGCGGGGGTGGTGGTGGTGGTGGTGGTGGAGGAGGAGGAGTGTGTTATAACTGTGGAGAGGAAGGGCATTTTGCAAGGGAATGTCCGAACGTTGGGAAATTAAATGAGTGAGAATGTGGGGTTTATGAATTATGATTTCTTCTATTGTAGTGTGAGTCTGCTATTATTGGTTGCATGGGTCTGTTATTATTGGTTTCTAGCCATTGGCATTTGTTCCAAATATGTTTTGCAGGTTTTGCTAATTGTTTCATCTAATGCGGTTCTTTTGATGAAGTGATTATGGTTGTTCCTCCTCTTGAATTTGAAGCAAGGAAAGCCATAATAACTAATGGCTAATTTAATCAATTTATTTATTCAGCAAATATTGCATTCGTTTTTGTGCTCTGTCCTCAAACTATCTGTATTCTGATCACTTCCGATGCAAATTTCAGCTTCTCACTTATGTGCTTTTATATGTCTGTATTTTCAAGTGGTGTGCAACAATTCTACACTATGAATCTATGAAAACTCGTGTTAATAATTTTTTAATGTTGTAAAAGCAAATAAAATAATTATAACTAATAATTTTTTGCATATTGAGCTGGTGCTCTTTAATTATATTGTAAGTGTATCTATGCTTTTAATGCTTTAATTAATGGTTTATTTCTTTAGATTTGTTGCGGATTATTTTTCCCTAGATATGCATATTAAAGAAGGATATACGAAAGGTGGTAGAAAGAAGTTCAATTTTCATCTGTAATTCATGCAAATATTGTGAGGCAAGATCACTGCTCTGATAAGAAGCGGGCATTTACGAAGTGGTCCTACCTTCAAAGATATGATATGATAAGTAGTCTATTCTGTCCTCTAGTTTTGTGTGTGGATAATATGTTGTCACTTCTGATCTTTATTCATGAACATAATAAATGTTGTGGATGTTTTTATTTTTAATTTGTTCATTTAAGGCATTGTTTTATTCTTTTTAAAGGTTTTACTGGCAGAGGTTTTCTAAACTTTAATACTGTGAAAAGTTGTGAATAAATGCAGTCTTCCATATCCATTTTGGTTAAAAAAATAGTTGCCACAACTACAACTTTAATGTTGCAGTGACAGCTTGGGTTCTGATGTAGAACTACACTCATGCCTTTACATTTTTTTATTAGAAGTATTATACGACATCACATTTGTAATAAGTATATTTAATTGTCAGATCCGAGACTAATTATGATGACAGATATGCTTAATCCGTGTGGTGTGATTACGATAAAAAAAAAAAAGTTAACCTAGTTTCACTCGAAGTTGATATGTTGTCCTATGTCATGCATTATGATGGTTGCATGAGAGCATCGTGGGTTGCTTCCGCCCCTTGGTTCTTTTTTTTTATAATTGCTAGAAAAATCTTTGCATTTTCCTCTCTTTTTTATTTTCAACCTAAAAATATATATGCTAACTCTTGTTTCTTCTGAAATGTATCTTTAGCTGTTTAATGCTTATGATAATAGGTAGGTGTCATCAGGATAATTTTGAGTGGCTTGTGAATATCCATAGTAATCGAAATCCTGGTTTTTCTTTTTCTTCTGTCCATCACTTTGAACGAATTTAGGTTTTCTACTTATTTTTTATATCATATCTCTATTATAATTTAATAATATATTAATTATCATTAATTTTGATGTTTTAAAATATATTAAAAAAAATTAAAATATCTTACAGTATATTTTTAATATTCAGTAGACAACATTAAAAAACCAGTAAAAAATTTGGATTCCACTTTGAACTTATGGCTTTCTTTGTAATACCTGGTTCCTATAAATTCATCTGTTTCTGTCATGTAGCGAATTTCTTTGGTCATGATTTTGGTGAACGGTGACATTTTCTCTCTTCTTATTCTACAACCATTGTTCACAAATGGGCACTAATAGTTGGTCTATTGCTTTGGGTTTTACTTTTGTATCAATCGAGAGATTTACTATTCTAATCATAGCGAATTGTTCTTTTCTTGGGTTTCATGTTCAAAAGTTTAATTTTGGGGCCTTCTTCCTGCACCCCCAAAATTTTCATTCTTTTCTATTTTACCCCAAAAAAGTTGTGCACCCACAAAATAATTTGATGACCCCAGCCAGATCCGGAAAGTTTAGCAAAAACATGCAACCCAGAAATACATATTCCGATCAAAAAACAATAATCGGAATGAAAAATCCGGTGGTGTCGTCACAGACTCTGAAAAGATAGTCAATATCATATCCAATTTAAATCCGGTGGTGTCGTCGCAGACTCTGAAAAGATAGTCAATATCATATCCAATTTGTCGTTTTCGATCTTATTAAGAGGTTGTTAAATACGAAGTTTTGTTACTAAACAAACATTTGCTTTTCAGTAACCTTCAATGTATAATGGGTCAGTGAAATATAAACGGAACAATACATGATTCCTTGTCGAATGATGAGAGAAACTTAAAAAGGACGGTTTAATCGTGTATGCATTTCAGTAACCTTCTAATGTTTCCTAGTTGAGAATTTTGAATGTTTTTATTTCATTACGATCTATAGTATCAATTGGGCACTAGAATTTTTGGACCCTGACCTTATAATCCAGTAATGGTTTTGTTATTATTTCTTTCATTTCTTAATATGATTCATTTACGGGGGCTTTTAGCCTCTACTTCTCCAAAAAAATATTTAAATGAAAAAACTACACTTATTAATGTTAGGTACTCACTGTGTATTTTTTACTCTCTTCTTCGTTTTTTTGTTTATTTTAATTATGAGTTCTTATAATGTTATTCTGCCAATTTATATGCATATTTAGATATTGAAGAAATTAATAATGACTAACGACTATACATTGTTGGTGAGATTAATGGCTATTACTTTTAGATGTTATTATATTGCTAAAGTAACTTTTCTTTACTCAAAAGGATAAAAATCACTATTAGTCTGATTTTTAAAATAATTATGGTAAATTCAATAAAATTATCCTATGTAGTATTTTATGATTAGACAACCGTGTAAAAGTGATTTTCTTTTCCTATTTTTTTAACTATATATTTATTCTGTTACTAAAAGTTTTACACACTTGCCGTAAATGAGAAAGGAATAATAGTAACATCATTGTAAGAATTATAAATAATTTAAATATAAATAAGAATATTGATCATATATTTTTCCTAATTGGTGTGTTGTTTTTCTGATAAATTTAAAAGAAGTGATGGAAGCAAATTGTAAAATAATATTAGAAATTTGTCATGGCGTAATGATGGATATTGAATTTCATGGTTCGAGTTATAAAATAATGTCTTATATCCCTTCTAATTTATAATCTTAAAATAATTTCTTAATATATTTTTTAAATATACATAAAATTATACTAATAAATGATGACATTCTAATGTTATTAAGTTAATATATAAAAAAATTATATTTACTAGAAATAAAATAAAATAAATGAAAAAAAAAATGAGAAAACAAATGTGGATAAATAAAAATAAAAGAGGAAATAAATAGTTCTATAGAAAATATGTAAAAGTAATTATTAATTTTTAAAATTTAACAAATAATTATATTATAAATAAAGGATAAAATTAAAATTAAAAATATAAAGATAAAAGAAGAAATTTTATTTATATATAGTTATAAGCTGATTTTTTATTGTGTTGGAAACTCTTAATTGTGCATTTGAATTTGTCACAATTATGATATAAGTGAAAATAAAGCCTGTTTTACAAATTAAGTCTTCAACTGCTATTTTGTACTATGTTTGGATAAGCAATGGTTTGATTTCAAAAAGTCCCAATACTAAGAAAAACTTTAGTTAATGTCTCTTCAAACTTGAAGGAAGGCCTGAACTTTAGTAGGATGGGTCTTAAGCCGAGAATATCATGATAATTATTTACTGTATCATGTACTACTGCATCCTTTTTTTTTTTAAATAATAATATTTTAATTCATATTTTTTAATCCACTTATAGTTTATTATTTCAATTATTTTTATATTATTTATTATTTTTTTTTAAAAAATAAAAATAAAAAATAAAAAATAATTAAAATAATAAATTAAAAATATCTCAACAAATATTTTATCCTTTTCGAAATTCATTTTACAGAACATAATAAATAATTTTAGATTTTTTTTTTCGAAAAAGAAACATTTCCTCCACGGTAAATATTTTTCAGAAACATTTTTTATGAGATGAGAGAAGAAATTTGACGAGGTGCAGGAAGTAAATTTCGACTATCATAAGCTTCCCCTCGTATAAATTTAGGTCCATGATTAAAAAAGAAGAAGTAATTAAACAGTGGAGATTTTATTTTGATTCTGTGAATGTTTTTAATCTCCACTACCTAAATTGTGGAAGTTTTAAAAAGATGTACAGTTAGATTTACCACAAACAATTAGTTATGATTGCTATACTATATTCTGACAGTTATATTGAGGAGGTTTCAAACCTATGCTACTTCAATAATTTGTAAAATTAACCTATAAGAAATGTAGATATTTTTCTAATAAAGACTATAAATTTATGTAATTATTATTATAAACCTATGCTTCCAATTAAAGATTTTATTTTACTTTATTACAAAATATTAAAAGATTAGTAATTTAACCATTTACAATAATAATAATGAAAACTTATTTTTTATGAAATAGTTTTCAATTTAATTTTATATATACAAATGATTTTTTTATACAAATTATATAAAATACAACATGGATAAATAAGATTCAGTAAATAAAAAGGATACTTTGGAGTGACAGTTGTATTATTTATATATTTTAAATTTATTTATATATATATATATATATATATATATATATATATATATATATTATGTTATATATGTGTAGTTTTTTTAAATTTTTCATAGATTAATTTTAGGCCATTAATTTTTTTTTATAAAACATGTTTATAAAATAAAATCTAGTTGTAGAAAATTCATAAGTTGTGTCATATTTACATTATTGCATCTCAAAAGCTTTAAGAATAACGGATACGATTGTCAGTTAATTTGAGGCTTCACAAGAAATTTGTGTAAAAATATTTAGGACACAACATAACAATTATCCACTAAACAGATGAGAGTCTAAATATGAATTTTATCAGTGATAAATTATCACACACTAGATTATTTGTTCTTTTTTAAAATTAAAATTTTCATAAAAATATTTTTCGACAAAAAAGAAAAACTGCAAAATTTTATATCAGTCATCTAAGTCTCAACTCTCAAACTAGTTCATGAATATATTATGATCATATTTAAAATTTACACACAAAAATTCATTATTAAAGGTTCATAAAAAAAATCCACAAAGATCCATCAAAAGGCACAACGGTTCCTAAAAATATAAAATTTCAAATAATAATATATTAAAAACTCATCCATTAAAGGTTGACAAAACATAAGTAAAACACAACAAAGATAGTTTATCAAAGGTTCCATCACAACAAAATGATACAATAATTTTATTGCAAAAATATGGTAAAAAGGAATCACTTAATTGGTGGAAATATCTTTCATAATTGTGTTTAGAAAAACTACAAAGTGCACAAAATAGATATCGTATTATCCACTTAACTTGTTTCTTTTGGAAAACAATATATCTCTTCAACTTATTTCATATGTAATTTACAATAAAAAAAGTTAATTACAAAAATTAGTTCACTACAATTTAAATTTAAAAGAGAAATCAAGACTAATTTATCGTATAAGATATGTTTTTTTTTTTATCAACAAAGAATATTAATATATATACAGAAACACTTTAGGGTGTCTCAATCCTTATACAGATCCTGATTTTACATTATTGTTTCACTACAATTATACAACCAATTACAAATACAAATGAGTGTTTGTAGGTTAAAAAGGAATAAACAAATTCTATATTTAATGATAGAAATGCTAATACTAAATGAAGATTTTGAAATCATGATTGTAATTCGGATGGTCGTAAATTATAATTACAAGAAGGAATCGATGTTCATTCAACCTTTAAAAGTGGAGGACATCTATATCATTACTTAGGGTTGTTTAAACCGAAACGATAAAGAAAATAATAAATAATTATTCATAAAAGAGTGAATAATTAATTAAAATATAAAAAGAAATTAATCAATCTGGATTTTTTTTTCAAAGTCAAATAATTGTTGTTATTTGTAGTTTGACACTTTGAAACTGATTCATTCAACTCAACCAAAATCAATTACTAGGATATTATTATACTATTTATTGTTTTACTCATATACAATATCTACGTGAGAGAAAGAAAAATTAACAAAAATTATAAATTAATATATGACATTGATTTTAATATTATTTGTGAAAAACTAACAATAAAAATTAAATTGAATTATTTAAAAAAAAATTAAAAAAATTAAAACCGAGACAAAAAGACAATTTGATAATCAATTTAATATTTTTTAATAAAAACAAGAAACTAATAAGTAATCGATTTTTTTTTTTTAAATTGAGTCAAACATTGCATACATCCTATCATAACGAACATGATTTGATTTACTCAAATAAGTTTCAATTTGAAACTTGACATCATTTAAACTATTTGTATTACTTATTAATAATTAACTTACGATTAGACTAATAAACTAGGCTGTAAATTTAAGTATGACGGAATGAATATAAACTATGTTGCTCAATGGGTAAAAGCTTATCTAGCGGGCAAAAAACTCCTGAAATACAATTTCATCATTGGGGTCAAATTCATTTTAATACTTGCCATTAGAGGTAGGATAAGAAGACACAAATACCAAGTTAGTAACATCATAAAATGAGAAAAAAAAAAAACCCTCATATTTTATGTTCTGTCTAACATTTCAACTGTTGAACAAAACTTGTAATTTTTATAGGTATATTTCAATATAGTGAGTTTACGATGATACTTAAAAAAATCTTTTAGATATTATGTATACAACGCATCCAATTTCCAAAAAAAAAAATTACTTAGGGATAATCATGTGCACTTTTTTAACAGATTTTTAACATTTTCTCATGAAGTATTGACATTACTTTCAACCCAAAACCTTAAGAAAATGAATTTATGGGTCTTTATCTTTTCATAATATTCTACTTTCTCATTTATAGCTAATGTGAGACTTCGACTTACATTTGAATTCTTAACAATGTCGTCTCCTTATTTTCAACCCTTCTTGATCTTTAAAATTTTTAAATATGTTCACAATACCACACATGAAAACGTTCTCCTTTACATAGGAAGGAATTTTGCAAATTAAAATATTTCTATGTAGTTCTAACCATGTGTTTGAACTCTGTGTATAATTTTACATTCTCTCAATCAAACTACCTTAGACACGTGTTTGTCAAATAGTTTTCCTCTAAATAATATTTTATGGGTAAATTAATATGTAGAAATGTAGTGAATTGTGATGATTAGTTATGATTAATTTTTTCGATTCTTAGTGTCCTTTTGATTCGTTTTGCGACCTAGTCTTTAGCCTAATTAAAATGGTGAATTATACTTAGGACAGAATCAGAAACTGTTGATGATAAATTAAATAAAGAATATTGTGCTCTCATCTAGAAGAAATTTAGATAAATGGTGCTAAATCTAAAGTTTTAGATGATTTGATAGAATTGGTCAAAAAGATGGTAAAAACGTACATGATGCAAGCATTGTGGACAATAATATAAATAAACACTTCATCCATGTTAAGTTATTTGTCAATGTGATTTGAAAAGGAAAAGAAAGGTTATAGAAGTGGGAAATTCATCAACTTTTTTTAATGCTATAATTTCAATCGATGAATAGTTAAATTTGTAAGTCATGTACATATATATGCTTGATTCTTAATTTTGTGACAACATTTAATTTTTGGTCATTTCAATAAATTTAATATCAGACTAACTTTAAAAGATTCGGAGAGAATGGATATCAGGCTTATTGTTTAAAGCTTAGTTTTTTTTTTCGAAATATTTTTTTTTCCAAAGATATAAGGTGGGTCCACTCAAACCAAATATTTAGAAGTTGTGTGTGTCGTGAGTGGAGACTAAAACAAAATATATAAAAATTTAAAACATAAAATAATTTAAACTCGACGTATAAATTTAAAGATTAAAAATAAATAAAATAGAGACACCACACCACATGGCAACTGGCTTTAATTTTGACCATTGACCAATTACATATCCATCACTAAGTTTGTGTTTAAAATTGAGAGATAGAAAGTAGGTCCAATCTTGTTTGATTGTATACTGAATTGGAAGGTTTTGAAGATCATTTTGCTAGTGTCCACATTATGAAGAATTGCGACGTGTGAGTAGTTGCCAAATCATTATAATCATACTCTACAATCATCAACATACAAAACTTCATATTAGTACAATTCTTCTTGCCGGTTCGCTTTAGTCAATTTTAAGCGTGAATTCCCACTTATTATCATATCCAAAAAAACAATTATTGTGTTTAATGTCACGCCCATCTATCTGCAAATGCATTAATTATAATCCTCACTTCCATTCTTCAACTCAAAAGTTTCAGTCATCTCATACATATATAATTCTACTACTGACTTCATATAGTGTAATCAAATTCCATGAATTATCCCAAAGGTTACGGAATGCTTATCAAAATCTCAGTAAAAATGAAAAAGTACACATATTTAAAGTACTAACTCAAAAATTTATTAGGGTTAAATATGTTTTTGGTCCCTAAGTTTCAGTAAATTTTGAAATTAGTCTCTCTTTAAAACTTTTGACCAATTTAATGCGTGGATTTAGTCATTTTAACCAAATTTTGTTAAGTTTATCTGACGTTTCAAGTGCATTTCATGATAATATTTGAATTTTTTACATCGTTTGACACATTTTCGCTTCAATGTTAACTCAAATATTATCATAAAATGCGTTTAAAATGTCAAATTAACTTAACAAAATTTGGTGAGAAAAATTAAATTTACGCATTTCTAAAACTGAAAAACTAAATTGATATAAAATTTCGAAGAATAACTAATTTCAATACTCACTGAAAGTTGAAGGACAAAAAACATATTTAATCCAATTTATTATTTTAATATTTTAAAATTTTAGATTAAAGTAATGTTAATTTGTTAGTGTGGATTGAATTTATATGTTATTAGTACTATTTCTTCATAAAAAATCATGATTGACTTGATCTTTATATAAAAAAATCAGACAAGTATGTACCACAACAATGTAAGGGAAAGTTGTGCCTCATATCTCGATGATATTTATCTCCTGGATGATCCTCACTCAAATGATCTATCACGTCAAAGGTTTTATTTTTACCTATAATATAAAGGTAGTTAACGCGTGTATCTGATATCGCATCATAATTTGTGTCTGGGTGACAAGGTGAAAATTGGAACCCACGCATGTGTGGCTTGTCCCGCAGTGTTATTTGATATGCTTGGCTTTCATAAACATTTTGATCCCTGTTTGCATCCCAACAACTCCAAACACTGCCAAACCCTCTAACCACTAGTCTTTGGATGCTAGTGTTTATCGTTGCCAAACCAATGTTGAGTAAGCTTTAGTTGAAGCAGTTAATATTAATAAACTCTTTTTACTTCTCAAATTTATATATTTCTTTTATTATTATTACCTTCTAGGAAAATAAATATTGATTTTCATCATGCATGATGTTTTAACTTCCTTGGTTGAGGTCTGCTATATTTTTTGTGACCCTGCTCTTAACTTTCTTTCTGGTTTCTATCCACATCTTGATCATGTTATATGGAACCATCTTTTTCTTTTTTGAAGTGGCTTTCATTGTTGGCACTTAAGGAATAGGGACCAGCCATTTGACATTAGTTTGATTAGATGTGTGGTCAAAAGCAAACACCAACTCTAGAATCACCACATTCAATGATCCCTTTCTGTGAGGCCACACCAAAAATAATTAAAACATTCTGTGAGAACTACGTCACAGTTCTTGACTCGAAAAGTTGATCGTCACAAAATGTGAACTTCTGCTTATCCCCACCATTCATCCTTCTTCTTTCTCAAATAATTGATCATCTCAAATTATAGGATAAAATTCTTAAAATTTAGTTGTCAAAATATCATTATCTATTTGTATTATACGACCAAATCTTATGCGTCTCTCGTTCCCATCTTATACTCATAGTCATAGTCTTAACCATGTAAAATACATTTATTCTGCATTTTATTGGAGGACGACCTTAAAAGTTGTTGATTCAAACTCTTTCATTAAAAAAAAATTAACAACTAACTTTGTCAATAAAAAAATTATATACCATAATTTAAGCTATAATTTTAATCTAACTTATTTTATATTTTTCTTTCAAATGATATCAAACAAATGGACTTCTAGAAAAAGGACATTTCAGATTTAAGAATTTTTCTTAACCTTTTTTTTATCTCTTCCTAAGAATACACTATCTCGTATAAACTTTAATGAAAGAAAAAAAATTAAATTTTAGGAAGTATAAATTTATTGAATAATTTCAGCTTTAAATTATGAAGAAGGCTTTTAGAACCTAGAAAAATCCTACTGAACAATCCTAAGCTAAGGTGAAGACTCGGATTTGAAAGGCAAAATATAGCAGTGCATGTGGATGAGGTTGCTATCTACTTTTATTCACGTTGTGCCCATTCACTCTTCATCATCATAGATAACTTTATGCGCAAAACCAAGGACGATATGGGAGGCCCACAATGAGTTGGGCCCATTGCCTTTATACCTAGGCCCATTTGGTTCGTTTCCGTTACATCATGTAAACTTTTGACTTGATTACACATATGACGTTATTCTTATTTTTATAATTAATGTGAAATTTATAAATAAAAAAAACATGTTTCAAAAAGTTATTATATTTTTTTATTATCATTTCAATTAAATATTTTTATTTTTTTAACCCAAATTCTCAAAATTTTCAATTTTACTAATAAATTGTATAAAAATATTTATTAGCTATACTTAATATTTATTAAAATTATTTATACTAAAATATTAATTATAATTATAAATTAATATTAAAAATATTATTATAATTTTTCATAATTATTATGATTAACATATTGTTTTAAAAAAAATTATAATAGAAGTATAATAATTATAATAATAATATATTATTACAATAGATTGTATCATTATAGTTAGTCACAATAATTATAATTGCTATTAAAAAAATATTATCAATATTTACTATTGACTTTTCACGTAGGTTAAATCATTCTTAAATAGAAAAAGTTATATTTTAACTATTAATTATAATTTTTTATCTAGTAATAAACACTGATCCATCCAAATCTTTACTGGAAAATTGTTGAAATGAAAATTGTTATAGGTATAGTATCAGTTATTTTGTGACGGAGATTACAAGGTCAAATTTAGAATCATGACTATTATAAGTTATAATTTTTTATCTAATAGTGAACCTCAATTCAATACTAAAACATTTATTATTATTGTTATTGTTAATTTATTATAACTGATAAATAAATAATTTTTTTAAATAATACTTTTGAAAATTTTTAATATTTTGACTTGTATATAATGCTGAGAAATAAATTAAAAATAAATAAATAAAAGGTAGAAGAGATAAAAAGACAAGAGAAGACATAATTCAATAAGCATCATCACAGTTTATTATGTCAAATGATTGCATATTAAAGTTTTTACCTCAATATATAGCCCAATATGTTGTTCACAACATAAATGAAAGTACCACGCTATTATTTGTATTATTTTTTATGTATGTATAGATAGATAATGACAAGAAAATATGTGTGAATTTTTCCGTGAATTTTACTAGTGACATTTTATTGACTGTTAATTTTCCCACATATTTTCTTTAATTTGTAGTTATCCCTATGAAGAAAATCTCATGAGTTCACGCAATCAATGTATATATATACCCTGTAAAGTGCTGAAAAGAAGAAGACAATAACTAGTTGGTAAACTTAGAAACTGCTCTTTGGTCATTATGTTTGTCATTTGGCATAGCACACAAAGAACATATACATCAAATTAGGCAAAATCCAATTTGAGTTTAAGTGATAGGTGCCCTAATAATACTGTTGATGCATAATGATAGGTATGATGGAATAGTTTGTGGTCCATCATGTACTATTTACAAGATTTTGCAGTTTAGATGCCTAATATTTTTCTCACATTTCACCTTTCACGACACTAGCTACCTACCCAATCAAAGTTCCAAGATAAAGCACCTTTTCCATTTTGCAAGCAAAGGGTTTCACAAAAGCTGTTCCGAGATTATAGGATGACATGAGATGAGATGATACATTCGCACCGTAATCACCTCATCATATATGCATGCAATTTCCATTTATGTCTTGTCCTTCTGGATCCTTAACAAAACCTCAAAGTAGGTGTCTTTTTTTTCATTAATAGATAAGAAATACTTGTGAAATATCAAACAGGTAGGTTCTGATAGCATAGCCATGGCTATGGATTGATTGCTTGTGATGTATAAACTGAATCTAACAGGTTTAAAATGAAAAAAGTAAACTTCACATTTTTCCCATCAATCTTTTCCTTTGAAAACGAAAACAGGAAAAGTTGGTTTGGAGTGGTTTATTTGTTTTAGTTCATTGTAGCTAGCTACGTAGATAGGGACACAAATGAAGTGTAGCATATGGGACGGTAGTTGCAGAACAAGAAATGATTAATCAGCACACGAAATTCTATCTGTAAGTTCGTATAGGGGGTGGCCGTGATGTGCCATCGCACCTTTAGCTGACACAATCAAAAGACTTGGCTTCTTACAATAAAAAAAATAAAATAAAGGGGAATAATTGGAATAAAAGAAAAAAAGGTACAAATTAAAAGCCAATCTCTTTACACGCATGTATCATCTCTCAAAATATCACAAGAAACTAGAGGAACTACTTATACTTATTAAGCCTTGTGAGAGGGACACTGATAGCACTTTGCAAATAGCCCAAACGTGTCAATCTGGTGTACGAAGTTAATCATGCTTGCCCATCCTCCCAACCCAAATCCTACCACCAAAACCCACACCACCACAAACACGTTCATGGAGTACGATCCTACCCAACCTCCTAACCTTGATGGTGGTCTCTCCACAGCATTCTGTTAACAAACAAATTCAAACAAAAATCATTACTTTATATATAGTTAGTCCAATCATACGCACAATGTTAAGAAGTAAACCTTAATCTGACTTAATCTTACAAAACTAGAACAAGATTTTACTCATTTACTTGATCTAATCTTTGATCTGATCTCTGGTTGATGTGAGATTTATAACAAAGTGAAACATCGGATGATGCAACATATATTTGAATTTAAGAAGTAATGACTTATAGTTGAGTGAGTGAATGTCTAACCTCCCTAGCTGGTGCTGAAGCAAAGGTCATCATGTGAGCCAAGGCAGGAATTATGTAAACAGTGAAGCTGACAAGAAGAGATCCAACAGTTGAGTTAATGGGACCAAAGAAAGGGAATATGATTGCCAGGAACCATATTGGAATCACTACAGGAAGTCTAGCCAACGCCCTTTTGAACAAACTCTTGGTCTCATGCACCCCAATGAATTTCTCCCACACAAAGTATAAAGGAGTGCAAGCAAATCCAAAAGTAATGAACTGCAAGAGTAAATCAAGCATAATCACTCTGTGCAAAACTTACTGAAACAACACAACTTTTTGAGGTAAAATAAGCTCTTATAAATGTTTTTAAGTTTGGAATTGAAAGATGTTAAACAAGTATAACCTGATGAATGAGCATGAGAATGACAGCAGTGTCTCTGAAACCTGTCTTTGGGAGCAATGAGAGGGCATTAGAATGGGTAAGAAGCTGATCCCCAAATGCCCAGTAAACTGCAGCTGCTGATGGCAAAGTTAGGGTCAGCACATATAGGGTTGCGATCAGATATATCATCTTAAACTTCTGTGGCTTCCACATTGCATGCATAATTTCCCTACAATATATAAATGTTTGTCAGAATCATATGCACGTATACACATATCCCATGAAGTTATACAATTTTTTTTTTCTGACAATATAGTCATTTTTAAATCCCAATACGAGTTAAAAGTTAAAAGCAAGGACAAGGTTTATTCACAAACATCACGCTACTTTTTACTAGAAGAAACCCTTAAATCATAACAAAAAAATTGATTTAGTTTTCGAGTCCTTACACTGTAACAGCATGTCCACCGAAAGTATAGAGAATGTTGGTAGCCCCAGTGAAGTAGAGAACCAATTTGGTTGGCCCCGAGTGTGTCACCCCCTCGATCTTCAGAAACAGTATATATACATAATATTAATCGAAGAACACAGATATCTGACAACAATAATATACGACATGCATTCATTATATAATTTGTTTTATGCTGGTGATGATGCTATAAATAGAGTCCTTTACCTGACCGTTGGTAAGGGAAGCTATGGTCATATACCATGCAGTATAAGTGGTCATCATGAGGCCTAAGAATGACCAGATTCTGTAATTGTGGAAAGAAGGGATGAACACAGTTGTTGCACAGCATGCGCCAAAGATGTAAGTCCAAGTTCTCTTGTCCAGATTGTCGTTTATGTAGTATATGTTGCTGAAAAATTTTATGTATATGTAATTTTTTAGTTGATAATGTACACATGAAGATCATTTATATTCAAAACCATGATCTATTCCTACCTTGCGCAAGCAATTAGTTGAATCACTGATCCAAACAGAAGGAAAGTGCAGTTGAAAAAAAGACCAAGATTCCTCCAGTGTTTTCCCAGAAGTCCATCTAGCACTTCAAACCACTGGAAACGATCAAAAGAATCAAAGATTAGAAGAATCTAAAGTAAACTACTAAATTGATTCATTAAAAGGGATATAGAGACTATAATAATAACCTGAATAACATGGTTTCTGAAATCAACTTTTTCTCTCTCCTTTCTGGTTCGGTACTCAACATAAAGGACACTGATAAGGTAAGCAGTCCAGCTTCCCATGAGTCCATAGAAAAGCTGAAATATGATTCCAGATAGCATCCCCAGTTGTGAAAAGGAATATGGTAGTGTGAGTAGTACTTGTGCAACCTAAATGAAATCCAAAAAACATGAAAATGATGAGATTCTGGTGATGAATAGGAAAAACACAAGTGGTGAATGATTTTGAGAGAAAGTGCCTGATTAGAAGCACAGCTAAACCATGCATCATAGACAGAGCCACCATGCCAAAAGAGCTTAGATAGTTTTCCAGTTGTGGACTTAGAACCTTCCTCTTCCCTCTCCATTTCTAGGTAATTCCCTGCAACAACTGTCTCAACCTTCTCAGAAGCCATTGTTATCTCCCTTCAAGTGTTGTGGGGAAGAGAAGTTCTTGTTATTCTAATTCACTCTTTCACATTCTTGTGTGGCTTCCCTTTCCTTATATAAACTTTTTCGTCAGCAAGGTACTGAATGTGAATGAACTTTGGTGGGGACCTTGCTTAGTTCACATGTAATCACCCTTTTCCCTTAATAATTCTCTCTCACCAATTGCCTTTATGAAGGTTCAACTTCATCATCAGTTTTTGTAGGCTCTGATGGGCCATGGCTAGCTGCAGTGCACGAGCGGCTGGCCCACCATTGCTCTATTCTTTTCTCTAATCTCAGAGATCGGCTAGCCCATGCACATTCGTTCATCATGAGTGTAGAGATAAAAGCAATAAAAAGATGCAGAAGGGGATTACAAAAGTTTCTACTGGGTGAGTGTTGAAGATGGAATGAATCATTACTCTCTCGAGGGGCTTAGTGCTAATCATGATTAGTACCACACGTGTTCCAGTTGGCTTTACCAAAAGAAAATTCTATCATTATAACCCCACCTCTCCTTTTCATTTTCACTTTTTTCGTTACTCATCAGCTATGCTAGATTTTATAAATGTTATGCAGACTTGGGCCATTGCAAGACCCATATCTTCCTAGTATCTTGCATTTGCATAGATCAAAATTCTCTCTATTCAAAATCTTCCTTTGTTAATTTTGAGTACTTCGACAATAGAGTTCCCAATGAATATCAGGTTTTACTTTAGGTGCATCACTATGAAGTTTTGACATTTATTTACATCAAGGTTTTAGTTCATTAATGAGTAAGATATGCTTCTAATTTTTGAGGTATTTGGTATGACATCCTTATCTTCTAGTCAAAAAGTGGTGCAAAAAAGGAAAATGAAAAGAGGAAAGTATCTTGAGATGGGCGTTATATCAGATTTGATTAATATATAGTTTCCAGGATGGCCCAACACCTACCAACCCATTAGGCCCAGTACCAGAGAACTGTTGGATTATTATTGGATGAACTAAAAACTCGGACCTTTTTTCTTTTCTTTCTTCTCATTGTTAAAAGTTGGAAACGTACATGATTTTTCGAAGTGGGTTAATTAACTTTATTTCCGGCAATGATTTATGTCAAAGCTTTTGCCAGTGATCTTTCCATGGCAGGAAAAGTTAACAGGTGTCATCAAAATAAAATGTTAGTCTTGATTTATTTCATAAAAAAGTTGGTGAATTATATGCAAACTATGAAGACTAGACACATTTTATAAGCGGTATCAGACACACTACGATATGTGTAGGAAACATACATGTATATATAAAGTGTTTGATTTGAACGACATTTTTTAATCTTTAACATGACTCTAATAAAATGTTAATAAATACAAATCCAATATTTTTTTAAAAATTCATAAATTTATAAGTTTTTATTATGATTATAGAAATAAGGAACAAATCTCAGTACTTTTCTATTGAGGAGAGATGAGAACGAGCGTGGAGATGAAGATACAGAGGATTAGTCGGATTAATGAGGTGATTCGGTATTGGGTTGTTTTGGTTGGGATTAGCCATGGTCGATCAACAAAAAAACGAAGAAAACAAATGTGCGAAAGAGAAGAGGGATTTTAGCAATCTAATACAATATTAGAGTTTCTTATAATAGAATGCAATTCTTCAATCATTGATCAAATCAGTTTTACGATGAATAAGAACTTAACATATAAAGGCTAAGTTTGTAAAGAAAAAAAAAAGAAAAAGAAAACGTGTAATTGTGCAACTTTTTTTACAACAGAACTAACTAAGCAAGAGTTTATACAACAAAATCAACTAACTCTTGAGTTATCTTTAATATTTTCTATTTTTTTATATTAGGTAGATAGATTAGATTTACTTTTGTGTTAGGTAACGATGTATTTAGATTATTATATTTGACTAATTTTTTTATAAATGATTTTGAGGCTATAAATACATAATAATTTACTATATAAATTCGTGTCCCTGTATCTCATATTTTGGAGACTACTCGTATCGAAGTATACATGTTCGTGTAGTGTCCGGTGTCCATGATACATAAGTTGCAAGTATAGAAGCAAAAAGTTAAAATAATATAAGGCCAATGTTAACGTTTAAGATTTAAGGTTTAGAGTTTAGGATATCGATAAAAATAATAAATTTGATTTATAATTTTGTAATGCTTAATAATAATATAAAAATTAGGGTTTTAGATGGCAAGTTGGAGGCTTGGAGTGGTTCAATGGACTTGTCGGTTGCATATTAAGGCCATAACTGCTAAATAAACTGAAAAATAAAAAAGTGAGTTCAGAATAAACTATTCAGCAAAAAGCTTTAGTAGCTCATAATAATGCAGTGACAGTAAGTTTCCCAGCCTACATTGGCAATGATTGAATTTTATGAGGAAATGGTTGCCAGTGCCTTTGATCATGAAAACCATGAGTCACACTTTGTTTGATACGCTTACGCTTGATGGTAAGGAATAAAGTTAAAAGAATGATGTTTATTTAGGATTATATAAAATGAAGCAATGATAAAAGATCGGGGAAGGTGGTTAATTTGCAGAGAGTGAAACTTGATTTTGATGGTGGTGATGGTGATGGTGATGGTGATGACATTGATGATTACTTTAAAGAGAGGAAATAAATAGTTAGGTTGTTAACCCCACCTTGCATGAGGAGAAGGTCACTGCACACTCTTTCTTTATTTCTGACTCGGATTACATCGATTGCACGATGAGGGACCAATAAACAAACCAAAAGCTTCAAAAGCCTGGGAACCAAACACCCTCTTTGACTTTGCTACTTGCTCTACACACATCAACTTTTCCCCTTTTCTAAATTTTATGTTATCATTATCATCATCATCAATCACATTTTCATTTTTTTTTTTTTGCTTTCTCTTCATAGGACGTGGGAAAAAAAGCCGTGCCTGGTGCCACTAAGTGCTCAATGATAACATTAATTACTGTGTGGAACTGTTAAACCTGATTATCTTTATGCTAAGCGTTGAGATAAGAAAAGTGTTGCATGGGTTCATCGATTCTCAGTGTTAGTTAAGACATGGACATTGCTGAGTACAGCATGCAGCGTTGTTGTCAGATCCAAAGAGAAGAAGTGCGTGTACGGGAATTCACCGATACAACTGAACGAGAGATTTGTTCAAAGATATTGTCCATACTTTTTTTATTTAATCAAGATCTTTAAAAGAAGATATTAGTTTCTTTCATTTATAATAATTTAACGTATAAATATATTTATACCACAAACACGTGCACAATAATATCAGGTAAAAATAAAAAATTAATAATATACAAAAAAAATCATAAATTCATGAATTTAAGATTTTAAATTGAATATAATATTGATTTTTTATATGAATTCACCGTTAATTAGATATATAAATTGTTCATAAGTGCGATATAAAGTAGTTCTTGTGTAAAAAATGTTTTAAGCAGATATATTTTACTGTAAACAATGGTAATATACTAATTATGTTTTTTCAATAAATTATTTGTGTCTTAATTTATTAATTTGAGTGTTTTAGATTTAGTTTCAAGAAAATATTTAATTTTGTGTTGTAATTATCACCTACGAGGGATTGAGGTTGAGACACTAGAATGAACTGGGAAGTGAGTGCTATTATGATGAAGAGGAGAAGGGATATAAGTTTTTGAAGGTAAGAAGAATAACTATGCTAGAATCCAACCGGGAACAATCAAGCAAACGATGGCATAAACAAAAATGTGTTTTATACCATAGTGATCAAAGTTTACCTGTCAAGTAAATAATGGTAAAAAATTTAAAACTTATCTATGGTGGTAATGGATTCAATCTATCTAATAAAATATAATTCATTTAAGATAAATTAAATTTGATTTTTTTTTCAATCAATTTTAATTAGATTGAATTTATTTTGTCTATGCAATTGATATAATATACCTAACTATTAAGTTTATTAGACAAATGTTGGATCGACTTAGCTCAACTTAGATTTAGGCTAACTCGTGTTGACCTAAGTCTAGTTCACTCAGTTTAATGTGGATTTGGATTGTCTCACCTCAACATTGCTCACAGCTAATTTGAACTTTGATCCAAATTAACTTGATTTAATATAGTTTTGTGCCGATTAGGCTTGGGCCAACTTGGCACAACCTAGCCTAGGCCGACTCTGCTCAATCTTGGCTCAAACTAACTCATTTTGACCTTTAGCTCACTTGGTTTGTTGCAATCTCTAGGCTCAACCTTCGATACGAGATAACTCAACTTGATTTTTTAACTTACATTGACTTCATTCGATTTTTCAATCAGGCCAACTTGGCATAAATTTTCAGTCTACACAAACTCAGCTCAACCTTCAAGATAACTCGACTCGATCTTAAGCTTATGCAGACTTATCTCAACCTTCAATTTATGTCGACTTAGCTTGATTTCTTAGCCCAACTTAACTTAGCTCAATTCTTCAACTCAAGCCAACTTTGCTTACCTTTCGATCCAAGTTGGCTCGGCTCTATTAGACGGATTTGGCTAAACTTTCGTCTTAGGTCAACCTGACTCAACATTTGGTCCAAACCGACTCTGTTCGACTTTGGATACAAACCAACTTGACTTGACTCGACCTGATCCTTAACCGTCTTGTCTAGACTTAGACACATCTAGATTTTGAGTTTTCAAAATCTAGAAAATATCTAATCCTAATCAAATTAAGTGAATTGAACTTAAAATTCCAAATATATTGATTTAGATTTGTTATAAATTTATTGAAATAAACCTATTTTAGATTATTGTGAATTGAATTTCACAATTTAAATTTTTTGTCCACTTATTATCTATCTTAATAATTTACATATAAAATTACACCTCTATAAAGAAACATGAGATAGATAATTGAAGAGAGAAAACAACGTACATTGAAGACGAATAATGAGTTGAGAGATCAAACACTAGATTAAAAAAAAAGGGGGATGAACATCTAAATTGTCCAACAACATCATTAACTAACTGACATGTTTAATAAAAAAACCTATAGTAAGTTAAGAACTTCATGAAAAGCAATATTAGTCTATTAATAATATAACCGTGGTTTTCGACAAAAAGATGTTAATTCGATTATGACTTTCTCTTTTCCTGTTGGATATTTGTTTTCTCAAATCATTCTCCATTCCGTTTTTTTATTCACTGATCATTATGCATTTGTGTTTGTTTTCTGTTTCACTAACTAAAGTTTGCACCCTATTACTAAGAACTGAAAAATACTACACATTTCTAGTAATTATTACTATAGAAAAAGAGAAAATAAAAAGGAAATAAAACCAACTGAAAGAGGATCATATTTTTGTGGATCTACGTAATAATAGATTTTTTTTGTGTTATTATTTGTCCAATACTTTACTTAACAATGATTTTTTTTTATACATATTTTACTAGTTACCATTTTGTTCTTTTGTATCTTTTTCTTTATTATTGTATAATTTAATGTACACGTGGCATTTTTCATTGTAGAGGACTCTCCTTTAGACGTCAAAATTTAAACTACAAATAGAAAACTTTTTTTTTTTCTGTATTTGCCCAAGTCATTTTTTCTTTGGATAATGATTCATAGACTACTACATTATTCCTTGGCATGGAAATTCAATTTTGAATTTTTTTTTATTTGCAAAAGTGAGAGTGACACGTGAGGAAGGGTTAAAGTTAGTGAAAAGGAAAATTAGAGAGTAGGAAGAATAAGAGAAGAGAAACAATATATTACGTATTCTACCTAATCATTTCTTCCCGCTATGCACGAAAGAGATGAGGCATTCGTCAACAACACCTTCAATTCTTCTTCCTTTGGTGGTATGCGCGAGAAACTTTTTCCTTGTCTTCACCACTTCTCCCTTCCCCTTTCTATGTCGTCCACAACCCTAACTGATGCTTAATGTTTTACGAAAATCACACTTCACTTCTCTCACTCTTCACACTTTCTCTCACAATAAAAACTGTCAATTTCTCTTCTCTCACTCTTTCCACTCTCTAATTTTTCCTTTCACTAACTTTCTCCCTTCCTCACGTGTCACTTCCACTTTTGCAAATAAAAAAAAATCAAAATTGAATTTTCACATCAAGGAATAATGTAGTAGTCAAACTGCAGTAGTTAATAAATCATTATCTTTTTCTTTACCATTCAATTTACCCAAATAAATGAAAATGTTTTTTAATTCCTTCAATTTAAACCGTACAAATTTTGACTTAATGTTTTCTCATTTATTTATTTTATATGTATGTACTTTTCTTTTTATTTTCATATCTAAACAAAGGGTAAATGTAAAAAGGTTATTTCCTAATAAAATAAATAAATAAACACCTTTTTTTTGTAAACGCATCCCACTTCATGTGTTTGTGGCTTTGGCAGGTACGTATGTGTGTGTAGTAAAATCAGAACTTACCGCATTGCGACTTGGTTAATTGGGTTTGGGCCCTTAACTTGGTCCATAATAAAATAATAATTATATTCTTTGTTATCAAGAGTAATATAATTTGTATACGTTTTTTGTTTCATATTATGCATTTTCCTAAATTTATGGCTCATAAATTAAATTATCATTTCAATTAATTATTATATTCAAATATTTTTTATTTTTCTCAACTTTTTCTCATTAAGCTACTTCTTTTAATCAACAGTCAATAATATGCATATTGGTAAACGAATAGGAACTTGCAAATTGCTACTAATTTTTTTTAGTGATTAGATTTTTTTTTTTCTAAAATATAAAATACACGTATTTTATTAATAAAATAATATAAATTATGTAAATAATTGAAAAGCACAATATAATCACTGTATAAAGTTGCCAAATGACTTAAAATGTCATATTGAAAATTAAATTATAATTACTGTATAAATTTACACATGTTAGATGATGACTTGTTACTGTTTATTTTAAAGAAAGTATCACATTCTTTGTATTTATTTAATTGCTAATATTTATGTCCTACGAATAGAAAATATTTTATTTATATTTTAAATATGTAAATATTGAACTAAGTATTGATTACTAATTATACAAAATTGTTAATTTAAGGGAAAAAAAAGGAAAACCTATTAGATTATTATAACGAGAAACAAAAGGAACTACCTTGTATCTTTATTGAAAATAAAGTAATTCATATATCTTTTTCTTTCTATTTATACTAATTTATACTAATGTAAACACAAGCCATATTTATATGTATAATTTTTTAATATACATGAAATTATATTAATAATGGATTTATATTAGTAAGAGATCATATTATAATGTTATTAAATTAATAAATAAAGTAAAATTATATTTATTAAAAATAAAATAAAACATATAAAAAAATATAAAAAAATAATTGTTGATAAATAAAACTAAAGAACAAGAAAATAAGTAAATAATTTTATAAAAGTTATAAAAATAACCATTAATTTTTAAAATTCAACAAATTACACAAGAAAAAATCTTCTTTCTTTAGATAATATTCATAAAATGTAATAAATTATTTTCAAAATATATGAAAAATATTTCAAATTGGGGTAATTGAAAATGCGTATCAAAAAATTAAAAAATAAAAAACGTTTTTCTTTTTAAGAATGGCTTCTCTCAGGTACGTCGTTCTAAACAAAACGACGAGTGCGTGAAAACTACGCTGAATAAAATCAACAGAGTGAAGGAGGGTGTTGTTGGTACAGGGGAATTTATCGGAAGTGGGAAAATGGCGGGCGGTGGAAAGGTTTCCTTCAAGGTCACACTGACCTCCGATCCAAAGCTACCCTTCAAAGTGTATGTATCTATGTCTCATTCAATTCTCAATTCTCAACATTTTCCCCAAATTTCCTATTTCCCTAATTACGATTTTCTTTGTTTCTTTCAGGTTTAGCGTTCCTGAGGCTGCACCTTTTACTGCAGTTCTCAAATTTGCCGCGGAAGAATTCAAAGTCCCGCCCCAGACCAGCGCTATCATCACCAACGGTAATTAATTATCTTGTGTCAGATCGATTTTTTTTTATTAGTCAGTGATGTCTATGTTTCCAGTTTTAGGATATTTAGCGTTTCATGCGAATTGAAAATCATGCTTTGGTTGTGCAAAAATGAAAAATTGAATACATGGCAGATTCCTTTTGATAATTGCTTTTCCTTCCTTATAGCTGTTTCAGCCTTTGGGGAATTACAAAACTTTGCCACAGCTGCACCTGTTTTTGGGTTAAGAAAGTACTGTTTGTTTTGGTTAACTATTTTTGTATGTGTTTGTGTCACATTCTATGTTAGCTTTACGATTTTGTGGGCGGCTTCAACCTATCAAACATGCTAAATCACTTCATTCCCATGTAATAAAACTTGGCCTTTTCAATAACGTTTTTCTCTTCAACAACATGATCTCTGTCTACGCAAAATGCTCCCATTTTGACGACGCACGAACCCTTTTCGACGATATGCCTCACAGGAATATAATTTCTTACACTGGTCTCTGCACTTCCGGGAGACCCCAAGATGCTCTCACACTCTATAGCCACATGCTGGAACCCAATCGGTTCTTCTTGTACTCAGCGGTTCTCAAGGCATGTGGAGTCGCCTGTGATGTTGAATCGGGCAAGTTGGTTCACCGACGTGTATATCAGGCGAGGTTAGAGTGTGACACTGTTCTGATGAATGCCCTCTTGGTCATGTACTACGTCAAATGTATAAGCTTGGGTGATGCAAAACGAGTTTTTTACGACATGCCGTGTAAAAATTCTACTCCGTGGAATACCCTCATTTTCGGGCATGCCAAGCAGGGCTTTGTGAAGGATGCGTTGGATCTGTTTGATCAAAGGCCAGAACCAGACATTGTGAATTATGTATTTACTGAATGAGACATCACTTTGAATGCAGCTGAAAATGCTATTATAACTATTAGATTAATGAAAAATTTCTACATCTCTGCTCCAAAATATTGTCCTCATTCCTTACCTTGTTTTCTTCACTCTTGAGGGTGATGTCTCCTTCGCGGGCTAAGTAATGTCTGGATTATAGTTTCATGTAGACTAATTACAGTTATTTAGGGCATTTTGTAACTAATAAATCCTTTGAAATTTGTGATCTTACGAGGTAACTTATAATCTGTGTAATAATTTAACTTTTGGTGTTGTAATTTGATTAGTACCCCCTTGATATTTTTGTTGTTTATTTGAATTTGAATTGATTGAAAATTGCAGTCTTTAGGTTTTATCATATCCTCTACTATTTAAGTTGGCATAAACATATTCAATTTTAGCGTAATTCACATTGGCAACATATTGACAAGATATCTGATCTTATTATCTTCGATCAACTCAGCTGTTTGTCCTCTTAGATCTTGAACTGCAGTGCAAATGCGATCTTTCCCCTTCTAAAAAAAATAAGAAGTTCAATTGATTGAGATTTAATTGGGCTTGTTGACAAATTAGTTATTTGAGTTGACTTGGTGAGCCCATCATATGTTGTGAATTTGTTGCCGTTTGCTGTTGCATTACTAAGAGTGTAATAGTGTTCATTAAGTATATTTTTTTAACTAGTTACATTAATAAAAGGACAGAAGAACTACGAATTTAAGAGTATTTTTTGTTATATTATTGGCTGTCAACCTTTCACTTTGATAGCCTATCTTATTTTTGTAATATTGATCTTAAATTTGCCACTCATATTCCTTACTTTGAATGCATGCAGATGGTGTTGGCATAAATCCCCAGCAGAGCGCAGGTAAAGCAAATACTTTATCATCTGTCTTTAACTTACCACTGTTTTTGAAGAATCTTCACATTTTCCTATAAATGTTTTACCGCTAAAATTTTCTCCTTAAAAAGTGACTGCACAAGGATAATAAAACAATGGGTCGGTTGTTAAAACTTTTTTTTAGAAAAGTGTTTTTTTAATAAAATAATCACTTATTATGATTTTTAACATATTTGGATGAACTTATTTAAAAAGCGGACTTATTTACTTTTAATTAAAGAGTAATTTTTTGTTAATATGTAAAAGTCATTTAAAAATAAAGTACCTTTTGCAATTATTATGGTTAAATTTAATTATATACATGAAATGGTTATGTTGCGGTTTCGTAATTCACATTTTTTGTAGTTGCAATCACTGGTTCCTGTAGAAAGGTTACACTTATAGCATTGAATAAAGTTGTATTATATATATAGGTTTATGGTAGTTCGTATCTTTCATTGACTTGCTTATATATTCATCTCTTCAGGCAATGTCTTCCTTAAGCATGGTTCAGAATTGCGTCTGATTCCGCGTGATAGGGTGGGTGCCTGATGTTACGGGATGTGAGTGGATATTTATCCTTCTCGCTAAATACATGAACTGTTGTAGTTTCATAGTAATCAATAAATACCGTTGTTACTGATTCTATAACTTGAGATCAGAGGTGTCTTCATCAAGTTTTTTCATTTTTATGTGATGATATAATTTTGAGGAAATGATGTCATCTTCTATAGTTTCCCCGATGAAAGAAACATAGCAAAGATGTTAAAATTGAGATAAATCATGTCCGTGTCGTGCAATTCCATCGATTTTGTATCTCGTGGTAGTGCGTGTCACTCGCTGATTGTGATGTTTAGAGATGGGTTTCGTAAATAAATCTATATTAATGAAAGACTACTGATGAGGAGACCCTCAGCATTGATTCAAGTTGAAGATATTTTTAATTATTTTATTCTGGGAATGCTGATTTTGAAATGATGATTTTGAAACACACACAATGATGATCCATTACTCAGTTGTCGTTGTACTACTGTTGAATAGCCACGCTTTGCAGTGTAGGGGTTTTGAAATTTCCTTTTACTTGGTATTCATACATATTGTATGATGAAGCTATGCCCAGTGAGAGTGACTGCAAAGGAATCATGGTACCCAGATTTTGAAAAATTAACATGAGATCTATGTCTATGTGTACCTCGTACCAAAATGTAGCTGTCTACGGCCTTGTCACAATCTAACATTCCTTATCAGAAAGGGAGGACTTGTCGTTTTCTTTCGTACAGGTGCTGCGATCGTCAAGTTTTTTACTCCTTAATAGAGAATTGTAGAAAAACAATGATCCTTTTAACTTTTTTATTTTTTTTAATTCCACTTTAATCATTATTAGATGATCGTATCACTAAAAAAAAATTAAGAAAAAATAATTTAATGAAATTTAAAATAGTGAATTAAAAATGAATTAAAATATTATTTTTTAATCGTAAAACTGCCACTGAATGACGATTTTTATGCATATTTCATATTTGACTGTAAAGCATCTTACATCCCATCAAATCTCACCTCACACTCCAT
>Ga0214545_1002355_pt1 | contig 36365 bp, 14 predicted proteins | sample CNSS4metaG_FD_160064 | JGI IMG/M metagenome (GOLD analysis project Ga0214545, IMG submission 160064) | Root nodule microbial communities from cowpea collected in UCLA plant growth center, Los Angeles, California, USA - CNSS4 | ecosystem: Host-associated > Plants > Roots > Nodule | place: USA...
AGTTTAAAACACATGGATGTGGTTGTACTCTTCATTTCAAGGATTTAAACACCTGAAACATAAGATCAAGCCAAGAATCACTTAGATCTCAGTAAAAAACATAAAGATCTCCAAAAAAACAAAATCTTTCATTATGAACGGCAAATCTCACATGCATGTGTTTGTAATCTTCAGTTGAAGCCTGTAAACAAAAAAAAAACATGATGAACAGAAGAAAGCTCAGAAAAAAATATAAAGCATCTCCATAGTCGGTTTTTTGCGATTTAAAAATAGCTCGATCAAAAGAAGAAGATGAACAAAAGAAGATGTTAGATAAAAAGCTAAGAAAGGCAGAGAAACCATGATGAACGCAGAGCAACAGAGACAGAGAAAGAGAGAGAAAGAAGTGAGAAAGCGGAAACAGAGAGAATGAGAAAGAGAGAGAAAGAAGTGAGAAGGCGGAAGCAGAGAAAATGAGAAAGAGAGAGAAAGAATTGAGAATGCGGAAGGTGAGAAGACTGAGGAAGAGAGAGAATGAAGTTTGAATAAAAACTTTCGTTTTTCCATTTGTTTTTCAATTTTTTTTCTACCTTCAAAATGCTGAGAGCTTGACACATCAGCGTTTTTTCCTTTTGTAGATAAAAATTTGAAATGAGAAGTAGCTCATATATATTATTCAATTGAAAAACTTACCTTTTGTTAGTTCCCAATTGTATATAGTATTAGATACTTGTTCAGCTTCTGGTGAATCAACGGTCCTTGTCAGATTGTTACCTTTTCTCAGTTTCTATGTGCATATAAAACTCTGTCCTCCATTTTTGGATCTTAAACATTTCTTTCATTTTCTTTTCTTCGTTAATTGATAAATGAGATAGAAGAATAGGTATCTAGATACAATGTTTAAAATAAATTTAATATTTGTCTCTTTTGAGAATATGATAAGAATGAAAAAGAAAACACATTATATTTGAAATAATTTCAGAGATTGTTTTCACCTCAAGTTGTTTAGATAATTAATGTTTTTAGAATTAATTATTGTTCATTTTGAAATTCGTAATTTCACTATTTTTCTAAATGTATGAAAGAATTTAAAAAGGAATGTGTATTTTGTATCTTAACTTCTAAGTTCTTTAGAGTTATTTTCGGACCAACACTTCAATCCATGTAAGGTTGGGATGGTATGGATTTTTCGGTATTCAAAATAAGATAGATTGGATGTATAAGTCAAATTTAGTCGATCTAGTTAAATAATCTGATTAATCTAGATCTATTATTTAACTAGATCAATTATATTTAATTCTTTTAATCCTAATTGAATTAAAATTAAATTGAATCTACTTACTCAATGATTTTAAATTCAATAAGATCGGTCTAATATACAGGACTATTAAGTTCTTTAGATATGAGTTGGGTCGACTTGACTGGACCTTTTGGCTTAGACCAACTCAGCCTGATCATTTCAGTCAGAATGACTCGGTCAACTTTCGGTCGGGCAGACTTGGTCAACCTTGGATTGGGAAGACTTGATCGACCATCGATCGAGCTGACTCGATCGATCTACCACTAAGTTGACTAGTTGATCTTTGCCTAGCTAATTAGGCAAGTCGAAATTCAAGTAAGACTAAAGTAGGCGTACATTTGGTAGAAACCGACTAGGCCGACCTTCCTCTGAGATCAACTCAGTTGGAGTCGACCTTCAACTAGGACAATATGGTTTGACCTTAAATTGGGATTAACTCAGGCCAAGCTTTAACCGAGATAGACTCAAGGCGATCTTTGATCGGGACTAACTTGACCAACATTTGGCCTTAGCTGACTTGACCGGGCTCGACTAAAGCCGACCTTTGTTGAGATTGAATCGAATCGATCTTTGACCGAAATCGACTCGGGTTGACTCGACTGTCCTTCGACTTTTTCTCATCCGCCTTCCCTCGATTTAGATGCACCTTTATTTTGGATTTTTCAAAATTTTAAAAATGATCCAATTTAAATCTAATCCAAATCATTTAGATGGGTTACAACAAGATGGATTTGGATTATTATAGATTGAATCTCAAAATTTGGTCCACCTTTAGTTCTAGGTCTAACGCGAATAAAAATTTATCTTTAAAATCACTTTTTCATTACCTTAGTCCATGACTAAGGGAACTTTAACATTCATCTTAGGAATCTGTTTTTCATTTTTGTAGCTCATGTCAATGTTCTAACTTTAAATTCATTAAGATAACATTATTAGAATCGATAATTATATTTAAAGTATTGTCCATTTTGAAATTTGAAGTTCTATCATAATTTTATCCTCAAAAATATATTAAAGGATTAAGGGAGAAACCACATTTAAACAGTCTCACTTATGCAAGATTTTTTTTAGAAGACATGTAAGTTAAAAAAACCTATGTATTATTTGAACAAATGTAGTAGAATGAAATATTTTCTTCAAATAAAATTAAAAGAAATATTTATTCTCTAAACAAAAATATTTCCATGATATTTTTTATCATTGAAATGTTTAAACGTAAGCTTTATATTTATTTTTTCATGTAGTAAAATGCAACAAAATGTCTTCCCGAAGAAAATCTAAATAATTTTTAAATTCGGTGAATTTAATTTTAAAATTAACCCAAACTAGTAACGTGTCTTTGGCTCCACATAAAGCATAGAGGAATGATCTTTCTCAAAAGTTATTTCACTTCGCAATCATTTTGACAACCATTGGAAGAGCAGAATTTCATGTCACCATGTTCTCCCATCTTCACGTATCTCTATGTTGTCTCTCGTTTTTTGTAACTTCACTTTTTTCTTTCTTGTTGACCGTAGCACCAGCAGCCTCTTGACCAGAGACTAAACCTCTCTTATTCCCTCACTGTTGTAATCTTAAATAATTTTTTTAATATTTAATATAATATGTTAATAATTGTTAGATCATTTTTGTATTTAATTAAATTATAGGTTTTAGTTGGAAGTTCCACGTCGACTAGAGATAAGGTCAATTCATAGTATATAAATGAGGTGCAAACCTCACCTTACAAACCGATTTTGTGGAGTTGAGTTAGACTTAAAACTCATATCTAACATGGTATCAGAGCCAAGTTAGAGTCTATCCTAACGAACTTTCTTAGACATTCTGTTCCATCCGATATCTTCTAGTCTCAATATATACCTTGGCTAGGAAGTGAGCTGGAAGTTTCATATCAACTAAAGATAAGACCAATTCACAATATATAAATCAGGTGCAAACCTCATCTTTTATGGGATTGAGTTAGACTTAAAACTCACTTTTAATAGTTTTGATTATTCTTTTAGTTTATATTTTTGTTAAAAAATATTAAATTAATTTTTCAATTTTTTTAATCTTAATTTAATCTTAATTTTTTAAAAATTGACATAATTTGTTCTAAGTTGTTTGTGATTCTTTCTGAGTAAGGGTACTGTGGTTCAGGCACTGAGTGCTTTATTATGATGAAGAAGGTACACCCTAAGAATGTCGGAATTGCAATCATTCATGTCATGGCATAACATGTTTCAGTCCCATAAACAAACGTTATACGTCCAAATTTGGTAGATTGATGGAGGTGAAAAAAAAGGGACACATATGATAAATACAACGTGATATATGATAAAAAAAGAAAAAAAAAGTAGTGGTTAATGATTAATGTTTTCAGTAACATAATAATGTAGAGTTTCTTTACCGTCAAAAGAAGAGTAGTATGGTTAAAAAATGCATATAAAGGTTTAAAATATTTGCTGCTATGGAAGTTATTTTATCAATCGTTAGAAGATAGCACAGTGAAAGAGTTGGAAAGTTCAGTTTTGGGATCTGTGCGACCTCGGCAAATAAAGGACAGCTTCTACTGTATCAGAATGTTGCATTCAAGCATTAATCATTAATACAAAAATAATTCATGTATAATAAAAAATAGTCATCATTATGTCATATAAATTTATATCGAATACAAGTGAAAGATTTAAATATATGATATGATAAAAAAATAATTATTTAATAAGTTTATATAAAATAAAGGTATGTGTTTATTATTTTACTCTTATGAATAATATTATGATTGTGTTGTAATAGTATTTATCTTTTAAATTATTTTATATTATCGGTAAAATTTTCATCATCATCATATATATATATATATATATATATATTATAAACTTGATTCAAATAAAATTAATTAGATTAATTGAGCTATTTATATATTAAACAGAATTATTTAAAAAAATATTACATCAATTAGAAAAAAATTAACTTATAATATATAAGTAGAGAAAATATTTTTTCTCCCATTGAATTGGGTTTACAGGATGATTAATTTTCATTATCTTGATATGATATCAAAACCTAATATGATATTAGATTCATTAAAACATTATCTCAATTGAGATTTGGGTCTATTTTATTTTTCAAGGCGTGAGATTCACTTGTATATGAAAATAACAATCTCAATTCTCATTATTTTCATTCTAGATGTTATTAACATTAAGTGATACAAACTTTTACTTACTAAATGGATCAATTTTTATTGTTAAACTAAATTTTAATTTTAATATCTTAATAAAGTTAAAAAATTGTCCTTCGACTGTCAAGTTAAGCTAAATTGAAAACCTTTTAATATCCAGATGAAATTATTTTTTAAAGGTAATCATGTTTTTTCCTATTAGGAAATTGTATATTTTGAACATAGTTGTTTAAAAAGCAATTTAAAGTTGATTTTACTTAGACAAAAAAGAATTATTTTAAAATACGAATATAAAGAATTCAATAATAGGTATATGGTCATTAATCAAATCGAGACTTTTATCCTATGATGCATTGATAAAATACGTATATTGGATACACGATATGATACAAGATATATCCAATAACTCGATATGTTTATTTTAGCAATATCAATATACGTGAAATATGTATATTAAAAAATGTACAATAATTTTTAAAAATATAATAAATATATTGTTATTTTGTAAATCCAAATTAAAATTATATATATTAAAGTTACCTATATAACAAATTATAAATTATTGCCATCATAAAAGTATTATTCTTTTATAAATTAATTATTTTATTAATAAATATTGATAAAGTATAATAAATATAAAAAATTGAAATTTTGATTCATACGACTTCTTATCTTATCTTAATTTCAAAAAATAAAAAAGTTGGGATTCTCTTACGAAGTCATTACTCTCTGAAGATGTTACATGATCATCGGTTTTTTATAACTTATTTTACCTAATGAAAACTAAGGTTCAGAAAAAAGAATTATTTTGTTTAACATTAATTCTACTTATCATAAAATTAATTTCGAAAACTTCAAAATATATTTATTACTGCACAGATTCTTTTAAACCGAAAGTCAATTATTTAGGTTAAAGCGTCAATTATTCGAACAAACAGTCAATAATATTTTCGACAGATTTAACAGTTAAATATCCGAACAAGCAGTCAATAATTTTCGATAGATTAAAAAGTGATTGCATTAGGAGTTAATAATCATCATTACGTTTGTTTCACCTGTTTGGTAATGAAAGTGACGGTATTCCCATTCTAAACATGTTAGTATTGAAATTTAATCTATGGTTAATTAATTCCAGACCTATATGTATGTATATTTTTTTCTTATCTAAAAGCACAGATTTCTCACAGAAAGTTACAATTAAAATGAATTTTTTAGTATGGTTTGAACTATGTGTAGTAACTGATCTTATTATACACTGTGTTAGCGTTAAAAGTGATTTGGGAAAGTGATTTTCACTTGCATGTTCACTTTTCAGATTTCTGGCTTTTGAGAAGTGGCTAATCCGTAGTTCATTCATTCTATTTTGTCTGGTGTAGCGTGTCTTTTTGACCGTTCAATCGCGAGGCTCATTGTTGGCGACCACGACATTTTGTAAGCAAATGTCTGAAATGCCTGCAAAATGTGACAGAAAAACATGTGCTGTGAGAACAATGAACACAACACTTTCCTTTGATCACAGCATTAGTATTTAACTTTATGATTGTTGTTATGTGCATTTTTCATGTTGCTTTTATTTTTCTCTACCTTGATTATATTATAACCTCCATCGCTGACGTGAGACATAAAAAATTTGGATTGAGTGCTTATCACTTGCTCAAGAGTTATAATTATTAATTAGAATGCAACACTTTTTACTTTAAAGTGTAATATAAGTTCAAGTGTCACGATTTATTTAATTGTGATCCCGTCCACTTGGTTTCTGTCATGGGACAATTAATGTCACTTGCAACAATTTCTTCCTCAACAATTAATGAGTTTATGGGTCTTTATTCTTATGTAATGTTCTATTTTCTCATTTCTGATAAATGTGGGACTTAGACTCATACTTGGATTCCTAACAATGACTCACACCTCACCTCCGTCACGGAACAATTGTGCAACCCGCAACAAAAACTTTAAACATTTTCAATTTAACTAAAATTTTATGGAACATGTCATCATGTTTTAGAGTTTATTTGGATATGCTCGAAAGTCGAAGATGTACTATTAAAGAAGAAAGAAAACGTATTTGAAAATGAGGGTATAACTTTTTTTCGTATATATTGTATATATTCATTTAAGTAAAATGACATGTATAATTGATTATCCATTAAACACAATAATTATGTTAAAGTCGATTATGGTAAAGTAATAATTGATTATATCTTTTATATATATTATAAAAGATATATAGTTTCAATATAATTATTTGTATTTTTAATTTAAATGTTATTTATTATAATAAAATAAATAGTTAATATAGTATTATTAAAATAAAGAAGTAATAAAACTTTTGAAAAAGGAGAAAAACTTACTAGAATAAAATCGTAAGATCTTCATTTTTCATCTCTACATCCATGTTGTTCAACTTTATCATAATTGAGTTTTATCGAGATATTCCTTCAATTATAAATATTTCTTGATATAAAGTCTAAAGATTTGTTTTTTAAAATACTATTACATATGAACTTAATTAGAAATATTATAAAATAATAATTAGTTGTTTCTCATTCAACGTGAATTTTTTATCTTTTAATTGATTTTGAAAACCAAACGCATACTAAACATATACTAATTCTGCATTAGAAAATTAATTCTAATCAAATCTATATCACTTTGATGCAGAACCAAACATGCACTTAATGTATCATAGATCAAAGGTGTCATTTCCTATAAAACTCTCCTTATTCATTTCGCTAACAATCTTCTTAAATATTTTATTCATGAAAACAAAACAAAAGAAGGGGATTGATCTTGATTTGGATCAACCACCTATAAATGAATAATGGAATTAATAAGAATCGAAGCTCTAATATTATTTTGTTGAGTTTAAGAAATCAAAATGCTCACAAATAGAAACACACGTATGTTAACTATTAGAATAATAATGAACACAAAGTTAACACATATACAGATAAACAAAGAAATTTAGAGAAACGAATATGATTTTCTACAAAAACATTCTTCATGAACACATACATAAATAATCACAAGGATTACAAAAGTAAAGTACACATTCAAATAGAAAAGAGGTAAGTACAGGAGTGATCAACTATGAATTACATATAAAAAAAAACATTTAATTATTTTTTATTTTAAATAGTGACAAAACATACACCTCTCTTTTTAAGAAGTTTTTCACCCTTCTTTCTCTACTCTCAAAATTGTGATGTCTATGTGTACAAATATCAAAATTAGAAAACTTAATCGTATGTAAAGCGAGCGAAACAAAGATATATATTAAAAAGATAAATGTAATGAAACATCAACTGAAAAAGAATAAGAGAAAATGAAAAAAAAAACGGAAAGTTACATAAACTTTAAAAGAAGAATTGTTAGAAAAATATTTTTTCCCATCACATGTTTTTTTAACAAACTTGAAAAACCCCATCGATTACAAGCTTTTTGTGGACAAACTTAAAAAAATCCTTTATTAGGACCCCTCCACCCTCACTCCCCTCTTAGATGGAAATTGGAAGGGAGAAAAGCTATCTTTCCATGCACAAAAATTGGAGAATATAATAAATAAATGGTGGGTTTACTTTCTGAATTATAATTTACTATTTCTTTTTAGAGGTAATAAAATAACAGAAATATATAATTTTGCGAAGTAAATTTGTAATTTGTCTATTTATCTCTATAAAATCATAATATGTTGGCAGTTAAAAAAGCTGATTCATTGGAACACTATCTGGATTTAATGGTCTGACTATACGTACAATAACTGAAACTTTGTCCTTCGTTATTTATCCTCCTTTTAACATTATTCACAAGAAAATTGAATGAAAATATCACTTTATATGTTGAAATTATTTTGTGAAAATAAATGATACGTTAAAAAAGACAAAATTAAATAATAAGGGTTGTCACAACTATTTAAACGGAAAACTGATATTCATAATGAGGAATAAAAAAATATTATTTTTTATTTATAAAATTAAAGAAAAGAAAATATGGAGAATATTAAAGCTTTCAAACTATCTCAACATGATGGAAAAGATAGTACATTAACCACCTGAAATATCTGTTGTTGCAATTGGATTAAAACATTTTATTAACTTGAACAAATTTCGAAAACGTTTACAAAATATCAATTAAAACACTAAACTGTGATAAGAAAAAGTAAATAAGTAAAAATATTAAAAGAAAATCAAAGAATAAAATAAAACTTACCGTAGAGATATAACAAATTACTAAGATTAATTGGTTTGCTACACAATGCACCCGTTCTAAATCTACTCTCATATATACAACACTTACAAAGAAGATGAAAAAGAATACAAAATTTAAATTTATTTTAAAACTTAAATCTTAGTTAATGCCACCCAACATTTTTCTAGTACTCTGTAAAAAAAAAAAAAAAAAAAAAAAACTAATCAGCTTTTATAAGCAAAATGTTTTGTTGAAAATTAGCTAGTGGCCTAACATTACAAGTCAGCCAGAATAAAAGAGAGATAAAATTAAAAGCTTTTTTTTTTGTTCATTAAAAAATATTTTTATTCACGTGCAAATTTTATTTTTAAGGTGAAGAAACAACATTAGATGATTCAGACATGATCAAGATGATAAATTCCCGATGTGGGAGTTAATTAGCAAAATACATTCCACGTTTAGTAAGAGTACAACATCATGGGGTATATAGGTTTGATGCATGAAAACACACCAATGAACAGAAACTCAGTTTATTCCTTCTTCTTGAATGAAATTACTTTTAATCATCTAAAAACCCAGAGAGAAATTAAGGGTTTTTACAGATTCGATCTCACTTTTATTCTGAAACTTTGAGACACCAGATATCCAACGAACTTTCAGGAGTGTGGGAAAGTTAGATAGAAAGTAGCTACGAGTGATGTGTATGAATGGCAGATGGGTGTATTGACGTATGAGTTTTCTTTGATTTTGTAATAATTAATTAATTAATCTCCAATCACTGAAAACATTGTGAAAACTGCATGTGGCCCATATGAGACAAGCTGATCTGAAACCCTAATTAAGCTAATTTATGTTCAGCGAAAATACTTTAACGAGGAAATTATTGGTGGTGGAGACCCAGAAAGGGTTCCTTTTGGGTCTTCCCTAATAAGAATAATGTATTTATGCATATTATATATAGAGCATACGTGATTACGCACCCTTCAGCTGCCACCACACACTATCTTTCTCACTCTCTTCATCACACTCGCATACATTTTTGCGAACCACGTGCTCGAAAGACATGGGAAGAAGTCCTTGTTGTTCTAAAGAAGGTTTGAACAAAGGAGCATGGACAGCTATGGAAGATAAAATTCTCACAGAATACATTAACATCCATGGCGAAGGAAAATGGAGACACCTTCCCAAAAGAGCAGGTCATGACGATGAATGCATGCATGCATAAATGGATCCATTGGAATGGTAGTTTTCTGATGTGCAATGGTTTCATGCAGGTCTTAAGAGATGCGGGAAAAGTTGCAGACTGAGATGGTTGAATTATCTAAGACCTGGCATTAAGAGAGGCAACATTACTAATGATGAAGAGGAGTTAATTATCAGGCTTCACAATCTTCTTGGAAACAGGTATTACATTGTATTGATTTGAAAATGGTATCAAATTGTTGTGGATTTCATAGGATATAACAAAAGTGTTGCATTGATTTAAGGTGGTCCTTGATTGCTGGACGGCTTCCAGGACGAACAGACAATGAAATCAAGAATTATTGGAACACCAACATTGGAAGGAAACTTCAGAATGGCACACCAGGATACTCCATTACAGAGGGTGGTGCACGAAGCACTTTAAACACAGTTCAGGATGATCAAAACGTGAAGAACCAAGAATGGCACTACGATAAGGGTTCGTGTCTGGTTCAGACTAAAGCAACAAGGTGGAGTAAGGTCACAGTGAGTGACGAGATTAGTCAGCATAATGATGAAGACAATAAGAGCAATGTTGGTGATCATAACAAGATGAAGGCATTTCTGGTGTCTCCCCCATCTTCAGAGAGTAACTATGATCCGGTGTTGAATTTCATGGAAAATCTTGAGATGGATGGGAATTTCTTCTCGGAGTTGCTGAAGATGGATTTGCCTGAATCATCATCTTGTCAAGGAAACAAGATAGTTGAAGATAATGATAACCCTAGTTCGGTTGATAAAGGGTATTTATCCCCAAAATCATCCTGTGAAACCACTCACTTTCATTGGGGTGATTCACTGTATGACCCAAATTTTGATTTTCTACCAGTGACAACTTTTACGGAGACCGGATTTGATTGGTTATGAAGCAATAGAAGAAAAGGAAGAAAGCTATAAACTGAGCTCGGCGTGTTTGGATTAATTACTTCATCATTATTTTCAAGACAATGGTTTTGGCTGAAAGGTTTCATTCGATTTGTAAAATAGACAAACATATCTGCATGCATATATCAATGTTTCTTATCATTCACATTAATTCGATCACGTTACGTTACATCTCTTTGAATAAAACTTGATCTAGTTTCAAAGCTTAACCGCTTTCTTTGTATTTTAGATTTGTAAAGTGCTACCTTTACATCAAGTTGTAAATCCTCTTTGTAACAAATAAATAGAAATAGAAAATTCATATAGAGGAAGAAAAAGAAGTGATATGAAAAGATAGTGTTGGTGAGATATTTGAAAACATATGCAGTATTCGTACGAATAGCTTCTGCTTAGTGTAGTTAAAAACACAATTTTTGTCCATTTCTTTTGTTATTTGATGGGTAATACTTATTATCGTCATGGGAATAACTTTGGTTTTAATTAGGATAAAAATGAATACGAGGAAGGAATGTCACTGTCGAATGTGGTTTGGAAAAGATATTCTTTTCGTGCTAATCAAGCTGACCAGAGATTACGGGAAAGCTTTTTATGAAGCCATCGACAAGCAAAAAGTAACTGTGAGATTTGGAGTCTTTTTCTTCTAATTATTAGCTACGAAATCAGATGTTCTTGAAAAGGAAGAAACCAATAAGGATCTCACATTCAATTTGTAGCTTGAAATTCAGTAAAAATATTTCAGAAAATGATCAAAAGAAAAAAAAAATGTATTTAAACTGACATGAACCTTAACTCTTAAACAATGGATGTAAAATTATTGGATGTTTCGAAGATAAAGTATATAAATGATGTGAGGCTACGTTGTCTTTTATTACCTACTATTCACAACAATCATATCATCAATAACGCAACCACCATCGAGAACAAAACTCTATGTATATGTACGCTGCAATGGAATGTCATGAGCTACTAAAACAAAAAGTTAGGCTGCAAGAGAACAAATTCACTGCAAGATGAACGTGGATACGTCTTAGGGTACAAACACTTACTATTCATTCCTCAAATCATTCATCTGCTTTCCCATTCAAGAGACATTCTGTTCCACAGACGAGTCATCTGTTGTCGTGTTAACTTTCCGTTCATCTAAGACAATATGTTACAGAATTTTGGAATACCTAGTGATCTTTACATTAAAATTGTCTTGAAACTAGAGTTTTTGAGATGATCCTATATAAATACTGTGTAAATGGAGAAGAGTAACTCAAGTACTCCATTATAAGTTGTTGATAAAAAAAAAAAAATCTACTCCATGAATGATTCTTCATGAATGATTCCACAATACGGAAAACTGTGGAGTAAGGATACAAATTTAGATTCTCTGTTATTTTTGGCATTGTTTTTCTACTATATCTCTATTATAATATACTATACCGATTATTATTAATTTTGATGTTCTAAAATATATTAAAAAATATTAAAAAAATTAATATATTTTAATATTTAATAAAAAACAACACTGAAAAAATTAAAGAATCGGTAAAAAATCTAAACACCATACGATTCCAAATCCAAATCGATCCATCAGTAATTGATGTTTTGATTAATAAGTTAATTCATCTGACTCATTCGTTACCATTTATAAATTCCGCTCTCTTTTTTTGTGCCAAAATTTCTATAATAAATGTGTCAAACGTTCAACCAACAACACTATTTAATTGTGATTAAAATTTGATAACATACTCTTTATATGTCAAACAATCTGTCAACAATTTATGATTAAACCCTTTAATGAGAATTCTTCTTTCTTAACTTTAGATTTTAATTAAATTTAAAATATTTCGTAAATTTAAGTATTTTGATTAGATTCTTTTTCTCTATAAAGAAGACAATTAATGAACAGAGGGGTGGTAAAGAGAGAAAATGGTCAGGGCCTGTCGTTTTGCGAAGCCTTGGTTGGGTTGGTGGTTTTCAGAAATATTGGGTTGCTGCGGATGTTTTATCCAAGATTAGTTTTGTTGTGATAAACCTGATTCAACCAAAACATTCTTGGGCCAATGTTGTATTTTTTTTAGGTTAGAATACTATGATGATTCTCATTTTGGTTCAGAAATTTCAAATTGGTTCTCGAATTTTAATTGATCTCAATTTCGTCCTCATTTTTATAGATGTGTTTTAAATCAACCATTTCCGTTATCAGTTGACAGACGGCGTTTATTCCTGATGATGTGGCTGTTTTGTGTATTCTGACATGTCATTCAGTTGTTTTGGCACATGTGTCTTGGTTTCTCTTTTAAAAAGAGTTTATGTTCATGTGAAGCTTAGGGTTTGAAAAGGGTGAGGTGAAGTTATCTCCTGTGTTCTGATTTGGTAAGATTGGTAATGTCTCCCTCTCATTCTTGCTCGTCCTGCACTTGCAATGGTTGGAAAATGAAAAATTCCAACATTTCTTCTCATGGACATGTGGTGAGGAGGTTCGATTTAACACCTGTTTGCTATTGCGGTGAAAAGGCAATCACGAGAAGTGCTATAACTACTAAGAACAGGGAGAGAAAATTTTAGGGTTGCCCAAAGTTCAAGATATGATATTTGTTGTTTTGGTGGACGTTTTTTTTTCGTATTTTGGTTTTGGAAAACCTAATTTTGTAATTGGTATGTAATTGGTGGTGTTGATTTTTCCTTCGATAGGGTGGAAGTGAAGAAGTTGTTGGCTGCAATTTTTTTTCATGGTGCAGTGCTACCTTTACCACCCAATTCCAATCCCTAATTCAGTAATTTAGAGTTTCAAGGATGATGCTTATTTTAATTATCAAGGTCCACACACCAATTTTTCAGTCCTCAAAATAATGCATAAAGCCACGTCAGAAGATTAAAATGAAGTTAACGTTAATAATTTTAACACTATTAACGATTGGGTTGATTTAAAACACATTTATAAAAATGAGGACGAAATTGAGATCAATTAAAATTCGATGACCAAATTGAGATTTCTGAACTAAAACGAGGACCATCAAAATATTTTAACCTTTTTTTATATTATGTAATGCTTGCAAATCCTCTGGAAAAGCTAAAGAAGTATTTTCCATAAAGAAGTATTTTCCATTTCCAAGATAATAATATTTTCACTGTTAAATTTTGATAATTTTTTCATATAAGATGAGATGATATTTTTTAAATAATTTTGAAATATTAAAAATAAAAAATATTTAAAAGATATAAGTTAAAATTATAAAATAAAATTGTCAAAATTTAATAATAAAAAATCATTTTTATTCCATTTTAACTTTAAGAGAAAAAGCTAAAGCTACCAATAGAAAAAGAAAATAAATCGCAAAGCCATTTTATTGCACAACCAAACAACCAAGTATTTTAAAGGAAAAAATGGAAAAAAAAAAATATAAATATATTTATATTATTTTATATATATATATATATATATATATATATATATATATATATATATATATATATATATATAAAATAAAATGTTCATGCGAAAATGGGTTGAGAGGGTTTAAATATTCTAGGTTTATTTTTAAATTTAAATTTATCCGAACAATAATAACTTCCTTAATTAAATATCAATTATGATATATCCTATTAATATTTTGTTAAAACAATCTTCATAAACTTTTGTCCCAGCTGTCATGGAAGTCTGTCATATAGATTAAGGATTGATTAACCCTTAAGAAAGATATTTAAGGTTTGTAATAGGAATTATTGGTTTCAGTGTTAATCTTGATCTTAATCTACTGGAATCTATCTAATGGGTCTTCGCAATGGATAAAAGGGTTTTTCAATTTTGAAGAAAAGAAGAGATTGTTTTGTTTGTGTTGTTTGAGAGCAAGGTTCTTCACGCAGATCGATTCTCCATCTGCGCCTTCCTCTGCGCGCCCATGGCCGCATCATAGCAGCGTCCATCACATCAAAATCAATGGCGGAGAGCGCATCACCGTCGTCCAAACCCTCACCAATGGATCCTCAAAACCCTGCAATCCCTTCCCCTTCCCACAAGAACACAGCTTCACCCTCGCTCCCTCTGCCCCCCGAAGAGCAGCAACAGCAACAGCAGTTGAACGTCCTCTCCTCGGTATAATTCTACTTCGTTTAACTTGCCCTCCCTTAGTTTTCCCCTTTTGTTGTTTATGGAAAAATTAATCCAATGGTATCATTAATTTCCCTTCGTTTTCTGTGCTAATTGTTTATGCATTTGATGTTTGATAGTTTATAGTGACTGGAACGAAAATGCTTAATTGCCCATTTCTGATTAGACACACTTCTTGTAAGATTGCTCGTTAGAAAAAAAAAAAACATAACAAAAAATTAGCATATGAATTTAACTTTAACTATGAACTAAAATTAACTCATGCACTTAATTTTTATAAAACACTTCTCATCTTACTTCTCTGTACCTTAGCTGCATACTTTGATTTTAAATTATGGGGAAATTCATTTTATTTTAGTGTAGGTTTTTTCTTTCATGTGAATGTTAATCCAAAGAGGGCCATAATCGTGTTAATGATATACTTGCACAAATTTTACATGATGAGTTGTTTCTGTATAGAAGTTATGCCAATCTATTATTTTCATTACCTGGAGAGAGGATTGGAATCTAACAGTGCAAATGAGTTGCCTTACCTGTTTACCTTTTCAACCATGCTTGCTTCTGTCCGTTACCATGGTTTGTTATTAGATATTTGTGATAGGTTTCGCACAAAATCTTTTCCAAACTATAGTGTGATTGCTTTGGATTAATACCACCAGGTTTTTTTCTGTCTGGTAATAATGCTGTGCAGTGTTATGGCTGGATGACATCTAAGCATTGTTGGTTTAAATGTGATTTGTGGCTGTTGTTTTTGTATATGAAGAGCTGTTACAATATTGTGATTTGAATTTGGATTGCCAATTTTTATACTGTTAGGCTAGCAAGGGATTTGTATGTCTACCGATGAATCACAGAAAAACTTTGAATTTAATTTTACTTGATAATTAGATAAAATCGTCGACTTTCTCATACCACTTTCCTTTTATTGTTTATTTGCATATTTGATTTGTTTAATTATATATTTTTTAATCCAACATTTTTTTATATTTTAAAATTAAATTTATTTATTTTTAAATAATTATCAAATATTTAAATTTAGTTTTATACCACAGTATGAAGTATTATCGTAAATCTAAAATATAGATTGTATATTTAAAAAATATTTCAAAATTTGATTATTATTATTAAAATAATCGTTTATCTTTATATTTTATACACATTAAAATACTAATTAAATATTATTTATAATTCTGAAATAAACTTAAACATACTTAATCTCCATGAAATTTATTAGAGAAAATACGTACATGTACAATATAACGAGTTTTCTCATATATTTATAACAATATATATAGAGAAGATTCTCTATTTTGTATCTATATTTTAAAATTTTAGTTTTATTTTTTAAAATATAATTATTTATTAAATTTTTGAAAATTAATCATTAATTTTATAAATATCTGTTTCTTCTCTTTTTTTCTATTTATCAATTGTTATTCTTTTATCTTTTCTGTTATATTTCACTTTATTTTAAATATAATATTATTTTATATATTAATTTAATAATATTACAATATAATCACCTACTAATATAATATTATGTATATTTAAAAAATCATACACACCGAATGCTTGTTTCGTGCTTATGTTTATACTAGTATAATATTATATATATAGTTGTTGACTTGTTAAAAAATTACTTAGAAAATAACTGATAATTTGATATTTAAAATTTGGGGATAAAAGTTATTTTTTTTTTATAATTTTAGTACATAAAAGTTAAAATTTTGTTATCCGATATATTCTATTTGGTAACTTTTATTTTTTTCATCTTTTAATCAACAAGTCTACTCTTTAATAAATAAAAATGATTTATTTATTCAATAAATTAAGTAAGTAAATCATTTTTAATAATATCATTATAAAATTGTATGTATTTTTTTGAATTGTATTACTTTTCATATTTTAATTAAAATAGTAAAACTTAATATTGTAAAATTACATTATTTTAATGTACAAAAAAACGATGTGAATATACAAGCACGTACATAAAACTAAAATATTTTTAAAATAAATTTTTATATCAAAAATAAAAATACTAAATCTAAAACCTGCTGTTTTCATGATTGTTCAAAGAGGAGAAACAGGGATAATACTGAAGGAAGCGCATCACATAACAGTGAACTGAAGACAATGTCTGCTGAATCGCCAAGTTCTGTTCGTAAAGGTACTATGTTCCTTCCTCAATCAATCAAATTTTTTCCCTTTCTTTTTCTGAATTTGGTTTTTCTCTATGTTGCAGTGGTTGTTCATCTCAGAGCCACCGGTGATGCTCCTATTCTCAAACAATCCAAGTTCAAGGTATTTCCTTTCCACCTTCCTCTTTAATGGTATCTTTTATGTCTCCAAATTCGTCACCAAAATTGTTATTTGAAACCTCTTTGCATCCTTTCCTCTTTTTTGAAAAAAAGAAGAAATTTCTTTTATGCCAATTATGCTTTATTTGTTTCAAATTGAAGTTTGTGTGTATGGGGTGGTGTATAAATCTGAATTGATGGAAGTTATAGTCTTGTGCCTGGATTTAGTAAGGGTTTCAATGAAGTGGGAATGGGAATTTTCATAATTGATTAGGTTAAGCCAAATTAATTTTTACATCTTAAATTGTAGATAAGGTCTTCTATTTGTGCGTTCGTTTAAATTTACCTGGACGGAGGTGGAGATGCTAGATAAGTGAATAATGTAGAACTAGCATAAAAGTTCAGTGTAGTTTATGTGAACTGATAACCAGGATAAACGTATTTATTTCTATTGTAAGCATAAGAGTGGTAACTGCGTTATGATTTGGTTTGATTTGAAGATCCCAATTTGTGGTTCTTTCGAGCTTGAGAGGCTGTCAATTGCATTTTTTTAAGGACTGCAGATAATGATTATCCAGTTCAGTCTAGTGAGACTATACATAATACTATTTATTAATTGCCCAAAATTACATGGGTCAGGGTGTGTTCTTGGATCTGGGCTAGCACTTGCTTGAATTAGTTTGTGTTAGGAATTTAAGGTGAGGTGAAAGTCTAACATTGGGTAAAAATGAGTAAGATGAACATTATATAAGTAGAAGGATTCATAAACCTATTGTTTTAAGGTTTTGGGTTGAAAGTGATGTACTAGTCTTTAGATATAGTTTTGTTCACCACTCATAGGTGTTGAATCTCTCCGGTGTCTACCCTTGAAGAGCCTAACATTGCTATCAGAGTCTATGGTTCATTTTGGTGATAACTCAGATGAGTATGATATAAAGTAATGATTCTTTGTACCGAAAGTTTCTTGAAAACATGTCTGGTTGTAAAGTGACGGTAAAACAAAGGAAGGGTTATCACTAAGATACCTGGTTTAAAAAATGTTTCTATTTAAGAAAGAAGTGTTCCAATGTGAGAGAGACTTACACTTGACGAAGGAGATTGTTAGGAATTTAAGATGAGTTGAAAGTCTCACATTAGATAAAAATAACTAAAATGGACAATATATAAGTAGAAAGATGTATAAAACTATTGTCTTAAGGTCGGGTTGAAAGTGGTATCTTGGTCTCTTATATAGTTTGTTTACAACTTATTAGTGTTGAATATAAAGTAGTGGGTATCAAAGCCAATGATTCATTTTGGTAATTCTCAATTGAGTGTGATATAAAGTAGGTGAAGAATCTTAAACTTTGAGGATTTCTTGTATCGAAAATCTTCTATTTCATGAAAGTGTGTCCTGTTGTAGAACTACGGTACGAAGAAAGGTCACCACTAAGGTATCCGTGCTTAAGAAATGCTTCTGCTTTAGAGGAGATCTTCCAATGTGGAAGAGACTCACACATGAGGGAAAGATCATTAGGAATTCACAAGTCATACATTGGGTAAAAAGTGTAAAATGGATAATATAAGTAAAAGGACCCATTAAGATATTTTTCCATGTATCTTGTCTAATATATATCTATCAATATATATGTATATATACACCATCTTCTCATAAAAAATGCAGGTTTAAAGAGCATCACATTTAACCAAGGAAGTCGTTAATTCAAGTTTTATAATGTCATTATTTTAGTAATGCTTGCAATGAATTCTACATATATTTTAATATGGCAGATAGCAGGAACTGATAAATTCGTTAAAGTGATAGACTTTCTTCGCCGGCAACTCCACAGGGAGACAATGGTAAAATGTCATTGTGTATTCTGTTCCCATATATTTCTTTGAAGGTTTTGCGTACTCAATTTTTATTTCCAAATTTTGCAGTTTGTGTATGTCAATAGTGCTTTTTCACCAAACCCTGATGAATTGGTCATTGATCTGTTTAATGTAAGACATCTCCTGATCCCATTTTTTCCACTGATTGTTATATCTTCATTGAATGTAGATCATGCTGATTTATGACTCTTGTGCTACAGTTGCTAATATTTCTCGCAAATGTAATATTTGTCTCATGTATGTTGTGAGAAAGCAGCTGGGGAAATATTTCAGGTTTATGCAGGACCGTATGTTTATGTGATGAAAGTAAATAGATAGTGTTAAAATTTGATCAGTATTTGTTAGGAGTTGTTTTACCATTTCTGTATCTACCTTGTTTGTAAAATGGAGAAATATATTTTCAGCTCTCAACACTAATTGTTCAACCTCGTAAAAGGGAATGAAACTAAGGATCATCGTGGAATTCTGATTTTGAAATCCAATATCCGTTTTCTTTTCCTATTTTCAAATACTTTTCTTATTCTACTAGATGAGTGGTGACATTAAAACCACATGCCATGTCAAGTGACATATTTTTCATGTCATGTATAGATCTGCAAGAGTGTGCTGAAAATTTTTAAAATTTCCTTAGCATTTCTTTCTTTGAGTGAATATTCAGTCCAAATTCTTTCATGGATTTTTGGTGTTGTTCCTTTCTTGTATCTTTAAAGCACATTGATTTTAATATTTTAAAATCAGTATATTTTGCACACGCAATAGAAGAACAATAAAAAAAATCCATTAGCGAATCAAAATTTGTAAATATTCTTGTTCTTCTCGGCCATGCCATCTTTTTCTCCGTAAGAATATTGTCTTAGCTGTAATGTTCTATGTTACAGGTGTTTAGAAAAAATATTTAGTAATATGGCACTAAAGTATTCTAATTATGATGTAGATTGTTTTTGTATCTCTTTAGATAAACTGTACTGTTTATGTATTGGATTGTCATTGAGTTATTTATTTCCTTTGTCTTGTGGCTCTTATTTTTGTAGAATTTTGGTTTTGATGGAAAACTGGTGGTCAACTACGCTTGCTCCATGGCGTGGGGCTAAACCCTGAATCGTGGTTGTTCGTTACTAAAGCTTCAAATTGTGAATACACATCAAAAACTCGGGACTTGCATATAATTTTGACAAGACCAAGCGCAGAAAACCTACACAGGACTCTAATCTGGATATTTCTTATTCAATTTTCAATTGTTATCATGCTCGTGTATTTCTGTATATATATTTATGCATGTCTACTAAATCTTGTTTTGATATACTTCAAAAGTATTGATAAACTTCTTCATTAATATTTCATAAATGTTGACATTGTTGTCCTTCATTGCTTATAAGCTTCATGCAAGTTAGTGATTCATATATTCCATACAGGGCAGTTTCTTCCTGCATCTATCAAATTTTTTTTTTTCCTGGATTTTATTTCAGTAAATCAATTTCGGAAATATTTTTACAGAATAAGAGTGGTGAGTGTTTTTCAGAAAAATATTTTCGATATTGATTTAGTATGTTTCGAAAAACAAAATCCAAAATGACGAGGTACAGTGAGAAATTTGACGGAGTTCAGGAACAAACTGTCTCCGTCTAGTCCACTACAGTCCAAGATACAGTGACATTCTTTATGATCGGCCCACCTTTCAAAGATGGGTCTATTAAGGCCCAGTACCCAGTTTGTAATAACTACAAACCGTGTGTGGAATTGGAGTCACGAAGTTTATAAATAGGACTTCTATGTTTATTATATTCATTTTAGTTCTACTGTTGGTATTTACTCCTGAACCAATAATTAGAACCACACGTTCCTTTAAATGATTTTTAGAATGAAAGTAATTTTATTTTTCTGAAAAACATGAAAGTAATTCTTTAACAAATAAAAATTAATTTTATTTTTATCCTATATTCTTTGCCTGACATTCTCATTTTTTTCTTTCTTTCCTTTAGAATTGGTTAGTTTTTCAAAACAAATAAATAACGAAGAGAGAGAAAACCAAAACAAATAGAAACACTTAAAATGAAAATTAAAAAATATCATACTTTTTGCGTAAGTATGAACATCTTTGTAGATAATATATATATATATAACATATATATAAAGTAATTTTCTTTTTTGTGTCCTTTCCAAGTTTATTCTCTAAATACATATTTTTTCAAATTAAAATACTTATGTTATTAATTTTTATTTTTTGAATAACCACTTTTTAAAATTTAACTGTTTTTTTTAATTGAAAAGTACATACAAAACAAATAAAAGTTATATAAAATATTATTGTATTTAATTTTATACAAAAATATAATTTATATTTATAAACAAAAATTATTTATATTTAATTTTGTAATTATAATAATAACAAAAATAAAACTTTTATTAGTTTTTATTATTGTAAAGAAAAACGAAATGCAGGTAGCTTTTACTAATTTTATTAATGTTAATGATCTTATCATAATAAAAATTAATAATTAAATAGTAAATTTTTAAAAGATAATAAATAAATATATGAATCTTTTCATCCATTTCTATTTCTATTACTCAATCTAAATAACTTTAGATTTCACTATTTTTTCCTTCTCTTTTATCCTCACCTTAATTTTTCATCCTGTATTTCAACCAAAGAAAAACAATTGAGATCTTCTACATAGTAGGTGAAAAAAACCCTCAACAGATTTCTCTCAATTTTAATCTTAAATTAGATTTTAATTATTGTTTGAAAATTGCCAAAAATATATTAATTCGTTGTAAATAAAAAATATAATTTATAAAACATTTACATATTATAAATTTTAACTGTAACATACTTTATATACGAAAAAAAATGCCAATGTATGTTTATTCATTTATTCAGTCAAAACATCAAAAGATAGCTGAATGATAATCATAGTTATAACATATCTTCTAACAAGAAAAGTGAGCATTCATTTACAAATTTTATTAACTAATATATGTCAACATAATTTTAATTATATAAAACAAACAGTATCTATATTATATATTATATACGTTGAAGAGTATTGGTGGAAGAAAAGAGGGAGGGAAGGGACACTGTTTTGTGTTGGTGAATTTAGCGGTTCAACCGAACCGAACCACATGGAAGTGTAGGGTAAATGACATAAACAGGAGGTGTTTCATTGTTGGTTGTGTCTTGAGACTCCTCTGTGTCTTGAGACGTGTGGTTATTCTCCATTGTCTGCATGTTCTTCAGCAGCAGACAACTTATGATGAACAACAACAACTTTACAAAATCCTTAACTTTAGTTTATTTTTTTGTTTGACCCAATCTTTCTATCTCCCCTTCTTTCAACCATTTTCAAATCCAAATTACCATTAACTCCCTCACCCTAGAACTAGTGAAGTGAGCAGGGTCTGAAATTACGAAAAGGGGCATGATAGAGGACAAGTTAATTTTGTTTTGATGGTTTCACAGTGAACCTGGACCAATTGCCATCACTGCCCCAATCCCAACCATAGCCTCCATGCAAATGCAAGTAGCTGCAGCTTTCCCCTCATGGCTCAAATGGGTCTAAGTTATTTGAATCTTATTTGAATTAATTTATTCCGATCAAATTGTTGAGATATTGTCTGTTTTAAAATAAAGTGGAGTTTCATCTTTTTTATTTTTAAAAGACATTTTGAGAAGTAAAGAATGAAAGGAGGTATAAATATTTAAATTTTGTTTAATTTCTAGACGATGTGAAATTTATTAGGTGTACTAAAACAAATTTAATTTTTAATTATTAGTTTAAAATTATCAAGTTAATATATTTATGTGTATGAGTCTGTGAATGAGAAATGCATTCTTTTAATACATTATACTAGTGGACGAAAATACGTATAGAAAAGTTCTTACTTGTTACATCCATGGAAAAGTACTTATAGATACAAATATACAATATACAAATAACTTCTGTGGTTAATGACTCTATGAATAAATATCTCATTATAGATTACTAAAATAGTTTTATTGATTACAGGTATAGATATAATTTTATTTAAACAAGAACATCAATTACACACAAGCAAACATATATGTTCTTCCATGATTGTTAATATGACGATAAAATTAAAAAATTTAATAAGCAAACCGTTCTCTTTGTTTTTTCTTTCAAGAATTATTCTCTCTTTTTAAGATATTATCTTCTCTTTTTTAATAATAATAATAATAATATGATTTTAAACATATGATGTCATAAAAGTATTGAGTTCACCGCTTATATTACTTGCGTCATCAATTATCTCTCTGATGCCATGATTCCCTGTTCTGCAGCATGTAACATCTTCTGCATTATGAAATCTTAACCGTTGATGAGGTTATCACATGTTACAGGAAAGGAACACTGGAACCGAGTGGAATCCTGTGTGTGATAATAGCCGTGGAGATTTTGGCATCTCTTGAGTTAGTTTTTTTATACTTTATAATATTATATATTATTTTGTCACACTGCGACATGCCGTGGCCACCTCTGCAGAAATCTGAGAAAGAAATGAAAGAGGTGGCACAGAACCCAACACTTTCATTACAAAACAGACACAGGGCTGAGAATATAAGACGAGAGAGAAGTTTGTCTAGAGTTCTCAAGTCTCAACACCTTCGATCCCACCTCAACAATATATCATAAAATAAACCAAAATCAAAGTAATGATGTATATGTATATGTGTATATATATATAAACCCAACATACCCCCTTTAGAAGAGACCCACAAGATATGAATCCCACATGATTATGACTATGATGCAGCTTCAAAGGGGGAAAAAAATCGAAAATTTTCAACCCCATCCCAACTTCCCAACCATTACAAGCTTTGAAATTTGAGCTCAAAGTCCAACATTCCAAACTTGCATAGATAGATAGAGAGATATATACATGCTACAAGCAGTTCGAATTTTTGGGAGGAGAGAAAGATCTGTGTGGTGTAAGTTAGTGTAACTCCTGTAATAAGGAAGTCTGTGCTCTCTTGTGGGGGATTCTTTTCTTCAGAAAAGAGTGTGTGAAAAAACTGTGTTAATATGAATAACTGGTTGGGCTTCTCTCTCACTCCCCACTTGAGGATTGATGAAGAATTTGGGAGAGAAAACCAAGAGCGTGGAGAAGAAGGAGAAGGAGCAGGAGCAGGAGGGTATCATCCTCCTCCTTCTTCTCACCCTCACTTGTCTGTTATGCCTTTGCGCTCTGATGGCTCTCTCTGTGTTGCTGACTCCTTCACCCACTCTGCTGCTACTCCTCAAGGTATTGCATGTTTGCTTGCACCCTTTCCCTTCTAGATTATCTTATTTTTAACAGATGATAAACTTTTATCATGTTCGGAGAATGTTTTTCAGCAATAAATAACCAAACTTTCCTGAAACGAACTCTTGTGATTCTCTACCGCAATGAGTGATTCTTTGTTATTGAACGGGTAGAGAGTGTTCTGTGTGTGGATTCAAAGCCTTTGCATGTCGTCTAAAGCAGTTTCCTTTGTGCTTTTTCTCTGGATTACTGCATAAAGTTTTTATATTTTGCTATGAATCGGTGCTTCTGCTGCATTGATTTTTCTTATTTATGAACTAACAATGAAATTTGTGGGGCTGCTTGTAGAATGGAGGTATGATAGTGCAATAGGTGGAGGGAATTCCAATGAAAAAGGTCCAAAGCTTGAGGACTTTTTGGGTTGCTACTCAAACTCCCCCAATAAAGTCTTTTGTCAAGATTCTCAACATGACCAAAACCAAAGCCAGAGCAATGTTTCCAAAATCAATGTTAATGTGGCACCAAACTTTTGCACCAATGCTGATATTGAAACTGGGGATTGCCTCACAAACCCTTCTTCCTTGCTTCAATCTTTCCATGCATACAATGATAACCCACATGCCCTTATCCCGACCAATGGCATGTACAAGTCCTGGTTGGCGCAAACTCAGTTTTCTGATGTAAAGCCTTCAACTGAAGCAAATGGGTGTAATTTTCAATCACTGTCCCTCACTATGAGCCCCACTGTGCAGAATGGGGTGGGTGCAATTTCCTCTGTTCAAGCTCTTGAGGACAATAGGAAACGGGCCATGGCTAAATCTCATGCTAGAGAACCAGTTCCTCGAAAATCTATTGACACTTTTGGGCAGAGAACCTCTCAATACCGTGGTGTTACAAGGTAGTGTTTATTTATTATTATTACATAGCATTATATTTTGTTTATTTAGATGAAGTTTTCATCTTTTTTGTATTTGGAATTCATGGATTTTGTTAGGCATAGATGGACTGGGAGATATGAGGCTCATTTGTGGGATAACAGTTGCAGAAAGGAAGGACAGACAAGGAAAGGAAGGCAAGGTGAGATAATCTGTGTTTTGGTTTTATTACTTTATATTAATTTGGTTTATGGTGATTGACCAAGGAAGATCATTTTCAAGAACCAAAACAAGTGCTTTAGCCTTTTCCATTTTGTTCCTTTTTTTATTTACTTTCCACTCTTGTTTTGAAAGAGAATATACTAACGGTCTGTTTCATGCAATGGTTGGATTCTTCTCCCTTTTTTCATGGCTTCTTCAAATCTTCACTCAGTCTACCTTGGTGAGTGACACTCCTTCTTCACACGCAATGTTTGTGTATCTTTACTCCTTTACCATCTTTGTAAATCTTACCGATTACTATAACACGGTAACTGGTTAGATACGCTACTAGATATGAAGCATTGGAAAGTGTGCTTTGGGTTCTGAAGATTTTGGAAAATAATTATATCCCTGTATGTATTATTATTATAGGTGGTTATGATAAGGAAGAAAAAGCAGCAAGGGCTTATGACTTAGCTGCACTCAAGTATTGGGGTCCAACAACTCACATAAATTTCCCTGTAAGGTTTCTGAAACTTGTACAGTTTTCTCCTTTGCAAAAGTCTTACCTTAGCTAGTCTTGCAACTGTACAGAATAGGAACAAGGGAATTAAAAATTATTGAGAAAAGTCAAATATTTGCTATGTATTTAATTTATGTGGCTTGAGGTTGAACCATTACATTGCAACTGTGATCACTCTACATGTCTACTGCTTCATAAATGCTCAGTTAAGCACTTATGAGAAGGAACTTGAAGAGATGAAGCACATGACCAGGCAAGAATTTGTGGCCAATTTAAGAAGGTACCATTAAATTTTTTCCATGTGATCTTAGTAAATTCTCTCACCCCCCTTACATTCAACTGGAAGGAATTGTCCTTTTTGTTTCCCTCGGGCAGGAAGAGCAGTGGATTTTCAAGAGGGGCTTCTGTGTATAGAGGTGTCACAAGGTATGGACTAAAGTAATGCGCTTTATCATTAATATGAATAAACTTTTCCATGAATTATTTTCTGCAGTTTTCAGCTTTTGAATTAAGGTGCCCAATTATTAGCTTCCATTTATCTTTTTCTCCTTTGTATCATTTTCAGGCACCATCAACATGGAAGGTGGCAGGCCCGAATTGGAAGGGTTGCAGGAAACAAGGACTTGTATCTTGGTACATTTAGTAAGTTTCTAGACCCTATCTTTGTTTTAACCTTCCATTTTCCCTTTTCAATAATCATTCTTTGTCCCTTTATTCATTCATGAATCGTGCATGTTAATGTAACATAATTTAATAATGTCAGTTTTCATGTGTTCATCTTATAATCTTCTGCAACTCATGATCCACATAGGCACTCAAGAAGAAGCTGCTGAAGCATACGACATCGCAGCAATCAAGTTCAGAGGAACAAGTGCTGTGACCAACTTTGACATAAGTAGGTACGATGTGAAGAGAATCTGCTCAAGTTCCACTCTCATTGCAGGAGATCTTGCAAAACGCTCCCCCAAAAAGGAATCACCACCTTCTGCTGCTGCGGATGACATCAACACAAGCAGTTCTTCTGTGCCGTCTCAGCCACCTCCTTTGGCAATAACTGATGCTGAACATTCTGATGAGTTGTCCAACATGATGTGGAATGCCAACAACAGTGATGAACAACAACAACAACAAGCACACAACGAGAGTGCTGCTAACATGAACAATGTCGCTGAATCATCATCATCACAGCAAGTTTCTCCAAGCAACAACAAGGTTGGTTTGAACCCTGAAAGTCCTCCAAAGTGTTCTGTGGGGCTATCGAACGAGTTTGGAGTGAGTGGAGCAGATTATGGACATGGGTACTTCACCCTGGAAGGACCAAAATATGATGATGGGAACACTGAAAACGACCACATGAGCAGCAACAGGCTTGGAAACATGGGACTTGTTAATCAAGTTCCCATGTTTGCTTTGTGGAATGAATGAATGAGTTGAAATCAGAGAAACATTAGCTTAGGAAAGAAAAACTAAGATTATGCATTATTGGATGATTATTGTAGGTTGGTAAGGTAATTTGTTCTTGTGTTGAAAAGAAGGGTATGTCAGTAGTGGTGATTCTTCGTTATGTGTTTTCTGTTGTTGGTAGGTAGGGTACGATACTAACTTGCAAAACATTATCCACTTTGGTTAACGAGAAAAAATAGAAGAGAATGATGCATGAAAATCAATGATGAGAATCGTACCAAAATCTTGAAATTACTATCCTCCTTTGCTGGCTGCTAACTAAATATATATTCATCTAAGATTATTATATGATTTGTTTGTGAAGTTAGAAGAAGCACGGGTACTTTTTCTTTGACTACTACAAGGATATTTTGATGCCTGAATCTTCATAGAAAATTGGTTCACTTTGTCTTGCAAATGAAAGATGACAATAAAGTAATGGAGGGTGATGGGTAAAGGAAACCCAGACATCCATGTCTTTTCCCTTCACGACAAACAAGAAAGACAAAAACCAACCATTTCCTTCCTTAGCTTCATCACGTTACTTTCAACTTCTTAAAGCACTTGCCTAAACACCCCAAAACTAAAAAACAACAAAATACCTTCAATTATTTTTCTTCATAGCTAGAAACTAAAACTTGGGACACTACACCTTAATTAAACTGTTTTAGAATACTACGTTTATTTATAAAAAAATATTTAAAGGTATAAATTGTTGGAAATAAGTGCTAGTCAAAAAGTTTCACATTTAATATAATAAATAAAGTTAAATATAATAAACAAAGTAAAGCACTATAAAATAAAGATTATAAAAATAAAGATTCATAACATTATTATCTTAAAATTTTGGGATTAAAAATAGTGTCAAATGTCTTGTACAGTCATATAACCATATGGAACCACAGTCACCATATATATATATATAATAGAACCATAATCTTTAATAATATGTGTAAAACCAAGTCTATATATATATATATATATATATATATATATATATCATGGAACCATAATCTTTAATAAATATGTAAAACCAATGTTATGTAATCATATGTAACCATAATCTCTAATCAATGACTAATCTATGTGATAAAAAAAATTATGTAAAATTATATTCTCATTTGTATTATTTTTTATTAATTTACTATTTGTAAAAAAGTGAATCAGAATGACATGTTTGTTCCTTTTAAAGGATTTGTAAATAAATGTGAAAGACTATTTGAGAGAGTGAGATAACAACATTCTTTCCTAAATGATGTGATTTGAGAAGATGAAAAATATAATTACAATACGACTCTTTGTTTTTATTTTATTTTTTTGAAATTTATAAATCTTTATCTATGATATAATTAATAATCATATAATAACAAAATAATAATAATAATAAAAAAATGTAAAGTATTTAAAAATAATATTAACAGAGAATACAACATCTAAATAAAATATTGATAAAAGTGATTAATTAATTAATAATTGTATTAGTTTTTTAAAATTCAATATTTAATTAAAATTATTTTAACCAATCATATTTTATTTTAAATTAATTACATCTATTAGTTTTCTTTAAATCATTCAATTTCTATTTTAAATTAATTTTAACTAGTTACATTTTATTCTCTATTAATTTTAATCATAAAGTTAAATATATAGTATTTCTACTTAATTTTTTAAACATTTTTTCATTTGTTACGTCCATCCAATTATCGACAAACTTTACCTTCATGTCTATGCCAAACAACACCATTGAAGAGTGGATATATTGGGTCAAATAACACGTGAGAGTTCGTATGTTGTAAAAATTTTCATGTAATATTATTTTCTAGTTGTTATTACACAATGTTTGTGATTTTTTTTGTTTTATTTTGAAATTTCACGATATATTCTTTTGTTAACCTTATTTATCTATCGGTAGAATGAATTTCAAAGACTATAAGATGTTGATGGTGATGATATCTCTTTTCCATCAATAATAAAATCTATCATTTATTAACAAACGTATAAATAAGACAAAAAAATCATCCAATTATAAAAAAATTAAATGACAAAAAGTGAAATAAAATATAAAAAACTTAATTACTCAATAAATTAATAAAATTAAAGCTTATGAATTACTTAAAACTTTATTAAGCTATTAAAGCTTACGAATTACTTAAAACTTAATTAAGCTATTATAATTTATATTTATAAATGAATAACTTGTTTTCTCCATACAAGTGGTTTTTCGTGTAATTTTTAGGTTTTCATTGTCTTCATTAAATTTTTTTAATTGTTTAACGTATTTCATACCTTTAGTTATTTTAATTGAATTTTACCCGTAAATGAATTAGTGACATCCAACTTAATGTTATTGAACTCTAGGCAGAGGTACGATAGTGTCAAACAAAATTTAAAATATTAAAATATGAATTAGATAAGATGTATCCATTTAATTTTATAAAAGATTAGTGATTCAATTAATTCGTAAAATTTAATTAATCATCTTATTAATACAAAATTAAATCAATTAACTTTAAAAAAAAATTACATCTTTTTTAAGTTTTCAATTTTTTAAAATCTGTTTTGCCATATTTTTTTAACTTTTTTTGAAATATAACTTTTAAAAGTGTAAAAAAAATTACTTTTATGGATGAATGGGGTATTTATCTATAGAAAATTGTTATTCGATGAATTAGAATGTTTTTTTTTTGTTATTAAATAGATAGAATTAGATTGAGTATTCAATTTATCAAAGTGAATTTATGACTTTTTCTTTTACAAAATCAGTTATAATCTGAAATAAAATTCACCGTACTCAAATATTTTGTTAATACTAATTGTGGTGATCAATTGATCACTGTGTTTTAGGAAACTTGTGTAATAATTAACAACAGATATACATAAGGATTTCTAAGAGAGAAAAGTAAAGAAGAAAAAATAAAATTGAGTCATCTATAAGTTAAAACTAACTTATAAATAAACTAATTAAAAAAAATATTCTCACATAACTTTTCAAAAAAAAATATTTAACTTATTTATAAATTATATGAAGATTTTTTTTTCTTTTCTTCGTATTTTGTTTCTACATAATTTCTTATGCAAAGAAGTCCATTGATAAGTTTAGTAACATACAGTATTTTTTAAACTATTATATTGGTTCATATGTTAAAAACCAAGTCTAAAAACGTTTCTAATTTAACGGATTTTTTCTCTTTATTTTGCCATGAAATAAGATATTTTTAAGGACAATATTAGTTCTCTTAAAACGTTTTAATTGGATCTATCATAAACTCATAAAGTGAAAAAAAAAATATATCGATCACAAAAATGTGGAATTTTTTCGATAAAAAATAAATTTAGTGATCCACATAGCATTAAACGTATTAATATTGATATACATTTGTTTTCATTTAACATAAGTTGATTAAGAAAATATTTTCACAATATTTTGAATCAGCAGAGTTTTGGATGTTTTGACATTGATTAAAAAGTAATTATATATATGTTTTGATATAAATTAGTGTGTGATTATTGATTAATGAAAAGTTTATAGTTATTGACCGGTGGGCATCATGTTTTTCTTTATTTTGAGTTGGTCAGGTGAAGCAGTGGGATATTCTTTGACCGAGTCAAAGAGATGACTGAACGAGGACTACGATAAGTATGGTACGGTTGAGCAGTAGAGAATTATTTGCTAAAATGCACCAGTGGGTATCATGCACACACTCTCTCTCTCTCTCAAAAGGTAAGACCCCTTTTGACTCCAGAGAAAGGGAATGAATGAATGAACTAAAAGGAATGGAATGGGGTACTGCCTTAAATTGCGTGCCTTTTCTCACTTTATTTATTATTCTTTTTAGTTTTTCCAATATTTTTCAACTCAATAAATAATATTTAAAAAAAAAACACTCCTATTAATCATGTCCAAAATTGAATACATTTATTTTCAAAGTAATTGGAACTGTTTCAAAAATATTAGTTAACTCTTTAAAAAGTTACACTAAAATATTAGTTAATAAAACTTTTATTAATTTAAAAAAACTATGCACTAATAAGGTAAGACAATTTTACATTTTACAATACAATTATTTCAAGAAATAAATAAATGTGTCTGGTAAGAAAAATTCAACAACTGATTAATGTTTTTACATTTACTAGTATAGATATTATTTTACTTTTATTTTGTTGAAAAAATTACTACTTTGTATAACGAAAAGTATAAAATTTTGATTTTCTATTGTGTTTTTGGTGTTGTACCGTAATATATACTAATATACACTTATTTGACAGAAGAAAGTTTTTTTTTTATTTCATTTTATATAAGATTTTGAAAATACATAAAAGATTTACATCCAAATTCCTGTAATATCACGAGTTTTTAATTTTAGTTATTGTCAAATGTTAATTAAATTTTTTCTCTATAGTCTTTTTAAACTTTTAATTCACTTATGATATTTGTTTCCGTGATATGTATTAAACTAATTGTGAAATTTATTATCAATATCTCACATATATTCGTAATTGACATTGCTATTATTTACATGTAAATAATTACATAACATAGCAATACCAAATTAAAATTGTAAAACTCAATCATTAGTAAAATCACAAGATTGAAATAATAAATATAAGTTATACTTTCCCAAACCAAAACCAATAATATTTCATTCTCTGGTTAGAAGAAGAAAAGATGAGTGCGAGTGTTGTTTATTTAAGAATGACACCTATCAATTTAGAAATTGGATCATACTATTGGAAATAGTTCAAGTGTGAATCAAAGTTTTATATTGGATAAAATAGATAAAATTAAATACTATGTCAAAAGTATTATATGTGTAAAATTAATATCATATAATCATATGGAATGACAATCTCTCGATGACCGTAAGTATAAACCATATGAAAATATATATATATATATAATATCAAATTAATATATACATATAAAGCGATACATAATATAAGAGATTCTCTTCTTGATAGCATTCCCCAACTGTTTATTCCTATTGCTAAATCGAAAAACAATTTTGGTGGTTAAAAAAATAAAGAGAGTGAAGTTGATTAGTTGTTTGAAGAAGTAAAGAAGAGATTTTTTTTGTTTTGTTTGTGTAAAGGTTGTGGTTGAAAGAGGGTTTGATTTGTTAATTGGATGTGGGAAGGAATTGGGAAAAAGGGACAAAAAATTGATGACTGCAACAAGTTGTACGGAATAGTGGGGGGCCCTAGAGGGGTTGCTGCAAAGAGAAAATTTAGTGAGAGATTCTGCGCAGAAGAGAAAATATGCATAAGGTGGCAGAGAGGGCCATGAGACGCAAGAGCCACAGAAAAAGACACAACACGTACAGGACAAGATGCTTAAATATCCACAGACATTTCTCCATCATTACCACCCTATTTCCAACCTCTACAGTAACTCTGATGTGATGCAATCTCCAAATCCAACATCATATTTAAACATATAAACATATATATCTTTGTCTGTTATGAAAACAAAAATTAATGTTGTTAAATATTGATATTAATTAAAAGAGTTTTATGTTAGTAAGGAAGGTACATGATGATGGTATTTATGTTTTGCTAGGTAGATGGTAGCGTTGCTGGTGCTACATGCATGTGGGTTTTAACTAGTTTTTAGGGCTTTGTGTAGGGAAGAATAAGATAAGAGCTGAGTTCAGAGATTGCATGGCTTGGATGCATGCTGGCGTGACAGTTTGAGCATTTTTCCATCTATAGCTACTTCTCTGTGTGCCTTTAATTTCAACCCTCTGAGTTGTTATGGATCGAATAGACAGCTCATTCTCTATACACCCTACCATCTCATTTTCCACTACCTTTTTCTTCTTCTCAATCTAACCAACCAACCCTCTTTCATTTCATTTCAAATCCAATCAAAGATTCCATTCCTTCCTCTTCTACTGGTCAACTCCTTTTTTCATCTTCATTTCTTATGAACAAAATAAACATGTCAGTGATCGTCCATCACCATGCATATGAGGTATTGTTAAAAACGATAACGATGTATAATAGAAAAAATAATAAAGTGAAAGTTATAATTATGTTCAACTACCTAAATTAAGACATTAATCATGTTCATAATGATATAAGTGGGAGAATTGAATTCTGAAATGGTGGGATGGTATGGAGGCATAGAGGTATAGGGACATCCCCATTCCTCCAAATGGCCACCTGGGGTGCCCTGTAGCAACCAGCTGAAGTTTAACCACTGTGAGAAACTTAGCCTCAATTTCCAATGCTTTGGCACGTAATGAACACACACATAGATACATGGATAGATACACACACTTTCTTTTCTTTCTTTCTTCACTTCAGTGTCTTCCAACTCGAAACTTTCGCACTTTCTCATCATCTTTTTCCTTTTTCTTTAGGGAAAAACTGTGGAAATGTGGTAAAGCAAAAACGATGGGACCAGGCTGCAATAAACAATTTTTTTTTTTTTTAACTTTTGGCCCATGAGTCTCTCTCTTTCTCTCTCTCTCACTGCCTTTACCTTCATTCATTTCACACCCTCACTCTTCTGTCTCAACAATTCCAACATACCACCTTCTGTCCCCTCCTCACCCTGCAAATTACCACTCTGCCATTGCAAAACAAAACAAGTTTTAAAATTGAAAAAAAGAAGAGATTTTGAGGGCATATTTAAGATGGTGGTGGCATGGGAAGGAGGAAGGAGCAAAAAGACAATTGTTAGCTGACACTTTTGGGACGATTCTGTAAAAAGAGACTGCGTTTCTGCGCTGCGGCTGCAACACTTCCTCCTCTTTATTTCCTTCACTCCACTCTCTCTTTCCAATTTTTTTTTTTTTTTTCATTCTCTTCCAACAACTACCATAATTATTAATCTTAATTTCGATATTGCGTTTCGTCAAAGACATCGAAATCATTAATTATAATAACTCCATTATTTCTATCTTCGTTTTCTGTTTTGCTGCTGCACATGCAATGCTTTTTATTGTTTTCTACACGTTATTTATGCTATGGAATGAATTTGAGGCATGAAGTTCATCCCAGTTATATATATTGTTCGAATAATAAAGATTTCAAGAAAGTTTGATGAAGAAATTTGTGTCCAACAAATATTATGCCTTAGGACATAAAGGACAAACCCAATTTCAAGGTTTATACTCTCCAACCCTTTTTTATCATAGGCACGTGACTTGCAAATTTATCATCTACCTTCGAGTTTTGGCCGAGTATAGTTCAAACTCCCAAACATGTGCAAATGATAATATAGAGAAACCAAATTGCTTAGACCATCTCATTCAAAGATTTTCCATTCCATTCGATACAATTTAGTTTCTGTTTGAAATTAAGTAAAAATACATGAATATGGTTTTATTTTGACTCCAAAATTGAAATTGTTCTCTCTCAAGCTTTAATATAATTTAATCTTCAAATTTAAATGAATATATATAATTTTTCTAACCAAATTACATTAATTTTTGTTAATGTGTAAAATATGTTTTAGGTTTGTGTTTGAATTGTTTATATTATTTGATACCGTTTAGTGTAAATATTAGTTTAAAACATTATTTAATATGTAAAAGAAATTAATATCATCTATTTTTAAAATTTTAAAATAAAAATTATTAAAGTTTGAAAAAATGACGAATTTTAATTTTATATCTAAATTTAGGAATTTCAAATATATTTAATCCAAATAAATACACTTTCAATTATAATCATCAAGGGTGACACTACGTGAGTCTAACTTATGGCAAACTATATTCTTGAATTTCGTAGGACTATTTCTATTTTTTGTAAAGACTTTAATAGTGTGTTCATATAATTTCCGAAATGCTTGTAACTGCGTATTTAACAAACTTGTATCTATATTAACAATAAAAAAAAAATCAATTAAGATATTCAACAAATTATATAAAATTATATCTCATAAAAACAAATACTTGTTTAGTGAATTCATTCGACATAAAGTGAATTTTTTATCCCTGAAAACCTATTTGATTGCTGTTTAAAATTGGAATTGAGTGATTCAAGAAGCAGCACTTATATCAAAATAACTTTAATATAATCTTAAGGAGTGTGAACATTTTTCTAGCTAAATTGTTAGCATATTCTTGAATCAATAAATCAATCATAATCTTGATAACTAAGCATGAGTATGATTTGTAAGTTAGGTATAAATCTTTGTCCAGAGACCATATACATAATATTTGTGTTTATGGAAAAAATGAAAATGAAATTCTAATGTTTTAGGGGAAAATGAGATCACATGTAATGTTTGTATTGGGCTTGATTCTTCAACAAATGAATGATAATTACTTCCTGCACCATATTCTATCCCATCATTTTTGGAATTCATTTTCTAGAACATAATAAATAATTTTGGAATTTTTTTCTGGAAAGCAAACATTTCCTCCTTTTATAGAAAACATGTTTCGGAAGCATTGTGATGGAGTGGAAAAAGAAATTTGATGGAATGCAGAAAATAATTGCCCAAATGAATACAAAAATATGGGATCATAAATTTCTAGGTGATCCATTTCAGATCAACTTTGAGACACAGAGGTGATACTTTGGATTGTTTTTCAGTGACATTAGTTAAGAACGGGTCTTTTTTTCTTTTGTTCTTACGATAATCAAGTAAGATCAAGATTCTTCGCAAAATATTTGATAATCTTATTATAGTTTGATTTAACCGATTTATTGTTAGAAGCATGCAAGAGATTAGACTTGTGATTAATTTGTTGTTTGGATTAAGTGATGAGTGATTTGATAAAAAAAGTATAGAAATGAAAACAGAGTTACTTTGACTTCTGGTTAAGGGTTTAGAACTAAATATAATTAATTATGATGTTAAAATAAAAGTCATGAAGGAAATAAAATTGTAAAATTGTAAGCTTACAAAAATTGTAAATAGAAAAAATGTTAACATTTATTTTATAAAAAGTATGTTATTGTTATAAAATAAAGGTAATAAGAGAGACAAAGGAGAGGAAGAATAGAGAATGAGAGAGTAGGGAGCAACTTCTGTTTTTATGTGTGTCTCATTACTGATAGGACGAGTCCTATTTATAGGTA
>Ga0214545_1002356_pt1 | contig 36350 bp, 19 predicted proteins | sample CNSS4metaG_FD_160064 | JGI IMG/M metagenome (GOLD analysis project Ga0214545, IMG submission 160064) | Root nodule microbial communities from cowpea collected in UCLA plant growth center, Los Angeles, California, USA - CNSS4 | ecosystem: Host-associated > Plants > Roots > Nodule | place: USA...
ATTGCCATGCAACTCAAGGATGATGATGTGCTTTCTAGAAAACTGAAGTTGATAAAAACGTCCCAAAGATAGTGGTACCATGTTGATCGAGTCCTTGCTTCTCAGAATCCTTATTTTCCTTTTCATCCCATGCATCTTGCCATTCCTTTACCTGAAGATACAAATTCGTTAGCTAACAATATATGCAAACATCCATGCATATAACAGATGCAGGTTCAGCATTACCACCTCATTCTGTGCTACCCCAGATGGAATTTGTCTGGATGACGCTGCTTCTGCCTGCAATTTAACTGTTATTAATTTGGTACTTGAATGCATTCTCAGATATAATTCGTAAATTATTTTAGCTAAGAAACACAAATTTTGAATTATCCGTATCTCAATTTCAGAAAATGCCACTCAAAGGAGTAAAGGCACTTAAGGTACAGAAAATCAATTCATTCGTATAAAATAAAACGTCAGCATTGTGGACACTACATATGTAAGTGGACAAAAAGTGGGAAATTATTCCAATCTTTGTATCGAATAAAAAATAAGAATAAGATGAGCATGTACGTTAACATCATCCTAGCAACTGTTAGGCAATCTTCATAATCCAAACTTCGCAAAAAGGAGGCACAGATAGAGAAGGAGAAAGGTCAAGATTTTGTCTTTAAAATAGGTCAAGTAGCATGTGGATTAACATCATCCTAGCATTTCCCATTCATCAACCAACACAGAACAAAATAGTTAAATTAAATGATCCTTCAAACCACAACAAGCAAGAGAAAACTTTTGGATTTCAGTATCTTCAAATTGTTTCAATGAAGTTCAAAAGTTGGCGCAGAATACTATGACATTTGTAATTTTCTATAAAACAAGTATCATAATATGAAAAAGACAAGGAACACACAAAGGAAGGAGGATGAGCTATCCTCCTAAACGACTAAATAATAATAGTAGAATAAAAGAGTACAATACAACAAGGAAACTTGAAAGTATTCAGAACAGATGTTCCCTTATAAAAGCATGAGAAGGGACCCAGGTAAAATCCATGAATTGAATACAGCCTTGTCCCATGAAAACTCCACAGAGATGAATATCCTTAAACATAAAATCAATCCATTTCAACGAAATACACCATTGATTTGCAAAAATCGATAGTCTTACACTCACTGCTCTCTATTCCTACCAAAGCCTCTGGCTTCAATCCAAGGTAAAACTGAGTACATCTTTTCTAAAATTATCTTTCAACTCGATTAGTATATAACTAAAATACCCAACTTCACCACTAAAACTGAAACCATATATTTCTTACCGATAAAGTCCACCCAATTCATTCTTGGACCTTGCCAAGATCTCATACCAAACCCTTCTCGTGTTTTATGGTATTCGTAACCTAAACCTTTCACCTCAAATTTCCTCAAGAATTGAGACACTAAAATACATCAATCTGCACTACCACCTTAAAGCAACATCAAAGCCAAAATGGATTTGATTGCATTAGAGAGAAGCATTACATGAAATGCGAAAATCATAACATGGGTCTCTGAAAGATCGAAACTTTAACCAACAGAGAAGCCAGATTGCTAATGCAGCGTTATAGAGATAGAAAAATTAAAGAGAAGGCATACAATTGTAAACCCTAAACAGAGAGAGAGAGGGAGAAAAAGGTACAGGGTAATCGCGAGAACGAACAACGGGGAAGAGTTGGAGAAGGCGTTGAAATTCAGCTTCATCCATGCTTGCACTGGAAACCCTTCTTTCTTCTAATTCTTCGTCTTCTTGAAGGAGAAGACTTCACTGAGAACGGAGAAACGCAACCTCACTCACTATGATTATTGCTTTTTATTGTATGATCATTTCAATTGTTTTGAAAGTGGTGTATATAATTTGTATTAATGGTTTTAATAAAGGATTAATTACATTTTAAACGATTCATTTCAAAATTTTCAGTTAATTCTTTATTAATTTTTTTTAATTAGATAACATAAATTAAACAAAATACAACTAATATAAATCCATAATAAATTTATTATTTTAATTGCAACATACGAAATCTGGAATAACTTTTATATCATCATTTATTATAATCAAAACAGGTTGTCGTGAATCGTGATCACTTATTTCTCACCACTATTACAAAATCTCATAATTTGTAATAAGTAAAATTATAGAATAAAATAAGAATCACTTCATTTATTTAACAAAAGAAATTAGACAATAAAAACTCAATTAAAACATTAATTTTTTAAATATTTAATAAATATTTTTTCAATAAAAAACAATTAAAAATACTTAAATTTATAAAAAATAAAAATTAATTAAGTTTTTAATAAATTACTTAATCTTAATTTCAAACTACTTAATCTAATTCTGTTTATGTTTAACTATGAATGAATTTCGTAAAAAAATGAATATTTATTTATTTTAATATTTAAAATATATCATAATTAAATTTATTATTGATAAATTTAATATATTTACTCTTATAGTTTTCTCTACTTTCTTTAAATTATTTAGCTTCTTTACTTTTACATAAAAATAATAATGATAAAAGATACAAATAAAAAATATTTATTTATCATTTCCTTAATTTACCAATCTTAACAACATAAAATTATATTAAAAAATAATAATTTTTTTCGTATCTGTTATTCCTCTCAATTTCATTGTTTTTCCTTCACTTGTTCACACAATCAAACAAATAAAAAAAAAAGAAGAAATAAAAGTATTTATTTTATCATTTTTCTTTATTCTATCAATCTAAACAACGTAAAGTTATATTAAAAATTCCTTAAAAATTGTATCTAAAAGTCAAAACTCAAATATAAAATTATTTGGTGAAAAATGTTGATATTTAGTTAAAGAAGTCACCTTCAAATCCGAGTCATCAAATTATAATGCAAAAATAGCACACGAAAAAATACAATTGAATGAGCTTTCATTTGACAAACTACGATTATTTTCATTAGAGTTGTTTATAATAATTGTTTAATTAAATATTGTTACTTAACATACGATATTATAAATGATAATTCAGAATGTTCCATGTCGGCGTTGCCATCATTAAGTTCTTTTTTAAATTGTCAGAAGAACAATTTTACTATTAATAATGGGACAACTATGCGTACAATCTTATTTTTACTCAAAATTATAAATTTATTTTAGTAACTTGCATAAGATTGATATTAGAGGTTGACACGAGTTGCCAGATGAAATTCAATTTGTTTAAAAAATACGACATTCTTTTCTTCTCAATATTATACGTTGCTTTGAAAGTTTTAATTTATGAAGAAACATCTGTTGCTTTAACAGAAATTGTAACCATAGTATTATCATAATAATCTGTATACACAATTTTGTTATAAAAATTGTAAATCCTTAAGACAAAATAATGGAAGTATAAAAGAAAGAACTAACCCACTACACCAAATAATGAACAAGAAGCAGGAGCTGTAGTGATTTATCATCTGAAAACTTAGTAATTAAGGATTAAGACCATGGCTTGTACAATTTATTGTTTCCAGTCTTGAAGAATGTTGACACATTTTCTTAATATTGACTTTGCACCTTCGTTCTTCTCTATCTCGTACTGATGAAGCAGCTCGTCCTTGAATCCTTCATTGACGTTGCCAACTAACGCCACGTCCATGGAAAGTTTCATGACTTCCAGAAGGCATTCTGAAGCTGAAATATGAACCTGAATTTCGGCACAAGAATCACTACTTAGTAACGATGATCACGCAAACACACAAAAAGTTACAAATCTAGTTCCTAAATTTCGGCTATTCTTTCCGTTTTGCACGTTAGATTTTTAAATAGGTAATATTTCCTAAAATGATGCATACAAATAGAACAATTTTTTGGAACAAGTTTCAGTAAACATTTCATAATTTACGTTAATCAAATATTTAAATGAATGCAATGAAAATATTCATGATTCCCAATTTAAATTGCACTTGTAATTCATGTCATTATAAATTAATTGTGTTGTCTATTGAAATTTATTTCCAAAAGTGCTGATTACCCCAGGGGTTTTTAGTTCTATAGGGCTGGGAAATCTAACTCATGAATAATGTTCAACCAAACAAGATAGTGACGTACCTGTGCAATTTTTATTGTGCTTATGCAATTGAGTATTTTTGGTGACAGAGTGTGAAATATCTGAAAAAGAATAAAGTTTATTTTAGATCATTCAAGAATTGAAGTTACTAGTCCAACTGAGAGTAAACCTCCATTACCTCCTGAACAAAAGAAGTTGCGCCAGAAAGTTCGTGATTTCCCTGGGAGTCTTTCACAACACTGTGGAGCCTTGAGCAAAGTTCTTTGATAGATAAAAAGGCTGTAGTTTTAACTGCACAACGATGGCTTTCTTAATTAAGACTAATAGAGAAATGGAAGGGGCTTTGAAAAATGAAAAATGAAGTATAAAGAATACCAGTCCATTTATGTTCAGGCGACAGGAATGCCGTATACATGTGCATTAAGCTCTTTTGCTTCTCAAGAATATCATTTATATGTGCCACATGGATACAGGAGGTTAAACAGTCAACAATTTTGTTATGTGGAACAGAAATCTCTTCAACACTGTCTAACTCTGCAAAAAGAAAAAAAAAGTCAAAAAGGGCAGTGGTCAGTAGCACTAAGCAGCTTGTAACAAGGAAAAATCAAATGATTTAAGTGGCTGGCCATTTGAATAGCCATTGAACAGTAACAGTAACAAGGAGAATCGTCCATTTCATCAAGTTTCTAAATGGGGTGATGTTATAAAACGTCTTCTATTTTCACTTTGTTTCCTATTTTCAGAAGTTTGTATTGGAACAAGTGAAAGCAAAAATGAAAATAAAAATATTTTCATTATTCCTATACAAACCTTTGAGAGTAAAAAACAATGAAACCAAATGGCCCCTAAATGAAAAATCTCGGAAAAAATCGGTTCAATATCATACAAGAAACAATTCTCTTAACTATTTCTTTGATCAGCAGCATCAAACTAAACCAACTTGGCATTAGAAACTTAACCTCAAGAACTGCATTAAATGATTCATAAACATGTTGCAAGATATAAATGAAGATCCAGAATTTGTCATAACCTGTTTCAGCGGGATCACTGACCAAAGGTGCTTGCCCAGACTTTAGGGGCTCTGAATTGCATAGATCAAACAACAAGGGAAAAACCATATTAAAGAACTCTGGATTGGCCAAGGCTTTTATAACCTGGATACATACAAAAAATAATGCAACTTAATATGAAAGAATATATGAAAAATTGCTGCGTTTAGTATTGGGTTTTCTTATCACCAGTCAAGGAAACTGTAATGACAATTCTATGAGCTAATAAAAAGAGGTAAACTTAACATACATATCCTAAGAGCTGTACCGGAAATTTTCTAATCTGGTCTCTTGTTTACTCTATACTTACAATTTAATCAAACAAGAAATGAATAATAGATCCTCAGGTTCTTTCCAATGACTACAAATAAAAAATAAAACTGGCACAGCAAAATATGTTTTGCTCTCAGTTATCTTTGTAGTGTTATGATGCTCTCAGTTATACCTATTTTTATTTTTATCTTTGTAACTAATTCTCAATAAGGGGACAGAACAACCAAGTGGTTGAGAGCAGATCGCTTCGTGTTTTGAAGCTTCCATGGATGCAGTTTAATTTCAAGATTTTAAATGTGGAATACACAAGCATGGTAGCATAACAAGACGATTTGAGATTCTGTAGATTTTTCCTAAAGCTTGACTTCCCAATTTCTGCCATCAAACTCATCACTACAATTTGGAGTGTCACCATTCTGTATTCTTTTAGAATTTAGTAGTTTCTAACACATTTGATTTGTAACTTATTATGCGTTGAGTGGCAACTTTTATCCACTTTTGATTATAATTTATCTTTTTCTTGAAATTGATTATATAGCTTTGTTGGTTTCAATTCAATGTTTACCCCAAGGGAGAAAAGTTTCCCAAAATTACTAACCAGCACACACTAAATAAATTACTAACCTGTTCAAGAGAGGAAAGTGCTGCTTCACGATACTTTTTCCCCTTTGTGGTGCATGCAGATGATACCAAATTCAGAATGGCAATGGAAGACGAGGAACCTTCAGCTAAAATTGCTTTATGGCAGGATGTACATAGAGCACCTACTGCTAGCAATAGAACCTCTTTACCCTGACATAAGTAGTAAGAAAAACAAGCACATGAAACTTGAGGCAATCGTCCATGATTGATATTTGATAACAAGTTTCTCTGCCAAATATAAAAACTTAAAAGTGGCAGTCTTCATTATTTTACCTCCCATAGGCGACCAGGAATTTCCTTCATGAGAGACTGAAGCAAAACCTTATGGTGAGAAGAAAGAGATTCACCCAAAACTTCACTAAGCCTACATATAGCCTGCGCAGACTGCAGGAAACAGAAGATAAATAAGTAAACATCTATACACAAACCATGAAATCACCAAGCTGAATGAGGTTATATGAAAAAAATAGAAAAGAAAGAAAACGGAGCAAGACTAACTTTTCTTTTACTTGCCCATGATGATGATGACATGCCCTCACAAATAAGTGAAACAATTTCTTGTAAGTATAAGTGAAGAGTGATTCGTTCCCCACTTGTATATTCTTCCCATAGTTCCTCAAATAGTCCAGAGACATTTTTATCATCTTCAAATCTGCAAGACAATTTTTAGCCCACGTGAAATAAGAATACTTTAATTTTTCAATGTGAAGTTCTTAGTTTGCTATATGAGCTTCATTCAACAAACAGTTTGCTCATCTACCTTAAAATTCAGAACCAAATGCCTACAACAATATACATGATTTTCGAGAGTTAAATATAAAATCCATAATTGGCCACAATGTGAGAGCTTAAGCTTTTACCAAGTATGGCCTTACAAGTCTGATGGGAACATTCTTCCAATTAAATTACAAATTTGAGACAATATCTGCTTGGTCAGTACTTTTTCCATGATTATAAACCATGATTGAGCTATGTCAGATATATAAAATTATTCCCAGCCGGCCTATTTAAACTTTCGGAGAGTTGGAACTTGGCTTGGTGTTCTCCATAATAATAATTTTCTAAAACAAAGGACACTGCAACCATAATTAATGGGACCTCAACATGGTATTCACAACTTCTCTATTGACCTACAGTTTGCTATATTCCAAATACAGTCTCAGAATTCTTTTTTTTTTTTTTTCCACAGAACATGAAATAATTTCTGAAATTGATGAGAATGCAACAGCATAGATAATACTGCATCCTCTGAAATTGGTACAAGAGAAATTATAGGAAAAACAAAAGAACAAGATAAATCCTACAAACCTTACCTGGAATCACCCAATGTTCACAAAGAATAACAAACTAATATTCTAAAGGACAGTGGCTGGCAGCCAATAAATAACAAGCTTCGGCTTAAAATTATGATTCTGGATTTGAAATAATGTTGGATTTTTATAAAATATAAAAATAAAAAACCATAACAGAAAAAAAAAGAGAATGTTCATAACCTTGAATAAAAAACAACTGGAATGATAACTGCATGATATCCACCAACAACATCTGCTGCCATGGATGAATAGCTCTTTAAGAGAAATGCACATGCAATTTGAGAATTCTTGTCACCAGCATGCAGAGCCGCAGTATCTTCAATAAGCTTTTGTGCTTGTGAGGCCGGTGTATACTTTAAGATTTTCGCACAAGCACTTGCAAAGGCACGTTTTGCAGCAGTACTTTTTTCCTCCTTAACAACTGGAAACAATAATCTCACCAACATATTTGCATATGGCTTGATGTCAACACCAACACTTTCAAGCAACAGCGTAATGAAATTGGCAACACCAACCCTGCACAAGCACAGAAAGCATAACTAATAATGAATATTACAAAAGTGCATCTATCAGAGACAAAGCTTAAATATAGATTCATTCCATTTATAAGAATCATATAACTATCAGCACTGCTACAGTTGCGCTAAACATTATGTGCAAGAGAAGTAAAATTTACTCATAGGCATCTTGCACCGTGTATGCATGATTGGTTGACACTTCCAATACAAATATCAGAGTATTACAAAAGTTTCCTATACAAGCTGGTACTAGAGTGTTTGGTTTGCCATTTGGAACCTTAAAACCATGATTTGAGCAAAAATTACTAGTCGTGAAGCTCTGAATTGGCATCCCAGCAATGCTTCTGCACTTCCGCCAGGTATACTCCACCAGACCGTACACAACACAGTATCAGACATTTCGTTTGGGCCAGAGGTGGCCCAGTACTTCGATATGCCGGAAGTGATTCGGTCCAGCAGTTGGATGCATATCCAGTCCCGAAATCATGTGCATCAATCCCAAAAACAAGTGTATCCAATACCGAACTAAGAATATATTTTAATTAAAAAAATAAAAATAATAAAGAAGTATGGAAGAAACCACCCCTTTAAATTTTACCATTCATCTTCTATATCTTGACCTTAACCCACTCCATCTCATTGGTGCAAAAGAAAAAATTTACCCAGGCATTCCACCACCGTTGCATGATAAAGAATCATAGAGAAAGAAGAAAAAAGGGGAAGGAGAAGAAAACTCTAAACTTACCAAGGTGCTTGTTGGTACATGTACCATATTATAGTATATTATTAGTCATCTAAATCTCATTTGTCAATTTTTACTATTATTCATTGTGGTAATAATATAATATTATATTCAATTTCAATGAGTACTTGGAGTGGTAATAATAATATGGTATTATGGTTGCTGGTTGCGTGTTGCTCACATGTGTAATATAACACTATATATGCCTGTGCTGGTTGCATGTTCACACGTTTTTACAACAAATACCATCTATCATTGACGTTCGACAAGTATTGTTTGCCACCAATGCTTTTCCGCAACGTACCGTTTTCTACCGATGTTCTCTCCACCAAGTATTGATTTTCACCGATACTTTCCCAACGAGTATTGTTTACTGCTGATTTTTTTTTTTTTGACGAGTGTTGTTAATCACCTGCCCTATAACCATTTTTAACAAACTTGACTGATATGAATCATGATACATACGTTCCGGCTTGAGGGTGAATGTTGAAGATATAGTTTGAAAAGATGAAACATACTGAAGATTGATTGTCACTTTGGCATAGAGGAAGTCATGCCCGGGAAATATCTACTAACATTATGATTACGTGCACTATGAACTTAGGGGGTCTTGTATTGATAACATTTGTAACCAACATCTCATATAATACATATGCTCCTATTGGAGGGGAGTATTAAAGATATGATTTGACAGGGAAATATCTTATTTAATATTTCCTATTATTGGATATTGATTTTGTCCTCGTCGTTTTATCTTTTCATCGTAATAAACAAGAATACTCGGTGTCAACATATTCCTTCTTGATTTCTCTCTTCTCAACATGGTACTAGAGTGGTACCATCCTCTTTGACCCTATTTGTCACTATTCCTTTCAACAATACCTATGATAGGGGGTATGGATAACTAAGGCCATGTTTGATATCAATTTCAGAGAATAATAAGAATGCTCCCTCTAAAAAAATAAGGCTAAATTAAGCTTGAAGTTCCTCATAAATTTGGGTATTTTCAATTGAGTTTCTAATAATTTTTTTTTTACCTAATGAGTATTTTTTATATTTTTTAACTGGGTTCCCATCGTTTAATTTTTCTGTTAACCGGGTAACATGGTTGTTATCCTAACTCGTTATATTGTTTACTTGTTTTCATGTGTTAAAAAATGTGAGGTTTTAGGATCAATATAAAACTATATTATGGTTAATGTAAAATTTTATTACTTTAATTGAAAACAAGTTAGATAACGAGATAATCATACTCCTTAATATCTTCCATGTCATCACTTACAATGACAAGAGACTATCTCTATCACTACTATTGATGTAGATGACACTGACAATCCCTTGTTATGCCACATGTTTTCAATGAAAACAATAAAATTTATTTGTCATTTTACATGAATTGCAATATCATTTTATATTAGTCCCAAAATCTCACATTTCTTAATACGTGTAAACAAATAAGAAAAATGACTGAATAAGAAAACAATCACTTCATTTGAGAGTTAAACGGCAAGAAATTAATTAAAAAATATAAAAGTTCTAAATATTCAATAGACCAAAATAATTTAATAGGGACTCAATTAAAAATTAAAAATACCAAAGTTTGAGCAACTTAAAACTTAATTAAGCCAAAAAGTAACATAGCTTGAATTCATTTGTTCTGTTTTTTCCTTTTTCATAGTGAAACAAAATTTCAATAGTAAAGAAATACAAATGTGCTTCAATGTAGGGCAGAATATTCCCAATAAGAAGCAAGAGGAAAAGCAAAGGAATATAAAAAAATCACTCAAATATAAGAGCTCGAGCATCAGCATCATAAGGGTGACAATATATTAATTCGTAAAACAGTGAACATCAGCCAACTACTGATTGTCACTAATCCTACATGCCTTTTCTACTAACCCACCCTCCTTGAATCAACATAAGCTCGTAAAATTTCAAGGGAAAATATAATACCAAAATGACTGGACAGTTCAGGCAGGCAAACAATGCAAAAGAAATACATTAGATGCGATAATAAGTTAAGAACAGACCTAGTATTGAGGCCCACACCAGATCGCACTAAATGAGCAAGCCGTGGGATCAATGTGTTCAATGATTCTGCATCAACAACTTTTATGCATGAATCTAAAGTTTCCCACATAGGAGAGCCTTTGGCTATGGAAATTCTCAAACTTTCAAGCTTGTCTGACTGTATTCCTACATTTGCTGCATGAAGCTAATAAAACGAAAAACATAAAAAGTTAACATATAAATAAACAAGAGTTAGCAGTGAACTTATGCAGGAATTGAAAATATAATTCAATCTAACCTCGACATAATTGAGCGATTGATCTTCTAGGCTTGATAAACTTTCAAGCATGCAGCACACTAAATCAGACATATGTGGACGAATTGCAGTTCCAGCATGCTAAAACAAGACAATAATAACAAGACACTCAGATTTAACAGCATCATAACTTAATGGAATAATAGCACTATGTTATCCTTACATCACAATCAATCATTATTCTTCTTACACAATCACAATCAGATAAACATAGTCAAAGGAAAACCAGAAAATACACAACGTATAAACTAAAAACGAAAACCCAAACAGACAATAAAAATATCCAAAATTGTGAATCCAATATGTGCAGGTTAGCACCAATCATGCTTACTGGGAAATGAATTCTACAACAGTTGGTATTCTAAATAATTGGTTTTGGGAAAGAGGTTTGAAAATTTAAGTACAAGAAATTAGGATAAGTTATACTTCTGAAACAAACAAATCTGGAAAATGTAGTACCAACCAAATCATCGGTAAGATATTAAAAATACCACACCAGAAAAATCATTGGGTAATGAACAAAGCAGAAAAAAGGAACAACCAACATCATATCTGATGAGAATAAAATAATATTTAAACAGTCTTGTGTTATATTCCATCTATATACACGACAGCCAAGTAAACATATACATCCTACTAAAGTTTGACCAAACAACTGAGATGTAAATATACAAAATTTACATATATTTAATTACAATTGGGTGGGAGAAAATTAAGAAAACCAAAGCAGAGTGTATGCAGTAAGTTGAAAAGCAAAGGGATAGCAAGCCATTCCTAACCTTCGTAAGCTTCATAACAACTCCAATTGATGCCTTGCGGACACTGTCAACTTTACTCAGTATACCTTCTGCAAGTAAAAAGGGTAAAACAATATCCATTGCTTTGTGTGCATCTGTCACTTCAGTTAGAGAAACATCACAGAGCCTTGTTGTCAAGGAAGCTACACCACGGCATAGCTTTTCACCAGAAATTCTGACAGTTTCCTTTATGTCATCCATTGCACGAAATGCTCCAGACCACAATCTCTTTAAATGCTTCCCAACCTGTGGGTGGTGCATGATGAAAGAAAAACACAAAAAAATTAAAATTAAAATCAACCAGAGCTCAAATTGTAGATAGGGATGGTAAAATGAATGGATTAGATATATTTATCAAATGAAACATGAATTAGATTTTTATATAATTTTTTAACGGATCAAAATGGATGGATATCCAATTCATCAAAAAAAAAAAACTATTACCTCAGGTCGTATATATTAGACAAATATATAATTCAAGAAGACTAATAAAAGTAGTTAAATTGGTTAGTTATAATTAATAATGTCGTAAATTCAAATTTTATTTAAGTGAAAGTTATATTTAATGAGGCTACTCATAATTCAATGAATCACTTATCAACTAATAAAAATTACTTATATTTGTAATGACCCAATAAAGGCATTCATCTATAACAATATGTAAACAAGATTCTCTTATTTGATGTACACATTTTATATTTCTATTTTATTCTTAATTATGTTTTAAAATTAGAAAAATGGAAATAAACTACCCACGCAAACTTCAACAGCACAACACAATATACTACAGATCACCCACTATTTTTTATCTGATTACCATTATTAATTTTATTTTCTTAATCTATAACAACATATAAAGGGGATTCTCCTCTTTGGGTACTCATTTCATATCTCTATTTACCTTTAGTTATATTTTAAAATTAAAAAACAATTGAAATAAACTACCGAAATGTTAAAAGTAACTACCCACACATTATAAATCAATCACATCCTTCAACAGCACAATATACCACAAATCACCCACTAGTTTTAATGAAAGGGAAAATCAACCATTAGTTTTCATGAAAGTGAATAGCACATCAAATATAAATAGCTCTGTAATATCTCTTCAAATAAAAAAATACTTAAATAAACATATAAACCATATTTTACCACCAGAATAAAGCCAAGTAAACAACACAATAAAAGTAGGAATGAAGAAACAGAAGACCAGAATAACTAGTACTATTTCTCCATTGACAAACATCACAAAACCCACAACGGAAAAATTTGCCCTGCTTTTTACAGATAGTGACTCACCATAACAGTAGTTACATAGGTTTCTTGTTGCCAAGTATTAGCGTCAAGAGAGAGAGAGAGACAGACAGAAAAGAGAAACCGAAAAGTAACTTTGTATTGATAAAATGTACAAAGAAAACAAGGGTTCTTTTTATATAGAGAATGAAAAGAAACTACATCAGACTGAATACAAATCAACACCTAGCATAGTTAGTTATTAGTATAATTTTCCGGATTTCTTGTCTATAATAGAATGATCAGTGACAACGCACACTTTTAAACTCAAGAAAAATATAAGTAATCTTAATGACCTCATTAAATTTCCGTCCTTGAATAATGTCTGTAAGGGCAAGACATGATGCCTCACGCGATCGCCAAAGCCTGGATCCACACTGCTCTAGTAAATCTTCAATTATGATATCTAAATTGTCATCAATGGTTTTTTTTGAATCATCCACAAGTGACTTCCATATATGTATCATTGCATCCTAGACACACAAAAAATGCAATAGCCAAATCAAGTAAGTGCCTGAAAATAAAAATTCATATACTCATTGGATATCATGCATAACATTGCATTCGAGGAAAAATGATTTTTACACTGAAAAAGGCCAGGAAAAGCTGCACAAAAGAGGAAAAATCTTACATGGAAATAGAGAACCAAACCAAAAATTTTAGGGGGTAAAACTACATTTTTTTTTTGTTTGAAGTTTGACAAAGACATTAATTATATAGCACTATAATCATTTATCATAGATTAAAACTAGGTAAAGAAATTTTCTGTATTCACCTGGAAATGCCCTAGGTAAGGATTCAATTCAATACCCGGCTTACCAGATTACATAAATGGAACTTACCTGCACATTTTTGTCAGGATCATATTGGTAGCGTACAAGCCTTGGAATTAAAGAACGTAAATATGGCTTAAGAACATCCCCTGCTTGTTTTGCTATTTTGGAAAAGCCAAAAGCAGCACCCCTCTTTGAATTCAAAGAAGCCTGATAATTTGCTAAATCCATGAACTTATATATCAAGTCCGGTTGTCCCATCTCATTTGCCAAGTTACACAACTCCTTATAAGTGTTCAGTTTTCCTCCACTAGCACTTCCACCAAGAGTTCCATCCATAAATACTTCAGTATCTTCAACAAGCTGCACAAAATAATTTCAGAAATGTAATTCAAACAAAAAATTAAAGGGAGCGAAAAAAAATAAATCACCAAGACTTATTCCACATAAAACAATTTAAAAGATATACTAGATTACTACCAACTTACTTTGACAGCTCTTTTCCGTTTCCCTGACCCAGTCAATGTACTCACAAGTGCATTCACCAAATTCTTTTTCATTGATTCATCACCAATGTCATACACAATACTCATGCCTTGAGAAGCCAACTCTTGTGTGAGTTCATTTTGTTCACCAAGAAGGTGAGAAAAAGCCTCCTGCATATTTACATTATAATCGTAAATCCAATAACACAAGTTGCAGGATTTTGCAAAAAGATAGATATAGCGAAGAACATTGTATAAAATAAATGGGTTAATGGTGTTTCCAGTCCTTAAAAAATGAACCATCTTTAGTTTTAGTGCCTGACTTTTAAGACTTTTTATTCTGTAAAGTGTTAGCTATTAATAAATACAAAGATGAAAACTCGTAAATTTAAAAGTTGGTAATTAAAACCAAAGGTAACCCATTTTAGGAATACCAAGTTACAAGATAAGTTGTGGTTTCACAGCGAGAAAAGCTCCATCATAACAATTAGTTTAGAGTGCTGACATGCTCAGCCTAGCATACAACTTATATAAGCATTTCACATTTGGTATGATGCCCTGCATTTCACTTTTGGAAACCTAGGTCAGAACCTCATTATTGCAAAGCCTCTAATTGAGGCATAAACCTAGGTAAGACCTAGTAGTTCAAGTCATTTTGCAACTGCACAAAGTTTTGACAGTTGCCTGGCTGGACAAACATAAAGTTTGACCAGTTCTAACATTGTTATTAGGTCCACAGGATAGAGGACGGTTAACTGATCCTAAACCCAATCAAAACGAACAGTTAGGTCAGATAACACTGACCAAAACAAGGATGTGAGGTCCAAACATATAAGCTGTATAGCAAACCTTTCAATATTCAAACCACCACACTAACAATGAAAACTTCAGGGGAACAGCAGTTTAATCTGCAGTATTCACATGCAAACCTTCATTTGTATCATAGGAGATCCCGATCTCATGAGTCATGACAGCATACATCAACAACCACGGTAACTCATTTCCTTACACCCCTATGATCTTAACATTATGAGTTAGGCCTTTCTTTCACAATGACTGAGAACAGAAAAAGAGCCACAGATCCACTTTAGGTACCAAAAGTTATCTTAAGAACATCCGCCCTAAACAGAAACCTCTTCCAATTGAAATTAAACATACCCAATATCAACTCTCAAACTACTCCAGTGGCGATCAATGGGATGGATGCATTTAATATCTGATACATGCAAGCACTTTCAATTTAAAAACTATTAGCACCCAAAGGATAGAACAACTGAGGGAATTTCAGACCATGACTCCTGCCTGGATGCGAAAGGTTATAAACCAGAAACCAGATAAAAGTCTAAAAGAACTCATAGGACATTTTTAAAAATATTCAACAAGTTTGAACAAAACAAAAAATAAAATTACAACGACAAAAGGGCCGCCTTCCAGTCCATATATCACACTAACTTCTTTCAGGAATTTCCATTTTCCTTTTTAAATATACATAAGAAACCCAAATATAAATTGAAGAAAATCAAATCTTTATTTATATCTGTCGCCATATAACCATGGAAAACAATACAATACCATAAGTGAAGTTTCACATTTTACTATAGAGATGGGAAAAAAAAAAATAGAAAAATTGCTTTGTTAATGAAAAACCTGAATTTCTGGAAGCATTTGCTGAATAGCAGGATGATAGCTGCAGTACTTTATTAGTGAAACAAGCCAAACAGTTCCAGCACATCTCTCTTCTTTCCTGGTACTATACAAAAGAACATCAAAGAGCTTTTTGGTAATTGCATCTCTCACAGAAGCATGATAATCTCCACTATATTCACTTTGTTCGTTAGAAAACTTCTTAGGCACCGAAGTCAAATCTCCCATCAAAAAATTTGAAGCCATCGACAGTGAAGTATAGTTAGTTTGAAGAATAATATCAGCATTGAAAGGAACACCACCCCACAAAAAAGACAGGGCCTCCCCTGCAGCAAAGAGAATATCCTCAACCTGAAAATTTAGTTAAACAAATGTGATACTTTTTAGTGGCTGCAACTTATAATGAAAAAAAAAATTACTGTTAGTGTTTATTTTAGCTCATAAAGAAAAGAAAAAGAAGAAAATAACATCAAACTGTTTCCAATCAAGATTAAGGCATCCCAGAAACCAAAATCTAACTTTTCCACAACATAAATGGAAAAAAAATAATGGAGCCAAAATTTGAGAAAGGAAACAAAAAAAGGAACATGAAAGTAAACATCAATCCAACACAAGTCACTGAAAATAAGCTCATCAAACAAAAACCAAGGAAAGAAAGTGTATTACCTTGGATCGACAGAGACTGAAAATCAAATTTAGGGCCATATCGAGCTGAGTAGATGATGTTTCTTTTACACATATATGTCCAATAGAGATAACAATCTTCTGAATTGCTTTAATATCTTGACCCAAGAGAAGCTTGTTCAATTTATCAGATAACATAATCAGAATTCCATCTGCAGAGTTAATCAGACACCCTTATGATAGCTCAACACGTAGCTCAGTTCTAAGTTCAAATCAAAACATGTTCATCAGTCTTTTACACTTGAATTTTACCTGAATTAGAATCAAGTGGGGGTAATGAAATACGTAGTCCAATATGACCCAGTGCTTGCATTGCAGTAGCAGCTAGTGCGGAAGTTTCTGAATTAACCACATCAACTAGGCATCTAAGTGTATCCTCGAGAAGTATTTCTGGCATCTAAAGATTATGTATATACACAAAGTGTAAGCATATTTATGATCAAAGGAATGACGTTATATGCAACAATTCTGACTTCAGTTTCAGGGGATAAAAGTAAATTTTAGAACAGGTAATCAACACCTCAAAGAATTGATCAAGATCAAAATCACAATTGCACATTACTATCATACTCATAAAACTAGCCTTCTAAGTAACTGTGCTAAATCATAAAAGTATAAAATCTTAGAGAGATATATTCTTTTGGAATATCAAAAGATATTTTTACATAATAAAGTTCGGTAGAATTTAACAAAATTTGGTAAGAATGTAATGATTTGTAATGAAAAAATGAACACTATATCAATTGTTTATGAAAAAAATAACACTATCATGTCACCATTTCCTCCTTGTTTGTTGCTTTCCATAGAGTTCTTAATAGCTACGTTTTTAACTCGTTGACCATAAACAAGTAGATCATGTTGCTGAAAAACGATCATATGGTTAAAGGAAATTTTTTAAAAATTCAGTAAACAGAAAAACCTTGTTTTCATGAATTGAACAATCATATAATAATAGCAATAACCCATAACAATTGCAGAAAACAATTACATGGAGGAAAAAAAAATTAATTTAGAAGAGATTACTCTACTATCATCACTGTTGAGAACCAGAAAAGTTTGAAATGAAGTAGAAAAGTTTTACATACTTGGATGAGATTTTTCATGAGAACGATATTTATACATACAATTAAAAAATCACAGAAAATCCATAGAAATCCAGTCAACAAAATAATCCATTGAACTAGTATAAATTTGAATACAAGATGATTCTTCTTTTAGTCTTGTAAATCTGAAATGAATGCATCCCCCCTTAAAGTCTATTGCCCCAGCCAAAACTCGTGCTGACCCATTTAGAGGCTGTTTGGTCCAATGGAGTAAGGGGTTAGGCAGATCATAATGGAGAGACAGGGAGGGGAGGAAGTTTAATTAGACATTACATTTGGTTGAAAGAAGGGGAGACTAGGAATTTCAATAGAGGGAAGGGTTGTTTGGTTCACAAGGGGTGGTGAGGGATTTTAAAAATTAATTCACATTCAGACCCTTATAACCTTGGATTTCAAAATTAAAAGAAAGATCATTTTAGTTAATATGCTTGAAATGTTTTATATCATATCTCCTTCCCTCCAAATTCCCCCAATATTGGATGAGAGCAAATATTGTTCCCACCTAAAAATAAACCAAACAAGATTTAACAAAAAAAACTCCCCTCCAACCAAACAGTTAGTAATTAAAAATGTGCAGTAAAATTGTACTTACAGGTGTTCTAGATAAATAATTTGCAGCTATATATCCTATAGCACAAAGAGCACCGTGCTGAGTTTCAAACCTATCAATAAATTAATTCAGCATGACCATATATCAAACTGGGAAAAAGCAGCAATTATCAGAAAATGAGCTAAAAGATTTTAGTTCCACCAGCACACATACCTTGACTTGAGTGTTTGGCTGAATAAGGAAGTCAATTCAGAAACAACATCAGGGATGGAAAGAGCAGAAGACACAATACCAAGTATACGTGCAATGGATTCACGAGTCTCCCAATCCACATGACTTAGCAGTTGCTTAAGCCACGAAACCTTTAAGGAAAAATGTGATGCTATCACCTAGAACAATAAATGTGTCAGATGGAACACAATGGAGTTGCTTAAGCTTTGAAACCTTTAGTGAAAAATGTGATGATATCACCTAAACAATAAATGTATCAGATGGAACACAGCGAAGAAAGCAATCAAAGAACTTTTATAATAACTGACCTCTGGCATATGTGATCCAATTATAAGCAATGCCTTGGAAGCATTGACATGCAACTCAACAGAGCCTTCAAATGACATAGAATGCTCCAGGATTAAACTGAATGTCTTCACTGATGACACAATTTCAGATGATCCTTCAAAGGATTTGTTCTGCTCCAACTCTGACTCAAAGCACTTCAATAAAAATTTAATCATGGCCACATATGTACTTGAAGGAAAAACAAGGTTTTGTTCTCTAGTTTCACTGGACTCCAACAACTTTGGCTGTTGTCGAAGAATGTAATCTAGCATCATGCCCAATTTGGGATAAATAAGACCAGAAATTTGACTTTCACTTTTAAGATGAAGACCTTCGTGTGACATTTCTCTGTTTCAAACCAGAAAACAAAACTTAATCTGAAGTCGATAAAGCTATATATAAGACTTCAAATTATGAATAAAATCAGAACTTAATTAACTATAATTACAACTCAAATTTTTCATATTATACACAAAATAAAGTTCCAAAACCATCCGTTTGGAACAAAAGTAGCTATTTACAGCAACAAGAAATGCATTACGAGAATCATAGTCTCTGATTTTTCAAAAAACAGTTCAATGTAAGGAGATAACATGTTCAAGATAGATGATTATTACAATTGAACACATGCATTTGGCCTTTTCTCTTTAGAGTCATGGTAAAAAAATACAACCAGACAAAGTAATCTTTTAAAACTAGAATATAAAAGCCATGCATGGCACATACGTTTTCATGTGCATATTATGATGTTCTGTATATGCTTGATGCAATATCAAAATAAATATGCAATAAAGTGTTCAGTCCTGAAATTGAACCTCCTTTGGGAAAAAAATATGCACAATAATAGGTTTGGAGGGTTCCTATTTTATTGATGAAAGAAGAAAATCAGTTGGGAGGATAAGGGAGGATAAGGAAATCTCTCCAATGTAAAAGGAAAACACAAAAAAAAAAAAGCAAAGTGAAACATTCCCTCAATATTTGTAGCAGAAACCCCCTTTTAAGAAAAATACATACTTTCAAGCATCATAGCATGTCAGATCATCACCAGAGGAATTTGTAATACCTGATATCTAATTTAGCATCTGCTGCTCCAAGCATACAAATAAAGCGACTTGGACAATGTTGCAGATCAAACAGAGATGTTGCCCATCTTATGGCACAAAAACGTACTTCACTTTCCTCCTGACATCACCATGCAGCATGTTATAGTTCAAACCATGTGTCCATTAAATTTTTAATTGGATAGGATATTATAATAGCACTAATTTCAGAGGATTTGATTAAAGTAAAGATGCCAAAAAGCTATATGGTGTTCTCAGGCTGCAGTGTATTAGGTTGGAAAGGAACAAAGGAATCTTCTTCGGGACTGAAGTCTTGTATTTGGTTCATTTGGCATCCAATATTTTCTCTAGCTCCATTAAGACGTTCTGCTCATGGTCTTTGAGGGGTGCGCCCTTTGTTAGATCTCCGTAGAGATTGGTATTTTTGTTGCTTGTTACTTAATTTTTGTTGTATCATCTTTAGACCTTGACAATTTCTTATCTTCTTTCTGTATCTTCCTTCTCTATCTTAATAAAATCTTTTCTTACAAAAAATTTATGATAATAAAAGTAGAAGTTCTATGTTCTTCTGATTGCCTCATGAAATGAGCCCCATAAGAAGCCGTACAAAGTGCACCAAAGAGAAGCTATTGAAACAACCTCATTCAAAAGAGTGCACTCTCGCCCCAACCGAAGACAGCATAGGATAGAAAGTTGTACAAAGTATCAAAAGGCCTATCCAATTGTAACTAATGTTGACCAATGTAAAACAAAAACACTGTGTAGTTGTCTCATAACAATAACAAAAATATCAAGTACCAAATTCGTGCAGGTCTTATTAAAATATAACATAAGTCCAAATGGTAGCAAAGAATGGGTCAATTCCACATTCAAACCTCTTCCCAAATATTGTCACCTTAAAAGAATTTTATATGGGACGATAAATGAGAAAACACAAAAGCAAGGAAGGGTCAAAAGGTTTTACTAAGGTAATATAATTTGGAGAAAAAATAGAACAATAAAAGAAAACCATTAAACTTATAAATTGAATGTGTAAGACGGGTACCATACCCAAAACTCCAAATAGAGGCCATAAGATCTTTAACATCCAAAAACTTATATTTCATTATTTTGAGAACTAATCCAAGGAAAATCATTTACAATCGACTTTTCTTTTGTGGGGAGCATATCGACTATCTCAACTTTTATAACCAGAACAACAATTATTGATCACACAACTTTATATGGATGGCAGGATTTGTTTTATTGAATTCAGTCTAAACCATCCATGTATATGATTGTATAATCTCCCTCTCACAAAAGTGTGTGTGTGTGTGTGTCTGTTTTGAACTGTAAATATCATCATTAGGAAACCCACAATCCCTTAGATCAAGGGATTTATTTCAGGAGCTAACTTCACAATTATCTACTTTACTAGGATTGATTCTGTTTCACTATTTATCTACATAAATTATATTATAAACTCTTGACAAACTACCAGCCTGTCATTCCAATTTCTTAACAATATTTGAAGAAGGTACTTCAGATTTTAAGGACAGAATATTTTAGCAGAATATTCGAGTGAAATTGCATGATGAAAAGTTGGAACGCACTCAGCCTAGGACATATGAGCAGAATAATACACGGGAAAAATAAATACAAGCAATTTACAAGAAAGAACAATCTTAGTCAACTCCCGAAGTTAAAATAACTTGGGCAACTAGGAAAGAGGAGCATGTTTATTATCATGCAATTTCCAACATGACACTGGCAGAAACAAATAATACATCTATACAGTACCATAGACAAGGGAAAAAGTCAGTATGTTTTGTCTTACCACTTGAGAATTTTTTAGCAGAAGTGTCTCCAAATCTTGTAACACAGCTAATGGGGCTCCCTGATACACAAGACAGTACAGTGAATAAAAAAATGAGGAAAAAAGAGGAAGGTAAAATCCTAAATCAACCATAAGTTCAAAAGTAAGAAGAGGTTTGAAAAAAGAGTCCAAAATTATATTTTTATACCAAAACCTAAAGTCTTGCTGGTAAAAGAGTTCAACAACATAGCCCATAAAACAGAGTCTCAGGAAAATTGAGTTTCTACTCTAATTTTATTAAATAAAAGAATTCAACACAACAAAATCACACGGACGCAACCATTAATGAACTCTATGTATGCTTTACTAGTTTAATAAGTGACAACTTTTTAAAATAATATGCTTCAAACATCCTTGAAGAACCAGTACAAGAAATAATAGCAATGGGTATTGAAAGAAACTATGAAAATAAATAAATTAACTATGGCACATTGAAGGATCTGGAAATGGAATCTCCAGCAAGTCTTCGAACTATGTAACCTTCGAACTTGTTCTAATTCTCAACATTAATGGTGGTAGAGGTGGTGGATTTGTTGGGGATTAAGGGACACTATGTGCAGAATCAACCAAGTCTGAGCATGATGACACTTTCAGTGGCTTGGAAATTGAAGTGTGGTTTGGTCATTGTCAATTGACTGGAGTTGATTATAGCCAGAGAAGAATACACCTACGTTTGCTTCCAATGTTATGCATGCAAAGAAGTGAAACAAAAAACTGGAAGCACTCATTCATCACTGTTTCATATTAAATAAAATATATACTCGAATAAGTCTGTGGGGTCATGTCTCAGGTTTGCAAACCAAAAATACACTTATTACCAGACTTGATTTGTTCATTTTCTTCTTTTGAAATTTAAACAATTTCGGCCAAACCAACTTATTTGGGTTCAGATCGATTCAGGTGGGTCTAATCCATGTTCACCGCTATCTAAAACAAAAGCTCATTGGTTCATCATAACTCTCCAATCTCTTGTACTAATATAAATTATCATGTAATGATCAAAAGGAAATCATGGAACATTTTCCTCTAAAAGAGATGGATTATGTTGAATAAAAGGCAGCTAAGCCTTGGCTCAACTTTGGGTGTCCAATGGCTTCTAATAATTTTCTTATAGCATAGACTTATGAATAACAGTTGTACAGCAATTCATTAGTTCAATTGTATACTTTTACTTGTCAAAATATCTAAAGAGACATGCCACTATATGATGCATCCTGTATCATATATACAAGTGAGGTAAGCCTTAACTGTGTGACTATACTTGACAAATTAGTTTCACTTTCACATCAACCATAATACAATTTACGTGATCGAAGAACATTAATGAAAAATAGATTCATCCAAATAGTAGAAAGATACATACTTTGTATGCTGAAGCAAGAGATATAGTTGCCTCTTGAACAACAAATCGAAGAGACTGGGATTCATCTTTCAAAGCATGAAAAAGACGAGCAGCCATGTCAATCTTTTCCCTGCCAGAACAGGGAGCAGCTTAGTCAGTAACTAAGTAGACCGCATAAATGACCTAGCTCAAGGCAATTCTCTTTTCAGAAAAGAGTTATTTGTTACCTTAACAAAGAGAAATACATTAAAAAAAAAAAAGCAATAGCAAACCATCCTAAAACAATGCAAATTTAAAAGGGTTAATAAAGAAAGAATTAACTACAAGCTATCAAATCCCACTCCACAAGGATAGAAAGAAGAAAACTATCCCATAATGTAATACACACATAAGAAGAAAGAGTTTTTTGATGCCTACTACTCTATAACAATCAGAATTAGTAATTCTATTGTGTATGATAGTCCAAACAAAAGACGCCCCCCAATATCACACTTCCAAGATATAGCACAGGTAAGATTAAGCTGAGAACTCCCCTGACGTGCTGCCCTTTCCTTGACCCAGCCTGAGTTTTATTGCCTCAAGTGCACCTATAACTATATGGTCTTGACCCATGGCCATAGAGCTTTTTCCCTTGTAACGCCTTGTAGGCCTCTCAGATGGCCTAAGCATTTGGTACTTCAATCTTTTATTAAGTTGGAGCCAAAGCAATGTTGCCAAAATCATGAGTATCCTCACAAACGTATACAATCCTGCAAGAAAGGGAGACGCATGGTGGATTGAAATGAAATTGGAAGATTGTGCACCATCACCACGTCGATTCATTTGTGCAGCCTAGAGTTTAAGTTACCCAACTCATGCAGTTGGGCTTTTCTAAGTCAGGTTTATGATGACTTAATTTAAAAAAATTAATAAAATGGTCTTTTCCCCAAGGGTTCCCAAACCTAAATAAGAACCAAACTCAAATGCGCTCAACATTGACAACACTCTCATTACCATTGGCAGCCATAATAGCACTCACATTGTGGTTGCCAAGGCTTGCTTCATTATCAACAAGGTTCACTTCACCACCTTAGACTATTGCATCAACATCGTCAGTGGTGCCATCATAATTGCGATCATTCCCCTCTTCTCCAACTCTGTTCTGTTTTGTAAATTTTCTTCTTCATATTTTCTTTTGTTCTTGCTATCATTTAGACCTTGAAAGTGTTTTGTTCTGCTTAGAATTTGAAGAAAAATAATGGCATCAACTAAAAGTGGTTCAAAAATAACGGCTAACAGTGAGAAGTTTTCATATCCCACACATTTTCACTCTACGTCAAATTCCAACTCACTTTCTCTACAAATCTTCCTCATCCTTTTCTTTCCATCTGAAAAACTTTCCCCACAGTACCAAAACTCTTCACATTCCCTTTAAATTGCTTTCTTTTTCTAAATTTAAACGCCTTTCTCATCTCCTGTCAAGTAATATTGATATTTTCTTCAGTTCTTCATAACAGCATTGATCCATAGAACCAACAAAGGAAAAATTGCAAGCAAACTCATGGAATCGCATGATTCCACAATCTAGCCACCCACAACCATGTGATGTGAAATCTTGAAACATTAATTAATGGGACCAGCAGATAGATCATAAAAGGGTGGAGTCGTGCAAGAATTGTCAGCCCAGAAAATGTCAAGGCTTTATCTATAAAAAATGGGCTTTGAGCAAAACCCAAGACCAATGGTTATAAAAAACCTTAAAAATATAAAAAGTCAAGTTTGTTTTACAGCTTCTTAAACGACCTATGCATGTTGTCATTTTTGCACAAAAAGGTCTTCTTCCTAGACTCCTCAAGACTTCCAACTGCACAAGAGCACTGGCTTCTCTTCTCTACTAAGCAAACAGAACACACGAAACACATTTTTCTGCTCCACAAACAGTTTGAACCTCCTCAGCCACGGCCCACAGGTATGAACTTTATCAGTCTTCTCTGCTCTCACAACACCCCTCTGTTTCACTCATCTCTTTTGACTCAAACACTCCGTTTTCTCTCATCACTTTTTCCTGTTTTCTTTGTTTTCAGGTGTCCATTTTCGTTTCTGCCCCCTCATAATGTATACTTTGTTGCATCATAAACACAACTTCTAATGCATCTTCTGCCAAATTCATTGTACAGCTGTCAATGACAGTGTGCTCATGGTGATACTAGGAAATTTCAAAGCAAATACTGTGAAAAGTTCTTAACTGGAAGGATTTATCACTTGAAGCACCACATTGCTGAGAACTCAAAAGGATGTAGTAGGTGCTAGCAACAAAGTGACTGGAGAAGTGAAAAAAGAGATGTTTGGAATTATTGTGGGTCTTCCACAGAGACTAATGAAGACAAGCTTAGATGTAGAGGATGATGATGCACAAACTGTAAAAGAAAAAGGACTTAAGGGTATGGGCAGCACTAGAAATATTTTCAAGACGGGAATTAGCTCATATGCCTCAATTAATCAACTATTTAAGAAGGATCATAGAGAAACTACTTGTAAAGATGTTGCAAGGATTTTCTATGAAAATAAAATACCTTTTAATGTGGTAAGCAGCAAAGCATTTAGGAGTATGTTCGGTTCAGCTTTAAAACATGGCCCAGGATTCAAGCAACCTTCATACCATGAGATCAAAGTAAACTATTCAAATGAAGAGGTTCGGGCAAAGGGCAGAACTTATTTTCATGACTTATTTTAGTATGTTACGTGGACACGATAAAGTGGCACAACTGTGAATCTCCTCTAAATGGCATGAGAGCTACAGCCTACATGATTATCCTTCCTAAAAATATACTGTATATTGTCCATTACGTGTCCCGGACCATTCTACCCTTCCAATGAAAAGGGAAAGATAAATATGAAAAAATGGTAAAAATGATGACCACAAGAAAGAGGTCCGAACCTGAAGAGGTGAGGCATGCGCTGTGCAAGCAATCCAATTGATTGAAAAGCATAAGTTTTGACCTCCCGCGCAGTGGCATCTGAGTCAATACTCAAAATTGAATTCAAAACAAAAGAAATTTTATTCAAATAACATTAAAAAGAACTTTCAAGTCTCCAGCAAACCTGCTTCAGAACTTGGATAATTGTCAAGGGACTTCATAATTCCACTTAAAATAACAGGACCCATTAACTTAAGCTGTTCGATTTTTGCCTGAAATTCCAGTTACAGATATTAGAGGTTGAGGAAACAAAAGTTATACTGCTTCAGTAACGAACAATAAATTCATAGTGAAGTACAACCACTTTCCAAAAAGCTAATCAAAATATAGAAATAACACCCACACAGTAAAATTCGTTTCAAACTGCAGATTCATTGCAAAATTTGAGCAGTATCTTATCTTCAACTTAACCATTTCTAAAACAATGTCTCAGTAGGCATTTTAAATTATTTGAACTGAATCATTTAAAAAAAAAAAACACACAAATGCTTCAAAATGGTATTAATATCCATGTGTTGTGTCAGAAAATATTTGTATAAATTCTTTTCTTTTATTTTTAAACTTTCATACCAATAAAGATGAAAACACCATGGTAACTAGAAAAATGTAGCACATTATTGACTTTTGCAATTATGCATGCTCTTTTTAAAACATCAATTCGCTTTCTTGATAAAAAAAATCTTGGGTTGTTTAATGCTAATTTTGCATTAAATTTATACTCTGCATGATTATAATCATAGCATATCCTTTAGTTTTAAAATTTGTCATATCACTGTGCTAGTGTCAATATCCATGCCCCATGTTGTATCCGTACTTTCTATTTTCTAAACATTTACTAGGCAAAGAGACTTTTATTCAATGGGTAAAACTTATGACGAAAACCAAAAGCCAAGTAACATTGCACTCACATGCTTAAATACCCACACGGTGAATTCCATCCCCAATTGCTTCAACCTTGATGTCGTACCATTCCCTATTAAATTCAAGAATATGAAATACTAAAGATAAAGATTAAAAAACTAAACAAAACAAAAAACAATAGGAGGGAAAAGATAGAGCAAACAAAAATCAGCACAGAAAACCCAATTATTGATCCACATATCATTGTGTCTGTCTCTCATTTTGACAATGAAAGAAGAACTCTGTTTTAAACAAAGGAAGTTGGAAATTTTAAACCATATAGAAGAGGAAAAACTTCGTAATATGAAAGAAGCATTATTTGTAATAAAAAAGATGTCCACTTGTTATTAAAATTTACCAATGAAGATTACAGCACCTACAATCAATACAAAGTTATAATCCATTTTTCCCCTCCAGCATTCATTCCATGATTTAGTTAAGGATACAACTTTGTTGAAGACAAGAGAAATTGGGGGTTTTATTGGCATGATCCATGTTTACACGGTACCATTGAATAGATTGTTTGATCAAAGAAAAATATTATCACAAAAAGAAGGTTATTTCAACACTTTTTTTATTTCCGTCCTTAAGGATTTGCCCATTTGCATTTTCTATAAGCTCTCCTTTTTTGTAACAGAATCTATTGAGCGATGAAGCTGTCAATACAAGTGCCCAAGTATCATTACTATAGTCCATGTGTTACGGATGATAAAATAAAATCTTAATTACACTGGCCAATTCTTAAACAATCAACTTTGCAACAAAGGAGTTACAAGTTTTGAGAACAACAAAAAAACATTAGTTAGCAAATATGAGCTCAATCATTAAATAAAAGGATATTCCAGTACCATAAATGCAACCAAAAATGCACTGCAAGGTGGATGGGAAATTGTTTGCTGCTGCAATTGATCTGCAGAATATAGACATCAATTTTGCCTTTAAAGCATAACTCCCAGGACTAACTCTTGATTCTGAATCCGCATTTTCAACTCCAACGGTACCTACATTCAACATCAATAATGTATTAAAATATTGAAGAGCAAACAAAGAAATATATAAAACTCAAATTTAGTTTAGATAAAATAGGGCAGAAAACAGAATTCACTTTCAAGATACAAGAGTTCTCTCTGAAAATAGAAAATGAAAGTAAAGCTAACAGCAAACAATAAATGTCTATAGTATCACCCCCAAAATCATACAAACACCACAATAGGCTAAGACCTGGAAGAAGAAAACCACTAATACGATCAAAAATCACAATACTTATATCATCTAGGTTTTCTATTTTTGGAGTAAATTAAAAAACCAAGGAAACAATTGTAGCAGTTATATCTCGAGTTTTTTAATGATTTAAAAAAATCATAACATGGAACAAAAGCAGTTTCTTGATCAATTTTTTCTGTATGCTTTTTCAGATAGACTTGTTAGTGTACAAAATTATTTTGTTATTTATTTTAATAAAAATTGCCTTAGTAGTGATGTTGTTCTAACAAACCCAAAGGACTTGGGTTCACCCAGTTCACAGCCCGAGTTGATGACACTACCCCAGGTTAAATAACTTTCCAATCTAAACAGAATATCAAATCAGTTACAGGTCAGTTCCCAGGATATCCAATCAGGCTGGTCTGGGTCTAATAACACTGAGTATATGATAAAGACCAACTCTGCTGATTGAAGAAGCTTTTAGGGTGACAACTAAGAATGGTCTTATATTTATTACAGCTTCAAGCAAGAGCATAAACAATACATACTGTCCTAAGCTAACCGACATTCCAACTCGTCTCTTAGATGACCAGTATAGTCCTTCATGGCCGAGCTACAAGATTGACCTAAGGAGGAAGCAATCTAGTCCTTTATGGGCCGAGCTACAAGATTGACCCAAGGAGGAAGCACTCTAGTCCTTCATGGACCAAGCTACAAGATTGACCCAAGGAGGAAGCACTCTAGTCCTTCATGGGCCGAGCAACAGGATTGACCCAAGGAGGAAGCACTCTAGTCCTTCATGGACCAAGCTACAAGATTGACCCAAGGAGGAAGCACTCTAGTCCTTCATGGGCCAAGCAACAGGATTGACCCAAGGAGGAAGCATTCTAGTCGTTCATGGGCTGAGTCATAGAATTGACCCAAGGAGGAGGCATTCTAGTCATTCATGGGCTGAGTTATAGAATTAACCCAACAGGAAGAAAGGGGCTGACCTATGCGTAATTGTGTTGTTTCCGAAAGTATACAGAAGGTTGTCCTCAGGCTGAACTACAACGATGGCCCAACATCTACAAGTTCATGGTTATCTTGTCTTTGTAATCTTCAAGCCATATTTGATTAATTTGTTTTTATCTTTGTAAGCATGAATATTTCCCAAAATCAGGGGAATAATAACAACTTGTAAAATACTCAATCTACAAATAAGACGTTTACTCCCACATCCAAAGGACGAACTATTTTTTGGCTTGAGAGTTCTTAATTTCACGATTAGGTCAAGAAGGTTCTTAAACACTTTGTTTTCGGTAGAAGATATATGACTTTTTTCCGAAACAATAGGCCATTTAGCCTGTGTTTAAACATTGAGCACAACCAACAGGGCACACAGTTCAAACATGAAGGATGCATAAAATGTTTACAAGTAAACACATGATCTTAATTAATTGAAATGTGAAAAAATAATAGGAAATTAGGCACAACCTCTTTAGAATCAATTATACTCTCATGCATACACATTTAATTTATGTAAGAATCAAGCAGGATCATATTTTAAATTCAGGGGAAACATATAAATATTTGCATATTATCATAAACAAATTGAAGAAAAAATAATTGAAAAAAAAACATGTCAGAACATGTTAACAAAATCTTTAATAGCATACCATTGAATAGCAAAAATAATCTGTTGATCAGATTTAAATCATCTAAATTAGCACCATTGGCCTTCTTCTTTAAAAGCTCCTCGCCTCTCTTAATAACAGGCTCTTCACTTGAGTTAATTGATCAAGAAACAGATGTGATTGTGATCATCCACAAATGAAACACCAAAAGATATAAAGTCAGTAAGTTACAAGAAAGTGTTATAAATAAATTCGGGTAAAATGGGAACTACAACGTACCGATCTACAGAGGCAGCAATATATAAAGGATAAACAAGCTCAGGAGAAAGCTCCATAGCTTGAATGACATTCAAAATACCCAACTGCACCAACAAAGATCAAGATAAGACAGATTGCAGTAGCTTTCTGAGTAAATGCAAGATTGGACATGACATGCTTGTATGCTTTCAAACATACTGACATGTTAACCAGTGTATTTAAATGAAAATTTGAAGAGGTAACATATGTCAGAATAATATAGTTAATATGTAGTTGCTATCGGTTGCAGTAGTTAATGGTTGTTTATCAAGCCAACTCTACTAGCCCAGAATGTCAATAATGAAAGTTAGCTCGAGCTGTAACTTGTTAGTATTACAATTTACAACCATCCAATATGACTTCTATATAAATATCATATAATTAGTACAGCCAGAACAACACAATAATATAAGTTCTGATTCTCGAACTTGCTATGAATATTTTGTTTCTCTTCCTCCATTTCCTCTCAATCTTCATATTATAAGGTTAAAAAATCATCATACTAGATTGAGTGATGGATTCTTCAATTATGTTTCTTCTGACAAGAGAATAAACGTGAAGGATAACGATATATAGCAGTTGAGTTATTAGTTTTTAGCAGCAAAGTAACAACACCAACAACATATGCTATTTGACCTTCACATGCCAAGACAATATTAAAACCATTACATGATTATCTTACCTTTCTTTGTAAAATTTCATTACTTTGCAACTGCTGTTTCCCTGTAACACGATTAACTTGTGCTATTGAAAGCCCGGGAGGTAATCCACCACTGCAACAAAATAAAATCTAAAAAGAGTTCCAGAGAGAGAAAGTCTGCCGATCTTTATGCAAATCAAACTGAGTTTTCACTTTTCTATTCATTGATTCAGATTCTGAGTAATCTGATTCTTATGCATACATTATTTTAATGTGTTCTAACTCCTAACTTACTGAGAATAACAGCAATTACCAACTAACATTCTAACAGATGACCTAACTTAGGACATTTTAGATTACAATTTACAATGAACAGCAACTAGTAAAGGAAAATGCACATAAAAAGAGGCACATATTATATACTCTACCAAAATGTCATTCAATTGAAATAAGAATGAAACAAACTAATTCATGTCAGAACAAATTCAAATACCATAAGCTCCCTCCCTTTAGCAGAAAGTGAGTTACATACCTTTGAGAGACTCGCTGGTACAATATTGTATGAAGACAAAACTCAATAAACAGCTCCCTATCTTGAGGATTGTTCACTTTTTTATACTTTGCTGCAACTTCCTCACCAATTTGACCAGTGTGGCATTCACCAATTACCTATAAAGAAGCAGAAATCCATTGGCAGTCCAAGAAATAACTGAGGATGACCCTTGCTATTCTATAACATAGTAAAAAGAAAAATAAAAAGCAACTAAGATATATAAATAATGAAAATAGAGCAAGAAAGTCCCTTTTAAAAAATTGATGCAGGAAAGAATCCCATGGATCCAAGAAATCCAAGCGCTCTTAATGGTAGTAATGGACCCTTCTTCCCACTAAAAGATACCTTTATTTGAATTCCCAAGCTTAGAATTTCCATCTAATTTTCCTTATATATCCTTTCTAATTTCCTAGAAAGAAATATCTGCAAAACTGAAGCCTTTCATAGATAGAATAAGGAGAAAAGTGTCCCAATGCATTGAACAATTATAGTTACACCAACTCAAATACTGTGTACCGATACTGAAAATTATCAATGAAAAACTCTTCCCCAACTGTAATTACAAGTTATAACCATCACCATTAAAATTTGGGAAAAATCCGATAGTGCGTGTTGATACCTTAACAATGATTCTAAGAATAATTTCCTGATGTTGAAGTGGAAGTTTTGAGATGTTCACCAAGAGATCAGGAGCCAGATCTTCCTTTTCCTATTTGAAACGCGTGGGGCATCAGATAGTCTCCACAGTAAGCATTCAAGAGCAGAAAACAATATTCAAGAATCCCAAACCAATCAATTTAACTATTTATTCTATAATGAAACATTATTTACTTCTGAAAATTCAACCAGGTGCCAAAAAAGGAATTATCAGCATCAAAATTCACATTAAAGTCACAAAATAATAACAAACAGGAACTTAGATGTAAAAAACGAGACCTTTGCATTAACACGCTGAAATGCCATCTCTATATACACAATACAAAAATTCCTTATGATAGGGACAGCACTAGAACCCGAATACAACTTCCACAGGTCAGACAAAGGTAAACCAATTTGAGGCTGCAGCTTAACTCTCTTGTTCACGTGACTCAAAATCTCAAGCACCTGTCAGAAACACAAATCAACAATTGTGAAACATTTGCCATATCGCTTCACAAAATTATATCAAAGAGAACAAAATATACCGTCCAAAACTGATATACGTGTACACAAACTAAAGTGAAAAATGTGATCTCACTATGCCAAAGCAAAAAGTACTCTTAGTAAACACCAACAGCTTCTTCTGCTGATTCGTATAGCAGAGAGGAGATATTTCATCTAGCCGATAAAGTTCACACGGCAAAAACACACTATACTTCATAAATTTACATCAAAGAGAGCAAAATAGACCGTGCAAAACTGATGTTCATGTAGGCAAACCCCTCGCTATCCTTACAAGTGCGATTCACTCGTACTATGCCAAAGCAAAAAAATCACTCTTAGAAAACAGCAGTGATTTATGTCAGTTAACTCAGCACTAGCAACAACTAAGAAGAAACATTTCTATTTTCCTGTAGACGATAACGTTTGGAGAGTCAAAATACAATTAATTTCCGCATTCGCGGATTTATTTGGAAACGGAAGGTAAGCTACAAACAGCGAAGTGCACGTACGCAAAATGTTCCTTATTCATAAAAGTGTAATACAATCTCACCACCCCAAACAAAACCTACTCTCACTGAACAGCAATAAGCCGCTATCCGTACACTCAGCAATTTCGACAACAGATAGATGTTTCAATTTTCAATTTACGCATTCATAGTTTGATTTAGAAATAGCGTAATTGAAATTTGGCGGTGGAGAACCTTGTTGCGAACAGCGGAGGATTGCGAGGAGAGGGAGGAGATGCAGAGAGGGAGAAGCTTCACGAGCAACCGTTCAAGCTTGGAATCGTCGCACAGAGCCAAACTAGTCAGCATCCGATCCAGCATTTCCTCTACGTCCGCGTCGGACTTCGCTGGCAACGAAGACGATGATGATGATTGCGCCATTTTTTTTCCCTCTTTCTTCGATTCGTTTCTTGACCAACAAACTCAAACTCTTCTTTGTGCACAGCGCAAGTTAATAAATATGAATTAGGAAATGACCCTGCTTGCGCTCCACGACTGTTTTGACTCTTCGTTCGAGCTGGTCTCTCCTCAGCGAATTGCTTCCTGCACCCAGCTTTTTTCTACATGCACCGCCATATATTTTGAAATGACAACATTGTCCTTCCGAGTTTTATCTGATTTTGGGGTTGCACCTGTCTTTCTATGGTTGAACTTTATGGTGAGATGTTGGTGCTGGAGCACAGGTGCAGTGCTGATTATGTTATGGTTTTTTTAATGTCTAGAAAAATTCTTGTTAAAAATGGTAGAAACTCTGTTCAAAAATTCTTTTACAATATGCAACATGGAAGGATAGTATCGATGAAGTTAAATTTGTAATAAGTGGGAACTTCAAATTTTATGGATAATGAGTTTTGGAACTTCAAATTCAGAAGTTCTGAAAGTTTGTAGACATTCTTACAAAAGAAGTATTCTGGAATCCGTGAGTGTTAGTCATATACAAAACTTGTTTTTCATGTGCTAAGCTAACAAAAAAATCATACACCGGTAATGGACCACGAGTATTACAAAGTTATGAAATGAAAAGGACATATTTTTTTTTTCCATAAATCTTGTGGATGGAGTTCATTATTGTGTTAATTAACAATGGATGAAATAATACAAAGAAAGAAATTGTATTCATATTTTTTTCACAATAGATTATGTAAATTATATTTTTTTATAATTATTTTCGTACATTAAAAAGATCATATATATATATATATATATATATATATGTGTGTGTGTGTGTGTGTTTTTACCATTACTACTTAACACAACCAAATAAATAAGTAACACTCTTATTATAACCTTGTATTTCTTAACACAACCAAATAAATAAGTAACACTCTTATTATAACCTTGTATTTCTTGTTAATAATTAAATTACATATGGCCGGTGAAATAAAGTGATTAACTTTAGAAAGTTAAATGATGTAACACCAGCAATAAACGATGTAAATATATTTATTATTTTAGTTTACAAATAACATATGGTATATCCTAACTCGCAATTCAATCTCTCACAACCCCACTATCTCACTCACCCAATGAAAACATATACCTATAATTAAAAAAATAATAACAGTATAAAATAAATATTTGACTCATCAAAGGAAGAAAAGCAGCGTCCCTAATAGGACAATGTGAAGTTGTGCAGACACTGAAACTGAGAAAGAAGTAGAGTTTTGTTTGTCACTAGCTTTGTCATCATCATCACTTTCTTCATCTTTCGGGTGGTTGAAGTTGGCAGGGACAATAGTGTCTGGTGCTGAATCATCATCTCCAGAAACAGCACCAGCCGGAGATGGAGCATCTTCTTCTGGGGCTTTCAGACTTTTGGGTAACCCTTCTCCATAGGTCACATTTATCTGGAAGTGTTGTCCACTCCTGCACTGATCACCATCATAATCACCAGAAAAAAAGTACGTTTTTCCCTCCTTCATCAGAGGAATCGCCACTGTCACAGGATGTGTTTGGGTGTTGGATGGATCAGATGCCGACCACTGCGTTGTGTCTTTGTCTTGAGCATCATCGTAATCACATTCTTTGTATGTCGTAAAGTTGTATGTCTGAACCACAGAGTGGTTAGTGTCTGTGTTGAAAACTGCAGAAACAAAACAAAACAACACCCACATGTCAAAAGTGTTTAGCACTTAGGTGAGACTATAGGGTATATCATAAATATTCATACCAAACTTCCAACACCTCCATGTTCAAACAATTCACTAGGTCATGAATTGAGAATTTAATTGTCGGCAACTGTAAAAAGTTCAAAGAAGAACCTACTTTTCAGCCCAACAACTCATTGCTGTGGTGGGAATGGCTTATTCTATGTTTGTTTGCCACAATTCTATGTTTCTTTTATGGTTTTTTTAAATGATAGCTTAATCATACCCAATTACAAGTGTAGTGGTTAGCTTTAAAGCAAGTCCCTTTCATCTCTCAGAACATTAAAAAAAAAATAATCAAGTAAAATTGAGTGGCCACTCAAGAACAGTATCAAAAGAGAATGTTCGTACCAAAAGAAAAGAATAAGAAAAAGCAATTTGTCAACTAGTCATTTTGGGTATCAGATTTTCCTTTTTCCCCATTTAACCCAAACGAGACAGATGGTAACTAACAGTAATATTCGTTGTTGGCTCTTATGGCAAATTAAGAGTGAATGAATACTTGATTAGTGAGTAAAGGTTGTGGATCGTGACAGACTCCATGAAAATACCAGCAAGAGTGCTTCCAATTTATAAGCCTAACTTTTTTTCTAAATCTACTGACACTAATATATTAATATAAGCCACAACATAGTCAAAAGAAAAAACAGCTGATATATGCTGCAGAGGAAACACACAATAATTGAAGCCAATCTAATTTCTGTGTCAGTGAGAGATATATGATATATGATATATGACATACAGCATATTCTGATTTAAATCTGATTAGATATGATAGCAGTGAAATATGAAAATGTAAGAAGAAAAAGATGATGTGAGAAACTTACTGAGGAAATCTCCTAAGGTGAATTGTTTAGTATCAGCCCATTTCTGGTAATTGACATTGGATTTCTCAGTGTTGTCAAACCAGCCTAAGGAGTCTCCCACAGTGTAGTTCTTGTAAGCATGAGCAGATCCTAAGAGACAGAAGAAGAAAAGGAGAAGACAAGAGAGAAGTGATGACATAGGATGAAAACAGCTTCTTCTTCCTCTTCCCTGTTTCATTCTTCTTGGGGTTTGTGAAGACAGAAAAACTGAACTTTTATCAGTGGGTGGTGGCTTGAGAGAAAGGGAATGTGGGATTCTTGTGCTGCCAGCTATGGACAGATTATGAAACTCTCTCCCTTTCTCTGCTTAATTACTAAAGTAGTCACTGCTCCATGTTGCTCCAATTATCTGTGTCAGACAAGTTTAGTTCTTTTCTTTACACTTTCTTTTTCAGTTACACTTACTTTTTATATATATATATATATATATATATATATATATAATATATATATATATATATATGTATAT
>Ga0214545_1002364_pt1 | contig 36309 bp, 10 predicted proteins | sample CNSS4metaG_FD_160064 | JGI IMG/M metagenome (GOLD analysis project Ga0214545, IMG submission 160064) | Root nodule microbial communities from cowpea collected in UCLA plant growth center, Los Angeles, California, USA - CNSS4 | ecosystem: Host-associated > Plants > Roots > Nodule | place: USA...
TAGGGAATCAAAAATAACAAACATAAATGAAAGGGATGAAGGATTAGTGAACTTCCTTTCTAAACATGCTTAGTCTTCTTAAGCATGTGCCTCCATCCTTGGTTGGGGTCAATCCTTCATCATTTAAGAGCAATATATAATGAGGAATTCATCACATAAAGAATGGGATATAGTAATAATTGTGTAACTTTTAATCAATTTCAATGAACAATGAAAATTGTTCCTTTTTGAAATAAAAAATAAAAAACGTGATATAATGTTCTAGCTGTGTGTAGGAGTTTTATGACCTAAGAATTTTTTTAAAAACATAATATTATATAAAGCATTTATTATTATCATAATTGTTTTTTTTTCTTTTAACTTTTTTGAATTGTAAAATTATATTATTTTCATTTTTAGATATTATGTGTATAGTCATATAGTTAGAATTTTATTATTATTGAATGTCTAATTTTTTTTTTATATGGTACTAGGTGTCCTAGATCACAAAAATTTTATATATATATATATATATATATATATATATATATATATTACTTAATATTTACTACATTCAACGTTATCTTCTGTATATATTTTCTTAATTTTTTATATTTTTTAATAACATTAAGACTATTAGTATTTCTATATGTTGGTCTATAATTAGTTGACCAGTAAACGATAATTAACATATAATTTTATTTTCAACTTATGTCTAACTAATTTTTATTTTTATAGAATTAATTAAAGATAAATTTAATTTTCTAAAGTTGCAAAAAGTAAGATAATAATAATAATAATAATAATAATAATAATAATATTATTATTATTATTATTATTATTATTATTATTATTATTATTATGAGCTCCGTTGTACATGAGGCAACATAAAGAAAGAGAGAAAATGATAAAGGATGGTTTATTAATTAATTTATAATTTTATTTCTTAAACAAATGGATAGGAGTAGAAATTTCAATTTCAATAATAGTGAAAAAAAAAGTGAGTACAAATAAGCAAGGATAATAATAAAAATGAAAACCAGAAAACAAATTTTTGAAAAGCAAAATATCAGAAAAAAAGTTAAAAGAGACTGATAACATGTAAAAGAATCACGAAACACCTAATAAACTTGATGATTAAAATATATTCTTGTACCATTTTAAGATACTATATTTAAAATTTAACATAATGTTATAAAATAAAAATTCATTGATATACCATAGTTTAACTTTATTTCTAGTTGAGGTGAACATTTAAAGATAAATAAAAGACATAGGTAGTGTAAGAATATACTTTAGGAACAAACACTAAACTCATATTTTTTTATATTTTTATTTTAGTTTTATGATTTTATCTTATTTTGGTTTTTGTTAGCCATGTGATTTGATTGAAGCTGGTTTCTTAGCAGTATTCTGGGCTAAGCTTAGGATTCTGATGGACCAAGTTGGGTCCATTCAACTCCAGGGCTTAGTTTTACAGTTTTGATATTTGCACTTTCCTATTTACTAAGTGTACCCCGGTCTTTTTTAAGTATTTTTAATTCTGAACCCATTTGTCACATTTCCCACATATGTGAAAATACTTGTTAAATTCCATTCTTATTTGGGGTTGCTTGTTTTTGAAAATTGGATTATACATTTGATATGAATTGCCCTTTGAGTCTTTCATATATGATTGGGATGCTATATCATAATGATATAAAAAAAAAAGAAAAAAATTTAATAATAACATAAATCATATAAGAACGTTTTGTGAAAATAAAATACATAATAAACAAATCAAGTAATAGAGATATGCATACAACAAATTTCATAATTTTAATTATATTGTATTTTTTATTTTGTTTTATTAGAAACTGTATTTTATTTTCGTTTTTTTTTTCTAATATTTTTTAGATATGCTATACATTGTGTATGGCAAACTCACTGTAAAAAGTTATACATTTTAGATACTATTATCTAATAATTTTAGTCGAAATAAGTTAGGTTCATACAATACAATTCCATCCTCCATTAAAAAATGAATAAACTTGAATTTAATAAAGTGTGGCCTAATAACAAAGAAAATTATAATAATTTTTTTTTTTTTATGTTAACCATCAAGTGTGATCACACTTGGAAATTATGCCTCATTCTGTGAAGAAAAAGAATAGCTAAGAGACAAAAACAAAAGTATCACTAAATCATCCCAAATAAAGGTACTAATATTTCAGGAAATGGAACCAATGGTGACAAAGCTCTATAGGCCATCAGGAAAATCCAAATAGACAAATTATGAAAGAAGCAAATAGTAGCAAAAACAAGCATGAACATTCAAATTGAATCAACAAAGCATGAAAGATGTTATTGACTTTCTCACCATTTTGTTGTTGATGTTTCTTATCACTAGTTACTGTCAACACCTGAATTGAAATACTTGATCAGGCAAAGAGATATAAGAAAAACTACAAGTAATCAGTTATATTTATTATGTTATTTATTATTAGATTATTCATAATCTCTTTCACAATCTTTTTGTCCACATGCCAATGTTTGATGTCAAGGTCAGTGTTCAAAATTTAATTTCGATGTGCTTAGTTATCATCCATTCTTTGTGTAATACCTTATATAGTTAATTTGACTGTATCAACATTATACAAAAAATGATAAAATCAGTGATTGATGCATAGAAAGAAAGTTATCATCAGATGATAATGACAAATTCGCATTATGCAATGATATACTCATCACATGATCTCTTGAAAAAATTTCTCCAAGGATGAATTGCAAGACCATACTTTTTAGTACCAAAATAAAGTTGAAAAGCTTAATATATAATTTAAAAGTTCATAGTAATTGACAGCATTTCCAACACCTAAAGTATAGATTTATATGGTTTTAGATAAAAGTGAATCATCCAAAGAAGAAGAAAAAAACAGTTTTATGATATACTTTTTCTACTTACAATTGAATATATCATCTCATATTCCAGAAATTTACATAATAAATGATCTCAAACCTACAATTGTCAACTATGAAAAAATGGATACAGAACCAGGTCAACAGAGGAAGTATACAATATAGACTTTCCTTAAGCCATGTATTCAACAAGTTTTTGCGATCACAGGTTAGTCTCAAACCATCTCAGCCAAAAAGGAATAGAATGGTTCCAACATTTTGCAGCACAAGACCGCATGATTTCATCATTTTTCTTCCAAACATCCATCACAGGACCAAATCTACGACCATTTAGCAACACGTGCTTACCCAAGTGTAAAATATCCTAGGATCCTGCAAAGTAAATGCTAGCTTGCATCAGTGAATAGTAAACATCTCGTGTTATTATTCATTACAGGTGTGCCAGTGAACATGATCCAGACAAATATATTTATGTTTCGTACATATGAGGAATTTTTGCAGGGTAATTCACTTTGTGTTAGAGAATTTCATCCAACAAGTGTGCTTAAGAGAGAGTGTAGGTGGGGGACCTCTGTTGCATTGGAGTGTGCAAATGCACCCCCTCATCTTGAGAAAATTTTAAGTATATATCGAGAAATTTTTGAACTTCGCATCCTCATTTTTGAATCCCAGATTCTCATTCCAGCGTCAAATTGTCTTGAGAAGTTCTAGCAATCCACTACCTAACACTCTTTTTAATATACATTCTCATGCTGACTAAAATTGTTTACAAAATCAGGATAGAATAGAAACTCTTTAAAAAGAATCTGAGATTCAAAAAAAAAAACAAATTTAGTCAATAATAAAAAATGTGTTCAAAAAAGGGTGTTGCTGGCATTTCTCGTCATGTTGGCTAGATTCTTTCTTACATTTTCATTACAATTTCCGCTCTTCAGGTACTTTAAAATTTATTCAGCTATGCATTTCATTACATTCCATTATAATAATAATAATAATAATTATTATTATTTAAATAAAATGCTCCAACTAACTAGGGGTCCTAGATTTGCAGCTAAAGTGTTAGATTGCATTTCTCACTAATTTCATTTATTTCTGCAGAAATGAGCCAAGAACTGTATTTGTGAGTCCTAGCAAAATTGTCAGAAACTCAACAGCACTTGTGTTCAAGGATGAGCACAAGAAGAAAATGCATTTGATAGTTTAATTATGTTTCTTAAAGATTACCTTGTTTATGAACCTACCGAGAAGTATAAACATCTATAACATTAAAGACAGGATCTAAGATTTTTCTCATAACTACTCATTTCAGTCATGTCAAGGTAAACAGGAAAAAGAGCATTGAATCATTTTACCTGATAAGATAGTATATGAATATGAAGGCAAGTGTGAAATAACCTACATATGAGCACGTTTTCCTCGCTGATTTCTTCTCAAAAACCTACAAAATCCGGTTTCTGCACACTAAATAATTTTCCAATCATGTGAAATCAAAACAAGACAAAATGAGGCACATTAATGCAGAAAAACATTACCTTCTTGAATCGATCCATGGTTCCCATCATCATACCCCTTGACGCATCCATTTTGTTACCCTAATTTACAAAGGAAGCCAATTAGAATAAGGGAAGAGAGTTTCTGACAGAAACACACGAAGTGTATTGTTTACATACCACCCGATCAAGCAACTGGTTATGACTCTCAACCTCCTCATGTATATCACCTGTTAACTGTTGATCAAGTAAATATTAACAGTCCAAGAAAATATAAATCAACAGATCATTTTTTTTAGTGGTTCCTCCAAGCAAATTAGTAAATGAATAACTAGAACCTTATCCAACGAAACCCATAGGCTAAATAATTTCTTAGACATTAAAGTAGTAACTGGCCAATCATTCATACTTTAAAAGAAATCCAATACAAAAAATACAAGAAAAATTCGGTTTAAATGGATGAGATTTCGCCAGCAATTGCTACCTTCACCCCTTTCACTATCAGTTTTTAGTAAAATGTTGTTCCCTATTACTTATAATTTTAAAATGTCTAAGACAAAATTAATTACTATATTTTGACAAATATAAAATATAATCTTTAATTATTTTACACATTTATCATGAAATTGCCACAAAGGACGAATAATAAGAGATGGGAGATATTTATTTATTTAATTAGAGAGGTAAATGGTATAATATGAAATCAGATAATAATTTTAATACGAATGAGAACATTAATTGTACTTCTCAATTCCTATATAAACCATAAAAGACACTTAAGAAGGAACAAAGGTCACGGCATACATGCGCACAAACATAACCTTGATGAACTAATCGCAAGCACTACCAGACCTGCAGTTAACATAAATTCAGAATCCCTTATTTACAAATTAACTGATGCCCATTAAAAAAAGTACAAACACATTCGTTTTTACAATCGAGCAGGAAATTAGAAACAAGGCAGACATTTCCCAATATCTCAGCTAATGATCCAAAACGGTAATGGACAAATTAGAAACAACATATATGCCAAAAGTATAGCCAAACTTCAAAATTTGAGCCATGGCAAGAAATATTTTCAACACTGGCAGAACTTTTCCGTGAATCTTTCCATTTCATAGAGCCAGGCACGAAGACCATAATTTATTTAATACTTCAAAAAAGAAACAGTACTTGGATAGATAAAACTTACTCGTTTCAAAAAGGAAACTTTGTCATGCAAAGTCTCCATGGCTTTATCATTATCCTGCTCATTAATTTCACGCGAGTAAGAGGAAGAAGCCCTTAGACCACCCTCCTCCAGACTATCAAAACCATCTACCAGTGATGATCTAGACGGACGATTATCTCTGTATTTAAAAATTAAACAGTTATGAGAGTTAATATACAAGAGAGTAATAATATTTCAAAAAAATTTAGAACAACGAAGAAATCAACTTAAGAACATCAAAGCCTACTAGAAGAAAATAAACATTAGCAGTGCCCCATATCAGATTTTATAGGATAACGGTAACTCAAAAGTTGGTTTGGTTCTCAACGGTTTGAACTCCAAACATGAAACAATCTAATTTCAATAGTCAATCATGTTAATGTTAAAAAAATTTAAAAAAAGGCAAAGAATAATTGCTGACAACATAAATGAAATCAATCACTTCCTGAAAAACTATAAAACAAGAAGAAATATTCATGAGAAGCAGTGTGAATCAAGATGATTCCAGATTTGCAAAAGCAAATTTAGCAAGAGAAAATGCAGTTCTAAAACCTATCAGAGACAAGGTCTTATGGGGGGAACCGATTTGACAATAATCAAACAAGGGTATTTATCTCAAGATAGGCCTTAAGCTACTGCCAACACTCGTTACATGGAAAATGATAGCATATGTCGTGTAAACACACAATTTTCTATACCCTGTTGCTTACATAACTATACCAATGAATTTTCCTCACCTAACTAAACTTCAGATAATAGATTTTACAGATTTCTTTTGGTAACAATTCCCTCATATAGAAGTTAAGAGAAAAAAAAAATACAGCAGAGTACAACTAAAACAAATGTTGACAATATAAAATCTGAAATAACACAAGAAAAAGGTATAGAACTCGTCAGAAGGCAATCTCAAACTCAAATATTATGTGATCCTGCTGCATCGCATAATTAAAGGGATTATATACCAATATTCTGTTTCTGTATTTTAGGAGTTCCTAGTTTAATATTAGAAATTGCAAATTTTCCGTTTCCTTTTATGGTTCTCCATTCTACCTACATATGTACTCTCCTCGATCATTGCAATCAATAAGAGAAGGAATAATCCTTCCATGCAAAAAATAGAGTGACAAACGAAAGTGAAAGGCCCAAAATTTGTATTTTAAAAGGCTATGACAAAAGAATAGTGTCAAAATAAAATCAAGCCTGAGGCCTTGAAAACTCAAAAATGCGTAGCACAAAGCCACTATAATAAATGAAAGCAAAACTTGTAGCCTTTGAGACCCAAAACTTAACAAGCCCAGGCTGAAAACTAAAGACAAGTCACACTTGGGTCAAGCTAGTTGAATTTGTGTGAAATGTTGAAGAACAAGTCTCACATACGTGAGTTAGAAAAAAAGTTAAATATTATATCTTCAAATAAAATTATCACACAACCAAGGTGTGATAATTTAGAAATTGACCATTTTTCAGAACCAGTAGAAGAAGCATTGACAATTTAGCAATTGTTTCACATCTTTCCCAGCAGACATGATGATAACTTCTACCTCTCAGTGTGGACTCAAGCATATTACTAAATTTACAAGGCAAACTTAGTTTGGATTAATTTAAAAAAACAAAAACCATAATTTCAAAACCTCTACGTGTTTCTGGAATTATATTACTTTATTTTGCCTTAAAACAGCCGACATTCAAAATGCCAACTGAGAAATTGAAAAGAAAAACAATTTCCCCCCAAAACAAGTTGAAACCAGACATGCACTCTCACTGAAATTTTTACTATATCTTGTTTTTAATGAACTCCAATACCACAGAAAAAGTTATTCAACATCTAGATCCACCATTGCCCCCAAAATCTTCAAACCTGAAAACTACCCCAACCTCATACCGCACAAGGTTGCAACCAGCGAATGAACAAAGCACAAACACATGACATGAACAAAAGATCGTCGAGGGCGCGCATTAGGCTTTACAATTTAAAATTTAAAACGCATAAATTAAAATCGAAAGAACAGATTAAAGATCAAAATTGTGTCTTTTCGAAAACAAACCTTCTGTAACTCATTGCTCGCAATAAGTCTCAGGACTCGCGGAGAATTTGATGATTATGTGCAAGATCTTGTTCGTGTTTGGATGCCAAGAATCTGTGCTGAAAATGGTGACAAAGTTTCTTCTTTTCAGATCCGAGAAAGAAACCAGTGTGTAACTGGATTGGGTTCATAAGTCATGAGAACACAGGATCGATACGGTGTCGTATCTTCTGATGTGTTTACTAATGAATTTAATTATTTTTATGCATGAATGTAAAATCAAAGTGTTTTACATTGTTAATCAATAAAATTATTTATATATGATAGCAGAATAATTATAATAAAAAACAAAATTAAGGTACTTTAGATTAAAAGCTCTTACCACTTATGTGTTGGTGTAGATTTATTAATTTATTAAAAATTCAAGGGTGCAAGTTAAAAAATTAAGTTTTAATTACTTATTTTATTTGATATGCAACTTTTATATTGTTTATTTCATATAAATGACTGAAGGGGTTCTGATTGAAATATTAAAAAAGGAAAAATAAATTCTTTAAAATATATTTTAATTTATATTTTTCATTTGTTTAGTGTATGAAATATTAAAAATAAAAGTTTAATAGATTCGTTGCAAGAAAGTTAGTGATTACGTGTTTTATATAGAAAATAATTACACTTAAAAATAATTTTTTTAAAAAATTATACACTGAGAAAATGTTGTATATTATTATAGATATTAATATATTAGTTCATGATTAATCTACCTTCATTTTTTATTTATTTTTCTCTCTTATAGTTTTTTTGCAACTTTTTCTAATCAAACAAAATTAAAACTCATTTTACGTACTTTTTCTCTGTGCAAGATTGCTAGATAAACTATTCGAGCTACCCATAAAAGGGTACTCCTACTTAACCTTCTTATTTGTAAAAATGTATAGTTGAATACATTTGTTTGTAAATATTTATATAAATAAAAAATTAAAAAAGCGAAATAATTTTCTTATAAATTAAAATTATTTTATACAAAAATAAAAATAAATTTGTTAAGAAAACTAACATAAAATTTTCAACACTCACATCATGTGTTAGTAAGGTAATCCAAATTATATAAAAAAAAAATAGTTCTTTATTTCTATTATTTTTTACCTCTTGTAGATAATTTGTCTTAAATATTTATTTGAAGAATAAACTAAAACTAATTTACGCATAAATTAATTTGTAAAAATGTTTTGCAATATAATTGTATGAAAATTTTATGTTTAATTAAGGAAAAATTAGTCACATCTAAGTTTGAAAGAACCATGAAGAGGTGTTGGAAGCTATTGGAAAAAAAAATTCTAAGTTTGATAAGAAAGTGTGCACATGCAATTTCTTCAAGTAGGACACACAAGTGAGTTAAATATTCATTCACATTGAAAAATGTTACTAAAGAAGTTTTAGTGGGGACCATAACATGCATAGTTAATAAAACTACATATGATCCACACATAGTTTAATTTTCAAAAATCTAATTAAAATTAAAAATATTTGTGATTATCACATATCAAATCACTATCTAAAATACCAAAGTTTGGAAATTAAATTTTGGGTTCCAAATTGCACACAAAATTTGTCTTAAAACCTTACCACAATGGATTAAAAAAGTGACATGAAGAATGGTACAAAAGTACTCATGGTTGTAAAGAAGACATTAATTAAAAATTGACAAGAAACCATATTGGTGGAGAAGTTATAAGTGCTTCCCAAGCACACAACAACCTATTATTAATCACTTTTCTACAATCTCTATGTTTAGAACCCTAAAATCAATTCACTCTATTCAATTGAGTTCAAGGTTTGGTTGAAATTGGTGCAGAAATAATGTATAAGAAAACAATTTTTTTTAGACATGGATGTTTCAATTGACATGATTATATCTTAGGTTTAATTTTTTTTTTTTTACATATATTGTAATCAAATTTTAAAACGTGGCAGATTTTTGTGCAATTGAATGTAGTGGAAGTTGGTATTAACATTTTTTATTTCTAAATAATCCTTTACATCTTATAGCTTAAATATTGATACATTAGTAAGAACTGCAATAAGTATTCAATTTTAAAATAAAATTCAGTAATATTTACTTGTAAATGTCTTTTTTTATGTTGAATTAGAGTTATTGTATCTTGGTATATTCATTCACAATTAAAAATTATAGCAGTAAAAATAAGTTTGGTATGATAGAAAGATTCCAAAAACTAATAAAATAGGTCAAGTTAGATTATAAAAACATTATCTAAATTAAACTGGACTTTTTTCATCAGCATTTGAAATAACACTAAGAAAAATACTAAATAGAAACAAAAATAAAAGAAACAATATCTAAGAAAATAAATTATGAAGGAACAAAAGAAAACCTCTAAAATACTTTTGAAACATATTAAAGTAATTTTGAAAACATGGTGATGAAAAAAGTTATATGGGGTGTGATTTGATGAACACCACCACCAAAGATATATGTTAATGAAAAAGAAGAATCTAAGAAGTGTGGGTCTTTGATTTTGTGTGACATAATGAAAAGCAAGTGTGATGAAAGGAGTGAAGAACCAGAACCCCCACAAAAACAACCCAACCCAACCCCCACAAAAGATTAATGCCATCCAACTACACACTCACACTCTTTGAAACCCCTTTTTATTGCCATCTTCTACCCATCTACTTTCCCAGCCTGGACTTAGTAATTAATTATATTAATTCAACTGACATGCTACCCACTCTTTCTTCTTTCTTCTTTCTCTTCCCACTAACATAATAATATTAATAATACACCAGTAAATCAACAAATCACACCACTTTTACCATAATTCAGAAAAGCATTAATTATTTAGTCCACAAATTTTAAAAATAATAATGAATATAATTTACGTGTTAAATGATGTTCTATATTAACATTTGATGTGATTATACCATTTAACATGTAAAAGAAAATTAATGTGATGACCATATTTATTTATTTTTAAAATTTGGAAACAAAAATGTATTAAGATGCACATAAAATTATTGTTTTTGTACTTATTAGAAATGAACTTTAAAGTTTAACTCAATCCCATAAAATCGATTCGTAAAGTGAGATTTATACCTCATTTATATACTATAAAATTATCTTATCAATAATCTCTAATCGATGTAGAACTTTTAACCGTACTAAAGTCGATGCATGGATTAGGTATCGTATGAAGCAAAATCAAGCAGAAGATAATAAAGTTTGAGCAGTGTTATAAATGAATATCACACAGGTGGATCAGCCATGTCATTGCAGTCTTGTCATGGTGTGATTTTCCTATGTTAGTTATGAAGGCTTCAAACAGTGCAGTGACAGCACAAGTCACTGCTTTCATCAATATGGTAATCTCATCTAGGCCTCTACACCAATGTAGGACATGCTCCTCAACCACCATAATGGAAACAAATCAAGAGATTTCAGCAGAATGAAGTTGATTCTCTTCTTTCTTGTTGAAAAGAAATTCATAGAATCTCGGGAGTATTACTGTTTTTGCATCTTTTCATGATTGTGAAAAGTAGTTGCCAATTTAATGTTCCATTTTCAGAGAGCTTTTTCCACAAGAGCAACACAGATATAAAAGACACAAAATCTCAGCTTTGAGAGTTCAAAAGTTACAGATTCAAGGGTCTATAGCAGGAACAAGCATTTTAATAGATTGGTAACCAATAGAGAGACACCATCCATGTACAAAATTTCCCTTTGTAAGTACTATCTGCAAATTTCAAGCAATGTAATTTGAATAGAAATACAAGCACCAACAAATCAACACCGGCTTAAGGATTAAGAAACCAGTAGCAGTTTCTGTGCTATTCATGATAACGTTTCTAACAAAGCATGCTCTAAGCAATAAGCAATCTGTACATAAAAATATATACAAGTTCAGAATGAACTTCTATGACCCTTTATAACTATGACTGCTTATCCACTGCAGAAGTCAAACAGTAATATAAACACAATTATGCTTTCCAAGTCTTGAACAATATTAATCCTCAAAGAACAAGTTCCTAGTGTTCTTTCCACTTTGTAGTGAGATGATATCCTCATAAGATACTTAGAATCAAGAAAACGTGGAAGATTTGAAAATCCAAAATGTACTCAACTGATAAAAGAATCTCCACATTGCAACTGCCACTCCACGCAATCTTCAAAATCAAAACTGCTGGCGCAATCCAACAGTGCATTCTGCTGATGCTCGTACCGGCATATGTAATTCAACCCGACAAGAAGTTGGCAGATTGATTCCTCTGTCCTTTCCCTGTCGGCAAAGAATAATGTCTGAAGCAGAAGAACATTTGTTCTGCTAACAATCTGGTGCTGCTCAAAATTGCGCTCACTTTGCCATCTGATCATGTTATGAGCGAGTGGAGCAAGCCAATTCAGTATTCCATCAAGATTCTCCTTCCAGTCATGAGCAAGAGGGGCATCATATATGGCCAAATTCTTCACATATGACTTCAGTTTGGCCTTAAGGGATACCCTTAAGCTTGTAGGTAGCATCTGATATAGATCATCCCTTGCTTCCTCGCCCACTAAATGAGGGTAACGAAGCAGCTTCTCAATGACGATTATCACATTGGCATAGTGCAATGCAAGAGCACAGCCTCCAAGTGTTGAAGGAGGAGCATAAACAAGTAACCTACTTTTGGGACCTAATGTAGAACAACTTTGTAGACCAGATTTCACATGTCTAAGATCTCCGGTGAAAGGAACACCATTTTGAGCATGATTTAGAATACCAGAATAGCACAATTGGTCCTTCTTCATGCTATTACTCCCTATCGCTGCACTTCTACAGCTACTATGTTGATCCTCCCGGTTCACCACATAGCCATCATCATCAGCATCATCAAATTTTGAAACTGAGCTACTCAAACTCAGGCATTCCATGAAAAGTCTCCCTGGACTTGTTCCACATGGAAAACCAAAATCTTCAGGTCGAAGAGGTGCTAAATCACCTCTCTTCAAATCAATCTGAGGCCTACTAGTAGTTCCCTTTCTCTCTGCTCTCCCAACAGAAGCAGAATGAGTTCGATTTCTTCTGCTCTGATTGCGCTTCAACCTCTCTGAATTTGTCTGAACATTGATGTTTCCAGACACAAAACCAGATTCATTTTGTGATGCCGGCGAGCCTCCACCGAGGGCAAGGCCAAGGGTATTCTTCCTCATGGCGGATTCTCCAAAGATCACAGAAATCCTAGCATAAATGGTACAAACTGTCCTAGCCAACAACTCGACAACCTTGTCGAAGTTCTGATTCCAAAGGGAAACATCCTTAAGATGCCTCACATCCTGCTTCTGCCACATTAGCTTCTGCTCAAAAGCCCTCCTACTCTCCTCGTGCTGGTTATGCTGAAACTTCTTCACTGCTTGCTCCAACTCATTCAACACCTCCATCTCGCTGTACAAATTCCTAGTGACACTAACATACCTATCCATCTTCCTCACCATTCCCTCCATGTGCTTGACCAAGAACCCCAATTCCTTCACATCTATAACCCCACCAACAATGTCCCCATACACATGCTCAAACCCTTGCAGGGCAGGCTCGGAGCACTTCTTCCCCAGCCTAGACACCACACTGGCAACCCTATTCAACTCCTCAAGCTTCTCTGCCAGAGCCAGCTCAAGGAGATAACCCTCATCAGAGGACACCAAATTCCTGACACCCTCTGAGCCCAAGATCTCATTCCTCAGCTTTGAGATCTCAGACTCCGACAGCGACCGGTGGAGGTGCACGGTTTTCGACATCACATTCGCTACCTCAAAAGAAAGAATACCTATGGTCTCCTTGGTCTCTGACCTCTTGTGGTTCTGTTTCCTCTTTGTCAAAGTTTCAAGAAGAAGGGCATGCTTGAGATTGGAACTTACCTGGTTACCCATCTTTACAATCCAAGCTTCAGCAACCATAGCTGCAGCCACACACACACTTTCTTCGAAATGGGATGTGGCAACACCAAAAACAACCACCCAAAGGCTAAACCTTTGGGAACATAGAACAGGGAAAAGCGAAAGCCCAAGGTCAGACACCAGAACGGATAAACTCTGTGAGGGAAATTGGAGAGAGACCCATTACGGGGAAGAAGGAGAAAAGGCCAAAGGGTTATCGAAGTTGCAAACTTTGGATGAATTGTTTGAGGGGTATGTTGATAAATAAGCAAGGATGCGAAAGGAAATGATGTAAATGGAAGAGGTAGTGGAGAAGTCAGAGGGTGTTGAAGAAAGTTAAAACATTGGGAGAGAGAAGAAAGGTAGGTGTGGCATGATGAGAATAGGAGGAAGAAGAAGAAGCAGAAGAAGGTTGAAAATTGTTCCAATCCAAGTGAAGAGAGGTTAGTTAAAAGCAGTAGTAGTTACTAGCATGCACCACAAAATTGAGTGCTATGGCAGGCGTGAAGAGAGGGAAGATGATGGGTGTACTTGATTGAACAGTGCAGCAATAACAAGAGAGAGAGGTTGTTCTGTGTTTGTGTTGTGTTGTGTTGGTTTTTGAAGTGTGAGAGTTTGGTTTGTTTGATGATTGGTGTCTGGTGTTAGAAAAGTGGTATCAGAATTTTAGAAAGTGGAATGTGGACTAAAGGGGTTTTTAAATTTGGAAGCATTGTAGCTGCTCCATTCATTCATTCAATTCCTCTCTTCCATTTTTTTTTTAATGTGTGAATCTTATTTAACCCATTCTTTAGAATTTGGGGAAATTATATTTAACTATCCAACTTGCTTCACCAAAATTCCTATTACACTTTCTGAATTTTCAATGCTTAACAGAAGAAAAAGTTGCTAATGGTATCTTGTCTCTAGGTGTAAAAGTTTAAAATATTAGAGACCGAATTTTGTTCTTAAAAAAATGAGTCTTTTTTTATTTCTTTTCTTTCCATTGTGGTTTTTAAGATTATGACTTTTTTTCATCTTTGAACTTTTGTGATATTTCTTTACAAAAAAAAAAAAAGGACTTAATCTTGGTGTGCGACATGGTTAATATGTAATTTTATTTTTAACTATTTGATTAGAAAGAAGTATGATTTCAAGTGCCCAAGTATGAAAAAATTATAAAGAATAACGATTCTTTAAATAAATCTAAATATCTTGAAATTTAGGCTTTTTATTCTCGTTAGAATAAATTAACCTTATATTGTGATCCAATGACAAGTCATATATTTTCATGTATTTTAAAATAATTAGTTGAAATCAACAATTTTTTTTAGAGATTAAATAGCATATTTTTTTTCTTTTCTTCATTTTGTATCAGCAAGATCACAAAGAGGTTGGTTTGAATTGGAGGGATGCTTACCCTAATTGAAATTTCCAACCAAAATCGTGGGAATTTTTGGGTGTGAAAGAGATAAGTTGATTTTGCTTAAAATTGGTCAAAAATAAAACCAGTCATAATAAAAGTCATAAACTGAGAAATTTTTAGGTTCTACTTAAAGTTTTCATCATTGCTAGGAAATGATGATAAAACTGCATTAGACTTAGGGTTTTAATTTGTGGCTCAAAATCATAACCCCTTTGACTATTGAACCAAATTTGAAATTATTGAATGAGTCATATATTCTAATCTTATAACAATTTGAAGAGTGAATGAATACCAAGTACAAGACAATCAAATGTCTTTCATCTTTCAGGGGAAGTTAAGTAAATAATATTTTGTATATTACTAACATTTTATAAGTATCTCCATATCTATTTATTAAATAACATACTGAAAATTTATAGTAGAAATTCAAACTATAGTTCAATAAATTTAAACTGATATTTACTTTTTTTGTTAGAAACCGGTATTTTAAATTAGGGTTAAATATGTTTTTTGTTCTTTAATTTTCAGTAAATTTTGAAATTAGTCCATTTCGAAACTTCAGACCAATGTAGTTCTTCATTTTTCGAAATACATAGATTTAGTCATTTTAATCAAATTTTATTAGGTTTCGTTTGTATTTCAGTATTGTATTTGAGTTGTTTATACTGTTTGATACAATTTTGCTTTAATGTTAAGTCAAATACTATTATGAAACGCGCTTGAAATGTCAATAAAACTTAACACAATTTGATTAAAATGATTAAATTCACATACTTCGTAATGGATTCAAAATTCACTTAAAGTTAAAAGACAAAAAACATATTTAACCCATATTATAAATATTAAAAAATGGATTTATATTTAATTCATGAAAAATGAATTAACATGATTGAAAAAACTCTTTCAAATGTCAACAATGTAAATGATCATGTTGGTATCTGTAAAATTGAATTTTTTTCATTCAAAAAAAAAATGGATGGTTTTTAGTGGATGTTTTGTCATGCCTTTTTCTTCGTGTTGTTTGAATTTAAATATTTGTACTTAAATAAATTATACATTAGTAAATTAATTGTATAGTTATTAGTCATATAGTTTAAATTTAAAAGAAAAATGCAATAATAGTAATTAATTAGGTTTCCCAAAATGTGAGGAATTGAAACGGACAAGGAAGTTGGAAAAGTAGTTTGAGAAAAAGAAAAAATTAGGGTCAAAAAGGGAGAAGTTAGGACACCAACTATGGAAAATTTGACTTCTTCCTCCATGCATAACATTGCTCTTTTTTTTTATCCTTTCAGTCCAACCAAACAAACATACCATTAACGTTGGATCCGACGTGACTTTTGGTCTAAACAATGCATGTTAATTTAGATGATGATGATGATGATGAGAGAGGGATTTGGAAGGAACACAAGAATTAATATATGAAGTCACTCGTACACATTACACATTGATAAGAAAGAAAAAGTTAAATAAAATTAATTATATATATATATACATATATATATATATGGGTAAATATGTTTTAGTTGTTAAATTTTTATATAAAATAGATTTTTTTTTATTTAAAATTTTAATATAGCTTGGTCTACAAATTATAAAAATAAATAAATATAGTTTTTATAATTAATTATACGTTAAATATTTTTATGTTTTCTAACATTTTAGGATGATTTTTGAACCGTTTATATTCTTTAATATATCTCTTTCTTTTCTATGACAACATAAAAAATGATGTAAAACGTAAAAGAAACTAACATTATTGGATTAACATACTTATATTTATTCATTTCTAACATTTACATACAAAAATATATTAAAATTTGAAATATAAATCCATGTCCAAATTTAAAGATTACAAACATATTTTAAAAAATTATACATTGACTCGTAACATATAGTTACGATGGATGCAATAGAAGAAAAAAAATAGAATGAATATGAAATTGTCCAAAGATTTTTTTTTTCGTAACCCTAGACTAACCTATTCAATTAAATAGACTTCTTTTAAAATTAAAATTCAAGCTTCCAACATGTTATTAGACAAATTAAACCAAAACAGACTTTGAAACGACTTAAATTATGAGTTTTCGTCAGACCAACGTCAATCATGATAATTTGAATATATAAAATTGTGACCATAATTTATTTCACAATTTTTACATATACATAAAAAGTAAACAAACAATTATAAGAGTACATTTGATTTTTATTTGCTTTCTATTCTTATCGTCCACTTCTTCATTTACCAACTTTTTCTTCCTTCTCTTTTTCTTTTTCAAATGGAACATCTTGCTTCTTCTTCTTTTTTCAAAGACGGATAACCATGTATGAAATGCACGAGATGAATCGAGAATCTTAAGAGACCAAGTTATACAGTTCATAAAATATTAATCCATGCAACAAAATGGTAATGTAAAAGTAGAAAAAAAAATGTATTAACTCGTTAGAGTTAATTATCATAACCGATATATTATCTGTTTCAAAATTTAAAAGTTTTTGTCTTTAAATATTTGTTTCAGATGATTAAGAAGAAAAATATTTAAATTATTATCGATCTCAATTCTTAAATGATATAAGACTATTGAATATATTGAAATAATAATAAACTACCAATTCTATTGTCCCTTTCGGTTCATGCCCTCGCCTGCATTATATGACATTGGAGTGGTTTTGATTTGTTAAGAATAGTGTTTCCGATGAAAACTGACCCAACAGAATAATGAATTTGGGAAAAGACTCTACGAGGAATTTTGTCAAAAGTTTGCCCTAGTGGGATTTGGTGTCATTGTTTTTTTTTTTTAATTTATTAATCAGTATATTAATTATTAATTAAAAAAAGTTACTTCACTTGGTGACCAAAACCAAAATAAACCCTTGAGGCACATGGATATTCACTCTGCAAAAGGGCAACCAAATAGTGACAAAAAGAAAGATGAACCTAACACAATCACCATGCTTTTTTCTCAGTAATCATGGATCATGCTTCCTTTTGAACTTTTGTTTATCTTTTCTCCTAAAAATTCTCATCATGTGGCCTCTCTCGTGCTATCCATCTTCATAATGAGTTCCATCTATCATACATATATATATATATATATATATATATATATATATATATATATATATATATATATATATATATATATATATATACGTAGATTTAAAAGAAATATAATCTTTATAATAAATTAGGGTTCAAATTGTTAGGTTTATAAAGGAAGTTTTATTGGGAAGAACAAACACCAATGAGACTTAAGTCCAATCATATAAGACATTGATATCAATCTCAACCCAAAATCTTAAGGTAATGAGTTTATGGATCTTTATTTTTATATAGTGCTCTACTTTCTCATTTCTAGTCAATGCGAAATTTAGACTCATACTTGGATTCCTAACACAAATTTGTTATTTGTTATGGAACAACATAAAGAAAGCTAATTAGGTTAAATGGAGAAAAAAATGGAATGAGTTTGATAAAAGAGGAGGAAAAGGTAGTTATATTAAAATAAGTATTACTCTACAAGTGAGGATAATTTTTTAGGTTAAATTACGATGCATGTATCTAGCATCATGGTTATAATAATTGATGACAGAAAACGAAAACTAAGAGTATAGAAAGAAAAATGACTAAGAGTTGGTAGAAAGTGATTTAGCTCAATAGTAATCATGAAAGGAAAAACACACAAAATATATGTAATTTTCAAATTAAAATAAATAGTTCATGATAATATATAATGCCAGTCAATAATATATATATATATATATATATATATATATATATATATATATATATATATATAAAGAGTTAAATATTTTTTTGGTCACTTAACTTTCGGTGAATTTTGAAATTAGTCTATTTCGAAACTTTGGATCAATTTAGTCTTTCATTTCTCGAAATACATAGACTCAGTTCTTTTAATCAAATTTTGTTAAGTTTATTTGATATTTCAAACGCGTTTCATAACAGTATTTGACTTAACATTAAAGCAAAATTGTGTTAAACAATATAAACAACTCAAATACAATTATAAAATTCGTACGAAACATCAAATAAATCTAATAAAATTTGATTAAAAAAATTAAATCTACGTATTTTAAAAGATGAATGATTAAATTAGTCTAAAATTTTCTGAAAGTTAAGGAAAAAAATATATAATTATATAAAATAGTGGAAAGAAGAAAAAAATAAAAACCTAAAAGACGAAGAAGAAGAATGGGTCCCATGTTGTTGTTTAAGATTGGATAAATGTTGGAATAAAAAAGTTGTTTTGTCAAGAAAAAGAAACTGACTTTACGTATTGAGCTTATCAACTGCTACTTCGAAATCTGTTGCATTTCACTTTCTTTTTTCTCTCATCATTGTGCTTTTCTTCTTCATCTTCATACTTATATAAAAGAAGGTTTTCCTATTAAAAAGTGTCTTCAATCATATTTATTTTCTCTTTTTTATTTCTTTTTCCTCGAAAGGAGATTAAAGAAACTCATTTTTGCAATATATACATAATTATTTTTTTCATTCTATAAAAAAAGTGTAATATGGATGAATACTCTTTCTATATCTTCTCTTCGCAATACTTTATTTCAAAACCCTACAAAAAAACTAAATTTGATATTATTTCGACAAACATAGTGTTGGTCTATTCGGGTTGATTATGTATGATTATTACCATGAAAAAGATTTATGATTTAGAAAACAAAACAAAACAAAATCACATGTTAGAAGTTAGATAGCAAGTCAAGTTTTTATTTTTATTTTTCATTTGAATAATTCTAATTTTAAAATTAGAAAATAATCAATTATTGAACAGATATTTAATTCTATTACAAGCACACACTGTGGGGTTAGCATGGACACAAAGAGGATAAGGGTGGTCTTTAATTCCTCTTCCACACGTTTTTCTTTTTTTTGCATAAGTTTTATTTTTTATTTTAGTATATAATGGTGTCATAATTTGTTGATTCAATTGTGCATGATATATCATAAATTTTCATATTTTTTTTAAATAATATTACTTGAATTTAGTCGATTTTATATTATTTAATTGTTAATATATACTGTATTTTTAATTTCTCTGTTGAAAAAACTTACTTTAATTTGTTAAATAACTTCCTAATGATACCTCAAACATTATGTTGGATCTAGGGTTTGTATCATTGAGAAAATAGAAAAACTATACTCATTGAAAATTGAGATTAAGTTCAAGTTTTATTATTATTATTATTATTTTTTGGTTTTTTAATATAAAAGGATGTAGTAATCATGAAGTGCAGAAAGAAAAGACCGATATTTTTGTAGGATAAAGGAAGTATGTAAGTAAACAAACAAGTGTGACAAGTAATAGACATAAAAACAAGTAATATTGGACTGAGCCCAATCATGTTACCTCACCAGCAAAACTTGAAGTTGAATATGGAAAAGCACGCTTGGCCCTAAATATTTGGAACCAGTAATCATTGGGCTTAGCCCAGCATGTCATAAATAAAAAATTAAAAAGATTAAATAGTTTGGGCTACGCCCAGTGCAAACCGAGAACTGGAAGAAGTTAGGCAATTGCTGTTTAACATCCTCCACTCTTATTGATATGCTTCCTTCCATATATATTTTACTTTTAATTTTTTTCTATCGCTTTGTCAATTTATTTTCCCTTTACTAAACAAAGCATGCAAGTTTGTTTATTTAGCATAATACAATTATATAAAAAATAAAGATAGAATATTTTGAAATTTTATAGTTTAATTATTTTGATAGAAGACAAAGAGATAGATATATTGTAACATCTCAGTAAAACTACAAAATAAATAAATTCACAATTAATAATATAACTAGATAAATCCACAAACTTATCTAGTATATTTATACAGTCATCCAAAATCTTAATCAAAACTTTTGAAGGGACTAAAATAACATCCACAAATTTGATTTATATATATATATATATATGAAAATTATATATATATTTTTTTACTCTTTTCTTTTATTTCATAATGTAATTTATTATGGATCATTGATTTTTTTAAGAAAAAAATAATGATAAATTAATTAATAGCTCACATTAAGTTATGTAAAGAAATTACAAAGTAAAAGATGAAAGTCATAATATTATTATATATCTATATCTTTATATATATATATATATATATATATATATATATATATATATATATATATATATATATTGTGTTTTTTAAAAACCTGGCTTGGAGCTAAGCCACCGCGCATTTGACGTTAGTGTTGAATATGTAGAAAAAAAAGTTTAAGGTAAGATGCCAAAGATGTCACATGAAAAAATATTATGAATAGTTTTGAAGTTAGTCCAAAAGTGACAACAGTTTTAAAGATTTCAGAATATATGCTCTTTTAACTTTCCTATCATCAATATTTGACCACTTTATTTCTTTATCTCCTTCCCAATTTTCCACATTTCAATTAAAATATTTTTTTTTCCTTTTATTTTCTTATATATGCTTCTTACTTGTTAATTATCTGGATCCAACTCATTTATATTATAAAGTATATTCATCAATTTATTAATAATTGCACATTTATGTTTTAAATAAAAGTGAAATTTAGTTGCATGAAGCAATCGACAAGTAGGTCCAACACATTTATGGTATCATATGTGATGTTCCTAAGTTTGAAGTCAATTGTTCCACCACACGTGCACATTCACTTTGAATAATAACACTATGCTGTGGAAAGTAACCTTTTTCCCAAACCAAACAACAACCAAAAATAACTACAACAATTAAATGTTACCGATTCACGTGATTAAGTGTTAATTTGATTTAGAATCTAGGTAAATTTATTTGGAAACATTAAATGTGAATTAGGTTTGTTATTAAGTTTGGATCATTCTTTCTACAAAACTTCTACAAGAAAGGAATATAGATTCACTTTTTATTTTAAAAAAATATTTAGAGTGTAAATAATGTTATATTAGAATTAATTTTAAATGGTATGTTGGTTCATTACTAAAAATTTTCATATTACATGAGATTTTTTTTGTAAATTTGTTAAAAAAAATTGTAAGAAATTATTTTTCTTGTTGCTATTTTTTCTAAGAATCTTAATTGACAATTAATTTCTTTTTGAATAATTATTTTTTTAAAAATTATAAAATCTGTAAATATTTCTTACAAAATTTATTGTGAAAAAGTGTTTTATACAAAATATTTAAAAAAAAAAATTAACAGTAATTTTCTACAATTTTTTTCATGACAAAATTTATAAGTATTTTTAAAAAAGAATGAAAATATGATTCTTTTTAGTAGTGGCCGATTTAATCGAACAAAAGCTTTATATTAACAATATATAACCATTATTAAACTATTTTTAAGAAAGTCATTGGATCCAAAAAAATGTTATTATCTGATAAAAATTTTGTTACGACCAATTTAGTTAAGATAAGATACATGATTTTTAAACTTAGATAACAACTATTATTTTGCCACGAATAAAAAATTTGAGAACTGTGGCTACAAAAGTGGAAATTAAAAGTGAAGAAAAATTCATAGCCACTAGTATGTGCATAATGTATAGTATATAGTTTGGAAAAGAAAATAAAAAAGCACAAATACTAAGAAAAGAAAGCCATAGAATATTTCCTTTGCTTCTTTAATTTCTTTTGGAATCTCTAAGTTTGGCCATTGAAATGGGATCAATCTCCACAATCTTCTGTCTTCAAATGTTGGTGCCTATACCATTTTTTGACTTTGACTTCACACCCACTTTCTTCAACTTCTTATATAAATAATCATCTCATTATCTTCTATTATTTTCTTTCATTTTTCTTCATAATATCATGATTTGAGTGAACAAGATATAACTATCTTATATTATACTTATAATAAATATTAATTATGTAGAGTTGAGTCAGACTAGAAATTTATTTTTTAATATTATATTAGAACTATTTAAAAGTATATTTTAGAAAAATTTATTGTTTGTATTAATACTATTACAAATTCCTATCGAATCATTCGTAACAGTTTAATCCATTTTATAGTTTATAAAATTTAAGGTTAAATACGTTTTTGTCCCTCAAGTTTTAGTAAATTTTGGAATTAGTCCATCTTCAAAACTTTATACCAATTTATTCATTCATCTTTAGAAATACATGAATTTAGTCCTTTTTACCAAATTTTGTTAAGTTTATTTGACATTTTAAACGTATTTTATGACAATATTTGAGTTAATATTGAAGTGAAAATGTATAAAACGGTGTAAACAATTCAAATAATATCATGAAATACGCTTGAAACGTCAAATAAACTTAACAAAATTTGGTTAAAAGGACCAAATTCACGTATTTTTAATAATGAAGGATTAAATTGATCAAAATTTTTGAATAGTGACTAATTCTAAATTTTACTGAAACTTGAAAAACCAAAAATATATTTAACCGATAAAATTTATTAGCAAAGTGTGAAACAATAAGATGATAGTAACGGCAGAGGTAAAATAATAGAGATGATTAATTTGTTGTTCTCCTAGGTGTGGCATCTCTTCACATGTAATATAGACACTTATTGTTTCAGTTTTGTTGTGAAGTTCACATGCCACATAGGGCTACATAAATTAAATAGCTCTCAACAAAAGTGGTCCTTTTTCTGCTAATAATTTGCAGTCAGAAAATGACTTAACTCTGAGAAGAAGGTTATGTTTGTGTCATGGTGCATGCACATCAACCACACTCATAATTCCATTCATTTCTTTACAATGCATTACAAGAACAAACTCACCACTGTTAATTAACATTCATGCTCAAACTCAAACCCTTCTTCTTCTTTTTTTATATATTCAAACAAATATTATTAATTATCCATAAATTTGAAAAATTGTTAATCTTTACATTAGAATATAAACTTCTATGTCATTAGTCAGTTGATAATGTACACATTTTAGCTTGAATAACAGATATTGAATTTGAGTTGTGTGTGATTTGCATTAACTCTAGTAAGGGAATATTCAAAGTAAAATCGAAAATTTTGTTTAATGAAGAAAACATCTTTAAACAAGTTTTTCCATTACTATTAGTAAAAAAAACTTTGTGAAGTACTTCCTTTTAGAATTTCTCTTAAATCATTTTTAATCTACTATTAACTTAGTTTTTTAGTTTATAAAAAAAATAATTTATTTTTCTCTTTAAATATGTATAGGAAGTAGAAGTCAGATTCCTGATATAACATAATTTGAACATTCTTCTCTGTTAAAATTTTATATTAAATAAAAAAAACTTATAAATTTATTATCTTAAAATTTTTATTAAAAATAATATTACAATCCTGTCTATAAACTTATTCATTATTCATTTCTTGGCTACATCTATAACAATATATAAAGGAGATTTCCTTTTTGTGTTCACATTTCAAAATACTAAATTTACTCTTTAAATATAATAATTTATTAAATTTTTAAAAATTGACCGTTACTTTTATAAGTTTTTTATAAAATCGGATCTCTGCTTCTTCTCTTCTTCTTTATTTATCAATGATTATTCTTTCATATGTTCTGATATATTTCCCTTTATTTTTAATAAATATAATTTTAATTGATATATTAAATTAATAACATTACAATATTATTACTTATTAATATAATATAACGTATATTTAAAAAATGTATAGAAAGACACGATAGCGCCTTAAAAAAAATTAACAATTCTGTCACAAATTCAGAGTTGTGGATACTAAAGAAAAATAATCCAATATTTCACACCTAAATGACTTTCCGGCAGAACAAAGAAGTTTCTAGTTGATTAGGATCGTCATATAATTTAGTCACACATTTTTAGGCTAAGTAGTGGAAAATTGAAACTTGAAGTAAACATTTTTCCTTGCATGAAATAAGTTTGATGAGACCAAAATCAAATGTTTGATTATATCTCTTCACTTAAAAAAAAAAAAGGTTAAATATATTTTTATCTTTTAATTTTTAGTAAAAAATAAAATTATTCTATTTTTAAAATTTTGACTTAATTTAGTCTTCAAACTGTAGACATGTGTGACTTTAGTCTTTTAAATTAAATTTTGTTAAGTTTATTTATCATTTCAAACACATCTCATGATAATATTTTAGCCATTATTAAAGTGAAAATATGTCAAAAAGTGTAAATAACTCAAATATTATAAAAAACACGCCTGAATCATCAAATAAACTTAACAAAATTTAGTTTAAAGAACTAAATTTATGCATGTTTAAAGTTAAGAATACAAATTTGAGTTATATTACACCCCATTTCCATCTTTATATTACAAGAAAAAGTTAAATATTAGTTATATAATATTCTTTTTCTTATTATTTGTACTTTTTTGCGCAAAGATGTAAAAAATATTTTGAAAGAAAAGGATGAATAGTGTAAGAAGAATTTAGTTGATCTGAAATTCCGAAATGGCAAAGAAAAAGAAGAGAATTGATGAATGAAGCAACAATATATATAAAAAAGAGAAAAGGTGTCAAGAGGAGAGCCACAAATGTCAAATATATACAACTATTTATCCAAACACGATTCAACTTCCTCATCTTCAACGTTCAAACCATCTCATCAACACAATTCAATCACTGCACTTATAAAATACCAATTAATCTTCAACAATTAATCTATCATTTTCGTGATCACTGTTGCATTTCTTCTATTATATAACATTAAATTATAATTTTTATCTCATTTTTCCTAACCTATTATTTTACTTTATTTATTTCCATTTCTTTAGCATTTCTTGCAAAAAAAAAAAAACACAACTTTAACTGCCTTAACTTTGTATAATTTAATTTGTTATTTCTTACATTTTAATTAGTTGAAGTATTTCTTAATAATTAAGCATATCAAAGTAAACCAAAACACCTACAAACTAAAAACAGTACAGAGATTTCAATTTTGATTAAGTTATAAAAACTAAAATCTCGAAAAGAAAAATTGCAGATCAGAAATTAAACATAAATCAAATTTACAGTTAACACTCATTTTAATTTGCTTTTATTTATTTATTTATTTTTGTCTACAGTACATAAATCAAACTGTACATATTTTAAGTTTTAATTTAATTGAAATGAATCGAAACTTTAAGTTCAAATATTTATTTAAAATGGAACGAAAAATTCATCAAAACATAAAATAAAATATCTAAAAAATTGAAGAACCCTCCACAATTTCACAGCTTTTAAAAAATACATAAACAAAAAAAAAATCTAAGTTCAATAATTGAGAGTGAATGAAAACTAAATCCATAGTCAAAATTGTAATGCATAATTTAACAAGAGAGACATAGAAGACTCAAAGTAGATAATTTGAAATTAAAAAAAAAGAAGTCATAATTTAATCCAAAGAAGAAAAAAAACTTGGTCATACTATTATTACTTAATATTATGAGGGTTTATATACGTGTCTACACAAAGAAAAAAAATTGAAAATGGAAATGGAAACATGTTAGATCACATAATCATTTTTTTTTCTTAGTTATTTACACGTTAACGAAGGGTGCAACCACCGAGGGTGGTTCGTAGCAGAACGGAGCCGCGGGGTGCTGCCACTTTTTGAAGACGATTTTCTCCGGCGGCCGCTGATGCTGCAGTGGCTCATCCTTCTGCGGCGGAGGAGGAGGCGGCGGCGGCGACGAAGCCAGCGGGGAGAGCAGCGGGATGGCCACGTTCCACTGGACGGAGCGGTTTATCTGAAGCGACGAGGGAGCGTGAGACTGCAGGCGGCTGGGCTGGCGGCGGGGACGGCGGGAATCGGCCATGGTGACGGCGGCGCGTGTGAGATTGATGGCGGTGAGAGAGAAAGTGAGAGACAGTAGTGTGGTGTGTGAGAGAGAAAACGGTGGGTAGAAGTTGAGGGGTATAAATAGAGGGGCGTGCGGTGCACACGTTTGGAATCTCAAACTTAAATCATTGAACCGGCTCGGCTCATTTCGGCTCGGCTGGGTTTGGATGGGTTAGGTTTGGTTTATGGATTCATATGCTTTTCGTTTTTCTACTGTTTTCCTATGCATTTATTTCTGATATATTATTTTGTCGGAAAATTAAAGCCACAGTATCAAATTTTTACTTTAGTAATTATTATTCTGTCTTCTTTATTTATATACCATAATGTATATTAACGGATTAAAAATCACAAGAGCAAAATTGAAATGAAAAAAATATTGTTTTAGTAAGTGATATGTATTCATTGTTCATAAAATATTGTTATTTGTTTATGGAAGATGTTATTTTATTAAAATAGTTATTTAATTTATTTACTTTAATTTTAATTACGTAACTAATTCTAATTAATGTAATCTTTTTAAATAAAATAAAAAGGTAATTTTATATTTATAAAAAGTATAAGTAAGGTGAATGTAATTCATTGATGAAAGAAAGTTATTGAATTTAATGTCTATTAAAACTTTGAGAAGATGGAAATGTAATTATTTATTGACCTTGTATGTGTTTCTATTTTCAAACTATAAATAATATAAATATCATTTAATGTAAATTTAGGAAATTATGTTTATTTATAAAATGAACTAGAGAAATATTTATTTTACTAATATTATATTTTTATTAATTAATTTTTTTGAATAATAATTCTTTTTTAGGGAATTTGAATTATAATTCAGAACCTAAAGAAACACTACTTTTAATTAACTCTCTAACTAATAATAGAAAGAGTGTTGGAAATAATGTTAGATGGAGTGTTTCTATTATTTTTCATTTTATATTGATACTTTTTTTTACTAATGTTAAGGAAGACTCTTATTTAATCATTTTATCTTTGTGGAATATTTCCTAATTTTTTCTCAATATTTAGTTTCTATAAACAAAATTTACCATCTTTGATGAGTTGTTTCCTTTTAAACATATTTTTATTACTTTTTGTGAAATTAAATTTAATTAAAAGCTAAGAATAACATGAGCGTAGCCAGGCCAGGTGAAAATATGAGGGTAAAAGGTTTTAAATAAGTAAATTTTATAAATTGAAATGATTTGTTAGATAATCTCAATAGATAATCATCCTTGAAAAATGTAACTGAATTAATTATTTTTTAGTAAAATGTTTATTTTCAATAATGTTTATACATTAAGATATTAATCATGGTGTAAGATGATTTTTTATCAGTTTAATTATATCTACAATCTGGAAATATAAGATTGATTTGACTTTGGTTCTTCAAATTAAAATAATAATAATAATAATAATAATAATAATAATAATGATAATCTATCAAAATTGAAAAAAGAAAAACGATTCAATTAGTAAGCTCTGTATTTGAAGGATTAAGTTAAGACAGTTTGAGAAATTAATTAGTCTCTAAATAATAATTTTGAAGTACTATAATTATAATTATAATTATATATAAATAAATGATATTTTAAACTTGTAGACACACTCCAAATGTTAGAAATTAAAAAGACAATAATTAAACTTTTTAAATATATATATTCTAAATAGTTGTGAAATAAGACTATACATTTTAATTTTCAGCCATTACTTTAAACATTGTTTTCGTTAATTTTATTCACACATTTTTGTTATGCTATTTTACAATATTTTAAAATATTCAAAGGAAAATCACATTTTTAATTCATTCTTAAGTTTCTTACAAATCTATACGGAAAGTATATTAGATTTTGTACAATAGTTCAAAATCTTTGTAATAGTTTTAATTTCGATATAAGAATATATATATATATATATATATATATATATATATATAATTTCTATTTAAAATGTGAATTTATTGATTTAACACTTCTTATACTTAATTTTGCCTCTTAAAATTTTTATATTAAGGTTCCAGTGGCAAGTTCTAGATTTGCTATAAAGCCCAAGGAGTGCTTTTGACTGGTCAAGTAGGTAAAGGGTCACATTCAACTTTAATTTTTTTCTACAAATGAAAAAAAATGAAATACGATGTATTGATAATGTTTTTTTAGTTTTTTGATATATTAGGAAATTATAGTACATGGTATAGTTGTTAATTTTTATAAAAAAAAATAAAATAATTTTATTACAGACATGCTGTAGTGTTGGAGACTATTACATATTATTTAACGTAAATCGTACAATTTTAAGTCGGATTTAAAACTGTTAATTAAATTAGAATGATATAGTGTCAGATAAATGGCTTGGCACATTATGGTATAAATCTTTATACTAATAACTCATGAAAATATCATATTTTAAATATAGTATTGAATTCAAACCAATTTCCTCAGATTTAAAGCTGCTTAACTTGAATTAGATTGATGGTTGAATTTTTGTGTCTATATTGTTTATTTCGTTGCAAAGATGAGTATTATATTGAAACAAAAAGGTTATGCACTAGACAATAAGATACAAGAATAAATTTAAATTTAAAAATTAATAATTTGCTAAATACAAAAACCCATCTATTGATGTTTACATTCATCTATAGAGGAAAATTAAAAATGGTATGGACCGATCTATTTCAACCCATAATAAAAATCTCAAAGTATTGCCAGATAACCATACAAATTTTCTATTGAAAAAATTGAAGTAGAACAAGATAGGCCCCTCAATAATAAAAGTTTTTCTATGGTAGATTAAATGAAAGATGTATCATAAAAAAGACATTTATTTTCATTATGTTATAAAAAAGTTTTAAGAAAAAGAATATTCTTTTAATTGTAATTAACGATTGTATTATTAAGAAAAAAATATCCTAAAACATAAGTTATACTAATTTATTCTAGACTTAGTTACATTGATTTAGTACTTAAATATAGGAGTGTGTTTACAAAAAATTGCATTCATTAGTCTAAAAAGAAAAGTTTTTTCTTACGTGTATCTCCACGCCGTATATCCTACAACACGCCCTTCTGTTGCACACTTTTCTTTTCATGAGAGTGACCAAATCTTTTGGTTTATTAAAACAAGAGAAATGTTTCACATACGTTTCCCAAAAGCTTTTCATACTTTTATATTACTTAACATTTGAAATTTAGCTGGTCTCTTATTTTACTTAATAAATCTCTTTCATAATTTTATAATTTTCAATAAATTTTAACAAATAGAAAAACGCGCTAAAAGTGTACTTCTAAGATCTTTTTCTCACTAGATGCACCCCAAGTGTTTATGTTAAATGTACGAAGATTCATAAGAATAGTACAAGATTATTTTGTTTGCATTATGAGTCAATACAGATATTCAATTCGAATATGGATATAAAATGCGACAAATTTTTAGAAAATGAAAAACTGTTCTGGTAGAAAATTTAAACAATATAAAATATTTGTAGATTATAGTAAAAGTAATTGTATGACAAGTACATAAATATGAAAAATCTAAGAAAAATTTCTCTATATATATTTTTTTAAATTGTCATTATTTTGAAGGCAAAAATGATTAAGCCGGTATATTTTTGCGACTCAATTAAACAGGTATTCAAAACAAGTCTAACCATACTTCGAATAGCATTTAATTTCATCTGTCATATTCAAGTTGCGGACAAATGATTCTAAAATAATTTCAACTAACGTTTCCCGTTAGTTGTGGATGACTACGATTGACAACAAAAAAAATATTGGTGGAGACCACAATAGTTATGCTAAATAACAATATACTGTCAAATTAATAATGAATAATAAATTGTGTGATATTAAAATAAAGCAAAATATAAATAAATACTAACTCTATTTGAAGTAAAAGAGTAAATTAATGTTTATATTTGGGATGACAACACAAAACACCTATAAAAAGTCATTGAAAAACTGAAGAAATTAAAATTACAATAAATAACATAGTACATCAACATGACTAAAAGACTTGACTAAACAATCGTATGGCTAATAAAGTCAACATAAGTTTTGGTGGCCTAATATGCTTCCGTCCTCATTTCAACAAAAGCTTTTCCGTTTTGGCTTCTCTAGGAACTACGTTGTTTCTTTTGGTTTCTATTCAGTAGCTTAGAAAAAAAAAAAGGTGCAATAGTATTTTATTGATTTACCTTTAACGTGATAAGTTATTGGAAAATTCTATTCCTGGTTTTCCGATTCTCTAAACTGACAAGATGACAAAAAAGGAAGTAGCCACTAAAGCCTACAGATTAACAAAAACAGTGGGCTTCCTTTTGTGTTAAAATAAATAACAATAAATGATGTATGTACACAAGAAAAAGAAGCCTTTCACTGTAGAAAGGATTCAAAAAGCTATACAAAATTGGGTTTGTAGATGAATAAATGATCTCACGTGAATAGCATTTTGAGGTCTTGGATCCTAGCAGATCGAACCTCGTCATCGGTGAGGGTACCAGATATCATCCTTTGTTTTCTGGCCTGCACTTGTTGCAAACGATCTTCCACTGTGTCCTGTAGTTCATTCACATCACCCATAAAAAATGTGGGAAAGATAAAGTCAAAATAACGTGCCAATTTAAACCAAAAGAACAAAATTTAGTCCAAGTCACCCAACAATAGGATAAAAGGTGCCAGACTGCTTGTGAAAAACGTGAGAAAATACCACGGAGAAAAAATTATCAGAGCATTAAAATAATGAACAAATTTCAACTATATCAAGGCAAAGCCATTTAAAATAAAATAATCAAAGGGGTAACCCATAACATTTGGTAGGAAAAGCAGGGAAAAAGAAGGGAAGTCTAGGCTTATCAATTAATAACAAATAAAGTGGCGCCATTTGGCTAAAGAGAAAACTTTGAATATTCCAAGTTCATTCCGAAACATTTGACCAATTAGGAAGTCGGCAAGGGAGGTATGCATGATTGCATCTGAATTGTATTTGCTTAGGTTGTAAGCAAGTTGAAAAAATGGATTGGCTAACCTTCACAATGAATCTTCTTACTTTAACTCTACGGTTTTGTCCTATGCGATGAATTCTCATTATTGCTTGCTCCTCAACAGCAGGATTCCACCATGGATCCTACATTTACAACACAATGTTAACACAGAAGTTTGGTGTTGTTCGACAGGGTAGACAATGGAGAGAAGAGAAATAGGCGTAGCAGACCATAATGAAAACATTTGAGGCTGCAGTTAAGTTCAAGCCAACACCACCAGCCTTTAGCGACATCAGCAAAACCTGTAACATGAAGTGATTCAGTGGCGACATTTTCGATTGAAATGGAAAATAAATAGTTAAGATTGATTTCAATTACCCTTTTCTCCCTTGTTTTATTGAATTCATCCAGAACTTTCTCCCTCTGTTTCTGCGTCAATTTTCCATCATATCTCAAAAAGCCAATGCCTCTCCGCCTCAATGGATTCTCCAAGAGATCAAAAAATGAAGTCCACTGACTGAAGACAATACTCTTTTCACCCGAGGGTGAGTACAGAATACGTTCCAGGAATTCGAATAGCTTTGAAACCTTCGAAGACTCTGTCACATTGTTCTTAATATCGACCTTGAATGGGCTTTCAGATGGACAAGTGATCAGATCATCTTTCTGGAGCAATTTACGACAGATTGGACATTTTCCACCCGCTGATGTGCCCCAGCAACTGAACAGACATTCTCTACAAAATTTATGAGCACATGGTGTAAATACAGGATCTTCTGGAGATTCCAAACATACCGCGCATTCTCCAGTATCGCCCTTTTGAATATTCTCCAAAACCTCTTCGATGTATGCACGAGGTTGAATAGAGTCCGGAGAAGCAGAGTTAAGAAGTAATATATCTGCGAGTTTGCTCATCTCTGCTTGCTGCTGTGGATCATCATGATTGCTTTCGTTGGGTGAACCAGTATCAGACTGAAGAATTCTTCTTGCGAGTCTGCCTAAGTCTGCATACTTACGGGAATCGCTTCCGCTTCATATACGAGGGAAAATAGTATCAGGCAGAAAAATTGGGTAAGGGAAACATGTAAGTGCATTTGAATGTGTTTTTGCCAGGCCTACCACATAACCAAAAACGGATGGTTACAACAGCGTCTCAACTGCATTAGAAGGTCAAGGATATTGGCATAATGGTGTAGAACATTTCCTTGTGCAACGTACTGATCAAATTGAACCTGTTTACATTTGGATGATAAAAGTCTTGAGATAGTAAACACTCCAAGCACATTAAAACCAACAGGAATCCAAAGTGCTCAAGATATTAATTAGTTTCTAGATAAAACGATGTTTGAGAACAGCTACTATTAACAAATTTACTGACTTCATGGAAAAAGATAAAATTGAAACAAACTTTTATTCGAAACTGAGCACAAATCAGAAGCCGTGGCACAAAACTTACTTTAGATCGCTCGAAAAGGGTTTCGTAGAAGTCCCGTTCAGATTCCGATTGTTTACACTCAATCAATTCAATATCAATTGGAGGCAGGAAAAGTATAGGCCTGGAAAACATGTGTGACATTATTAAAAAGATATACGTTTGAGTTGCAATAAATGCGCAATTCAAGTGAAGCGAGAATCACTACCTTCCCTCTTTATCTTTCGATTCCTTCGTTCTTCTTAGCATTAGCATCCTCAAAATGGCTTTGACCAGCTTCAGTGATCTTGGATCACCATTCTCATAAGGCCTTTGAATCAACTTCTGCCACCTGTGCACATGTTTCCATCAATAAAATAAATTTTGATTCTCTGAATAAAAGAATTTTTCTCTAACAAACATGTAATTAGCATCACATTCTTGTCGTACCATGCCGAGTTGCACCAAGGTTCAACACGCAAGAAACACAAGAGACTGTATAGGTCCTCCAAGCTATTCTGCAATGGAAATCACATTTCACAAAAGGTGAGTTCTTCTGAATAAATAATACCCGAAATCTAATAATAAAGTAGCAAGTTACAGGCGAACTAAACATTTTTTTTATCTGGGAAAGATGGACATTGTATTTCACGTGGAATAGTGTTCTTTTAACCTTGCAATTATAAGGTGATTACAAATAATGTTCGCCTGAAAAACAAAAAGACAAACCTGAAGCGGTGTTCCAGTTAGACACCAGCGGCTGTGTGCTGAGAGAGCAAAAGCAGCCTGGGAAACCTGACTTCTATGGGCTTTTATATTATGAGCTTCGTCCAGCACCACCCTGTACCATTGGATCTTGTGGTAGATGCTATTGTCTCCATTCTGGTTTCAAAAGCCAGAGAACCCTATATGAAGAAGGTTTCACTACAAAAATGGTACAAAATATAAAGGAATATTTCTTACATTTTTGTATTCAGCTGATAGGACACCATAAGTTGTTAAGACAACGTCATGCCCTGAGATGAACAAGAGATCATCAGTTCTTCCGCCACCATAATGAACAAATATGGATATGCTACCAGGCTTTGAATGCGTTTCAAGCTCATCCTGCGGATTATAAATACTTGTTAACTATAATATACCATTTACACTATGAAGAGAAAAGACATGTTTTTTTTCTCGATTTGGTATAATACAGAGGACACTCGCCTTCCATTGACCTAACAAAGCCATGGGACAAACAATAAGGGTGCCACCCTCAACTTTATGCATCGCGTAAGCGTTCTTTCTTTTATTTGCTATAATATCATCATATCCATTTATCGCATCCTTCTTTTCTGAGTTGCCTCGGCCTGGATTACTGAGTATCAGAGCAATTGTCATAACGGTCTTTCCAAGTCCCATTGCATCCGCTAGAATCTAAAGCCAAAGACGAAAGCATAAATAAAACCAATTTTTTAAGCAGGTAAAATGATTTAATCTTCAGAAAAGTTACGGCTTCAACAAACTCACTCCTCCTCTTGCCATCTCAGTTGATTTGGGAAATTTCTTTGAAGCTTCTCCGGTAAATATATTGACATAAATAGTCCTTCTGCTAGAAAGCAAGTAAAGTTAAGTTGCATAACAGCATTGAGGAGAAAACCCCAATCATGCTTGTTGAATAATTTTCTATTAGTACTTTACCCCTTGCATATAGTGTAGGCTGACCAGCAGGGATGCAGAGTTCTTTCTGCACTCTCAACATCCATTCCCTTCTCGATTTCACCCATCCAATACAAGGCCTGCTTCTGGTAAGGCTTTAGATTACACGTAAGTGTCTTTGGGGCTTCCTTCTCCTAAAGGCATACAAGAGGCAAAGTAATTGATTACAAGTAACCATGGAGATAAGTTTTAATATAAACATTTGAAATTAAAACACTTCAAAGCTCCTTACCTTTAAGTCATAGATTTCTGCAGCTCCAACAATTTTGTTTAAAGCTGACTCTGAAAGAGCTTGTTCGTCATTATTTTGCTCTGGAATAGGCTCGCCACCCTTTCTTCGCTTGATCAAAGGCAATGCTGCAGCTTCATCTGACTCAGCCTGTTGAAATCAACAGCATAATAAGGCGTCTTTGCACGAAGAGATTACTTACAGGATCAAGTAACATTCACAACACTGAATACTCTATCTTGGACAACATCATGCAAGCTATAATACATTAAAAGAGAAGAATAGAAAATAGTAGCACGTACACTTGGATAGAGCAACCGCTTTCGAGAATCTATATCTTCTGGCGTGAATTCAGCCTAGTTAAATGTAGCAACCAGCGATTACAGACGCATAATTAAAAAAAAAAAGAACAAAAATTAGAGAGATGAGGAGAGTCAATTACCTTTCGAGATGGCTTGATCTCAAGCATTTTTAGCAGGGCAAGAATTGGATACATAGTATCATCAATTTTACCACAAGCCTCTAGCCTCCAAGAGGTGTCAACACGGTCGGCAAATACAGAGTTGTGAATATAAAAGCTGCAAGAAAAACTCAACAATTCACCTACCAACAGACGCAATACAATTCGAACTTCAAATCGTAATTAATACACAAAAAACTTCCTACGACACTAACTGTATCAACGGATATAGCTGTAAATATTATACCTCACTAAAAACATAATCTCTTGCATCATCTCCAGTTTATCTGGGGCAGCAATGCATCGGCCTCGAACATTGACCTTTCCAGAACGCATAAGCGGAATCACAATCTTTGCCCATTCCATTGGCATCCTCCCAACCTAAAGCCACCACACAAAGCACCATCAAGCCTATCTCTTACACACTCGTAAACTCAAATTCAATTAACACATATTATTTGTTGTCTTCCACAGGTATATTCAATCAGAAACAATCAACAGATACCTTATCGAGCAAATATTCAAACATTAATTCCTCACATTAGAAGTACCCATTTTCAATGGACCGACCCTTCATAACCAGGTACATTCACACATGTAGACCTTATATTTACATATATAGTACACTACATGCATACACATCATGTAACACCATACATCACTCTTGAATCACTTTAGGCACTAAATATTGATATTCAAACACTGATTAGTCATATTAAAGAGACTAGCTGCTAGTACTGGACTAAGGGAAAACACACACACACATTGGTGTGTGTGTGTATATATATATATATATATATATATATATATATATATACACACACACACAGATATATATATAC
>Ga0214545_1002368_pt1 | contig 36290 bp, 24 predicted proteins | sample CNSS4metaG_FD_160064 | JGI IMG/M metagenome (GOLD analysis project Ga0214545, IMG submission 160064) | Root nodule microbial communities from cowpea collected in UCLA plant growth center, Los Angeles, California, USA - CNSS4 | ecosystem: Host-associated > Plants > Roots > Nodule | place: USA...
ATTTTTATTGTTATTTTTTATATATATATATATATATATATATATATATATATATATATATATATATATATATATATATATATATATATGTGTGTGTGTGTGTGTCAATGTATACGTTTTACATGTAAAATCCTTTTTTTACATTTTTTTGGAATAAAGGTGAGTTTTTTTTTCTCTAGTTGAATAAAAATGACATTAATATATATTATATATTGTTGAATCCTTATCTTTCAAACATGTTTTACGAGGATAAATTAGGTTTTAATTAAGGATGTCAACGGGGTGGATAGGGTAGGATATGGGTAATAACTCTTCCGTACTCTACTTGTTGGGTAAATAGTTGTCCAGTACAATCCCATATCGATGTGGATATTTGCATATTTTTTTAATATTGACGGATATCCACAAGTACCTGTGGGTATTTATTAAAAAAAATTTAACATCATTTAACCATAAATTTAAATAAAATCAATACATAAAATTCGTGAAATTCAAACAAATTCAAAATAACTCATTTAAATTGTGTTTAAACGGCAATTTACAAAGAAAGAGAGATTGTATTTTAAAATCAATTAATAAAACATAACTCAATCAAGATCAATGTGTTAATATTTTAATCATGTTTTTTTTTATTTCTTAATTTATATTAGAGTATAACGGGTATGGTATCCTTAATTACAGGTATCTACGGGTACAGATACTATGATATTTGCACTCGTCTCGTTAATATATGTAGGTATAAAAAATATTCGTATTTGTTACCTACAGATATCTATTTACAATATTCATTTCCTATCCGTTACGAATTTTATTTGCAGATACGAATTTAATTTATATCCCTAGTTTTAACTCAATTTTTAGTATTCTTGCAAATTAAAATAAACCCCAAAATAGTTTTCTATTAAGTGAGAATAAAAATAAATACTTTCGTGTCATTTATAGTGTTAGAATGATTTTCGAAATTACTTCAGTTAGGAGACATGCGTTTCTCTATTAAATAGAATATTCTAGCACATTATACAGAACAATGAAATTCTATTGTTTAGGATTTACAAATGTTTGGTGCCGTAGAATACCATGAAATGGCGTACTTGTTTATCACTATAATTGTTGGGTACAAATTGAGAAAAGGAGAATAACAAGATCAATGGTTCACCTCTAGCGTCTCTTTTGGTGTAATCCTCTACTAAAATATTTTCAACTATTCATAAATATGCAATCAATGTTTTAGGTCTCTGAGTGTGAAAAAAGAGAGAAAAGGGAAAGAAAATGATAAATGCGTTACGAATAAAGAGAAAAATGAAAACAAATAAGGTAGGTATATGACGGAAAAGAAGTAATATATGTTAAGTATTTTTTTTCTTTCCTTTTAAGCAGATAAAAAGATTTATTTTACCAATTAGATTGATGTTCGTGACTTCATGTTTAGATAAAAACATAACTAAATTGGTGAATACAATGTAAGGAGTTTACAACCATTCATAAATCACATTTAATTATAATTGAGCTAAACTCCTTCAACAAATGGGTGATTTTAAATTTGCAATAAACTATAAAAAGATAAATTTAAATGTACAAAAGGTGAAGAGTAATATAAATTGAGAAAATTAAAGAATGTTAAATGGATAAAAATAATAAAATAATGTCATGACATTTATAGTAAAATGAAGGTAAAATTTCTCATGTAATATTTGATAAATTACACTTTTCAGATCTACACTTAAAAATTGTCTTTTTTTCTTTTAAATTTTAGACGTATATTATGAATTTTGTTTAGGAAGCGTTTGGTCAAGATGATAAATTGCGTAACTCGGGTAAGTTTTATTTTATATTATAATGGATTGGAATAAAAAAAATCTTATAATCCCTTTTTATGTAATAAAAATTAAATCTATTCATTTAATAAAATGTAACTCAACTCATTCCTTAACGATTTTTATTAGATGGATATCCTATCAATCCATAAAACCAATATTTCACTTTTCTAAAGTTATATATATATATATATATATATATATATATATAATCATATTTTAAATAAATTTTGTTAATATATATATATATATATATATATATATATATATTTAAAACAAATTAAAAAGGTAAATTTATAAAAGTGTAGTCATGAAAATATAGTTTGCAAAAAGTTTGATTCCTTAAGCATTGATACTAGGATTTATTGGATAATGAGAAATAATCGGATGAATTATTAATTATTTATAAAATTAAATGGATGAATTTGATCTGATTTTTTTTATATTTTTGTAATAGATGGATTATAATGAGGTTTACTTGTATATGAAAAGTAATAGATAAATATGACAACAATAAAAATATAATAACAATGATGATAATAATAGATATTACATTTATCTGGTGACGAAAGAGGAGAAAAAAGATTAAGAGCCCCTAACAATAAAAAATCCCTTATACATTAACAAAATAATACAACAATTGTGGCCATTGACCCTTAATCTTTATAACTTAAGAAAATAGAAAATACGATAACAAAAATGATTAAAATTGTATTTATAAAAAGTGAAATAGATAATTTTTAAAGACAATATCATAATTAAACTTAAAATAAAAGTACGATAATTATTTGTTGAACAAAAAATTGATTGAAAGTTGTGTTAGAAGATTGATGATAACCCTTCACCTCAAGGACTTGTTTGAGGAAGTCATTATTGTGAAGAAAACATGTATTGTTGTGAGGGTCGTGGACAAAGGCTACATATTGCAACTACTTAAGTCACATTCAACGATGTTTGAGGAAGTGTGTATTTTACTTACTCACTCAAAGATTAAGACATTGTATTCAGACATATTTGGATTCAACTAGAATGTGTTTCTCAAAAGTGATTGACACTTTTTAAATCATTATATTTGACTCAAATGTAACATGAGCTTTACGTGGCCAAAATTTTATCTCCTCATCATACTTCAACAAATATTATATTCCATGTTAAAATTCTTGCAATCAAACTCACATTAAATGATTCTATTATTAAAACAGTAGGCACCATATTTTTTAAAATAGATTTTAAGGTGTCTTATTTTATTCACAGAATTTAAACGTATAAATATAATAAAAATTACCATACTTCACGTAAAGAAGCTAACTATAATACATCTTTGATACAAGGGATGAATGGTTGAGAAAAACATTTATTGTTATTGTTAGACTGATATTAAAATGCCCTAATTTAATTCTTAAGATATCAATATTTACACATTAAATGTTGTATTGGTTCAATCTGAATTCAGTTGAATTATTTCAGATATCAACATAAAAAATTACCATATTTTATTAATATTTCTAATTCAAGACTTTTTTAAGCTAAAACAATTTACTACCTACCAATTCTTCTAACAATTTCCAATTGTTAAATGCACTTCACAGATGTGGCGGCAGAAATTTTATTTCACTCAGACTACTATTTTTATGAAGAAAATCACGCCATGCAGTTGAATTAGTTGTGAATATAGATTCCATAGTTAATTATAAATATAAAATAAGTATTGACCTAACTAACCATATACAGCAAGTTTTATGGTCAAATATGTCAAATAAAAATATTAGAATACATTATTGTATTTTAGATTACTCAAGAGAATCGTCCTTTGCGTCAATTCCGAAAATGGATACGAAATTATCTATAATAATGCATTTTATATAAAAATTAGTTAATGATTAAGAATAAAGTTGAAAACAAAAGTCAGGTAACATGCTAGCTTTTAATCATAAATTTCAAACTTTTGTTTATCAAGGTTACTTCTTTTATGGAGATTATTATCTCTATTAAATATAGTAAAACTAAATATGAGATTAATCTTCCTTGTGTATTTATAATAAATAAAATATGGATTAAGCTCAAAATATACATGAAGAATACTAACAATAGAAACTGAAAATAAGATAGAGATAAAATATCTAATGATATTTTAACACTTTGCCTTAAGTTGGTGCATACAAATCGTATGTACCAAGCTTGTTACAAATATAACCAATTCTTGGTCACCGTAAAGGTTTAGTGAAAATATTTGTTAACTGATCACTTGAGTTAACAAACTCAATTTTGACGTCTCCAGATACAATCTTTTTCTCGAATAAAATGACAATCAATCTCAATGTGTTTATTCCTCTCATGAAAGACAGAACTATAACTAATATGAAGAGCAACTTGATTGTCACATATAAGTGTCATTTGCTTAACATCACCAAATTATAACTCTTTAAGTAATTGCTTAAGCCAAACAATCTTACAAGTGGCTAAAGCCATAGCTCTATATTATGCTTCTACACTAGATCTTGCCACAACTCTTTGTTTCTTGCTTTTCCAAGAGATCAAGTTACCACCAATGGAGACACAATATCCGAATGTAGATCTTTTATCAGAAGGAGATCCTACCCAATCAACATCTAAATAATAAACAACTCTTGTATGGTTATTAGAACCATATAACAACCCTTTTCCAGGAGATCCTTTAATGTACTTTAGTATACGAATGACTGCATTCTAATGATCTTCACATGCCACACTGACCACAGAGGAAATGTTAGGATGAGTAATTGTAAGATAATTCAATTCCCCAACTAATATTCTATATTGTTTGAGATCTGACATAGGCTCCCCCTGATTTAGTAGAACTTTAGTATTGGGATCCATGGGTGTGTCATATGAGAGATGCCATGGTTATCATTTCCTATAAGAACGATGTCATTAACATATATTATCAAGTAAACACATCCAACACTTGAGTGATGGTAAAAGAATAAATGATCTATCTCATACTAGGTCACACCATATTGTTGAAAAACATTGCTAAATTTTTCAAATCAGGCCCTAAGAGACTGTTATAAGTCATATAAATATTTACGAAGACGACATACCAACCAAAAAGACTTTTCTTGAGCAACAAATCCAGGAGGTTGCTCCATATACATCTCCTCTTACAAATCGTCATTGAGGAACGCATTTTTAACATCTAATTGATAAAAAGGCCATTGTTGAAGAGCAGTCATGGCGATAAATAAACGAACAGAAGCCATCTTCGCCATGAGAGAAAAAGTATCACCATAATCCAACCCAAAGATTTGGGTGTAACCTTTGGGAACAAGACGTGCATTGAGACAATCAATAGTATCATTATGTCCAACTTTGATAGCAAAAATCCACATGTAACCAGTAACAAATTTCCCAAACAATAATGGGATAAGATCTCAAGTTCCACTTAGTTCATCGAGCATGGCCTAACGCAAACAAGGATGGGCTAAGGCATCATGAACATATTTTGCAATGGTCACAGAAGAAATAGACGAAAGACAGATATAAAAAGGTGAAGATAATCTGTTGTAACTTCAAGCAATATAATAAGGAAAGGGACTACGTGTAGAACAAATACCTTTCCTGAGAGCAATTGGAAGGTCATTTGTTTGAAGGGGAGACTCAATTGTTGGATCTGGAGGAGACACAATAATTGGCACTTGAGTTGAGTCACTTGATGGTTGTTGAGGACGATGACGATAATTATAAACCTGAATTAATGGTGGAGAAGAAACTAACGACGAACAAGGCACACCTAGAAGGTCACAAAGCACAAGAATATTAACAATACTAGGAACAATGACTATATTAGATGGAGACTCAGTGGAATAAGAATGACTTTTAAAGTAAAAACAAGACTCATTGAAGGTGACACCTACATAAACAAAATAACGGTTAAGAGAAGGAGAAAAACACTTATATCCTTTTTGTGATCTTGTAAACCCTAAATAAACACATTTGTGTGATCAATGAGACAATTTGTAGACCCAAAAACCTTTATAGGTAAGAGATGAAGAGGTTCATGAGGAAATAAAATGGAATGATATTTTATTATCTAAACTCGAAGAAGGCATGTGATTAATAAGATAACATGTAGTAAGAACAACATCACCCAAAATGATTGAGGAACCTCACCATGAATAAAAAAGTGTGAGTTGTTTCAATAAGATGTCTATTATTGCCCTCAGCCACCCCATTTTGTTGAGGTATATATGCACAAGAAGTTTGATGTAGAATGTCACCTGAAGCCATAAATTGTTTAAAAGAATTGGAAAGATATTCACGATCACTTCGCAAAATTTTAATAGAAACACCATAAGTTTTGATTTCATTAAAAAAAAGATTGGAAGATATGAAATAATTCAGAATGATTTTTCATTAAAATTAACCAAGTACACCTTGAATAATCATCAATAAAAGTAACAAAGTATTGAAAACCTAGACTATACGTAACACGACTAGGTCCCCAAATGTTAGAGTGAACTAAGGCAAAAGGGGACGAAGCACCATGTGAGACACTACAAGAAAAAGAACTACGATTATGCTTGCTTAATTGACACGACTCACACACCAACTTGGACAACTTGGATAAGGCAGGAATAAGCTACTACAATTTGGCAAGATTAGGATGACCTAACTGAGCATAAAGAAGAAGATGTGGAGATAAATAATAGATGTTTTCTTAATGAATAGAGAGTGGTCAAATTTTTATTGAATGAAGTTATTTGAAATGAGAAAAGATGAGAGTTTATTAAACCATTGTCTACTTGCCTGTTTCAGACCATATATAGACTTAGTTAGTCTGCATACTTGACCTTTTTCATGAGTGTTCAAACCTAGTGGTGGTTCCATGTATACTTCTTTATTTAGATCTCCATGTAGAAAAGCATTGTCCGCATCTAGTTGGTGTAAACATTAATTTTATGAGGCGGCAAGAGCAAGTAAAAGCCTGGCAGTAGTGAGTTTATCAACTAAGGAAAAAATATCTAGGAAGTTTATACCTTCTTTTTGTGTATATCCTTTAGCCACAAGATGAACCTTGTGCCTTTCTATAGTGCCATTTGGCTTGTGTTTGATCTTATAAACCCATTTACAACCAATAGGATTCTTTCTAGGGGGTAGTTGTGTCAAATACTAGGTCTTGCTGTCTTGTAAAGCTTTAATGTCTCTTTCCATGGATTTTGTCCATTTAAGGGTTGCCCTGGCTTCAATCCAAGTTTGAGGTTCACTATTGGTGGATAACGCCAAGGTGTACCTCAAGTGTTTTTCAGATAAAGATTAATAAGATAAGACATTAGAGATATGATATGGAGTTTTGAAATTATTTTTCTCACATAAAGCTTTAGATGAAGAGTGATAACCTAATGTATGTAGTCGTTCAAACAACTAGGAGTTTAGTTGTTGTGATTCTCAATAAAGGTGGTGTTTTTGTCGTTGAAAATTTCTTCATTTTTAGTGGGCTCAAGTTGCTTTGTTTGATCATCATTATCATTATCAATCTCAAGAACATGGTTTTGTGTTTTAGCACTAATGTAACCATATAAAAAATCATCAAAGAAAACATTTTCACCTTCTTTATTACGTAAGGTTTCAGTATTATTGTCAAGATTTATGTAAGGGAAGATGTCTTCATAAAAGACAACATTCCTCCTTATAAAAATATCTCTAATGTAGATATCAAGCATAATTTAATCTTTCACACCATTTTTATATCCCAATAAAACACCATTTTTAGCTCTTGCAACAAATTTATTTCTGTTGTTTTCAAGAATAGAGCCAAAACACAAACAACCAACGGTTTTAAAATTCAGATATGTAGGAGAACACCATACATTAAGTCATATGGAGCTTTACCATTGAGAATAGTGCAAAGCGGTCTATTTATTAAGTAAACAACATGACAGATAGCATAAGACCAATATGCCTTAGGAATATTAGATTGAAAAAGCAAATTGCGAGCTTTATTCAATATATGTTGGTGTTTGTGCTACACAACAAAGTTTTGTTGAGGAGTTGTTGAGGATTTTCAACACAACTCCTTTGGTGATTAATACCATGAGTGTTATACAAGGCAGCATAATCAAATTCAGGACCATTATCGAATCTAATGGGCTTAATAGTTTTATCAAACTGAGTGTAACCTTTATAACAAAATTCAGGATCATTATTAATTATTTGGTATTTCAGAATTTATCAGGTTATTGAATATTAGTTAGCTCTTATATTTCATTTTTCATATAAAGCTTAATACTTTTCATTTATAATTAAAAAATATTGATAATATTTATTTAAGAAGAGATATTTTTAAAATTAAATAAAGTTTATATAACTTTGAGTTAAGTTCATCTATGTTTTCTCAATAAATGATTAATGAATGAAGTATTATTTATTAGATTAAGTATTTTTAATATTAATGATATAATTAAATAATAAACATTATTTTATTAGGTTGAATTAATTTGATTTTGTTTTTTCAATAAGTTTTTTCTCTCTGTCTTTTTTATTTTAACATGCATGTGTATATTAGGTGATTTCATATAAGATTTGAGCTAAATAAATTATTTTTGTTCTAACTTAATTTTTTTTTTGAAAAAATTAATAGTTGAGAGAATGAAACTTTGATGAGTTTAAACCCTAGAATAGACACTTATGGATGTATTTGTTGTTGTGTTGGTGTTGTTTCTTACTTCAATTTATTAGATGCTTGATTTAATACTATGATAAAATAAGAAATGAGAAATATATTGTTTGTTGGAAATTGAATTCAGGCTACACAAATACACAAATGGGTTTATTTGAGAAATGAATGGGTTTAGTTAAATTCTTAGAGTTTATGGAATGAATTGACTTAAGTTTGAATTTTGTGCTTTATTTATAAAAAAATATATCTTCATGTTGGATGATGTTGCATTCAATTTTGAAGGTTGGAGAATCCAAATTGGATCAAAATAGGTGAGTTCTAATTTAGTAATAATGAAAAATAGTTTTAGAATTGAAATAGACTAAATTTTGGCCAATTTTGAGTGAAATAGATAAGTTGAAATTAGCATAAATTTTCTAGCAAAATTTTACTTGAGAGGAACTAATTAAATTTCCTATTAAGTCCACCTAGAGTATCACACAAATTCGTTAATAGATCATAACATAAGAGAAATGTTAAGATGTAGATGACATAATACATAGATAGACAACCTATTATAAATAGTCTAACATTTATCCGTCAATACAATTTTCTTTTCCTCTTTTTCTTCTTTTGCTTAGGGTTTCATATAGGGTTACGCTTAGGGTAACATTGTTAGAAGCATGCTTCTTCTTCATTCTTATAATTTGCGATTGTTTAATAATCATGTCTCCCTTTTATTGGACCTCCCATGTCTTCATTCTATTAGTGTGATTGTCTCTTTATCATCATTGTTTTGTGATTTCTACCCCCAAAACTTCTTTGAGGTTAGGAGATCTTCCTTAACATTTAAGCTTGTAACTTAGGATTTGATGCATGAAATTTGTAATTGTCTTACACCTGTATAACATGTAGGATTTTAGTTTGGTAAATTTAGAGGTTAGAAATGGATTCAATGAGTAATATGATTGATCATGTTGGTATGAATGTTTTTATATGCTTGCTCACATTTTTGTACATTATGACTCTTATTTCAATCTATATAAGAGTTTATGGAAATTGATGTATGATGAAAATTAAGGTAGAAAACGTACAATTAATATTTTATTCACTATTTGGAATACGATTTTAGTTAAGTCTAAGGGTGTCCAATTCACAATAACTGTTCGGATTAATTGTAATTTGATTGATATTGTACAACACAATGCTTAGATGATGTCAGCCACTTAGTATGACATAAACCAAAGGTCACCACCTATATAAGATTACTTGACTAGAGTTTTAATAAGGTACCTAGATGATATCAGCCACCTAGGACAACATAATCCAAAGGTCATAACCTAAACAAGATTACTTATAAATATGGTAGCATTATAGGGGTAGATATTTTTAATTGATTATTGTATATATTACACTTATCTTACACTTTGTTGACTGAAGTGACATATTGTCTTACAAGCAACCCACCCCTACTATTGACAAGAGTCAAAGTGAAGATAGTGAAGCAAAAGTTGACATCTCAAACAAACTAGTATAACATGTAGGTCTTATAAGGACATCTCAGTCCTTGTAAGTACAAATATTATTGGTATGAAAATAAGTCAAAAGTGACAATGTATAATACTTGTGTTCAAGTTTGATTAGTGAAATTCTTTATAATTGTAAAGGAAAAGTGGACATAGCCTATTATTGGGGTAAATCAATTGAAAACTTTAAGTATTTTACTACCTCGCCTTTTCTAAAGCTCTATTCAACATTCCTTCTATAGTTAACATATCTTGTCATGCAATAGGTTAATTCTTGTTGAAATTTTTTGACCATTAAATTTCCCTTGTGAAAAAAGCATATAAAAAAAAGTGAATGAATTAAGATGTAAAGTAGAGTGAACTTGTTAATGAAAAGAATAATGATATAGGTATTATGTAGTAGTGAAATTAATATGATAAACTATCTATATGGATGTTTTATATGATGCTTCATAATTGATGTTGTGGAATTGTTCTTCGAGAATGAAACGTATGAGGAGTCACATGTGGGTGACTGATATAAGGTGATAAAAGGGAATGCAGAAATTACTAACATATATATTGAATGAATCTCGATTTCTTTTATATATGATTGATGGATTGTTCTTTATGAATTGTATGAGTAATATAATTAATGCTTAGATAATTAAATCGAGATATGTGACAATTGGATTGAATGAGAAAAAGACAAATACTTAAGATTAAAGTTTAACCAAGTTATGGTTGTAGTATTAAGGAAGATATATGTTCTTGCATGGAACCAAATTGTCCTACAAGGTATGGTATTATTCTCCTGTTGCTTGCCAGGATATGCTTTGTCTTCAAGATTGGAATGACCTCGCCAAGTGTGATATAATGCACCATAGAGTAGTGGGTACTTGCAAGTACTCCAATCTCAAGTCAGTTGAAGCGGATTATGCAAGGATAACAAGCATAAGATTGAGTTTACATAGATTTTACCTATAGTCTGAACTACCTTTATGTATTTGTCTTTTACTATTGCCTTACGTAATGCTTGGAATCTTCCATAAATGCTAATGAATGTCTCCTTGTAATTGTCATAACGTTCTGAGTAATGCGCTATCGTAGTTACTATAGTTCTTACTTGCATTTGTTTGACATACCTCTCTTAGGTCGAGATGTACTTGCTTTATGTGATAAGTGTGGTTCTTGTTGTTGCACTATGAAGGTTGTCCTGACCAAGATGTATCAAGACTATTTTGGCTTAGATATATCAAATTTTACACAATTGGTAGGTTGTACTGACTGAGATGTGTTAGGTTGTGTTGGACTTGCATATCTAGGCCAAGATGGTCCTAATACATCTTGGCCAAAGATATGATTGTTTCCCAAAATGCTTCCGTCTTTCCATATAAAAGGTATGATACCTCTCAACCAAGGTGGGTTTGATACATCCCAACCAATAACTTGGTGAGCTTTATATACAAGGCCCCTAATACATATAGGCCAAAATGATCCTAGCACATCTCGATCATGACAACCTTCATATATTATGTAAGGCCTGATTCAAACTCTTGTTACACTTTGTTTGCTGCGAGCCTGAGGTCTAATGTATTGTGTAAGGCCATTGATGCATTTATTCCAAGATGGTCCTATTACATCTAGTCTAAGATGGTCTTGATACATCTAGGCTAAAATGGTCCTGACACATCTCAGTCAGGACAACCTACCAATTGTGTAAAGTTTGATACATCTAGGCCAAGATGGTCTTGACACATCTCGGTCAGGACAACCTTCATAGTGCAACAGTAAGAATCACACTTATCACACAGAGTGAGTACGTTATGGCCTAAGAATGAGTACGTCTCAGCCTAAGAGAGGTATGTCAAATAGATGTCGGTAAGAACTATAGTAACCGTTATAGCACATTAATTCATGACGTTACAACAATTACAATTAGATATTCATTAGCATTTATGGAAGAATTCAAGTGTTACTCAAGGTAATTAGTAAAAGATAAGTACATAAAAGTAGTTCAGGCTACCAGTAAAATCTATGTAAACTCAATCTTATGCTTGTTATCCTTGCATATTCTACTCCAACTGACTTGAGTGTCAGAGTACTTACAAGTACTTGCTCCCTCGTGGTGCATTATATCACACTTGGCGAGGACATCTCAATCTTGAAGTCAAAGCATATCCCCGCTAATAACAGGGGAATAATACCATACCTTGCAAGACAATTTGGTTCCATACAGGAACATTGGCGTTCATCGTGGGGCTGAGATATATTCTCTGAATAAAAAGTTATATGGTGCCTATGAGAAGTAAGATGATATATATAAGAGAAGTTGGAAATCCTTCTATTGAGATGGTCATGCCAATGGCAGTGCAAAAGGAAATTGTTGTCGTCTCGGCTTAAAGCGCCATCTTGGCCTTTAAATTCTCATCCTTGACATCTTGACGTTGAAGCTCTCATCCTTATCATCTCGACTTTAAGTTTTCATCCTTGCCATCCTGGCCCTGAGTTCTCATCCTTGCTATCTCGCCCTTGAAGCTCTCATCCTTTCCATCTCAACATTGAAGTTCTTATCCATGCTATCTCGGGTTTGAAGTTCTCATCCTTGCCATCTCGACCTTAAAGTTATCATCCTTGATACCTCGACCATGAAGTTCGTATCCTTGAGTTATCATCCTTGATACCTTAGCCTTAAAGTTTTCATCTTTCATACTTCGGCCTTAAAGTTATCATCCTTGATACATCGACCTTAAAGTTCTCATTCTTGAGTTGCTTATCGAGCAACATCTCGGTCCTAACCAAACCTTAATCAAAAGTTCCCTACTAAGGTCCCCTTTTGTCCTGATTGAACATGCTTTTAAGTTCCCTACCAAGGTCTCCCTCTGTCCTGATTGAATATGCTTCTAAGTTGCATGTTGAGATCCATCTCGATCTGTGTTGAACCTTAATTACCTCGTGTTGACAACCTGACAATCTGGTAACGTTCCAATCAAGCCTCTTCATCTCTTTGCTCATCGAGCGCAGAGAGCTAGTATACTGGTGGGGACGAGAAAGCAAAAAATTATGAAATCTTCTTTGCATTTTTATGCATTGTGTCATCCCATCGTCTTGGTATTTTAAGACTCATTTGGGTCAAGTCGAGTTTAAGGGACTAGTGTACTATATGCATCTGAAACATCTCACCCTATGTTGGCCTAGTATATCTTAGCCTATGTTGGCCTAGTTCATCTCAGCCTACATTGGCCTGACAAACATCTCAACCTAAGATGGCAGTGTACATCTCAAACTATGACATCCTAGAACATCTCAACCTATGACGACCTAGATGTTCTCAATTTAAGATGACTCTAATCCTTTTGGTTAATTGCATATATGACTTTGGGTTAAGGAAGATTTCACAGCTTTCTAACGAAGGTTAATTAAGGTAGTTATTTGTAGGTCCAAGTCCTATCCAATACAATCCAATTAGTGAAAGTTTTGGAAATTACATGCAATAAAATAATCTAATTGCATTTAATTGTTGTTGATATGTTAATTGATTTTGATTTATGAGTTGAGTGTTAGTTTGTGGTTGTACCCACTCATGGGTCTTTTGAAAAATATCGAGTTATAATTTCTTGATTTATGAGTTGAGTGTTAGATGTAATGTAAATTTAAATGTCTATGAAGAGAATGTAAGAAGATGCATGTCAAGATTTATTTAAAGAGAATTATCAAGTTATGAATTAAGTGTTTTGATTTGATTATTTCATGTTAATTTATTGTTATGCTTATGTAGAGTGGTTTTATGTTATGGATGTACTTAATGCAAGAACATATTATATTTAAGTCTTGATGACAACCTTCCGTATTTTTAAATAATGTTTTTTTATAAAAAATTGTTTTTATATATATATATATATATATATATATATATATATATATATATATATATATATATATATATATATATATATGTGATGTATGTAATGAATTAAAACAATATTGTCTCTTGTTTTATACAAATAAAAATAATATTATTATTTGATAAAAAAATAGATCTAGTATTACATTATTTTAAAGTAATATTATTCAACTTATATCAGCATCTAATGAGACTAAATAAATTCCTGATTTATATGAGCAATGACGTAGATCAATTAGTGCGAGATTTTCTATCATAAATAATAATTTTATGTTTAAGTACTAAGTAGACAATTATGTTAAATATAGAATGAGAATCTTGTTGGACATGGAGATCCAACATGAGTAAGATTGTTTATAGTAAAAAATAACTGTAGTTTCCATTGAAAAATCATGTAAAAGAAATAACAAAATGCATGTATATGATTTTCATAATCATGTATAGGAGAAAAGAAAATGAAAAAAAAAAACTTTCTTCATAAGCTAAAATTAGTTAATTAAACAAAAAACTATATGAAAGTATTTCTACAAATTATCTTATGTGATTTTAACTTAAGAAGAAAATTATTTTATTTTATTTTTCACAAAAATATTTATAAGAAATAATTCAAACAAACTCAGTCAAATGTAAAAGTTATTAATAATTACATCACATTACTAAAAAAACTCATATTTTCTGTTAATTTTGTTTTAAATTTTTTTTTTAGGAAATACTTATAAATTTTGTTATGAAAAATAAATTTGCAGGAACTGTCATTTTTTTTTTTGCAAAATATTTTGTATAAAACACTTTTCAAAATAAATTTTGTAAAAAATACTTGCGAATTTTATAATTTTGTAGAAAATAATTAACCACGAAGGAATTACCCATCAATTAAAATTTTTAGAAAAAGCAGAAAAAAGTCTTTTCTAGCATTTTTTAATAAATTTACAAAAAAAATTTCATATAATACGAAAATTTTTAGCGGTGTCACCTCTTATAAAAAGGGTCATATAATTTCATGATATAAACCATTTTCTCTTGTTGAATTCTAATAGATTTGGCACTTTATAAGCAAAATTTTGAATTCAAATTTTGTGGATGGAAAGAAAGTGATCGGGAGGAGAAATTAATAATCAGTGAAGCATGTGATACTTCTATTCAATGACATGATATCAAGATATTATATATATATATATATATATATATATATATATATATATATATAAAAAAATAAAAAAATAAAAATATATATATAATATAATATAATATAATATAATATAATATAATATAATATAATATAATATAATATGTTATCTTTCCTTGTCGCTCTCACATGAAGGAAATGCAATTTCTTATAGAAATTTGGCATAACTCACATTAAGTCAATAATGAGTGTTGACATGTTTACTATTTTTTTTTAATTAAAAAAATACTGCATTTTATTTATATGTTTCTGATGTACCAATATATTACTTATTTAATTCAAAATCTCTTAAAAGCATCCCTTGAAATAGTTGGTACTATTTGGTTGAGTTAGAGATCATATTTATGCACATGTTAAGAGACCTATATGAATTATGAATGCACATGTTAAGAAGAGATATCACAACATTTTTTCTTTGTTTTTTTATAGCAGCAATTTAACATTATATAACACATTGATTAAGGAAGAAATGATAATGTAAAGGTAGACATTCCTTATATTGTTCAAAGTTTTTATCTTGGTTGTAAGTTTATGTCAACCTTATAACAAATAAAATGTCATATAAATTCCATTGAAAAAAATATTAATATTCTACGTTTTTTCTTTATGTACTTGTTCAAACCTAATAAAAAATAAAATGCATCCTAAGTATGTAAGTTTAGTAATATTTTTCTACAATTTTAGAATCAATACTTAAAGATAATTCTTATAACAAAATTCATTATATGATATTTTTATTTATTTATGGTTGATCATGTGAGTAGAAGATTAAATATTTGTTAATAGTCTAACAATAATCTAATAACAATAATTTAATAGCAAATAATACGATAATTTCATCACATTTAGTTAAGATAAATTTTAATATTATATTAAATCTAACTTGTTAGATGTTATATTCATTTATATATTATGTTTTTAGCCTAATTTTCAATCAGATTTTTAATATTGTTCGAAAACTTTTTCTAACTTTTATTCTAATAATACAAGAATTTTATGACACTCAACTTTAATAATTTTTTATTTGATTATTGAAAAAAGTTGATATTTTTAAGATAGGTTGATAGATAAATATGTTTTTAACACAAAAGAATATATTTTAAGTTTTATTTGTATGATTCAAATATGCTATTGAAACTTATGATCTTATGTTTTATAATATCTTAAATATAACTCTTGAAGTAATGATTTATTGTATACACCAATTGGTGATAAGACTATGCGATATTTTAAAAATATATTTTATTTATAAATATTAAAAGGGTGAGTTTCTATCAAACTTTATCAACCTCAAACAGTCATATTAAAAAGGTTGTCTCTTCATAGACATCTAAATAGAATCCAATTAAACTATGTGAATGCATACGTAGAAAAGAAAAGGGAAAAGAAATAGCAGCATAAAGCTTTTACACAATCTCGTCACCTAAGATCACATGAGAAGATTTAGTCGACAAATAATTAAAAAACATAAGGTACGTTTTTATCATTTTCTTTTAAATTTTAAGGAGATTGAATATCCCAAACACACTTTAACAAAAAATAATTGAATTTTGTTAGTAATTAAAGTTTTTTTGTTGTAAAGTATTTATATTTAAATATGAAAAAATTGGTCTTTTATGAGAAAATATCATCGAGGAGAAACAACAATCACTAGAAAAAATCATTTTACCCATCGACGAAATTTGTGGCTAAATGGCTAAAATCGGTGGCTAACACCTTTAGCCACAAAAAATAAATAGTGACAAAAATTCTAGTCGCAAAACAATTAGCCATTGATTTTAAAATTATTGGCGAAAACCTTAGTTTGCAAAACAGTTAGCCACCAATGAAATCTGAGTTCAAAAAATGACATAATTTTTTACCGAAAACTTTAAAACAATGAGATTATGAGTTGTAAGAAGAAAAAACGTGACAAAACTACACACCAAAACAAACAATACCTCAAATATATAGTGGTTGACCTTAATGATGTCCTGAAATCAAGAAGTAACAAGAGAAAGAGGTATTTAAACCGTCTTAGACCTCGATTTCCAAATGATGTAGAACTATTAGTTATTGTAGGAACACTAATAATTAAGAATGAATTATAGATTTGATTTTGGTGAGTTTTGGATGGAAGGATGAGTTGAAATATAAAATAGTAAAGAAGAAGGGAAATGGTAAAGTGGCACAGTCACATGTGAGTGAGAAGAAGAGAAGAAAATGCAGGAGGAGCATGTGGATTGTGTTTGTTGTTTTGTTGTGTGTTATGTTATTATAAGAAAAAGAAACAAAAGAAGAAAGGTTTGCAGGTGCAATGAAGACAAAAATGGTCCTTGGGATTGACCAACTTGGTTTCATTTTTTACTACATTTATTTATGTTTTTATGCCTTTTACCCTTAACTTCCTTTCTTGGACCATTTCATTTCATAACTTCCATGGCTACAAATTTCCAACTGAAACACTATCGCGCATGTGACATCAAACCTATCTTTAACAAACCACCATGTGACATCAAATCAATCTTAACAAACATAAACGCTTCAATTATTCTTCAACCACACCTCTTTATTTTTATTTCACTTCCACTTCTTCCATTCATTATTCATCTATTTCTATATATTTTTATGACTTCATCCACTATTTACCTTCGTTTCTTATTAGAGTTTAGTCGGAATAAATATAGCCAGAAAGAACGATCCCACCAAAACCTCAAGTTATGTATTTTTTAATGATTTCATAGATAAAGTTGTTAGATATTTTGTACCCATTAAAAAATATATCCCAAGATATTAACTTTTTTCTCACTAAGTGAAAGAAAAACAACAAAAAATCTAATTGAGAAGACTCTCGAACGAATACATGCATATATATAACTCTATTTTCGCAAACAGAAAATCTTGTGATCTTCAATTAACTACATATACCATATTTTTTATTGTTCCAAGGTTCATGGTCTAAGAAGTGAGAAGATATTTAGAAAAAGAAAATTTGACGTGTTCATAAATATAAAATAAGAAAGATAGGTCCTATTAAATAGATATAAAAGTAAATATAAATTTTATTTTATAAGTCGATTTTACATGTATTACGTAATACTACTCATTAATATTTAATTATATATTAAGATATGTATGATTCGGTGCGAAAAGATCTGACGTCGAGATAAAATATGTTTTAAATACAAAACTTATCTTATAAATTAATTTGATAAAATTAAATTAAACTTAAAATTTAAAATGGATAAATGAGAAAAAAAGTTAGGAAGTAATTATATATAGCTTTGTGTTGAAGAAAAGAAGTGTGTGAGAAAGAGGAAGTAAGATATGGATTTGTTTATAATGTGATTAAGGTAATGAATGAAAGAAAGATAAAGAAAAGGTTGATAGATGTAACCTAAGTTAGGGATAATGTAAAATAAGAAGAGGAGATGAACGTAATCTAAGGAAGTAGGGTCTACAATGTAAGCAAGCACAGGGGATGATGCTCTTTCGTTTTCAAGGTTGGCATTAACTTCACCACTCATGGTCCTGTGCCCCCAACTTGTTTCTCTTTCTATAGGTTATTCTAATTTTCTTTATCAAACTTTTATTCATTTTTTTTTTACTTTTTCTTATAGCTTCTATACAGAATCGTCTCTAATGTGTAACCAATAGTCACAAGCTAGTATCTTTCGATATGTAAACAAGATCCAAATAAATTATATCCTTTTAATGGAAGTGCTAAAATAAAGGCTTCAAATATTAACTTATTAGTATTTTTAGTTTTTCAATTCATTTTGTTTTCATCTACCCAGTGAACTAGTTGTGATAAAAACCCAGATGGGTGTACTTTTTTTTGGTTTAATTAAAAAATAATTTAAAATGTTAATTTTGTTTGTCTTGTGTTATTTAGAGAATCTAAATATATAATGATATCGTACCTTAAATTATTAATATTATTAAATTAGATTTCAATTATTAATTTTAATTTGATATGTAGAAAGAATGGTTTTTTTAATTCAAAATACTACTTATCGATTAAAGATTTAATAAAAACTTTTTTTTTTTTTTTTAAAAAAAAATATATATATATATATATATATATATATATATATGTTTATTAAGAAAAATAAAATCATAAGAAAAAAAAAGTAGATTGACTAATATCATCAATCAATCACTAGTGCAGAATCGCATTTTTAACTCGCCTTATAGGCCTCGGTTATTGCGGAACCAAAGCCTATAAGGACGCGGTGACATTTTTGAAACTTTTTGAACTTTTTTGCCTCAGGTCCCTATCCAACCGAAGCCTATAAGGGCTTTTATGCTTCAGTTATCACTCAACCGAAGCCTATATCTCGTTAGTGTTCCCCAAAATTTCAAAATTGTCACTGACAGCAGAGTCTTTGGCCTCGGGTGGAATAGGATCGAGGCCTATACGACTTTATGCATCTGTTATTAATAGAACCGAGGCCATAGACCTTATTTAGGGTTCCAAATTCGCGAACCCTACACTGTTTATCTTCTCTACGCGAACCCATATTGTGAATTGTTTTTTTTTCCTCTACGCAACTCCCTCAAAACGCAACCAGACCGGGAGCCAACGCGTCGTCATACCACCACGTGCCACAGTGACACGAAACCAGGCTGTTGCTGTGCGTTCGGAGCTAGCGTGACATCAGACCACCGCGTGCCATAGTGACGCGAAACCAGGCTGCTGTTGCGCGTTTAGAGCCATACTTCAATGATAGAGATCGACAATGCTGCGAGCGAAGATGCAGACAGCCTCTATTGTGACACCATCAACCTCGCCACTATTGCTCTGTCTTGCGAACTAGATCTGCCTCGCGCCTCCGACGACCACCATGAGTCGCGCCGCTAAAGGAACATCACCTACGACTCGCGCGCGACTGCACTATCAACACCGCCATCGGAAACCTTCGCCGCTGCCGCTGCAGAATCACCACTACGAGTCGTGTGCCGTTGCAAAAAACCCCTCCCGAGTTTTGTCGACGCTGCATGAACCACTGCTTGCTGCAGAATGCACCTCTGCACCTATGGCTTCAGTTCTCACAGACCCGAAGCAAAAAAGTCCCTCTATGGCTCCGGTCCTTTGCAACCGAGACCAAAAGACACCCCCCTTTTGGCCTCGTCCCAATATGTCTCGGGTCTAAAATCGAGACAGAATGACGAAAATAACCGGGGCCAAAAGTCCTTACTGCACTGGTGAATGAAATTGTTTTTTTAAATTTGTTAGATACAATGTGTTTACATGAAAAATATTTTAAAAAATAAAAATAAAAAATATGAAAGGTTAAATCAAACTCATATATAAAAATATAAAATAAACTTTCTACTAAAAAGTTAAACAAACTTAAACATGAAAATTTTAAACTATTATATATATTCACACTATTATAAACTGAGTTGATTCGAATTACTATATTCTAAAAAGAAAGTTGACATGAGGTATTATTTTAAATTTTTACATTTCAATTATGTTCACATATTCAAAATTCATGACAAATGTTAATTGTTAACGAGGAAGAGTTGAACTCAGAACGTATCTCAGCCTCCATTATTAACTTATGTCTCTGTAAAAGTGTAAAATCTTACGATTCTGACTACCTTACATCAAATCAACCTATTTATCTAAATATGATTTCGATTACCTTACATCAAATCAATTTATTTCTCCAAATTATTACCGGAAATCAGCTAATCGAATCCTAAGTTTTCTTCATTCTCTTTCCGATTAACCACTACATCATTTTATGAGTCATCAAAGTATCATGTATTTACCACCAAGTTACTTGATTATTTATTTAGCCATTGTATCATACGTATATAAAATACTCTTCATGTACACAAAAATATATAATGTACCATCAATATATATATATATATATATATATATATATATATATATATATTTATATATATATAACAATTAACCAAGACAACTTTCTCAGCAGGCATGGGGAAAGTTTTTGTCGAACACATAGCTAAGACTAAAAAATGGTGAACAAAAACCTAGTTTTCTACAAACTGTGTTCTATGGGGGTTGATTATTTAAGGTGCCAAGTGTTGGTATATAAGACCCCCTTTGTTGAAAACTGTGATTTGTCTTGTGTGAATGAATGAGCATAGAATGGAGGAACAACACCTTTTTATCTTTGATTCTGCGGTTTGAGATTGCTTTTGTGGAACAAACCAATGAAAAGTTTCTCCGTGAAAAGAGGTGGAAGGAGAATCTGATTACTCAAATCTCCAACGTTGTTTCAAAACTTTATTCACAATTTTTAACGGTGCTCTTTTCATTCTCACACTACTCAAACTTTCGCACGAATATACCCTTTTATCAATGGAACAATCATGTGTAACCATTTTTTTTCAATGCCATCAATTTTATTCATAATTCATCACAAAAAAAAAATGATTTATAAAATAATACAATGTTTTTATTTATAAATTCCATATATGGAATGAAACATGCCAAATGACTTTGTTTTGTTCATCTGCATAATCACACACACGTGGCACAAAGATTCATTCTCTTTTTGCCATGCGAATGGTCAAAAATGAAATGCGGAGTGAAAGAAGGATCAACATAGAAATTTGAAAAATGAAAAAATGAGTGTGAAAATGATTTTCATTTTTCAGAAAAATCAACACTCATGCTCCCTCACTGTGTCATTAAGGATTCACAAACGATGAATGATTCGGTGTTCATGACACCATCATTCAAACAGTTTTTGGAGTGAGAAGTAAAAGTGAATTTCAGAAAAAACATCGCGTCTCACATTACTTTTAGAATTTTTTTTTATCTTCATTTTTCATTAATTTTTTTTAATTCAGAAATGTACTTGAATGGAGGCACATTAATTATTTATGTAAAATTCCAAGAAATAAGTTTCGTATCATTTCCATTTCACTCTTCATATATACCGTTTTGAATCTTTGTCTTTTTATGACTTTAGATGGAAGGAAATAAATAAAAATAAAAATGGTATGTCTAAGACTAAAACAAGTTGAAATGGTATTTGAAAGAAGTAAAATGGATAATTTTAAATATATGGGTCAAAAGATAAGAATAAATGAATAATTAAACAAATTCTTTAATTATTATAAGTTAGTTAAAGTATCCTATACATGATACTAAACATGGTATAATACGATTCTTTAATTTATTACTTAAGAATTGATATATAATTAAAATATTTCTATAAAATATATAAATCCTTCAAATTTTCACTAATTTTTTTGATAAACTTATTAATGGGATATTTCAAAATACATGTACCCATTTTTTTTATTAACTCATGTCTTCAAATATGTATGATAAATAAATTCGAATATATATATATATATAATTTTATTATTCTTGAAATACAGATATAGCTTAATAACAAATATTTAAAATTGTATGTAACTAAAACAATTATTTTAAAACAAGATAGACAATGATTTAGAATTTTCCAACTTTAATGGATCGAGTAAGATTTTAATTTTGGATATAGTCAAACCCATTCCCAAGCTGTCTAATTGCCACCTCCAACTTTAAAATATATATATATATATATATATATATATATTATATATATATATATATATATATATATATATATATATATATATATATATAATAAAAGTAACATTTACTGCACTAATGGGCTATAGGTTACTGATAAAGAAGAGGAGTTAGGTTAAAAGAAAGTAATTAATTCTGATAAAGGTATTTACTATTTTTATAAAATACTGAAAAGTTGTAAATTTTCTGAATATGGGTATTTTAATTTTAATTATAATGAATAATTTGTATCTCTTTTGCTGAAATGCAGGGACCATGTCCAAGAAATAATAGGTACGGTCTCCCTGACACAATTTTTTCTCCGCACCATCGCAACTAACTACCACCCTTTTCCTAATTCTTGGTTGGTTGATTTTTGATTGCGTCAAAAACAAAAATGAAAGACCCCTTATTTTTGCTATATTTTATTTTATTTACCTAATCCCTGTAACCAACCAATAAAGGAGGAGTAAATTTTCAATTTTTATATTTATATTTATATTTATATTTTTTTTTTTCTTTTGGGACATGGATTTTGCTTCTTTTTAAAGTTGGAAGGTGAAGCCATCTTCCATGTTCACCCGCCGCCTGTAACAAGAACAGCAAGAACAGGAGACATAGAGAGAGAAAGAGAGAGGGAGAGAGAAGAGGGTACATTTTGATGCTTGTTAACCGTAGAGGCAACCCAAAAAGCATCTTCTTCGTCTTGATCAAAGTCCTAACCTTATACCCTTTGGTTTTCCTCCCATTTTGTGTCATACACACATAATTAGACACATAACTATCCTAACTACACAACCCTTCCAACTATTGTCCCATTTGTGGGTTGATTGAGCCGTTTTTAGAGGCAGCAAGAGGGTGTTTCCCTCTCTTTGTTGGGGGGCTATAAAGAGAAAGGCTTTGGGGCCAAAAGGGGGTTGGTTCCCAGAAAAGCAGTGAAAGGAAGAACCTTGTAAACCCCGTCATTGTGAACAAGGTTCCTCATTATTCTCTCCCTTGTGGGGTTCTTCAAAGTTCCCACCTTTTTCTATTTTTTCCCATTTTCCTTTGCTTATGATATCTATGTATGTAGTAGTAATGTCATATTGCCTATCTAGCTATCTTATCCGAACCACCCCACTTACTAGAAACCGCCACTCTTGCATTGTTTCTTTCTTGTACTGTTGTTGTCATCATTCTTAGTTTTATCAGAGGGCTAAAAGGGGTTAGTGGTTCTCAGTATAAGTAGTGGTGGTTGTACTTGAGTAGTGGTATTATTGGAACTACAGTTGTATGTGTCTGTTTTTATGGTCCTAGGTTGTGTTTTGGTGGTTGTTGTCTTCTCATAGTGCTCATTTTCAGGGGTTTGTTCTGGCTTTGTGCATTGGACAAGCAGCAGAGTACTAGTTTCACTGACCAACTTAAAAGGGTGGGAAAAATGAAGTATGTGTTGGTGACTGGTGGTGTTGTGAGTGGACTTGGGAAAGGAGTCACTGCCAGCAGTATTGGCCTGATCCTCAAGGCCTGTGGCCTTAGAGTTACCTCTATCAAGATTGGTATTTTTCTTGTTCTTATTCTCCTTTGGATTCAAAGCTCTCTACCCTTCTTCCTAATTCGGGAAGAGAATGCAGTTTGTGTTTTTTTACTATCAATAAGTTTGATTGGCTTGCTTAATGGCCAACTTGTCTGGTTCCTTGGACTACTTGAGGTTCTATTTGGATGGAAATGGTTTGTTGAAGAAAAAGGGGGTTTATGTTTTTTGGTTTACAAAGTGACTGATTTGTTGTTTTTCTTCTCTTGTTTTTGGAGGACACTTGATTCTCCTGCATTGTGTTTCTTTCTCCTCAGTGTTTTCTTCTTTTGTATTTTTAAAGAAAGTAAATTCAATCTTGTGCAGTGTTTCTCTTCCCTCCTATAAATAATTAAAAACCTGTTTGCTTTTATTATCATGTTATGTAGAGTAATGAATGTTATTGTCGCTATTGTTAACTTTGTTTTAATTTTTTTCCATCATTTGCAGACCCCTACTTGAACACTGATGCGGGAACAATGTCTCCTTTCGAGCATGGGGAGGTTTTCGTCTTAGATGATGGAGGAGAGGTAAGCAAATAGAAGTTTTCTATCACGAGATGACAGTCATTATATTTTTTCTTTCCTTTTAAATTCAATGGAAGGTTGAGATTGTATGTTACACTTTCCCCTGCTCTTATCATTTTCTCATTTCATAAGTGCAAGATAAAACTTTCTGAGTCGTAGTAAAAGAGGATATCTGCAATTTGTTTTCCTCTGAAGTTTTAGATTGCCATTTTCATTCTTTCTTTTTTGTCTGTGGAAGGTTGACCTTGATCTTGGGAACTATGAACGATTTTTGGACATTAAATTAACTCGCGACAATAACATCACTACTGGAAAAATTTATCAGGTGAGTACACTGCCTTTAAATGGTTTCTTCTTTACTTTTGAACAGGTGAGCCAGATGTTTCTAATTGTTTTGTTTTGGATGTTTATGTTTATAGTCTGTTATTGAGAAGGAGAGAAGAGGAGATTATCTTGGAAAGACCGTACAGGTATATGCTTAATCTCTGATTCTTCTTCCTCTTTGAAGCTATTTGTATTTGTTGTTGGTGCCTCGGTTTTCATTTTTGTTTTTTGCTTTATTTGTAGGTAGTTCCACACATAACAGATGCTATCCAAGAATGGATAGAACGTGTGGCAAAGATACCAGTTGACGGGAAAGAAGGGCCAGCTGATGTTTGTGTCATTGAATTGGGTGGAACTATAGGTAAATAATAGTCAGAGAAAACTTTCAATCAATATTAAGATAGAACTTTTTCAATATTATATTTCTATATCCATTCAATTTTTTCCCATATTTAATTCTAAAGATCATGGGTTAGGTGGAAGTTGAAAACTAAAAATTGAAAATGACTTATACTTAGCAAACAGTGAGAGAAAATAATATTCATATTATCCGTACTGTGAAAACACTAGAACTATATTCTAAAACAACCACCAAGCTTCTTTTCACTTGGTGGTGGGATCGGCTATATTTTAAAGCAAATTAATTTAAAATGACTTTTCTTTCATGCAGGGGATATTGAGTCCATGCCTTTTATTGAAGCACTTGGCCAGTTTTCATACCGTGTAGGTAATGTTTGTCATGCTTCAAATCTCATACTCTATTGATTCATATATCTTAATTTGATTATTGGCATGCTTCACGAAATCAGTCTTGCTAACTTTGATCTCTTTTTGTGTAGGCCCTGGCAACTTCTGTTTGGTTCATGTCAGCTTGGTTCCTATACTTCATGTTGTTGGTGAACCGGTATGGTGTTAAACATTTTAGCAGTGGAGCATTTTTAATGTATTTTTTATTAGAAATTAATGTGAAATAAAACATATTCAAGTAGAGTGTAAAATTGAACTTTCAGAGTTTCTATTTTTTGGTCCTAAATAAACTGAATGGAATATTGTTGCTGAAACATTCAAGTGATATGATCAACACTTATTTGAATTTTTCTAATCTGTAGAAAACAAAGCCAACTCAGCACAGTGTTCGTCAACTTAGAGGATTAGGTTTGACCCCTAATCTTCTTGCTTGTCGCAGTTCGAAGGTGTGTTTCTTCTCTTGTTATTTTTTATTCTGTGGTCCATGTAATAATGATTAAAAAAATCTGTTTGTATTGTCCTTTTACCAGGAACTTGATGATAATGTCAAGGCAAAACTTGCTCAATTTTGTCATGTGCCGGTAATAAGAAATTAGCTATGACAACTTGCACTTTTCTTTCACAAAACCCTTGCATGTATTCTTAAGACAAGCTTTTGTATCTGCAGCTGTCAAACATCCTTACTCTCCATGATGTTCCAAACATTTGGCATATTCCTTTGCTATTGAAAGTAAGTAATTCTATATAGTCTTCTTGAAACTCTTCTCTGTGACTCTTTTCCAGGACTGCAGGAACCATATTTATGAAGTTTAATTTGTTAATTTCATGGTTTTGATAGTGTTTTTTGTTAAAGTTGAATTTCATACTTTTGCATTTAAGTGGTTTAAGTTCATGCAAGATCCTAAACTTTTTCCTTTGAATTTATCTTAACAAATAGGACCAGAAGGCACATGAGGCGATCCTGAAAGCATTAAACTTGCTAGGGTTAGTTTTGCAAACTCATTCTTTTTTGGTGTTAACCCCCTCCATTTCCCCATAAAGATTCCTAATCCATTATGGTTTTCTAAAAATGTGGTTTTGAGTAGCTGTTAGTTAAATTGGTTTTGTCTTTAAACTAATTCCTTTATCATTTGCAGTGTTGCAGCAGAGCCTAATTTGAAGGAGTGGACTTCAAGGACAAAAGTTTATGACAGATGCGATGAAACTGTGAGTGTTAGACATCTCAAATATGTATCATCTAAAGAAAAAAAAAACATGTTCATAGATATTGATTTATCTGAATAGTGGCCAATGTGGAGCTTACAACCACTGTTATGTGCCTCAGGTTAGAATTGCTATGGTGGGAAAATACACCGGTCTTTCAGATGCATATCTTTCTGTTCTGAAGGTAACTTACTCTTCAATTAGTAACTGAACCATCGTATTCCATACATAATAATTTCCTCCTTATTCATTCTCTGCACAACCTTTTTATTCAATATGCATACTGAAACATAATTGTTACACTGAACCCTGGTATACCATAAGCCAATGTACTTGTTATTTTTTGAAGGCACTTTTACATGCTTCTGTTGCTCGCAACCGAAAACTTAGCATAGACTGGGTCCCGGCTGGGGATCTTGAAGAAGTTACTTATAAAGAGGTGATTACTGATCTTTCTCCTGCACTACTTATGTTAGTTGACCTTTTGGTTTTGCTTTTATGCAACCCTCTGATGATTGGTTAATATACTGCTGCAGGATCCTGAGGCATATAAAGCTGCATGGAATCTTTTAAAGGTATTCCTACTATTTAGAATGAACATATTTATTCCATTTTCAGATCCTTAATGTTGATATATATGTTAAAATCTCATATAATGATAAATTTTTTATTGGTTTTCTGTAATTGGACTTCTTCTGCAGGGCGCTGATGGTGTTCTAGTTCCAGGAGGTTTTGGTGATAGAGGAGTGCAAGGGAAAATTCTTGCTGCTAAGTATGCTCGAGAACATAATGTTCCATTTCTGGGAATTTGCTTGGGGATGCAAATTGCTGTCATTGAGTATGCACGATCTGTTCTTGGTCTGCATGATGCCACTAGCACAGAATTTAATCCAGAAACCAAGACCCCTTGTGTCATATTTATGCCAGAAGTATATTCTCTTATATCTATGCACTGCATATGTTGATAATATCGTTCCTTTTGAAAACCTAGTTAATCTGGTTTGTATTTTATTTTATGGATAGGGCTCAAAAACTCATATGGGGGCAACTATGCGGCTTGGTTCAAGAAGAACCTACTTTGAAGTTGCTGACAGCAAATCTGCAAAATTGTGAGAATTTAGAACTAAACTGAATGTGTTTTATGTACTTGGATTTTCTATTGAAAATTTCAACACGGATGTTGTAAAAATATTAATTCAAAATGCTAACATCTGAATCTCAACTATATATTGATATTGCATACATGTGATTCTGAAATTTGGAATTCTTTATAGGTATGGTAATGTAAGCTTTATTGATGAGCGACACCGACATAGATACGAGGTTAATCCTGACATGGTATCACAGCTAGAGACTGCTGGTCTGTCTTTTGTAGGCAAAGATGAAACTGGGAGGCGCATGGAAGTGAGTCTTTAGTTGAAATTGTGTATAATGGTGTGGATATTAAGATTTGTGCATAGTTAAATAATTGTAACTCTGGTAATTTTCTGCATGAGTGCAGATAGTTGAATTGCCTAGCCATCCTTTTTATATTGGCGTTCAGTTTCACCCTGAGTTCAAGTCCAGACCAGGAAAACCTTCTCCACTCTTCTCAGGTACTTTACTTTCTTGATTGAGTCATTTCCCATCTTTTTTCAGTTCAAATATACAAATCCTGTTGGTTTTTTTCACATGTCTGTCTTGTGAGGGTTGAACTGTACTTGGTTTATTTACTGCCTTGGTTGAGACTTTTTTCATCAGAATGAATCAAATTTTTGTTTGTATGTTCTTTATATAAGACTAAATGATGTTGCTGGTTCATTGACAAAACAGGATTAATCGCAGCAGCAAGTGAACCAAGGAAGAAGGTGCCAAATGGTTACTCAAAGTTAGCTACGTGTAATAATAGACACTCACCAAAACTGAAAGCACACCAAAATGTAAAGGGCTTCAAAGCACCAAATGGTTCCTTGAATGGTGTATATACCAATGGCAATAGTGTGTATGTGGATGGTAGTTGTTAGTGCTGAAGTCAGTGTTTGGTGCATGCTAATAATCATGGTATAACTAAAATATCCAAGGGCATTCTTTCTTGTGCTCGGTGGCTTGTACAGTTAGTGAGTGGATAGGTCTTTTAGTTAGGGACTTGTCTTAAGCATGAAGCAAATTTTGAGTCTAACAGCTTTTGTATTTCCTAGTGCGGTTGTGCTATGGTGTGGCAGTTGCAGCCACCATTGCTATCACTCATTGGTCAGATATATTGGCTCAGACTTCACTTATTCAGGCCAAATATTTGGGCTTTGGTGGCTTTTAAGTGCTGTTTAGGATTTTTCATCTTAGTAGTATACAGGCTCAAGGTGTAAGATTATTTTAAACTGAGTGTTTTCTTTTGAGTGGCCATTGATGTAAACTCTTATGTTATGATAAACATTGAAGTTGATTTTTGTTTGGTGTAATTTATTATTTGATCCCTTTTATTTGTTCAGAAATGCTATTTATGCAACAATTCACAACACATCATATGTAATTAAGAGAGAAGTGTGATGAAATTCTGTATGAGTAATGCAATGCAAACATTAATGTTTCCTTGCAAAAAGTAACTAAAGTAATGTTCAGTAGTTTTTTTCCCATAAAAGTAAATATTCAATGACTCAAGTTTACTCCATGAACTCCAGTCATGTTACATACTTTTGAAGAGAAAGTTTCTACAGAAATGAAACTCTATACTTTAATATACAAGAGAAATTGAATGTTTAACTTTCTCTCTCTTAAAAGTCTATCTAATTTGTGATATACAATCATTTCCACTGCATCAACATATCTTTAACAGGAGTGAAAATGTGTCTGCATGTTTAGATTTCAAACATGATAAATGAAAAAAAATTGTTAAAAGAGAAGATATTAAAAAACAGCAACTTTTATGAGAAAATGTGTAATTTAAGGATACAGTGAGGAGGATTATTGGAGGTGGTGCAAGGTTTTATGTAGAGAAAAATATAAAATAAATGTCCCCTTTTGGAATCACACTGCAAAACATATGAATTACACATGTCTGGTGAATTATAAGATCTTTTTTGTCTGAATAATTGGCAAATGAGGATGATTCTTTCTAGGAAACCAGGTCCATGAATGCTGCTATTAGACTGCACAATTTCCAAAAACTGTTTTCTTCTAAAGGCATTGGACCCATCACTAGGTTTCTAACTTCAACCACTAGTACACTACTGTTCTGAACATCAAAAGGTGGTGTGCTGAGAGATTCTGAACAAATAAAGAAAGTATCACCATGACCATCATGAATAATGTAAAATTGTCATACGTTGAACATAGACTCATGCAGGTTCTTTGTTGGATCATTTCAATGTCATGTGATAATTGGCCGAAAGCAGAATGCCATGTTATTTGTTTTCTTATTTGTATCGCAGTTCTCTGATCATATTTCATCATGTGAATGTGTAAGTGAGTAGGACAAAAATTAAAATTATTTTTCAGAATCTGGTGTCAGACTTTGCAATTATAATCCCTCATTCACATGAATTTGTAGCTATTATCGTCCAAAACATACACTGTAGAAGCAAAGCAACAAATTTGAACAATTGGGTGTCACACTTTTGAACAGAATATTTTTATTCCCTGGAGTAAATTCTTTATCTTTTATACAGAAAATTCTAATTAACATTGATCAAGTAAATTTAGTTTGCCAATGTATGCTAGATTCTTAGATAACTTATTTTAATACAGTGATTATTGTTTGTCTTATTTTGCACTCCATGTCTTTTGAACTTTATGTAAAACTAAATCAACGGATTTCCTTTCCAATTAATTATTCAAAAAGAAACTTTACTTTTCTTAACTTTTCTAGTCTGAGATCCGTGCCTAACCACAGGCTTTTTTTTTATTGTTTTTAGAAAAATAATATAATTATTATTATATTTATGTAAATAAATGGAAGATATGTAAATTTAATTATTAATTATATATCATATATAGATATGTGTGATATAAAAATAAAAAGTTAAACAATGCAAAAAAGTTAAATAACTGTATTATTATATGGTAATATATGTTAAAATATGTTTATATGTAGACTTTTTACATATAAAAATGTATAATAATAATAATAATAATAATAATAATAATAATAATAATAATAATAATTAGTGCATGATTATGTATTTAAGAAATTGTTTTATATAACGTTTAGATAAATAATGATTAAAATAAATATTTGTTGTGATTAAAATTAAATTAAACTATTTAAATACGTAATGAAATATTTATTAACTATTAAAATTAAACTTTTATAAATTAAATTCTATAAAAATTAAACACTATGCAATAAATATTAAAGTAAAAACTGGACAACGCCACTTTATTAAAATTTAATATATATACTACAATTTATTTATTTGTCTAAAAATATCAACATTATATTTATTACAAAAGTTATCACATATATGTATATATATTTAATAGCTCGTTTGGTAAAGTGTATTTTTAAAAGATAAATTTTGAACTTAATTTAATTTTACTCTTATATATAGTACACAATTTCATTGATTCATATTTTAATGTTGTCCTGATTATACCAGAGCCTTGTTCTTGTGGAAATGGTTCATTAAGAAGCAATTATAGGATACAATTTCTTAGTTATTAGAAACTTATACAGTATAACTTAATTATACTTTTTAGGTGACGTGAGACTTTTAAAAATCAAACATTTACATGGAAAACATGGAGGTTTCTGATGCAGATAGAAGTCTCATTCAGAGAGCCGCAAGTCATACCAATAGCTTCAGAGATGATGAAGGGAATATTTGTTATGGACTTGATACAGTTTCTTCTACAACATTGAAAAATCTTTACCATAAAATATGACAAAAAGAGTTTCACTTCGAGATAATATCAAATGGAAAAGTATTTAGATTCTTCCAAAGATATTCTTAATTGAGTGATTTCAAGACTTTTTCATCATCCTTTCCTCAAACTGAGGTCCTAGGAAATGATCATACATTTCAGAACAGGTTACATCTCTCGTCAATGAGAAAAAACTGGCTAACAAATTGCATTAGAAAAAAAAGAGTAAAAAACAACCAAAACTAAAGGTACACTATTACTACATACGATTAAGAAATGAAACTTTAAATATAATTAATTCTCAAAAACCGACTTATAAAATTAAAATTAACTTATCTCTTTGACGTAAGATTTTCAACACATACAAACATGTCCCTCCGATATGAAAACAAAAACCATGAAAATAAAGAGAGTAAGAAAACCAAGAAAACAAAGCAATCATAAAATGAAATAAAAATCAAACATGAATGAAAAAACACTTGCTCGTAGGTTTCAGAACAAAAAAAACAACTCTTCTTTGGTTTTCACCACATAATAAATAAATGAGACATTCATAACCATGAAAGAGAGTGGTCAATGAATTGTAGAAAAAAAGAGTAAAAGACAACCAAAATACGGTAGTATTTGATAGTTAAAAAACAAAAGAAGGCAAATTGATATATTACTTGGTTTTCTTGAGATTGACACACACAATTAGGGTATTCATCTTTGAAAACAATTAACCCAAAAACAAAAACCATGAAAGTAAGGGGATTAAGAAAACCTATAAAATAGAACAATGAGATGAAATAAAAAATAAACACAACCATAGAAACACTGACCTTAGGGTTGAAAAAAACAACTTTCCACCTTATAGCACAAAACAAACAAAAAGTCATCGACAATCTAAAAGAAAAATTTTCACATGATTCTATAGCTCTTCTTGAATATGTTTGGTCATGTTTTTTGTGATGAGTCACTTGACTTGGGATGTGCCATTAAAATGCAATCAAAAGCAGTTGAAAATATTAGTACTACATCTATTTAGAAGCAGCTAAACTGGTTAGTAAAAATTGTTAGATAAATCTTAAATTAAATAGTAGGGTGATTTTTATATTTGGGCTAGTTTATTTTAATTACAAAGGGTTGTTTTTATTAGGAGTATAAAAGGGTCGTTTATATTTAGTTTGTTTAGTTTTTATTTTTAGTTAGTTGTAGTATTTAATATTTACTTTGTTAACATGACATATTAGATTAGATTAGATTTAGTTTGATTTGTTAATATTTGGTTAGAGTGGTTATTTTTTGGTGTAGTGTACGCGACTATATAATAGCCCATTCCCGATCAATAATACATATAGTGAATTACATTGAATATTCTTCTAATTTTAATGTGTTTGAGTTTTTTTTTTTTTTTTTTAACAAAGTGGTATCAGAATCACAACCACTTTTCCTCTCATATCAGCGTGAGTGAGAGTGAGCATCATGGCTGGCGGAGAAAAGAGAGAGAGCTGGAGAAGAAGAAGATAAATGTAGTAGAGAGGGAGCTACAGATCTAGAGCGCGAGGCAGAGCAAAGCTCTGTAAGAGATCAAGTGTGGAACGAAGGTAAGAAAATTGTATGTATTTCTGTATATTGTGTTCTGTGTTACAAAAGGGAAGAAACCCAAAGGGGTTTTTATAGAAAAGGGAAAGAGGGGTTACAGAAACCCTAGAATACTGATTTAATCACTAATCATTCTATAGAAAAGGGGAAAAAGAAACCCTAAGGGGATTAGGGTTTCAATAACCTCCCCTCAAGCTGGATGGTGAATGCTCAACATCCCAAATTAGGGTAGACCTTGCCGATTGGCAAAAAACAACCTTTGTACCTTCGATGGTCATTACGAAAAAGTGTAATCTTGGTGGATTGTGTAAATCTTTTGAAATAGTGCAAAGTCAGGCTAAGGTTGCCTTGACTCATTGGATGTAGCCTAGTCTTGAGTGAACTAGTATAAAATTATGAGCGCATGGTTTGACAAAAAGTTTCAAGAAATTTGTTTTAAACAATTTTTCTATGTTATTCTTGTGATTTGATATAATCTGAAGGTGTAATTATGTGTATATTATTGTTTGGAATCAATCTTGATTTGTTGATATAATCCGAGTTTATCACCAATTTCGTTTATCTGTATAATTTTCTAGTGTCTCAATATGTTGTTTTAGTGTTTTAATTTGTTGAAAAGTATTGGTATATATGGTTGACTCTCTGTTTAATGAAATGAATATGTTAACTATGTTTTCAATCGATTGAAAATACATATTCAAATAGTAATTGTATACTAAGTTCTTGGTCATTTTTTATTAAATCAAAAGGGTTTTTACAAGTTTAAAAAGAACTAAAGTTTTTGTAGAGGCCAATTCAACCCCCTTCTTGGCTAATTACTTCTTTTACTACTTATACATCTTACATTAAGCAATGAAAATATAATTTATGTTCCTGCAGAGAACAAACAAGATAAGTTAGGCACGAGCGTCACCTTACCTATGCAGTCCGCTATCTCCTCAGTTGGCCTCTTCCCGATTGGTACATGTCTGCTTGGACCTAGGAGGGGTTACCTGCAGAAGGGACTCCGAAGCTCAAGTCAGCTAAAGCTTTCAAAACGTCAAATCAGGTGATTAATAGAGTAATGAATGCGTACCTTTAATTACTGGGGTCCATGTATATTTATAGAGTATTAATTATGTCTGGTTATGCCATGGGCCGAGCCCTAGCTTGTGCCCTAGTTTGGGCTGTAAGTGGGCCTGGGCCCTAACCCAGGCCTTTAGGTTGATTATTGTGGACTCATTGAATATCAGGGGGGATTTGATTTTGCTAAGTGTATTGGGGTTGTCAGCCTAAACCGACTACTTCCCTTGGCGGGTTGTGTTACCTATGTGCTGTCTTAGGCAGGTTATTCCTCTAGATGTTTATGTTACCAGTTTAGGCCGGCTAGGCTTAGGCCAGCTAGCCTAAGTTGGTTACTTGAATGCTTTGGTATATAGGTATGGTGATCGTTTTATTATTATTTTGTTAAGTTGGCTCAGTTTGGTACACCAGTCCCCCAGCCTTGACCGACATAGGTGTCGGTCAAGGGTGATGTGTGTTGATATGCTAGCGGGACTGGCTAGGTGTGGTACACCAATCCCCCAGCCTTTAAGTGTGATGAACAGTGTTAAGGCTAAAGGCGAGAAAGGGTTGATGGCAGGTGAAGGGATGTCAGAGGTCAAATCAAAAGGAGTTTTGCGTCGTCGTTTTTAACACTCATGCCTTTTGGAATGATTGTGTCGATTGGTATGGGTTATCATTTTGGCGGGAAGGGGTTTTATCATTTGGGATTCAGGCCTATAAATGTGGATTTTACAATGGGTAAGCGTTTGTTGGTTCATTTGCGAGAATTTTCAGTCAGAGATCTTGTGTGCGTTATTCCTGTCCGACTTGTTCCTAGTTCCAACTGTCATCTTTCCAGAAAAAGGTATGTCTAGTAGTGATAGCGTGTCGTTGTCTACGTCTAGTAGTGAGAGTATAGAGTCTGGGGGGAGTAGAGGTAGACATGTTGAGGAGGAGAGCACCAGTTCTGCGGGTATGGTAGGCAGAATCCCTATGGAGACAGTGACTGAGGTTCGAGAGGACCCTCCGGAGGAGTTGGCGGAGAGTAATTGGCCGGCCAAGGGCGGCTACGGGTGGGTGGTTGCTGACGTTCGTAATCAATCGTCCTTATTTTGGTGGTCTCGTCTGTTGAACTCTTAGCTAAACTGCACCCCTGTTATCACGAAAGGTGTAAGTGGGGGTATTGTTTCCTTGGAACAAGTGAGCGCCATCAACCGCGTATGCCACGGGCAAGAGGGGGCAACCGAGAAGTTTTTCTATATGTAAATGTGTCATTTCTCTCAGCTACATGTGCAGTTGCCGCTAGACGAATTCACCATGGGTGTATTGCATGCACTAAACGTTGCCCCTACACAACTGCACCCAAACAGTTGGGCCTATATGCAAGCCTTCCGTGTTTTGTGCCAATCCCTATATCTGCAGCCTTCTCCTTATGCATTTCTATATTTCTACGATACTAGGCCCCGCCAACCGACCACTTGGCTATCTCTGATAAGTCGTCCCAGCATCAGGAGATTGGACACGTTCTCTCAGTCATTCAAGCATTTCAAGGACGGATACTTCAAAGTTGTGGTGAAAGAGGAGGGCAGATCCCATTTCCTGAACGCAGATGGGAGTCCGAAGTTCCTGTTTAGCTGGACGGGAACTCCCTCTCGGTATAAGGATATGGTAGGGGTGGGCATGGATTGGATATTTAATGATCCAATCCACATCCATTTTATATCCAAATAATTGGATTAGATTTTTGACCCAAATCCATTTTTTTAGCAAAAGTAGTTTGGATTTTTTTAGAATCCAGATCCAAATATTTGGATCAAGATTTAAATCCAATCCAAATATTTGGATCAAGTTTAAAATCCAGAATCCATTTTTAATAAAAGAAATTTAAATTGAATTTCTTAAAACTTGTGTCATTAAGGCCCG
>Ga0214545_1002380_pt1 | contig 36229 bp, 19 predicted proteins | sample CNSS4metaG_FD_160064 | JGI IMG/M metagenome (GOLD analysis project Ga0214545, IMG submission 160064) | Root nodule microbial communities from cowpea collected in UCLA plant growth center, Los Angeles, California, USA - CNSS4 | ecosystem: Host-associated > Plants > Roots > Nodule | place: USA...
CTAAAAAGAAACAACACCATTCGAGGCAGAGTTCGTAATTGAAACCCGAAATACCTCCCAAGACTCTGGTAGAGTATTAAGCAACCATAATCCCATAACTTCGTCATCAAACTTTATGCCCATTCCTAACAATTGATCTAGGAGCCCTTGAAACTCATTTAAGTGATCAAAAATAGAAGAATTCTCCATGTACCTCAAATTCATCAAGCAACTTAACAAATACATTATTATTGCCCGACTTAGAAGCATACAAAGACTCAATCTTCTCCCACAAAGCTCTGGCATGTGTCTCATTAGCAATATGATTATAAACATTATTTTCAACATATTGTCGAATAAAACCACATACCTGTTGCTGCTCAAAGTCCCATTCTTCTTTAGACATAGAATCTGGCTTCTGTATAGTAAAGACCAAAAGATGCAATTTCTTGACAAATAATAAATCTTTCATCTTGCCCTTCCACAAATGATAATTTGTACCATTCAAAGCAACCATCTTTACATTTGCCTCCATCATTCAAGCAAGTAAATATAGCCCAACCAAGAGCTCTGATACCACTCTGATGGGGAAAACAATAACACAAACAATATACCAGAGAATGCAGCGAATATAATTTCCCCTAACTTGCAATAATCTATGAGGAGCAATAATCAAAGAGCAGCAATAATAAATCACCAAAAGCACAAATAAAGGCACCAAGATTTTTAACGTGGAAAGCCCCTCAAATCAAGGGTAAAAACCACGAGTCGTCCAGACCAAAGAAATAGCTCCACTATGATCAACAAGAGTACAAAAGAGTCTCAATCAATAGCACATATTAGTGCCAACACCCAACCAAATAACAAAGCAACAAAGCTTTCAAATAGAGAAGAACAAGAGAGAAAAACCTCTAAAAATCACTGCTGCAGTACCAAATTAATATCTCCCAACTCAGACCTCGTATCAACGATCCAACCGGTCATAATGAAGAGCAATGAGTCCCGAACTTGCTGTAAAAATTTCAGCGCGATCCAACGGTGAACGAATCCGCAGTGCCGAATTTACGGCGACAACTCTATGAAAAACGTGAACAAAATTTTCCCTCTTCCTCTCCTTGTATGTGTTAGGGCTTTCAGTGTGTTCTGACTCTATTGTTCTGCCTCTCTCTTTATTTTATAGCCTCCTCTCCACTAGGTTAAATGAGACATGGGCTTCTCAAGTTTTGGGCCTTTTCTCCACATAGAAAGGGAGCCCAATACCCAACAATTATTATTATATTGTTTATTATTATTATTATTAATATTATTATTATTTTCTCTTCATAAAAGTAATTCTAGATAATTTTTCTAAGCATGAAATAGTAAATGTTTATCGAAAAATTAGTTCATAATTTGTCTTAATTTTGAGAACTGTCATCTATTTTAACTACTAAAACTAATATTATTTATCAATATTATAATTAATTTGAGAAAAATTACAATGACAATAGAAAAGCAATATTAAATGAATTTGGCACCATATTCAGTTTTGAAAAAGAAACACATTTCTCTTAAGTTTTTAATAGAACGAAGTCTCGTTATTCTATATAAGCCTTTTTAACAATTATTATTAAAGATTTTCGAAATGTTTTTTAATTGTCGTTTCAAATGGTCTCCACTTGAGTGGGAAAACGTCAACTTAGTCCTCATTTTTTTTAAGTTTTAATTAAATTTTAATTTTTGAAAAGATGTCTTAATTAGATCTCTTTTAAAATTAATATCGGCATAAATAGCATGTCATATGTCAATATGTAGTTTTTTTAATTTGTTTTTGTTGCAAAATTTTTGTGTTGTTACGTATCAAGTTCGTGGTGTGACACATGGATCTGTAATTGTCACGTGAAAGGACAATGTCACTTGTTATTGTCACTATTAAACGTCTTGATTTCAATTTAATTCCTATATATGTATTTTTTATTCTATTTACTCTCTACTTATGTCTCTTTGATTCAATTTTGTCCTTTTTTTTTCAAAATAAAGCAATATTATCTCTCTCCAATTTGAGACCAGATTTATTATTTGTATAAATATTATACTGATATTTTTTATTAAAAATCAATTTTTAACATATTATATTATTGCATATTATTAATTCATGTTTTGTTAATTATTTTTTTTTCAAAATAAAACAATATTGTCTATCTCCTCTGAGACGAAATTTATTATTTGTATAAATGTTATACTCATGTTCTTTATTAAAATTGACTTTTTAACATAGTACGTTGTTGTATATTATTAACCCATGTTTTGTTAATCATTACTTTTACTACTAAATTTTAATATAAATATCAGTACTTAATTTTGTAAAAATATTTATACTTAATTAGTTTTAATCTTATCAAAAAACATAGATTAAAAAAATCATATTTTAATTATTAAAATAATTGTTGTTAAAACTAAAAAATTTAACGATAGTTTAATTGTAATTGTTGTCATAATTTAACAATGGTTCTCTATAGCCATGTTTTTAGTGGGATTCGAAGCGTGGACCTTTGGACAAATGACAAGATCCAAGTGATGGCTTGAATTTTGTGATGGTTGGAATTGAATCTCTTGGTGTTTAGAAAGGGAAGATCCACTTGCAAAAGACTTTGTTACACTCAAGTCAATAAGAGAGCTTTAAGGTCTATATGAATAGAAAAATGAATATGAATTGTGATTGTACTTTGTAACGTCCCAAAAACTGGATAACCTCAAATTAAATAAAACATCACATACATGAATATTCAGAGAGTACGTGGTTAGGGTATAAGAGTATTCCATACGTCGGATATACCCAGATTACAAAGAAAAGGCTCCACACAGCTCAAACAGAAATACACTAAAAGAAACAAGTAATTAAACTAGGTCTTGTTCGGAAACGAGAAGCATGACTAATAAAATCCTTCATTGTTGGGCCCCACAATGGCCCAACACCCATCAAATCCATCAAGCTGCTGCATCCCTACCATCATTACCATTGCCAGGGGTTCTCACATCTGCTCACATCAACAAGGTTGATGATCATCGCAATAGAGAAGACCACACACAACATACAAGCAAGTAAAAGGGTAAGCTAGTATAAAGGAATATCATATTATAACAATTCACGGATAGTTTCAAGCCAAGCATAAATAACAAGCATCACACCAGAGCTATCAAAAATATATGAGACTCCAAGACTTGACTATCCGAATACGTGGCTGAGGCATCACCACGTGGCAGTGGAATTATGTCATAGCAATGAGGCGTCACCGCGAGGCCATCACCACGTGGCCTTCGTGGAATTACGCCCTGGCCTTGAGGCACCACCACGACCTCCCGTGGAATTACATCCTTTTGTCGAGGTACCACGAGGAGCTCCCATTAAGAGGGTCCATGGAATTACGTCCAACAGATGAGGCGCCACCAAGATCTCTCACTACAAGAGTCATGGGATTACGCCCTACCACACTTAGTTCATGTTTCGCCAACCAATCAGAAAGTTCTCTCAAATACTAACATCATGTATAAACAACCAATCATACAACTCATGCTTTCCAATTCATACCCAACAAAATAACATGCCATTTCCATCTCAAACTCCTATATAAATCATGACATCATCACGTGACCCCTTCTAGTAAAGCATTTGGGTCAGACAAACAAGTCACACATCAGTGAGCCACTCCACATTAACATCCAAACTTACCCGCTGCCTTTCTCAAGCAAGCAGGGCTCGCTCAGCCGAGTGGGATCCTCTCGCTCAGGCGAGTCCCATCTCGCCTAGGCGAGAGCGCGACTAGGGAACAGTGACCTCTGCGGGGTCTCGCTCAGGCGAGCCCCTTCTCGCCTAAGCGAGATTGCACCTCGCTCAAAAATGAAGCCAGATCGCCTGGGCGACCGTTCGTGCAGGAAACTTGGGCGAGCCTCTGTCAGTCTCGCCTAGGCGAGGCATGCTCGCTTGGGCGAGAAAACCAGTGCCCGCCACTATTCTTTTGAGTGACAGTCACCCACACACACCCACACAATCCAATATGCATTTTCAACCGATTATATTCACACACAAGCCGTTCAATCATTATATACTCATCAAACAAGCAGATTCTACCGAAAATATGGTAAGGTCTAGCTTCCCTTACCTGGATATAGATAAAAAGGGGACTTCCGACACTCAATAGTCGAGCACAGCAGAACTAAGAGTAGATTCAGGAGCTGAAAACGAGAAACTGCAGAACATAAAGTTGTCACTACGAATCTTCGTTGGCTCAGAAAAAAACCAGCTTGGAAAAGGCGAAGATGAGCTAAGAGTACTTACGGGGAATAGAGGAATAGAAGAGATTGATTAACTAGCTTGGAATGGGTTGACGGTAAAAACCTAGCAGAACGTTGAGGCTGCTCACGGAGGCAAGAAGTGTACTTTTTCTAAAAGTGAAGGAAAATTGGGACTGTTAGGGCAGATTAAGGTATGTTTTCACTCTTTGGGCCAGCCTTTAGGCCCATTAGGTTAAGGGCAGCCCTTAAAACACTAAGGCAGAAAACTGGGCCTTACATTCTCCCCAACAACAAAAAAATTTTCGTCCTCGAAAATATAGACTTACCAAGGAAACAGATGCTAATGTGACTTCCTCATATCCTCCTCCAACTCCCAAGTCGAGTCGCCTGTTCTTCGATCCCAGATGACTTTGTCCAGGCTGACTGTTTTTCCTCGGCGTTCCTCAACTTTACTACCCTCTAAAGCCACTGGTGGTACTTCCACTGTGAGATCCTCCCGGATCTGTACATCCTCTGCTTCTAGCACATGAGAGGGATCAAAGACATATTTTCTCAATTGCGACACGTGGAACAGCGGGTGAAGATTTGCCAACTGAGGGGGCAAGGCTATCTCATAAGCCATCGGCCCAATCCTCCTCGAGATCTGATAGGGGCCAAGGAACTTAGGAGAAAGCTTTCTTGAACGGAAAGCCCTTCCCACACCAGTGGTTCGGGTCACCCTCAAGAACACGTGATCTCCAGCCTCGAATTCCAAGGGCCTCCTCCTACGGTCTGCATAAGCCTTTTGTCTGCTCTGTGAAGCCTGCATCCTATTCCTCACCAACCTCACCTTCTCGGTGGTCTGTTCCAACAATTCTGGCCCAACTAACGTCGCCTCCCCATCCTGATACCAACACAAGGGAGTCTTGCACCTCCGACCATAAAGAGCCTCATATGGTGCCATCCCAATGCTTGCATGGAAACTATTATTATAGGTGAACTAAACCAACGGTAACATTTCATCCCAAACACCCAAGTGATCCAGTATGCATGTCCGCAGTAAATCCTCCAGTGATTGGATCGTCCTCTTAGACTGACCATCTGTCTGAGGATGATAGGCGGAACTCATCGTTAGCTTGCTTCCCAGAGCACCCTGCAAGGTTTGCCAAAACCGTGATGTGAACCGTGGATCTCTGTCTGATACAATGCTCAAAGGCACCCCATGTAACCTCACAATCTCCTTGATATACAACTGAGCCAGCTTAGCTATAGACATCCTCAAGTTAATCGCCAAGAAATGTGCACTCTTGGTCAGTCGGTCCACTATGACCCAGATGGTGTCATGCCCTCTAAAAGTTCGTGGCAAATGGGTAACAAAATCCATTGAGATGCTATCCCATTTCCACACTGGTATCTCCAAGGGCTGCATAATCCCACCGGGTCTCTGATGCTCCACCTTTGCCTTTTGACAGGTCAGACAGGCAGACACGAAATTTGCCACATCCTTCTTCATCCCTTGCCACCAAAAAGCTTCCTTGAGGTCTTGATACATCTTAGTCATGCCCGGATACAAGCTAAGACGACTCTTGTGTCCTTCCTCAAGGATGACCTTTTTCACCTCGACGTTATCAGGCATACACACTCTGCCCTGGAACCTGAGTATTCCATCACTACGCAGAGCATAATCCTTCGCTTCATCTGACCCAAGTTGTTCCCTCACCCTGTTCAGGCTGGCGTCCACCAACTGTCTCTCTCGGACTGAATCTAGAAAGTCATTAGATATAGTCAAGGTACTACATCTAATGAACTCTGATTCCAGTTCCACATGTAGTTTCATATCTCTGAACTACTCTAGTAGTTCCACCTCCTTTATCATAAGATGAGTGGCGTGCACTGTCTTCCTACTCAAAGCGTCTGCTACCACATTTGCCTTCCCCGGATGATACAAAAGTTCAAAATCATAATCCTTTAAGAATTCCATCCATCTCCTTTGCCTCATATTTAACTCCTTCTGGTCAAATAGATACTTGAGGCTCTTGTGATCACTGAATACACGGAACTGGGCACCGTAGAGGTAGTGCCTCCAGATCTTCAAGGCAAACACAATAGCCGCCAACTCCAAGTCATGAGTGGGGTAGTTTCTCTCATGCACCTTAAGTTGTCTCGAAGCGTAGGCCACTACCTTCTTCTCCTGCATCAACACACAGCCCAACCCTAGATGAGAGGCATCACAGAAAACTTCAAAGGGTTTTCCAACATCCGGGATAACCAATATCGGGGCGCTCGTCAAACGTTGCTTCAGCTCTTGGAAACTTTCTTCACACTTATCCGTCCAAGTGAAGGGTTGGTCTTTTCGAGTAAGCTGGGTCAGGGGCGCCACTATCTTGGAGAATCCCTCTATGAACCTCCTATAGTAGCCGGCTAAACCCACAAAACTCCTGATTTCAATTGTTGACTTGGGACTTCCCCACTTAACCACCGTGTCGACTTTTGCCGGGTTTACTGCAATGCCTTGTGCAGATATCACATGGCCTAAGAATTGTACCTCATCCATCCAGAATTCACACTTGGACAGTTTAGCATATAGTCGCTTCTCCCTCAGGATACCAAGCACTAGCCTCAGGTGCTCGGCATGCTCTTCCTGAGTCCTGGAATAGATAAGGATGTCGTCTATGAAGACTACGACAAACTTATCCAAGAATGGCTTGAAAATTCTGTTCATGTAGTCCATGAACACCGCCGGAACATTGGTCACACCAAAAGGCATAACCACATACTCGTAGTGTCCATACCGGGACCTGAAGGCCGTCTTCTGCACATCATCCGCCTTCACCAGAATCTGATGATATCCCAACCGCAAGTCAATCTTTGAAAACACCAAGAATCCATGCAACTGATCCATCAAGTCATCTATTCTTGGGAGAGGATACTTGTTCTTGATGGTCATTTTGTTCAACTACTTGTAGTCTACACATAGCCGTGAACTCCCATCCTTCTTCTTCACCAGCAGTACCGGTGCTCCCCAAGGTGAGGTACTGAGTCGAATAAATTGTTTCCCTAGTAAATCCTCTATTTGTTTCTTGAGTTCCACCAACTCTGCCAGAGCCATGCGATATGGAGTCATCGACACTGGCCCGGTTCTAAGCACCAAATCAATTTAGAACTCCACTTCTCTACTAGGGAGTAATCCCGGTACTTCCTCTGGGAACACGTCTTCAAATTCTTGTACTACCGGTATAACCGACTTCACCTCCTCACCCTCCACCTCCAGGTGTGTAAAGATCAGGAAACACTGAACACCGCCATGTAGCTCCTTCATAACCCCGTGAGACGATAACAACTCAGGCTCCTCTGAGTTGAGAAATAACAGCCTCTTCTCTCGGCAGTCTATAAGGATACGATTGGCAGAGAGCCAATCCATTCCTAGGATCACTTCCAACTACTGTAGAGGTAGGTAGATCAGATTCACTTTGTACCTGCGTCCTTCTACCTCCACTGGACACCTAGCACACAAGGACGATGTCCTGACCAAACCCGATGCCGGAGTAGATACCACAAGGTCACATTGCAGTTCAAAAACCGGCAGACCCAACCTTTGCACACAAGTTTCAGACACAAAAGAGTGTGTCACTCCAGAGTCATACAAAAAACATGCAGGTTTACCAGCAATCACACAACTACCCATGACAAGGTTACCTGAGCCTGTTGCCTCCGCTCCAGTCATGGCGTACACTATGCCCGATGCTTGAGGCCTGTTGCCCCCCCTCCTCTGCTGATTCTGGACTAGGGCTGGAACTGGAGTACGCGTTGTTGTCCTCACGAGGGTGGGGCAATCTCTGCCGAAGTGACCTTCCTTGCCACAATTGTTGCACCTCTTGAAGCCTGCGAGTTGAGGGCAAACATTCCTCTTGTGCGGTCCTCCACACTAATACACTGAATCCTACCCTGTTGAGAAGAGGATTCGCTAGACCCCTGAGACTGGGAATAAGGCCTAGTATAGGGTTTCCTCCTCTCCTCGTGCCTATGCCTGGACCCAGATAGTCCTTCCACTCTCTGCTGGTGTGAGTGCTGAGTTTCCACTTCCACTTTCATCTTCTCCATAACCCTAGCCTTCTCCACCAAGGCTGCAAAGTCCTTGATGGATAGTGGGGCCACCATCAGCCGAAGATCTCCATGGAGACCGTTCTCAAATTTCCTGCATCACCACTCTTCATCCAGTGGCATGGTGTAGAAACGACTGAGATGCTTGAACTTTTCCGCATACTCAGCCATAGATTTGCTTCCTTGAGTCAACTGCAAAAACTCTACCTCTTTAGCATATTTGACGTTGTCAGGGAAGTACTCAGAGAGAAACTTTCTCCTAAAGACCTCCCAAGTAACTGGTTCCTGCCTCTCTTCCATGATGGACTTCATACTGATCCACCAGTGCTCAGTCTCCCCTATGAGCATGTATACCGCGAAGGCCAACCTACTCTCCTCGGGGCACATCTTAGCATAAAAAATCCTCTCAATGTCCTTCAACCACTGATCTGCGACATCTGGACTGGTCTTCCCATTAAACTTAGTCGGATGCTGCTTCAGAAAGTCTTCCAAACTCCATTCCCGATGGAGAGGTCTCGGTTCAGGACCGTGGACAGGGGCAGTGGTCCTGTTTTCCTCCAACTGACGGAGGGCCTCCATGTGTTGACGGTGAGCGTCATTAGCAGCCACCCTAGCAGCTTCCATCTGCTGCATAACCAGGTGCTGCTGCTCAAGTGAGGCTGCCTGTCGCTGCATTGATGCTTCATGTTGTTGCATCATTGCAGTACTCTGTTGTGCCATAGCATCCACCATCGCTCTATAGCCCTGGCGATGTCTGGTGCATCACCCTGAGAAGGCTGAGAGTTCCTACGCTGAGGTGCCATGTCACTGACACACAGGAAAAACAAGAGTTAGACTTGATTAGCTGAGAGCTTAGCTAGCAACACAAAAGTTACAAAGATAGCTAAGCAGGCACACTAGACCATAGATTCTAAGGGTCGACCGCTCTGATACCATAAATGTAACGTCCCAAAAACTGGATAACCTCAAATTAAATAAAACATCACATACATGAATATTCAGAGAGTACGGGGGTTATGGTATAAGAGTATTCCATACGTCAGATATACCCAGATTACAACAATAGGGCTCCACACGGCCCAAACAGAAATACACTAAAAGAAACAAGTAATTAAACTAGGTCTTGTTCGGAAACGAGAAGCATGACTAATAAAATCCTTCATTGTTGGGCCCCACAATGGCCCAACACCCATCAAATCCATCAAGCTGCAGCATCCCTACCATCATTACCACTGCCAGGGGTTCTCACATCTGCTCACATCAACAAGGTTGATGATCATCACAATAGAGAAGACCACACACAAGTCGTTCAATCATCATATACTCATCAAACAAGCAGATTCTACCGAAAATATGGTAAGGTCTAGCTTCCCTTACTTGGATATAGCTAAAAAGGGGACTTCCGACACTCAACAGCCGAGAACAGCAGATCTAAGAGTAGATTCAAGAGCTGAAAATGGGAAACTACAGAACATAAAGTTGTCACTACGAATCTTCGTTGGCTCAGAAAAAAACCAGCTTGGTAAAGGCAAAGATGAGCTAAGAGTACTTACGTGGAATAGAGGAATATAAGAGATCGATTAACTAGCTTGGAATGGGTTGACGGCAAAACCCTAGCAGAACGTTGAGGCTGCTCACGGAGGCAAGAAGTGTACTGTTTCTGAAAATGAAGGAAAACTGGGACTGTTAGGGCAGATTAGGGTATGTTTTCACTGCTTGGGCCAGCCTTTAGGCCCATTAGGTTAAGGGCAACCCTTAAAACACTAAGGCAGAAAACTGGGCCTTACATCTTGGAAGAAATAACATGTATTTATATTCTAGGCCCATGAAATCTTTTATAAAATAAAATACAATAAAAACCTTTCACGTTTATAATAAATCAGCATGATAATAACAATAATATATTATTTAATCAAATTACCGAGATTTGATCATATATTTTGCTAATACACAATAATTGAACCAACAAATATCTCTGTTAATATTATTTAGCTACTTTTAGGCCATTTGACATATTTTTCGCTTCAATATAACTCAAATATTATCATAAAATACGTTTAAAATGTCAAATATACTTAACAAAAATTGGTAAGAAGGACTAAACATTTTTAAAGATGAATGACTAAATTGGTATAAAGTTTCGAAGAGTGACTAATTCCAAAATTCAGTGAAACTTGAGGGACCAAAAACATATTTAACCTTATTATTATTATTATTATTATTGTTTGATATTATTATTATTATTATTATTTTCTCTTCATAAAAGTAATTCTAGATCAATTTTTCTAAGCATGAAATAGAAAATGTTTATCAAAAAATTAGTTCATAATTTGTCTTAATTTGAGAGCTGTCATCTAGTTTAACTACTAAAACTAATATTATAATTAATTTGAGAAAAATTACAATGACAATAGAAAAGTAATGTTAAATGAATTTGGCACCATATTTAGTTTTGAAATAGAAACACATTTCTCTTACGTTTTTAATCCAACGACGTCTCGTTATTGTGCATAAGCCTTTTTAACAATTATTATTAAAGATTTTCGAAATATTTTTTAATAGTCGTTTCAGATTGTTTCCACTTGAGTGGGAGTATGTCAACTTAGTCTTCATTTTTTTTTAAGTTTTAATTATATTTTAACTTTTGAAAAAATGTCTTAATCGGGTCTCTTATAAAATTAATAATCGCGTTAAAAGCATGTCATGTATCAATATGTAGTTTTTTTAAATTTTAATTCTTTTTTGTTGCAAAAATTTTGTGTTGTTACGTATCAAGTTCGTGGTGTGACATGTGGCTCTGTCATTGTCACGTGAAAGGACAATATCACGTGTCAGTGTCATGGTTAAGCGTCTTGATTTCAATTTAATTCTTATATATATATATATATATATATATATATATATATATATATTATTCAATTTACTCTATTTATGTCTATTTGATTCAATTTTGTCTCATTTTTTTTTCAAAATAAAACAATATTATATCTCTCTAATTTGAAACCAAATTTATTATTTGTATAAATATTATACTGATATTTTTTATTAAAAATAAATTTTTAACATATTATATTGTGTATATTATTAACTCATGTTTTGTTAATAATTTTTTTTAAAATAGAGCAATATTGTCTCTCTCCTCTAAGACCAAATTTATTATTTGTATAAATGTTATACTCATGTTCTTTATTAAAATTGACTTTTTAACATATTACATTGTTGTATATTATTAACCCATATTTTGTTAATCATTATTTTTACCACTAAATTTTAATATAAATATCAGTACTTAATTTTGTAAAATATTTATACTTAATTAATTTTAATCTTATAAAAAAACATAGATTAAAAAACCATATTTTAATTATTAAAAAGTTGTTGTTAAAACTAAACAATTTAACGATAGTTTAATTGCAATTGTTGTCATAATTTAACAATGGTTCTCTATAGACATGTTTTTATTGGGATTCGAAGCGTGGACCTTTGAAAAAATGGCAAAATCCAAGTGGTGGCTTGGATTTTTTGATGGCTGGAATTGAATCTCTCGTTGTTTAGGAAGGAAAGATCCACTTGTAAAAGACTTTGTGATGCTCAAGTCAATAAGAGAGCTTTAAGGTCTATATGAATAGAAAAATGAATATGAATTGTGATTGTACTCTTGGGAGAAATAACACATGTATTTATATTCTAGGCCCATGAAATCTATTATAAAATAAAAGACAATAAAAACTTTTCACATTTATAATAAATCAGCATGATAATAACAATAATATATTATTTAATCAACTATAGGTGGTTGTCTTTGACCGTTATTTAGTTGGCTTATTGATGCAAGTGTCGTCTTAGGCATTTTGAATTGTCGTCTTTGGCAGGTTTTGTGGTGTTGTTTAAGTAGGCTTTGTGCTGCTATGAAGTAGTCTTTGTATGTGTTATCGTTTTAGGCAAGCTTTGCATGTGTTGTCGTGTTAGGCAGACTGTGTATGTGCTACCGTCTTAGGCAAACATTGTATATGTTATTGTCTTAGGCAGACTTTGTACGTGTTGTCATCTTAGGCAAGCTTTGTATTGTCGTCTTAGAGTGTTTGCTTTGTCTTTTGGAAGAAAATAGAGAGGTGAGTCCAAAGAGAGGTGTGTGATTTTACTAGTATCACCGCCTTAGTAATATGCTTTAACTAGGCGGGCATCGTCAGACTTTCTCCGAATTTGAACTTTTGGAACTTTCTTTCTAAGAAATTGTGCATTGTCACGCTAGGTTGCTCTTGTACTCGGGTATTGGAACCCTGAGCTACTCCATGAGAGATCTCCTTTTTGAAATGATTGTGCTTTACTTGTGTATTGTACCATCATGCAACTCCTTGTTTGCTTGTTTCTTCTCATATTCAACTTTATTCACATATTTCATGTATGAAGTTCAAATCAAGTTAGTTATCCTCCTTGTTTTGTTCTTCGTCAAAGTGTTGCCTTGTGTTGTTCTAGTAACAGGTGACTCCCTTTTCTTGTGAAGAAGGGTGAGGATGATTTGGGTGGAGCTTTGAGCTTTGGGATGTTCACCAATCCAAATGATTTTGTTATTGCTACTAGATATGTCCTGATGTTGCCGTTGCGGAACGTAAGGCAACACATACTGTTGGTGGGATAATATTGTGGTTGGAAGCATGATCCAATGTGGTTCAAATTCTAGCATTCCTTTCTTTGGTGCATCCATGTGGGCGTTGGTGTAAAGCACTTCAGAATCTCTTGTAGCTTTAAGCCACCCCTCCAAGAAAGTAGACATTGTTATGACATAACATCTTTGATTCGAAGCAAAATTATTAAAATAATCTCTTTCAAAGAGATGGAGTGTCACGATAGCACTCCTCAAAGGCATTGCTAAATTTTGATCATAAATATTCATGGTAGCACGAGTAAGATGATTGTTAGTAGTAATGAATTATCTTTACGCAAGGTAATGATAGTATAAACTATGGAGGAAGGATAAATTTTTATTGGGTCTGATGGTGGACACCAAATGTTCTTACTAAGATTCAGAGTACGGACCTTTGCCTTTGGACATGTGATAAGATCCAAGTTGTAGCTTGAATGCTCTTGCTGGCTAGAATCGAATGCGTTGATGTATAGAGGAGGAAGATTCACTTGCAAAAGACTCGTCGACACTCAAGTTAGTAAGCGAGCTTTATGATCTATATGAGTATAGAAGTGAGAATGAATTGTGATTGTACTCCCTAGGGAAATACCACTTTAATTAACAAAATAGCCCGTAATTGTAATTGCAGATACAAAATTTATTTGAGAGTTCATATGAAATGTAAAAAAAAAAACTTAAAACAAGGTTAATTCATAAGTTAAACGTCAAGTGTCGAGGGTATCAAAAAATAAATTGAATTGACACAAGAGTTTGAAAGAAGTGAAATGACGAAGTAAAAAAAGAGGTGTATTTAAACGTGCAAGATCGAGGAGGGAATCGAAAGAAGATGCTATCAAGAGATTGAGAGAAATGTGATTGAAACAAAAAAAAAACATTGAGAAAAGTACAATCGAGACAAAGACTAAAGTTAAATCGAGAGAAAAGTTATTCATAGTAATTGCTCCAGTAACATGGAAAGAATGGGAGCACATGGCACAATGTGAGTAGTTTTAAGACAATTGTTTCATTTATGTAATTTTTATTTGTAGTGTAACTCTTAGAAAAAATAGGGACAAATTAAAATGTAAATAGAGAATTAAAATGTAAAAAAGTGGTGACAAATTATGGATAGAGAATTAAAATGTAAAAAAGTAGCACAAATTATGGATATAATTTAAAACATTATGAGAACCAGTGGCGAAACTTGGACAAAATATTTAGGGGTGCCAAATTAGATTTGTTATATATAATTTTTTTTAGTTAGAAAAAAAAGTTTTTCATTTTTTCTCTTCATTTCCTCTTCTTAAAACAAAGCACACATAATAGTAGAATTCAAAAAAATATGACTATTATTCGCTATTATATCATGCTATTATATCATGATACCAAACCATGAATATCATTTTAGATAAGCTCTTCGTACCTCATCAATTTAATTTAGTGGGTATTGTCAAATTTGACAATGTTTTTCCTGGATCGCGTTCTAATAAATTTTTAAATTCATTATATATAACTCTAGGAACTTTAGAGATTTGTTTTTCTTTGTGTTGAATTCTTGGTTCTCATGAAAAGTTAAACGTATATGCATTTTTTTCATCTTTATCACAAACCTTCTTTTTTAAAAAAATAATCAATTTTTTAACTCTTTATCATAATCTTTCTAATATAAATTTATCACATATCACCTATTTAGAAAAAGATAAAATTTATATTCACAAATCACAATTACCACAATGCAAAAATAACAAAACTCATACCACTTTAATTAAATAAGTATAAATTCAAAACTTAAAAAAAAAATTACCATAGTAAGCAGAAAACACAAAATCCCTAAATTTCATAATTAAGGGTTATAATAATTTGGGAAAAAGTATAATTAGGGTTCATACCAATTTCATAAAAGAATCCCTAAAATCATAATTAGGTTTATACTAATTTGGGATAAACTTAATTTGAAGAAACATACTAAAAGAATCATAAATCTAAAAATCTAACATACATAGATCATAATAAGATACTAAGAGATCATGCGAGAATGTATACTTCAATCTCAATCTATGTGTTTCCTAACTTTTGTTTCCCAATCTATCTCTTTGTATTTATTTCTCCTCACACACTTTCATGATAATTTACACACGATGAAAAAATCCTATAGCCAAAAAAAATTCTAATCTCCTTTATAAATCAATATCTCCATTAAATTTTTTATTTTATCTTTTATTATAATTTTCATAATATAAACTTAATATAAATAATAAATAAATATAATTTAATATATATATATATATATTATATAATAAATTCGAAAAAAAAATTGAGGGAGCCATGGCTCCCCTATGTCATTCAATAGTTCCGCCACTTGAGAACGTCGCAAACATGAAGAAATGACAAATTTAGTGTTGATTGTAGCAATTTGGGTTACCACTTTTATTGATTTCCTCTATAAATTATTATTTTAGTATTAATAATTTATTTTACTACAATTTATATTCTTACGAAAGCTTCATCTCCATTACATTCTTCATTTGTTTTCTTCTTTAATTTTATCTTTTTCTAACCTTCGCTCATCATTTCGTCTTTAAATTCTAAAAAATATGATTGTTAGAAAGAAATAGACGAATTCTTGATTGAAATATATATTAACACAGAATTTAGTTATTTGAAAATATTTATAACATTAATCTTTGAATTGTTAATTAAATACGTGCTCATAGTGGATTCATAAACTCTAAAGCATTCCGATCTAGACTGAAAAATGTTAATTTACTAAACTACTGCAAAAACAATCAGGACAAGTTAAATTGGTTCATTTATCAACCTTTGGATTGCACGAAGAAAAATCCTCCTGAAATCTAATTCAATGTGTGTGAATCGTTATATAAGTTCAACGCTGTTAAAATAAATTAATAAATTAATTAGATGTTGAGTTTTGATAAAGACGAAATGTTGAAATAAAATCAATAATATAGTTAATTGATCTGTGATATTAATACTATTAAGATGTATTTAAATTTAATAGTCGCTCCATAGACAAGTTACAATGTAAAGATATTCGTCTGTAAACTTATTTTTAATAATCGTTTGGTATTATTCTTTTCTTATAAAAACATTTTCAATTAATTTTTTTATACCATTGAATCAAACAAACGATATATTATGGACAAAAGAAAAGATTTAATTTTTATTATAATATTTGTAGGTGCAAATAGGAATATATAATATAAATGCAGTTGAAATTTATAATACATTACATCTTGAAATGATGGTTTTGTCTATAAATAGATTTATTTGAATTTAATTTTAACTTCTGAATACTTTGAAATTATTTACGTTATCATTACAAAAATCAAGAGATGTCAACAAATAAATATATAATTCAATTATGATTTAAAAATGAGACGACAAATTCTGATGTGGCAGTTTAATCGGTATTACTGTATCACAGTATCACTTAAAGTCTTTAACTTTAATATAACATTTAATTAATTAAAAGTTAATTTTAATTATAACATTTCATTATAATCGTTGACTTAAGTAACGGTTGTGATAAATAATACAGCAAAAAATTATTAGTATCTTAGACCATACATATCACTATATTATTTCTCAGTTGAATGATTATAGCTTATTTTAAAATATCACCAGGCATGAGGTACTACGTCACATTTTGGATAAAAAAAATTATAAAAGAAAAGTGAAACATTGCTTATTTTGCATACACTTTCCACCTTTGAAAATAAAATTGCACTCACATCATTTATTTTAGTAACATTATATTAATAATACTATTCCTTTTCAACCACATTAAATATCTTATCGTAAATTTAATTTTTTCTCTTCTTCTTCCTCAAAGTAGATTAACGTCATTTTCATGAATTGTACTTTACGTAAGATATAGAATTCAATATTTGCACTTTTATAACCTTAAGCAACTTTGTTCCAATTAAAAAAAAAAAAACTTTGTTCTCCATTTATGTGTAAAAACAACTTGCATGCCAAAATATTATTATAAAAAATTAAGTTCTCTAAATCAATCTCTCTCTCTCTCTCTCTCTTTATATATATATATATATATATATATATATATATATATATATATATATATATATATATATATATATATATCCTACTCATTTGTATTATTTATGTTTTTCAAATTAAAAATAACTATTCTCAGGTTGGTCGAGTGAGTTTGTATTAATTATTTTTACTATCAATGGTCATCCATAATCACATAGAATATAGTACATTATTAACTAATTAAATATTATTGTTAGTATAACTTTTAATTTAATTACTTAAAAATTATAATTTTTTTCATAATGACGATTTATGATTAGACAATGATATATACTATTTTTCACTATTAGTACGTAATATGTGTTTTCAATTATTTATGGCATCGTAAACATGAAAAAAATAAGAAGAAAAGAACATAACTTATAAAGTTGACCCAACGCGGCTTCAAAATTATTTTGTCATGGGCCTTGTTGATTTGTTTATTGGAGAAGAGCATCTGATAAAAAAAACTAAAACTTGCAAAAAGTCCACTTCCACATATTATTAAGAAAAAAAAAAAACTCTCTTAAGTACTATTATTATAAAGTACTTACTAATAATACTTTAAGTACCGTTTTTATAATTTTTCAAAGTGTTGGTAGATTCCACTTGTTATGGTGATATTTATAAATGAGTATATATAATTGTTTAGTCTTTGTTTCATATAATTAATCCACTATATCTGATTGAACAAAAAGAAAATCATCCTCTACACCACGTAGAACATACATGTATATGAGGATGTGCAAGTACACCTCCTGAATTTCCTAAAACTATTACCAGATATTTGAAAAAAAATATTTTGTCCCCCTAGTTTTATATATCCTCCTAGGATTTTAAATTTGTTACTAAAAGTCTCACATCGATTAGAGATAAGGTAATTTCATAGTAAATGGGGTGCAAACTTCACCTTAAAAGTCGATTTTATAAGATTGAGTTAGGTTTAAACTCCACTTCTAACATGATGTTAGAACCATGCTTAAACTCCACTCCTAACCGTCGCTGCTCACAACTACATGTAATTTTAAGCATTTTAATTACGATTTTAATTTTACGTTTGAATTAATGCATTTAAATTGAGGTTTTATTTTTACGTTTGAATTAATGTAGTATTTTAATTTGGTTTTGACTTAATTACAATTGTTATATTCTATATTATTGAATTTTAGACATGATGTGAGAATAACTTTTATTGCTTTCATATTAATAGAAGACTTTGCTAATTGGGTTGATATTAATCGGTAAGGGTTAATGAAAGATACTTTTGTGTATATAAACTAAAATAAGAAATAAGAACTTAATAAATTTTGTTAAAAATGTGAGCAATGTATATGATGTATGAAACTCTAAGTTAAAGCGAGAAATACAATGATGATTTTATGATTGAAATTTGTTCTTACATGAATCCTTGTTTGACTGATACACTTTACAGTAATTGAATTATATTTAGAAAAAGTTTGTTGTTAAAATGTCATTAAATTAGGTTAAAATACCTTTTTGTCTCAATTTTTGTTAAGTTTGGTTAAATAAGTCCTAATTTTAGTTTTATGTTCAAATAGGACCCAATTTTCGTCAATTTTGTTTAATTGAGTCCTTTTTTGCTAACACCGTTTAAATCATCAACAACCATTAACAGTGACTACCACGTGTCATTTCATGATTTTTTTGAATTTTTTTAATTTTAAAAAAAATTAATTTTTTTAAATGTCTGTGTCAACCCAGTCGCGTGTTACGTGTCAAAGTCAATGTTTAATATTTAATTTGGTTCCTATATTTGTTATTTTTGTTCAATTTAGTTCCAATTTTTTTTAATATGAACCAATTTGATCCCTCTCCAAATTGAAATCAAATTTAATTTTTATATTAAAATTCACATTTTTTATTAAATATTTTTATATAATATATTAAAATTCACATCATTATAACTTTGATATAGAAATTAAATTTGGTCAATTTTAAACAAAATTGGGACTAAATTGAACAAAAATAACAAATATAGGGACCAAATGGAATATAGAACATTGACTTTGACATATGACACGCTATTGGGTTGACACATGGACATTTAAAAAAAAAATTACAAAAATTTTAAAAAATTTTAAAAAATCACGAAGTGACACGTGACAGTCATTGTTTATGGTCATTAATGATTTAAACGGTATTAGCAAAAAAGGATCCAATTGAACAAAATTGACGAAAATTGGGACCTATTCGAACACAACCAAAATTAGGACTTATTTGACAAAATTTGACGAAAATTGGGACCAAAAAGTTATTTTAACCTTTAAATTATTTTTAAGTTGGTTGTGTTCATTTAATTGTTTCTTTTACCTGAAATATTTATTATTACAAGTGTGTGACTAATGTTGATGAATAATAATGAAATTTATTTCTAGCATCAATTATCTAACTAGGACATAAATGTAACTCATTACTACAAAATTTAAAATTAAGTGATCCCAAAACTATATCAAAATACACAATTTGGCATACAAATTTGTAAGATTAGTTTTATAGGTGATTAACTTTAAATTTAAAAAAATTAAAAAATAGGCTTAAATACATATTTGGTTCTTATTTTTGCAATGTTTGTTGCTGATGGTTCTCATTTTTTTCAAATGTTCAAAATGGTCATCATTTTTGCAATTTGTGTTTAAAATGGTCCTCATTTTTTAGACCAAATTAAACAAAAATTGCAAAAATGATGACCATTTTAAACATTTAGAAAAAATGAGGATTGTCGGCAACAATTACTGCAAAAATGAGGACCAAATAAGTATTTAAACCTAAAAAATAAGACAGAAATCTAACATCTAAAAGCAGATAGAAAAAGAACACGAGTAAGCATTACCAATTATGCAGTTTGATAAGTTTTAAATGCAGTGTAAAAATTAAGAAATTCTTAATTAGATAAAATTATTTATGAAATTCTCACATTTGATTAACTTTACCTTTTATTTAATATTTTTTTCAATAAAAATTTTTGACTCTTTAAGTGTTCAATTGCATAAGTAATTTATTTACTAGGTAATATAATTTTTTTTACTTCTTTGATCCTTAATTCTTGTTTTATTTGAAAATATGTTGTTTTGCTAAAACAACTTTCATTATCTATCAACATTTCGGCTATTATAATATTTGGAAAGCTTTCTCAGATCTTCAAGATATTTTTCATCTTATCATACACTTAATTATACATTTTTTTCTTTGTTCGATTTTATTCAATTGTGTATCAAATTGTTTATTTTTTTACTTACTCTTTATATTTTTATTTTTTGTTTATTTTTATTATTTCAAATAGGCTTGATTATTGATTTGGTCCTCTAATTTATTAAGTTGGTTCAATTTGGTCTCCTTTTTTTTTCAATTTGGTCCCTTTATTTTTTTTTTGCTTAATTTGGTCCTTGTATTTTTTCAAAAGGTTCAATTTGGTCCTCAATGCTGAGGACGTTAAAATTATTAATGGCGAGGTGAGCTGGAGTGATTAGGTGGCATTTGTGTGAAACGTGGCTTTGTAATATGTTTGTTGATGTGGATTTTTGGTGCAGTTTTTTATTTAGGTTGAAAATGAATAAAAAGGGCTCGAGTAGGTTGAGATTCGAAAACTAAATTTGGGCCAACAATTGGAGATTCCTTCGTTCATTGTTGGAGAAGAAGTTATCGCATTCATTCTTTAGAGTCTTCTTCGTCGAAGGTGAGTTTTCACGGTTAATTCCTTTGTCGGTTTCCAATTGTGCATTTGTGAGTATCATTTTAGTGTTTAATACTATTTAATTGTGTGAGAAAATAAATTGGTGTTATTGCTTTTGCATTTGTTGCGAAGACATGTATTTTATTCCATTTGTCAGTGGATAAGTTTGAATTTGTACTGTGTCAGTACTGCAAAGGTATTGTGTCGATTGTATATGTGGTGGGTGGGTTGTGGTCCTCTTTAAAAGAGACTAAGTTTTAAGTTGTAGTGCTTGTTTTGGGGTGTGTGGTGTAATTTATGTGTTTTTCGTGGGCATTGTTATTTGATAGGGTAAGTGGTTATATTATATAGGTTGGGATGTCTAATGATTTTTTTTGAAGTTGTGTACCACCATGGTGGACACTTTCTAGACAACAGGACCCTCAAATATAGTAATAAGGACCCTCAAATATTTTGGGATATTGGGAAAACTTAAAGAGATGGGTTATAATGTCGTGAATGAGTTATGGTATAATTTTGGTGTTGGTTCTGTGTTGGAGAAAAAGTTGTAGCTCTTGTGTGATGACAACGATGCAATGCACATGGTCAATATTGCGAGAAAAAATTGTTAGGTGCACTTGTTTGTAGTACATATAGTGTTTGAAGCTGAAGTAATAGATAATTTATTGGAATATTACACTATAGGTGATGAACCTATACACAGTGGGACTTTGAAGTGGAGGGTGAGGTGGATGGTCATAGTGGTTGTGGAGATGGGGATCACGTGGATGTTGAGGCTGATGTTGTGGATGAGGATGTTAGGGCTTGTGAGGTTGACATGCAGAAGGAGGTTGATCTTTAGTGTAAGTAAGGGGTGGAGGGAGAAAATAAGGTTAACTTTGACATGAAGGATGATGTTGATAATCATCATAAGGATGGGATGAAGGTCGAGTTTGAGACCGAGGTTGATTTTAGGATAGAGGTTGAGTGTGAGATTGGGGCTAATGATAAGGGAGATGATAACGTTAAGGTTGAGAGTTGGATTAAGTCTGAAGGTCATGATTTAAGTGATAATGATGATGCAACATTGTTGAGAATGTACATGAAGGTGTTGAGGATGTAGAGGAACTAGTTGATGTCAATGTTGATTATGATCAAGATAATATAGTTAACCATAAGTTGTGAGAGGGCAATGTTGAAGTACAACTTCAATTTAGTGAGGGAAGTACAAGTCGAAATACGAAATGCGGGGATGATGAGGTTGAAGGTTTAATATGTCATGAAAGTGGTAACATGAAGATGTATGACATAGGATTATTTGATAACAAGTGACCATTTGAGCAGTGGTGAAGACAATGATCAATCATAGGGTTTAGAAAGCAACAATAACTCAAGGTTTATGACATTTTCAATGCCCAAAAACATGGTTGAATACAAGTGGGAATTTGGAACATATTTCACATATAAGAAAAAGTTTGTAGAAGCCTTAAAGACACATGAAGTGCATTCTAGAAGAAAATTAAAATTACAAAAGAATGATATGTTTTGTGCCAAAAGGAATTGTAATTAGTTTTCATATTGTGGGTATGTCCATGCAACAAAGATATGGTAATTAAGGACAATATATGACAATCATTCATGAACCAGAGAATTCAATGTTAATTTATTAAATGCTAAGTGGTTAAATGGACAATTAAAGAACACAATAAGAGATAATCCAAGTATGAGAATAGTGAACATTCATAACGAAATAATATCACTAAGTCAATGGTGTATAGAGCAAAGATATTGGCCACTAAACAAGTTGAAGCTTTGTTTAAAAGATTAATTTAAAAGAATATATGATTACACCCATGAGATTATTAGATCAAATTCGAGACCTACTACAAATGTAAAATTTGAAACAAATGAAGGGGAAATATTTCTTGATATTTTATATGTATTTAAAAGCATGCAAAGATAGTTTCATCTCTTTTTGTCCTATAATTGGTTTGGATGGGTGTCTTTTGAAAGGGAAATATGGAGGTGAACTATTGACAACTATTGGAAGGGATGATAATGATCAGATGTTGCCAATAGCATGAGTTGTTTTTGAAGTAGAAAATAAAGATACATGGACCTGATTTTTAGGCTTGTTAATTGAGGATCTTCATAGTCCCGATGTGTGGTCCTCAATCACTTTCATGTTAGACCAACAAAATGTATGTATTACAATTTATGTTTTTGTTTTAACCTTAGTGAACATGTACTTATAATTTAATTTTTAATAGGCTTTGTTGCATGCTATACAATTACTCTTGCCTAAGCTGACCATAGATTTTGTATGCGCCACTTATATGCAAACTTTAGGAAGAAATTCCCTAGAAAAAATTTGAAACGTTTAATTTGGAAGGCAACTACAAGCACTTGTCCACAACAATGGGAGAGAGATATGAGGATGATTAAAAAAGTTAATGTTGACGCATTCAAACATCTAATGGCAACACCCTCAACATAACTACATTAAATTGTATTGCTCACTAAATTGTATATAGATTTACCTCATCAATGGTTGGCTAAGCAAAGCAAGCTAGCCATGGTAATTTGAGTCTGTCAAGGTGAGAGTTTGTTTTGCTATCAATATTAGTTGATTGTATTTCAAATTTGTTAATAACTCATGTCACTCAGACCTTGGTCACTTCTAGCCTTGTTGTTTCCAAAAAAATTATGTTTTCTTATCATTATTTTTGACTAGTATATGTCATTGTTAAATGATAATACAAGTATGGTAGAAGAAATTATATGAATATCATAATTTTGGATAATTTATTTCTTTGGTTTTGCTAGTAGTCGTCAAATATAATGGACCCCCTTGAATCCATGTATGGTAATAAATTGTGATAATCAAATTGTTTTGAAATTCGTGAAATTCCCATAAAGGGTTATTTCTCTTGTTGAAGCCTTAAATATTGTTCTTCGTCAATGTCCCTTAGATAGGTATTGGTTAAGATCAAGGTTCAACCCAAAACCTATGTCAAACAAATTAGTGAATAACATCACTGAGACCTATGTGCAAGGGCTAAGCCAATAATCACCATGATGGAAGAAATATGACTTTACATGATGGAAGGTGACCTCATAAGAAGGGTCAATATGTCTTAGATTTCGGAAGAAACGAAAAATTGGATACCAAGGTAGTTTAATTCTCATTATCAGCATTTCTGATTCTTTGTAAGTGTACTACAAAGGTTCTGTTGTCATCAACTTTCTATTTATTATGGCAGGTCGTCAACAAATAAATTTTTTTAGGTTACGCACACATTCAATGGAAAGAACTTTGTTGTGAACATAGATAACAGAGAATGCAATTGAAGGAAATTGAGTATCATTAGGATCCCTTGTTGTCACTCATTGGCTGCAATGAAATTTCTCAATTTTAATGCAGAAGACTTCATCCCTCACTGATTTAAAATTTCAACATATGAACAGACATAATAATCAATCATATACTATACCAGTTGTGACCAACAATAGGATGTTATATAATTTCCTGATGTTTTGCCTCTACTTAAAAGACTTCTACCTAGAAAACCAAAAAAGAAAAGAAGACTTGAAGCTTGAGAGTTGAATAAGAATGAAAAATAGTTAATAAAATGTGGTTTACGAAAAAAAAATGTGGAATATGTAAAGAACTTGTGCACAATAGAAAGACTTGCCCCCAACTGCCTCAATCAAAACCAGCACTACAAGTGAGTCAGGTCAAGCGGGATACCAACAAAATTACCTCAGATAGGTCAAGCAACAAACCAAGCAACGCCACAAACAAGTCACCCACATGGAGCATTTTACCAACAACCACCACAAACAAGTTAGCCACTTGAAGAATCATACGAGGCACCAACACAGACAACTCAAGCAACTGAAGCATCCTAGGCAACACACCCAAATTCCCTTCCTCATCCAGCACGACACAGATCCAACAGAAGGCATGAACTTCAACACAGAAGATGACGTGTTTAGAAGCCATGACTTTAATTATGATTTTTTTGAAGTTACACCCTTTGTGTTTGGGTCTTTCATATGTATTTTGTAGCTTTTTGTTGTTTAGGACTTGTACATCTTTTTTCATCTTTCAAATTTAAACATCTAAAACAATGTTCTCTATAAAGGGATGTCTTTTGTTTTCCTTAATGTTTGCAAAATTTATAGATGTTTTGATTGTGAAATGTTATTTATGTTAATAGTGAAATATTTTACATGATTTTTCCCTTTATCTAATTGTTATTTGTTATTCTGATTTGAAATTTAACCAATTATAATTTCTTTATAAAATATTTGACACTAAAGATATGAGAATATATCTTTTTTATATCGAATATTTGATAATTTTATATTTTCTTTTATGTGATTTTTACTTTTGTATAGAAAAAATAATTAATTGATATTGAAACAATAAGAAAACATGTATGGAAACGGGTATGAAAGTATATCCGTTACCCGATAAAGATGGAAATGAAACAAAAATTTTATACACATTGAGTATGTAAATGAGAATAAATTTTTACTTTGTAAATGGATATGGAATAATGAAACTTATCCCATCTTATTGTTGTCATCCCTACCTATACTTCTATATACTTTAAAATTTTAATTTTATTCTTTAGTTTAATTTTTTTATTTTTAATTTCAGAATGTACCATTTGGACATGTCTAAAATGTATAATTTAGAATACAAGTTTTATATTTCAGATTGTACATTTTGAATTATAAAAAATATATTTTAAATTGTACAATTATATTCCGGAATATACACTTGCAAGAACGAAAACAAAAAACAATCTTTAGTACAACAAGAAAAACGGTTCCTAACGTAATTCCTAACAATGGCAAAAAGTGTTCCGATGGTGGGTCTAAACCAAAAACTAGAGGAGGAGTTGGGGAGAGAGGTGAGGGACTTGTGAAGGAAGAAGAAAATGAAATAAAGAAGATAAGGATAAATAGATCATCTCACAAGCGAGATGCAGGTTGAAATATATGGAGGTGCAGCAAGAAGTTGTCGTCCATGTCATTAAAGAAAAATGGGATTTTTCTACCTGCACTCTCATATTTCCTAATTCCACCCTCATACTTTTTAGAATGAACATTCTATTCCTCATAAAAGTAATTTTCGGATAATGTGTTTTAGAAATCATTCAAAACAACTGAAACATGATTTTCAAAACAGGATTTCCAAAATAAGATATCTGGAACACGTGTAATATTTTCTGGAACGAGATTTTTGGAACCAGAACGTATGTAATACTTTCGGAAAAGAACTTTTCAAAACACATGAAAGGCGTTTCAGAATGACCTTTCTATAATAGAATTATTGTGAGCGTATATTATAGCTTCTGGAACGAGTTCTCTCCTTCTTCCTCTCTGAGTGGAGAATGGAGTTGGTTTTTCATTCCTCTATTAAGAAGCATACTGGGGGAATCATTTCTATGAATAAGAGAAGTTTTTCTCTTTAAAATAACGTAAACAATCTAATGAAAGGTCCTAGAAAACTTTTCACCAAAACAATTCCCTAAGTAATCTACATTAAAATTAATCTCGCTTTAGAAAAGTGTTTTTCCTAAAGAAATATATAATTTGTATCCAAAATTATGTGATCAATACTTAACAATGTAGTGTAATTCAAACAAGTTATTAATACCTACTTTAACAAGTTTTTAATACATAAAAAGCTTACAACATGTAAGATTCTTGCGATTGATAGGATCGTTAGTTGTCAGGTACGAGTGAATTATGAAAATAGTATATAACATTTTTTAATTTTCCTTTTCAATATTATGCTTTTAAATTTGTATAATACCTAATACGCTTGTTTTAATTTTAGAGCATAACCAACGCTTCATCCAACAAATTTCATTATTTACAAAAACAAAAATAAAGAAGAATTACATGAAATCAAATACTTATTAAATATATTTTTTAAATTTGACCCTTACTAGAAACAACTTTCGTTAAACTTTTTATCTTTCAGCATAATTAAATCAACAGCACTATACTGACACTCTTTTAAAATACTTCCATTTGAGACCATTGTCAATATGTAATAAAGTTGTGGTCCAGTTTAAAATCTCAATATGCAAATGTTGCAACTTCACGTAATACCTAGTCAATGTGGAGATTCTTCGTCCAAATAGTGATGGGTTTAGAAAATACTTACAGGAATGAGTTTATTTGTGATCCCTAATTGATCCGGATCGACCTAATTCGAAAGTTGAGTCAAGTCAGCCTAAGACGAAGATTGAGCAAAGTCAGCCTAAGACGAAGATTGAGCAAAGTCGGCCTAAGACGAAGGTAGAGTCAAATCAACCTAGATAAAGTTGAGTTTCCCTAGACTAAAGGTCGAGCCAAGTTCTCCCGGTATGAAGGTTGAGCCGATATGACCCAAATCGTGTCAGCACGGGTCAAAGATCAAGTCGAGTTAGTATGGGTCGGAGGTCAATAAGTCAACCCAGGTTGAAGAATTGAGATGAGTTATCCTAGTATGAGGGTTAAGATAAGTTACCCCACACATAAGAATTGAGACGAGTCGGCCTAGGATGAAGGTGGAGTTGAGTCGGCCTGGACCAAATCAACCTAGGTCGAAGGTCGAGTAGAGTTTACTGGGTATAAAGGTCAAGTCGAGTCGACCTCGGTCGCAGGCCTAGTTGCATGAACCTCGGTTGAAGGTCAAACATAATTGGTTGCGACCGAAAGTCGAATCAAGTCGACCAAGTTTGCCCCATCCGAGGTTTGAGCCAAGTCGGCCTTGGTCGAAGGTTGAGTCAAGTCAGCCTCAGTCAAAGATCGAAGCAAGTCTGTCTGAACCAAAGATCGAGGCAAATCAACGCTAGTCGAAGGTTGAGCTGAGTTGCCCTAGTTGAAGGTCGAGCAAAGTCGGCTTGGGCCGAAGAATCGAGCCATGTTTGCCAAAAATAAAGGTCAAGTTGAGTCCATCAAATCTAGGTCAAAGGTCAAGTCATTATGGGTTGAAGGTCGAGCAGAGTCAACCCTGTCAAAAAATCAAGACGAGTTAGCCCAATGTAAAGGTCAAGTGAGTTGGCTCAGGAAAAAGAATCGAAACAAGTTGGCCCAGGTTCAAAGTCGAGTCGAGTTGGTCCAAACCAAGTTGACCCGGGCAGAATGTGGAGTAAAGTTGACCGGTTATGAAGGTTGAATTGAGTTGACCCTTTCCAACAGCCTAGCATGGACCTCGGTCAAAGGTTAAGCCTAGTCGGTCGCAACAAGTAAGTCTGAACTCAAGGTCATGGCAAGTCAGTCCCGACCGAAGCTCGAGATGAGTCAATCCTAGCTAAAGGTCTAGATGAGTTGACCTAGGTTGAAGGTAGAAACGAGTGGACCCGGGCCGAGATTTTAGCCAGAGTTTTCTCAAGCCTAAAGTCAAGTTGAGTTGGCAATAACCAATGTGGAGCCAAGGTAACCCAAGCCCTAGTGGAGCCTGGTCGGCTTAGGCCCAGGTCAAGTCAAATGGATTATTGTAGGGAAAAACACATCATCTATTAAGAACATTACCATCTTTACCCTCCAAGAATCACCATATTAACAAAGAAATAAGATTGACACAAAGAACACAAGAATATAACGTGGAAACTCCAAGTACGGAGAAAAACCACGACCATAGAGAACAATTACTATGTTCAAATTTGTACAACACATAGAAAACACTCTCAAAACTTTGACCCCAAGTACACATATATCCTCCAGAGCAAGAATTTAGCTACACCTCACAACACTTTATTACAAAAGAATTAGAAATCTTGGACTTAGAGCCCATTATATAGTCACCAATACTCACCCCCTAGGTTATCCTAGACAATGTGAGACTTTTTGAGATGTGTTATTTTCATCAACCCAACATTCTCCACCCTGATTAAAATAAACACATCTTCATTGCCTATACCAACAATCATATTCCACCATTAAGAGTATCACTTGGAATCAAATCGTCCCGAGAATTTCCACTTGAATTTAAACAATCCGAATAATTTTCACTTGGAATCAAACAATCCCAAGAATTTCCACTTGGAATCAAACCATCCCCAAAATTTCCACTTTGAATTAAGTCATCCTAAGAATTTCCATGCACCCTGCATTAATGCTAACCAATGTTCATGTATAATCACCACACACCTTGCACAAATATTAGCCAATGTCCGTGCATAAACATCATACACCCTTTTTCAGAACAATGTTGCAACCCATGATACAAAACCACCGAACCTTGCACAAAGCCATAGATTGAACATTCGCACTTTGCAGCCATCGTGCCATTTGACTCCATTGTCGGAGACACAACACCCATCGACGTAACACCTGTTGACATAGCACCACCATTGACTCTCATCGAAGCAGATTTGTAAATCGCAGAGTACTTCCTTCATGCACATGTCGCAAATTGTAACTCACACAAATCATATCTCCATCGTACATCAATCACCGGGCCATGCATGCACCAACTGCGACCTCCTCCGCAGATCTAGGAGCATCTCACCATACGCGAACTCCGTTGTAGATCCAATAGGACTCATAGCCCATGCACCTCCACGAACCCAGCTACATATTCACCGCGTCAACACAACATTGACAATGATCCTTCCATCAAATTTCTCATTGCAACTTCAACAAGCATACTGAGAAAAAATCCTACCGAACCATAGCTCTATACCACTTGTTGAAAAAAATGAATCATCAATTAAGAACATTACCGTTTTTTCCCCCGAGAATCACCCTATTAATAGAGAAATAATATTAAACAAAGAACATGAGAATATAACTAGAAACTCCAAATATGGAGAAAAACCTCGACCATAGAGAATAATCACTATGTGCAATTTTTTACAACACATCCAAAACAAGAATTTAGCTACACCTCACAACATTCTATTACAATAGAATAAGAAAAATCAAACACTAGCTCAAAGTGTCTTTGACTTGGGACAAGGAACATCATAGACTTAGAGCCCATTATATAATCACTAATACCCACCCCCTAAGTTATTCTAAACAATATGGGACTTTTCAAGACATGTTTTCATCAGCCCAACAATTATAGTCCAGGTTGACTCAGGTAAGCTTTGGGTTTGGCAAAGTGAATCAAACCCAAGTCAAGCAAAATGAAGTAGACCCAGATCAACATGAGTCTGCCTAGACCTAGGTCGAACCGAGTCAGCCCGATCCATGTCTGATTGATCTAATAACCAGGTATTTTAGTTCGATTTTATTGTATTTAATCTAATTAATAAAGTAGATACAGTCTAGTACTAATCCAATTTAAATTGAATTGAAAAAAATTCAAATTCTGATCTAATTAAAATGGATTTGAATTATAGATCCATTCTATTTTATTGGATTTATACTAAATCTTATTGGATTTAAACTAAATCTAGATTGAATTTTGAAAAATTCCCATGACCATCCTTAATTTCCCTAATCAAATTATTGAACCACTCAAAGATTGTTGTCGTATACTAGATGGGAATCTTGTTCTGTTTGTCTATATTTCGTATATATTCTGATTTGCGAAATGTCTCATGTAAACTATGGCTGCATTAGTATGTCAAGCTTAATTACCTTCTGTGGATTTTATATGATCTGATATATGACACTTTTAATTCTTCCTAATTTTTTTTTTAAAATTTACTGGGGAAGAAGAAAATTCACTCAAGAACATCTTTTTATAGAGAATATTTAACTGAATTCAAAATATAGATCAATGTATTAAGAGTTCAACATATATATAAGAAAGAAATATCATGCATGCATATCCCGATAAGGGATGGCCTGAACTCATAATTTACCACACCACACCACACCAGCAATACTACTTACTGATCAAGCTTCTTCAATATTCAGACTCTCACTCTTTCTTCGTGTAATTATTCTTTCGAACAGTAGTTGTAGTTCTGAGCTTCTTCCTAGCGCGCTGAATAAAGTCAGAAAAATGGCTTTCATTTTTGTGGCTACCATGCTGAGGCTCATGATCTGGTGCAGCCGCATGGTTGTTCTGACCCCAACCAATGTTCGTCATGCTTCTCATCATTTTCTCCCTCGTTTGTTGAATGAAATCTTTGAAATGGTCATTGATGTCAATTTTCTTACCATGTGGTGATTCTGAGAGCACCCCATGACCCTGTTGTTTATACCCTTGCATGGGAACACGCTGTGCATGAGGCTCACCTTTTATAGCAACTTTGTTTGCTCTTTCTGCACCTTTTGCTGCACTTGAGACTGCTGAGTGATCAAGCTTTATTGGAACTGCTCCTGATCCTGATCCTGGTCCTTGTCTGTGAGCCTTATGATTCGAGTGTGGTTTGTTTTGGATAGGAATGTTAGTGATGGAAGAAGGTGTTTTTGGATGTTTGGTGAGTGGTTTAGGTTCTTGATTGAAGCTTGTGATGCGTTGAACGGTTCGAACAGCAAGGTTGCTTGCAAGTGCTTGACGGATTTTGTTGCACACAGAAGAGTTTGAGCCATTGTTTTTGTCCATAGTGTGATTACTTAATCGGGTTAAGCTCAGAATATTGTGGGGTGTTGTGTGAGGATATATATTTGTGTTAATGGTTATCTTGAGTGTGGAAAGGAAAAATGAAAAGACAATGATATTTGAAAAATAAAGACAAACATCTTCTTTTGAAATGTGATCCTTTGAGAGAACCAATTGTTGTTGAAGAAACCATTAGGATAAGATTCGTAACAGCTAATGAGGTTGCTTTTTCTTAGTTTCCATGGCAGGGATCAATTCCCACCACTTTCTTCTCACCTTAACAATTATTTTATTATATATGTATCCACCTTGAGCTGAAACAAACTAGTAAAACCAACACACCATGCTATGTTCTTATTGGCATATTTGACAGCTTAGTACAGGGAAAAAAGAAGGGAGAAAATTGAAATTTGATAACTGACATAAGGACTTTCAAAGGAGCATAGGATTCAGTTGTCTCCAAGTAGAAGAATGGAGAAATAATCAAAACCAAGTTGCAACAAAGAATCATGTTAGTTTCCTTGTCAGAAAACGTGATTCTACTGGTCCCTGTGATATGTGAAGATTAACAATAGTGGCTTTTTGGTGAAAAATGACGTCTAATCATCAGATTAAACCCAGTGTTTGTTTGTGTAACGCAACACCAAAAAAGAAAGGAAAAGTATGCATGACATTGAAATAGAAAAATCTACAACATGGTACTATTAGAATATATATAAATTATTGTTTCTTGAACAAGTAGAATCCTATTCCGATTTATAAAAGGAATCTGAAGAAATCACGTGGAAATTCTTTAATAGTTTGTCTCTCAGGTTCTTGTTCATCATTTTAAGTTTTCTGAATATAGTGCTTAAAGATTAGGCTGCGCCTACAAACTTTACATGCATACTGTAATGGATCAATTCTTTGCATGAACACTAGTCCATGTCCATCCAAACCAACTAATAAAATTGAAATTTAACATGGCAATCAAATAACTTCAACAGCTTTTTTTATGTTGTTTAATGTTTGCTAAATTTGTTTACAGACTCAACATTTAAAGTTAGTTCATGTTTGGATCAAAATTTACTAAAAGACATTATTTTAGTCATGTCCTCAGTGATGACTATCACATTTCCAGCAGTGCAATCTCATCAGAGAAATATGTTAATATATCAATACATCAGGATATGAAAACAATAAATTGTTTCCAATTTTATATATAAGATGGATAAATAAACAAAATCAAACAGTGAATTGTATAAACTCGCTATAGTAAAACTTGTGATAAAGAGTTTGGGTAGAAGAACATTTTAGGTTAAAATTTTGTTGTCATGATTGTAGAAAAAAATAAATAAAGTGATTCCGATTTTGCTTTTTTAATTTTACACGATTTGTGGCCTCTAGACAGATTCTGTAACACATACCTGGTAGCTCTGATAACAATCCCACGGTTTGGAAAGGAATTTCTTGTCAAGCCATTCAAGAAATAAAGAAAGCCACTCATTATTAGAGTTTCTGAAGCAAAGAACCAAAAATTATTGACCTAAAATATAGTTTTACTCCTTTATTCTCATCGCAAAAAACTTTCTAGTTCTCCACTCACAAAAAAAAGATTCCCCTTTTTACCGTTCTTTCTTTTCATCACTGATGAACGAAGATTGAGGATATATTCCAAATTTCCGACCCCTGTTCACAGTATTGCGATCAATTTAGTTCAAATAAACACGCAAAAGAACCCTTTTTTTCTCTTTTTTATTCCGACACTAAAGTGACGTAGTGATCAATGTACGTCATATTACGTTAAACAATGGTTATGAAAAATATGTAGAAACTAAAATTAGTTTCCGTTCTGGAACACTCTAACATTCATTGTTTATTGATTAAAATTTGTTTAAAATTACAAAAAACTTAAATGATGTTCATTAGTCTCACCAAAATTAGTAATTTCCAACTAATTTCAACTAGTAATAGAATTTATTAAAAAATGGATGAGAATGCATGTCATTGCCAATGATGAAATAGTGATTACAAAGACAACTATCCAGTACCAACTTCATACGCAAGTTAAGAACTCGAGTATACAATGAGCCCCTGGTATGATTAACAAATTGTTTTCACACTCTACTTCTGAAGAGAAACATTCAGCAAAAGTTAGAATACATCCTATGAGAAAATAAAGTTCTACAACAGACTGAAGTAACATAACTTGTTCAGATAACTATTTACAAGTTTTTTATGCTAAATCCATGTAGATATTTCCGTAAAGGCCGTTGGTTTCATAATTGCTCACAGACAAAAGTCTGTAAAAAATATAGACGATGAAATGGTGCTAAAACTTATAATCAACGGTGACCAAATTTGTTGCCCTTGGATTCTTAAGGCACAATTCCTCATCATCCATGTGAACTTTTTCAGTTGGGTTTCCATGTATAGTGATAATCAATGACGGAAAGTCTTGACAACCTTCTCTATCTGGCGCCGGCAAAGAGGGCAATTGGTTAAGTGTGATGAACAAGCTGTACAGCAACACATATGGCCACACCTGATAACATAACATATAACTTAGGGGCTTTTCAATAGTGTGTGGAATTAAATAAATAACTCTGCTTTTGAACATCTCAGTTTGAATGATTGTAGCAGGCATATACATATGGTGTGTATACAGTGTATAAAATCAAGTCACCTGAGCATAGAAGAGGATAGTTTGGGATTGAGGTGGGTTAATATAATACAAATAATATCAAAACTTCCACACAGAACACTCACTACTAAAAATTCTCATATTCTCATATTACATGGGATTTCTCTTGCAAATTTGTTAAAAAAATTTGCAAGAAAAGACTTTTTTCTACCATTTTGTCTAAAAATTTTAATTCACAGGTAATTTCTTTGTGGATAACTATTTCCTACAAAATTATAAAATTTGCAAGTATTTCCTATAAAATTTGTTGCAAAAAGTGTTTTATACAAAAAATTTTGCAAAAAAATTTGTAGCAATTTTTTGCAAATTTTTTTTCACAACAAAATTTGTAAGTATTTCCTACAAAAAAAAATTTAAAACAAAATTAACAGGAAATATGAGTTTTTTTAGTAGTGACTGGGAAGAGGTTAACTCAAGGGAAACGTTTTCTGCAATGTTACATTTTTTATTTTGCCAGTAAAAACTGGACTAAATTTAATACTCAAACATAGTTAACAATAATATTTTTGGCCACCAAACATTGTTTTGAATCATTTAGGATGAATAAGATTTTTTTCTTCATATTTACCATATTTAATAAAGATAAGTAAGAAATGGCTTGATCATTTATATTGATTGAAAAAAAAATGAAACTCTGGAAGTTTGCTTGTAATTCTCAGTGGTACTGCTTTTATAATAGCCAGTTTTCATGTGAAGAAAAACATATAACCGTCTAAAATTGACTGCAGAATATTTTATGTCAACCAGGAAAGAGGATGAGATTGATAGCTTACGGAACAAAAACAGCATTGTATTCCTGTTCAAGGCATATTACACACAAATCCGGCATTAAGCGATCCCTTTTAGCAACATCTGATAAGCTGTCCGCTTTTTCAACTGAGAAAAAACCAAAAAGTTATGGTAAATACTGAAATAGGCGATGCAAACAGAGTATAATTGAGCCTTAAAATTTACCATCATTATTTGATCCTGACTTCTTCGCAGCAGCGGCAGCAAGAACCCTGGTTAAAATTGTCAAGGCCAATTGAAAATAAGACATGTGCATTGAACAGTGGCAATACTTCCCATTAAAGCTGAGAGGTGAACTCTTAATAATTAAAACAACGTTGTATAACTCTTTTCCTAATTAAACGCTTTCAATGGCATTTGGTTTATAAAACTAATGAGAAGAATCACTAGTGATGTGTACCTTCTTTGTAGTTCGCTGCGGCGCCGTCTTTCCAATATGTACCCAATAGCATGCTTAGCTATCAGATAAGCACCAAACACTGTCAAGCCCATAGAGGCATACTTATACCACCTAATAAGAAAATTTAGTCAATAAAAAAATCTGGTACACCAAAACTCTCAATAGGCATCCAGACATTTGTGAAGTAACCTTGCCCATTTTCCCAGATTTGCAATTAGTTGATCAATTGTTTTGGGAGAGACATAAAATGGTCCTTTGTGAGGTCGCTGAATTCGAATGGACCCAACATCATCTTTAGCAGCCTGATGATAAAGTTAAAAATTAAATTAAAAGAAATAAAAAACAGTAAAGGATTAGTATCTGATAGGCACAAAAATGAACTAGACTTGATACATTGAAAATAGAAAGGGGTTTTCTTTCTCTCATATATGCTGTAATGTGTTTGATTTGATGAGAAACAACAATGCCTGTGATCTGAATTAGAAAAATTTTAAAGTAGAGTTCATTGGACTTCAAATGTATCACATAATCAACTAGAAGTTTTTCCAATCTAAAATTTGTGCATTCAAGTCACTAGGATTCAGGAATCACTGAAACACGTGTTTAGTGAAATGATTGTTTCAGCAAGTAGCAGGGCAAGTATTACTCCTGCTATATCTTTTACCATTACACATATAATCTGCACTGCTAATACCGATTATAATGAAATGCCACTCTTGACTCTTGAGAAATTAAGTAGCTATGTTCTTGAAATTAATTATATTACCTCACCAACAACAGTCAAGGAAGTTCCAATAGGAAGTACCCTTTCAATTCTCTTGACTCCAAGCATCTAAAAGCACGATGTCAATTTTGTCAGTTTACAAAATAAGCAACTCAATTCTTCAATTTATCTTTTATTTTTGGAGGGACCAGCGGAAAGGATTGGATGGATGAAAAGACTCCCACCTTGAGACCTTGGAGATAATCCAATGTTCCACGTACAAGTGACCGACCTGACTCTTCAAATGCCTCACTTCCAACAGGTAATGCAAAACCAGTGGCACCCCGAGCTCCAACCACATGCACACGATCACTCCCATCATCCTAATATACAATGACAGAGGCACTGTAATCCTAAATGTTTACTTTAAGTGCATTTGGTTTTCATTCAGATATTA
>Ga0214545_1002383_pt1 | contig 36205 bp, 16 predicted proteins | sample CNSS4metaG_FD_160064 | JGI IMG/M metagenome (GOLD analysis project Ga0214545, IMG submission 160064) | Root nodule microbial communities from cowpea collected in UCLA plant growth center, Los Angeles, California, USA - CNSS4 | ecosystem: Host-associated > Plants > Roots > Nodule | place: USA...
TTTTAAATAGAAACATATACGACGAAAGCGAAGCCTGTTGTTCAAGTTTTTTTTTTCTTGGTCACAACTATAATCATGAATTAGAAATGTTTGCACACTGAGAATTTGACTACAGGCTTTTAGACTGTCTTAAGTGTTACGAAAATTGTGGCTTATAAAATATTTGAAGTGCCGTGGGTTCAATGACTCCACTTTTATACTGATTGAATGTTTCCATTTATCTAATTAATACCCACTCACTAGGGTAACTTATCACAGTAAAAGAGTTGACCTAATTATTAGGGGTTTCAATTAAGTTAACTTGTATTAAGACTTTGAATCATTTTAAATATGTGGCCTAATTATTTTTCTTTACCAGATTATGAACCTCAATAGCAATAGCATGTGAGAAAAATCCATTAAGGCTATAAAGCATCTAAGGGAATAAAAAAAGACAAGTTTAAAGTGGTGCTCCATTAAATAACATGGATAAGGCATAATAAATAAAATTAAAATAATAACCAAAGAAGAAAAGATTTAAATCTCGAAGTGATTGTGACACTAGTATTGTATTTTAATAGAAGAGAACAAAAATGCCTATTGGAGACAAAAACATTTTTTTTGTAATTGGGAATAAAATGTCACTTTTTTTCTCAGCAAAGGAAAGAAAAATAGAAACTTATTGTTAGTGTGATAATAATAATTTAAACATTTCATAAAACCAATAAGGAATCTTATTTTTAAAATTTCCATTTCTGAAAATGTGGTTTAGTTGAGAATAAACATTTATGGATATCACACTTCTTAATTCTAAAAGGAAAATTTTCCCCATACAATTCCATTCTAATAAATCAATTTAAAAGTGAACTGAGAGATCCATAGTAGTTGGGGTTGAACCAACTTAAGAAAACTCCACTTACACCTAATTCCTCCATTTGCCAGAAAAAACCGGAACCTTACTTAAGAATTCAAATCAGTTACTTCTGGAACGATAATTTAGATATAGAAGAATCTCGACATGGCAGATTTTGTAATTCTGTAATCTTGTAAGATTCATGGTCAAAAGCCAAAACTACTGAATATCATTACAAACTTTACTCATGGGCTAACTCTATAATATGCAGCTTGAACTGATATGTGCAGTTGCGCATCTACCAGCCACATTACCTAAATATGGAGCCTATAGAAGTTGATCTCATGAGCCCAAAAACATAAGCTATAATGCTATACACTACAATTATCCTTAAGTCAGAAACTTCAGAATCATTATCCTCTGCATATGCAACTACCTCAGGGCTTCAAATGGTTTATATACAAGCTCATTCCACCTTCAGGTAAAATCAGGAGAGAAAAAAATTCCCCATTTAGCTTCTATAATATATTATTCATCATGCACTTGTATTGCTTCTGCTGCATCAAGTTTTGGTTCACAACAATCAAAATTTTCCTTACTTGCCTCCCCGTTGTCAACATCATCACCATTGACATTATCATCATCCTCAGTTTCATCATCACTGCCGCTACAAGAGTTATTGTCCTTGTGTTCATTGAAGGTCAGAATTGTCTTCACAGCTTTGTCAGCTTCATCACAGCCACCACCAGAGTTATCCTTGTCCTCATGAATGGCATAGAGTGGCTCCCTCAGAGTTATTCCCTTCATATTTTCCAGATCAACAGGGATTTCCAAACCAGACGATTCTGGCTCAACCTTCTTAGAAAGTTCAACTTTGGGAATTGATGATGATTTACTTTCTAAAGCAGAGCAATCAGACATGGATCCAACCACCACTGCAGAATTAGCTGACATCCCGATGCTGGACCTGACATTTGAAGTTAAATAAGTGCAAATGTCAGGCTTTCCTCGTATATCAATCCATCTGTTATTGATCCAATCTCGGGAAATCCGAATGTTCTTCTGATCGACCTTCAGGAACCTCTCTTCACCTAATGAGAAAGTCATAACTACCAATTGTCAGACATAAAACCCGAACAAAACATGATTCACAAACTCACGGAGTCCATGAGCCAGTGAACTACATCACAATAATTAAAGAAAAAAAGAATGTATCCTACCAGGGGTATAAACTTGCAGGATTCCATCTCCACTGACATTAACTGCAGTTATGACGCCTTCCCACCATCCATCAGACCACCAGGCATCCACTGCTGCTCCAATCTCAAAAGTACGATCTGAATTGTATTCAGGAGGGCATGACCGGACTGTTAAGCGGCCTGAACATCGCATACCCAATTTATCAGGAGCTGCCACTCTAGATGCAGGGACCCATTCCTAAAAGGGTTAACAACAGGCTGAGAACCATACTTTTCACTAGAAATTTTTTTATATGATTGGACTTCTGTGTCCAAAAATTACTACAATCAGTAGTTCAGCAATGTTGAGATAAAGAAAAGAAAACACAAGCCATTGCATACCTCTAGTTTCTGTGCTCCGTCTATATCAAGCAAATCATCATACTGGACCTTCAGCAGCCTCGCAGACATGCTCAAGATTTTACATCTAAACCAGCATCCTCTAATGCCACTATCTTGACAAAGAACCTCTATCTTAGCACCGACCTGAAAAGACAGTTTAGGCTTTGGTCCAATAACCTTAATACCTACTGTTTTTCTTGATAGTTTTAATTTTAAACTAGGATATTTCAGTCCACATTTTGTCATTTGCAGACCAGGAAAACCCTTCTCAAATATGTGATCCTTAGAACTTCTAATCCTCTTATTGCTGGACCTTAAAGGATCGTCTTGAGTGAAGTTCTCATCATCATCTGTGTGTGACTTTTCAAACTTTGCCTTTCTCTTGGAGAGAATAGGACTATTTAAACAAGAAAGAACAGGCTGGTTACTATACCCACGCAACTTTGTAAGCGTGAAGGGCTTAAGCCTATTGTTTTTAAACTGCCTAAAGCATGTATGGATCTCGGATAAAGATGTATGAGGCACAGCAGCCAGGTATTTCTCATAATGCTTAGGAGTCAAAACAGTGGCAGGACCATTGACACACTCAGCGCTGATCACCTGAACATGAGGTGTGATGAAAACCTCTCCCTCTTGCAGAATCAGCTGTGGAATCACCTGCTTAACTTCCTGACCATGATGAAACCAACGCACCTTCACCTTTTTTTGTCTCTTCTTGTCTTCATACATATCTTCCAAGTAACCAAGATAGTGGTTTTCTTCTTCAGCCATAATATATACAAATGAGTGGACCTAAAATTTAGAAAAAAATAGCTTTAGTATCATAAAAATTAAACAATTCCAAAAACAGAAAAAGTATATGGTACCAAGAAGGTGGGTGGGTGATAAGCACCCAAACACTTGGGTAGCCCACCCTCATAGGCTATCTATTAAGGAGAACCAAAACACTTGAATACTCCATCAAACATCACATATTACTTGATGTGATATCTTGAGAATCATGAAAGTTAAACTCCTTCCAAAAACAGAAAAAGTATATGGTACCAAGAAAGTGGGTGATAAGCACTTGGGGAAGCCACCCTCAAATGCTATCTGTTAAGGAGAACCTAAACACTTAAATACTCCATCAAACATCCCATTTTACTCGATGTGATCTTAAACACCTCATAATACCAAGTCCCTATCAGAGCACTGCCGCCCCTAAGAGCCAAAGTCTTCACCTTCACAACACATTACTTGATGGCATTTCACTCAACTCAACTCCTTGTTGGTCTAAAACCTCCACAGGTAGCCCTTTCCGAGACACTGACAACCAACTTTGTTACTGCTTGATAAGTACTCAAAGTCTTAGGAAACCCATCCTCAAAAGCTAGCTATTTGAGGAATAGGAGAGAACCAAACACTTAAATATTCCACCAAATATCACATACTACATGATATGAGACTTAGGCACCTCATAATACCAAGTCCCTATTAGTGAGGAAAAAATTGAGATGTAATGAAAAACAAAATAATTTTCTCACATTTATGGCTGTTCCGTTCCTACAAAACCCTGAGTAGTGCTTCAGCTGTTTAGCACAAAACCAAGGACTGCCTGACCATTCAATATCCGAACTTTGGAATTTTAGTTTCCTAGAAATCTGCAGTACAAGAAACAAATGCATGGTTAATTAATCAAATGAAGATAGAAGGGAAAATATAGAGAGATGACTTCAATTAGTTGTCATTTCCTTACCATTTTATCAGGTAAAATCTTATTACTAACATTAATTCCAGGCACTAAAATCTTGAGAGATTCATCAGCTTGTGCTAATTCATCCAATTGTACACCTGTGACAGAAAGATTATGGTTGCTTAAAATGTCTTCTTCCCATAACTGCAGAAAAAACAGCTAAAAGTACCTTGTAGAAAAATAAGGACAAGACAAACAACAAAAATATCCACTAGATTAGGGAAAGGAGATTCATCCCGAAAAACAGTAATTCATTTAGCATCAAAAGGGCATAAAGCATTTTATTTGGACCAAGGGATCACATAACCACGTTAAGAGTGTTCAGATTGCCATTTAAGGCTTGCTAAACAGACAATCACACTTTCCAGTGATGAAAACAGAGAAGTAAGGTTTTTGTGTCACTGATGAAAGTTGCGTTGAAGGTAATAGTTAGAAAAACACATCCTAGTGGCATCCAACTCAACTCAGTTTTAATGTTAGTTCATCTTTGGTTCCTTTTAGCAAAATGTTAAAACTATTGGTCTTCTAAGTGTTTATACCTACCTAAAATACTACATAAATCTTACTTTATAGAAATAACAAAAATAGTGAATTGAAATAATTTTCTTCAATAGAAGGTTCTTGTCTTTTTTGGACCTCATAATAGTATTCTAAACAAATATGAAACGGCATGGGATAGCATGAAGTGTAAAGTTCATTAGCATCAATAGAAATTATTTATACATGGAAAAGATGTTCTTAAAACTTATTCAAGAAAAGATTGACATCACCAAACTACCCAACTCAATGCCATAATTGTCTTCATGGTAACACATAAGACCAAAAAAAATTTACCAATTTGTCAATGGATATGCTATCAAATCTTTCTTGCCATGAAAAAATAACTACAGGCTAGGCTCACTTCCAAATTAAAAGAGAAATAGCTTTGTCAGCTCCAACAACCAACTAGCTTTGTAAGAAGCTTGAGTTATATTATACATGTTTCAACTTGAGAGGCAGTGCTAAAGATATGATTTTAAAGGACAAAGCATATTGAAGCTAATTGTAACTTTGTTAGAGAAAAAGTTATATCTGGGAAAATTCTGATGATCACCTAGCATATTATATATATATATATATATATATATATATATATATATATATATATATTCACCAAGGGAGTCCTTGGATTAACTACATATGTGAAAAGCTTGGTACATATGACCTATATGCTCCAACTTGAGGAGAGTGTTAGAATACTATAGATATAGTAAATGATGATATTAGGATATTAGCCTAAAATAGGGTAACTAAATATTCTGTAATTCCATTGTGGTCGTCAACACTCATATTTCATCATATGCCTTCTTGTTTTCTCTCTTCTCAATAGGTACTTTCATTGAGAGTCAGGCTAAGGTAAGGGTTACATATAGGCTACATTAAGGTGCAAACTGAATATTGATAGGACACTAAAATTGTCAAATAGAAAAACCTACCATTGAGTAGTGTCAATAGAGTGAAAGTTGTTATGGATTTAAAGAGGGTGGCAATGTTAGGCATTCTACATTAAGTAGCATAAATCACTTCATGTAGTGCTTCGGTCCTGAGACTCTTCCACCCAATAACCTAGTTTTTCTAGTTGGACTCCTCATTAAGAGCACTTGGGGAGAGCTAACCCAAAACACAAATCTATTAGGTGGAAGAGCCTCAAATACAACATTAAGTAGTTCATTCTACTCAATAAGGAGCGTCCAACAAAGGTCACCGATCTTCAAATTGAGTCATGTTATGCCTAAATGTTAATGGTGGAGTGGCTCAAATCACAGTAGTCTACAAGATTTGCTAATGCAATGTCAAATATGGTACTAGAGATAGTTTCCCCCCTGACAAAGTGCCATTTCAAGCTCATATATAGAGGGTAACATTGAAAAATAAAGCAATTTGAAGTTGATCCATTTAAGGTTTTCCTTAGCCTCTGTACTTCAGAACCCTCTACTGCACTTGTCTGCAAGTTTATATAACCACACTATTCCTTACTGCTACGCAGCACTTTCTAGCCCTTTTTTTGGCATTGAGACTTTGTTCTCACTGGTTTACAAATATCAATCTCTTTCCAGATTAATTTTAGGCATTTTCTTCATTGTTGTAAGCAGTCCTCCGCCATTTCAATCTTATTTCTACTTCTTTCTTATAGAGACCTCATTTTGATTAGATATATGATCAAATTATATAAATGGCTACAGACCTCATCTTCCAAATTGATTATGTAGGATTGAGTTAGGCCTAAACACATTAGCTAAGATGGTACCAAAATCTATCCTAAAAAGGTTTCTGGGGTCTACCATTTCAAATTTGAGATTTCCAGTATTCGACGTGAAAGGATGTGTGAAAGATCCACATTGGCGGGAGATATAATTGAATTATTATAGTGCATAGGTGCATTCAAACATTATTTTTCAGATTAGGCTTAAGCCCTCTTTTAAGACTTTCTACTAAATTCTATCTTCAGTCTCTTTAAAAATGTTGAAGCAACAATGATTATTAACTTTAGGTGATTTTTCTTTATTTTTTAGTATAAGTTTATGCCTAGTTGTTTAGGCTCGAAATAGTGGCCATCCTGTTGTCCCTCGATTTTTTTGGGGGTTCACCACACCATGCTACTAGTTGGGATTGACTACTGAGGTATTGTACAAGTAAACCAAGAATAAGTAGACCACAAGACTTGTATTAAGTTGTCATGAAATATATATATATATATATATATATATATATATATATATAGTATGAGTGGTTTGTCAACCCTAGAACCCTAATTCTTTTATTATTATTAGCTATATCTTCTTCAGTCTATCACAACTTACAAGGCTGGTGCCTTTTTCTGCCTTGCTTCATAATGGAAGCAAGCAATTCAAGCCATAAGGCCAGATTAAGTCTCTAAACAACGTTTTTCTAACCATAAGTGCAACTATAAATAATATTATAATGTATTAATACAATACCTGATAAGTCATGTTTTCAAGAAAGGAAAGAGAACAATAATTACATAAGTAAAATTACAAGCCACTAACCAGAATAACAAGCCAATCACAACTACTCTCATATTTATTCACTTAACATGAAAAACCTCAATGACAAATGTTAGCATGGCGATAACTAGTCATCCTTAGTAACTTATTAGGAAAAGTAACATAAATTCCATTAAATTTGCACTTAAGCAATTCAAATAAAATATTTGATATGGTATTGCCACTATTTTAAAATAAACCAATTTACTCAATTTTAACAAATCTTAAAGATCTTTAATTTCCAAAATAATTCACCCATTATTGTAATTCCTTGATACATCCGAAGGCTACATCCCACAAATAAGGCCATTATTGTAAATAACTGTAATGTAAGTGGTCATGCAGGGAAGAATAACAGGAGTTGACAAAATTCCTTGAAAAGATAACTCAAGGGAAGTGCTTTTCCGTTATTAATCAAAATAAGTCTAAAAGCTTTCTGAAAAAAATACAGGACAAACGGTTACAGATGAAAAAGATAATGACAATGCACACAGTAACTTCCATTAGGTGTCAATAAAAACCTTCACTTTAAAATTCCGTGAGCCAAACCATGCACACAGTAACTTCCAACACATGCATCCACATTTACTATTTCACAGAAACAAAAATAATCCAAAACAATAAAAAGATGTGATTGCATGCTGAAAACCTAACTACTGCATGTGAAACGGACAATTCCACCGAAACAAACAAGTGAGTTAGTTGACGTGACATGCAACCAAGAATGACATAACCCATATAACTCAGGGCAGACTTGACCAAATTCCTTTAATAGATAAATTCATAAGGGTAATTGTGCGGTCAATCAGACCAAGCCTTGTAGCTTTCCAGCATCAATATGAGACACCAGTCATTTTATAACCAACAACTAAAAACAACCAAGCTATTTCTTCATTAATCAGAACAAGTTTTGTCGCTTTCCAATGTCGGTGATACAAGACACCAGTTTATGACCTACTACAACTAACAAAAACCAAGCCATTATGCAATTAATCAGCAAAATATAGCACAAGCTTTACCAGATTCCTTTAATAGATAAATTCGTATGAAGTAAAGCTGTGCAATTAATCAGAACAAGCCTTGTAGCTTTCTGGCATTGATACAAGACATCGATCTGTTCATAACTATTAACTAAAGACAACCAAGCTATTTCTTGATTAATTAGAACAAATTTTGTCGCTTTCTGGTGTCGGTAGTACAAAGACATCAGTTTATTACCTACTAAATCTAACAACAACTAAGTCATTATGCAATTAATCAGCACAATATAGCACAGGCTTTACCAAATTCCTTTAATAGATAAATTCATAAAAAACAAAGTTGTGAGATTAAGCAGAACAAGTCATGTAGCTTTCCGGTGTAGGCGGTCTGTAACTAACAACTAAAAACAACCAAACTATCTCTTGATTAATCAGAACAAGTTTTGTCACTTTCTGGTGTCAGTAGTAAAGACACCAATTTATTTCCTACTAAAACCAACAACAACCAAGCCATTATGCAACTAAACAGAACAATATAGCACAGGCTTTAACAAATTCCTTTAATAGACAAACTCGTTCAAAGCAAAGTTGTGCGATTAATCAGAACAAGCCTTGTAGCATGTCAACACCAAGCAGTTTATAACTGACAGCTATAAACAACCGACCTATCTCTTGATTAATCAAAATAAGTTTTGTCACTTTCTCGTGTGGCACAAGACACCATTTTATGACCTACTACAACTAACAACAACCAAGCCACCATGCAATTAATCAGCACAGGTCTTGTAGCTCTCAGGTGTTAGTGCATGACTAAATTTTACTACCAACAACCAAGCCTGCCATCAGGCTGGGTAGGTTTGAAACTGCAGTACCAGTTGATATTGCAGGAAATTTGGAGCAAATGAGACCCAATTGCTGTCCTGGTGATCACAAAATCCTTATTGTTGTAGCTGGAATAACAGACCTTAGTGACAAGCCATTTTTTTCAAAACATTAGGGAATAACAAAACATACAATCTCCCTGGTAAAACTCTACAACAAGAGACCATGCACACAGTAGTAAGTAACATTCAGCACATGCATACACAATGAACATTCCATAGAACCATACAAATCACCCATAGAACACTCACAAGAGCCAAACTACCTGCATGGTGTGACCGATTCCTGGAGACCAAACAAGTAAGCCAGTCAACAACCTCACGCCGCGCCCTCCACTTGCAGGCATTGATTGGCTGTGTGGATCCATAGGCCTGCAAGAAATGGTCAGGGACAACATACATCATGTGCCTCACACTCCTCTCGGTCCCCACAACGGCCAGCACCGAATTCCCCAACGCATCCTTCAGATAGAAGTGAATCACTCGGTTCCCACGCTCCTGGCATATCACCTGCTCCTCCCACGCCACAAAAACACCCCCACCACCTACCTCCCCACCAGACATTCTCAAACCTACCACAGTCAGTTCCTCTACCAACGCAAATTGGACTAGGAAAAACCCTAACACAAACCACCACCCCCTAACTCAACCATCCCACAGCACCAAAACCAGTAAAAATACAGCAATTAAAAAAAAAAAACTAAACCGCAACGCAAAAGGGATCAAGTTCTGGAGAGAGAGTGAAACATCACCGCCAGAAATTAAAGAGTAAAACGAAGTGAGAGGAGCCCGGGAGTGAAGTCAAACAATGCCCAGCAAAAGGAGGAAAAGACGAGGAAAAAACACAAATGTTAGAGCGCATTCAAGGGAGTGTGCAATAACTAGGAGTGTGACCAGGTTTGTGTGTTTACGTGTGTCTGTGACGAAGGTTTTGGTGGGTGGGACCAGGTGGTTTCAATGGAGGGGTGAGTGAGACGACCCAGATAACAAACAAAACAAAAACAAGAAAAAAAAAAAAAGCTTTAAACTCTTGGGGAGGGGTTAGAGTATATGGTTGGGTCCCTTTGAGTGGGGAGAAAAAATGGGTAATGGAGCAGACAAAGAGAGAGACAGAGTTGAAACTGCTCTGCTATTGCTGCTGCTACCAAGTAACCTCTCTCTTCTCTTCTTCTGTTTCTGTGCCATGTGTTGTGAATCAGTGGGTTGAGAGAGGAAGAGAAAGGAGGAAGAGAAGAACTGTGAGGGTATTGTGGGAATTATGGTTGTTTTTTCCTTGAGGGATATTCGGGTGTTGCGACTACATTGTACCCACTGACACGTGTCTTTCTATTTGACTACCTTTTCTCCCTCCATCATGCCCATGCTGTTGCTTGTAGTTGTGTCCTATCTATACGACCGGTACTAAGATAAATTTGGTTATGTTTTCTCATTGTCAAGTTTTCCATCTTAATTTTCTCTTTCTGTGTCGTTTTGATGTTCTTAGTGAAGGTGACTCCCACTCAGAACAGAGAGGGTTGTAGAAATAGTCTACAAAATAGGTTTACACTTGTAGAAAGTCCCAACTTAAAGTTAAAAATTAAAAAAAAATAATTATATATATATATGAAAATATTATTTTTTGTAATCGAAAAGTGAGAATCATTGACTTGGAATGATCATATTGAAACATATTGAAAGTGAACGACTCTTGTTAGATAAAGTATTATTTACTGGTAAAATTTATCATCAGATCCGTGTTTACATCAAAATGTATTTGAAAGGTTTAATATTATAGCAGCACATTCTTTATTACTGTCATTAGTGAGAGTTTATTGAAAATTAATTGTAATTTCTTGTAGTCCTTGTTTGATGGATATCTTTTATGACTTTATAATTTTATCTATTTTAATCTGTAGTATATGTTGTTTAAATTCTGTTTTTAAATTAGAGTTGTATGGTTTATTGAATCACTTCAAAATCTCTTAAATATTTATAGATAATTTTGTTAAGGTTAGTTATTATATTTATTATTAGTTTTGGAACTCCAAATTTTATTTTTAAAATACACTTGAAAGAATTTATACTTAATCAACATTTAAAATAATATGAGATTATTAAATGTATTAAAGTAGTTTTAAAATAATATGGATTAACCTTTTGTTTGAAAATTATAGTAAGAAATTCATACATTTCATTATTTAATAATGTTTGATATGATTAACATATAAAGAGAGTATGTAGGCTCCTCAGTTAACTAACACAGAATAAACAAAAACAATACAAATACTTTAAAATAGATGTAACATTTTTATGTGCGAAAATGTTCAAATACCTCATCATTTAAAAAAAATTACACTTTATTGATAGATATAACATATTTAAACATAACTTATATTTATCTCTGTAACGACTGAATTCAAACTTCATCCATCGTAGAGATAGATATGCCCTTAATCACTTCTTTCACCTACAAATTAACTACTGTTTTAACTATTTAACTAAAAGATATTTTTAAAAATAAATATTTAAAAATATAAATATGTTAATTTACTTTTAATTTAGAAAAAAAAAAAACTCTATACATCTTTACTATTTATTTATTTAATGTCAAACTTGAAGATCAACATTCGTAGAAATATTATATTATAAAGATAAAGATAAAGTTCTTTTGTAAACCATTATGACATTTCTAATAAAAATTACTTATAATAGTTATTTATAAATAAAGATATTCATTTTATGTGATTCACACATATAAAATTCTTTGAAATTAAAGAAAGTTATTAACAACTTTCTTTAAATTTAATTAACCATGTATATATATGACTTATATTAAAATAATTATTTAATCATTAGAGATGTTTATATTTATCATTATGTTTTCCTATATTTCTTCATTATGATTCTAATCTAAAAATATATGCACATTTTTATTAAATTTTAAATAAATAATTACTTTTCCCAAATTTTAAATAAAAATAATATCAATATTTATTGTATTTTCATTTTATTTAGAAATCGGTAGAAATGATTGTGCAATATGATTATATAAAAACAATCGATAGGAATTGTTCTTACAGGGATCTTGTGTGTGAATATTTGAACAAGTACCAAAATTTTAGTAAATTGAAAAATATTGATGTATGTTTCTGAGGACTGAAAGGGTTGGAACACATGGGAATATCTATTTAAAAGACTCTTTGACACTCAAATACCTTTTATCTTTTAAAGTAAGAGATAATGAGTATGAGAGATTGAACATCTGGACAAGTGGCGAAATTTGAGTGGATTGGAGAATCCTGATGTGTGTATGCTCCTCAAGGTTGGAACACAAGGGAACATTCACCTGCAAAAAACTTTTTGACACTCAAGTTAGTAGTAAGAAAGTTTGAATCTTTTAGGGTAAGAGATAATAAGTATGAGAGAGAGAGTGTATAATAGTTGTGTGATAAAAATATATAATATAAATAGAATAACAAATAATATAAACAAATATGACATTAATGTTATATAACATGATATATACCAAATATGCTGTAAATATATAATATTAAGGAATACCATGACATAATCAAACTACCGATATTTAGTCATATATACGATTAATATATGAATATTTGCACCTACAAATATATCTCATAATATCTTCTAATCACTCTAGGTTGGTAAAACTGAATGAGTTTTATTGAGCTGCATCACTTAGCATATTTGTTGAGTAAGGTATTTACGTATGGCCTCAAGCTCGGAAGTTTGATTAGTGTAAATGAAATATTTCTTGCGGCTGTGACTGGCTTTTTAGCCGAGTTGTAGTCGGCTTTATGTTTGCAGGTGGATTGGCCGTTTTGTCAGATTGTGGATGGTCGTCTTTGACCAATGATGTTATCTTAAGCGTATGGAATTATTGACTTTGGCAGGATCTGATGCCGCTTATCTGAGCAAGCTTTATGTTGCCGACTTATACAAGCTTTATGTGTGCTGCAGACTTAGGCAAACTTGGGTGTCGCCTTCTCGAGCTTAATTTAATGTTACCGTCTAGTAGGCCAAGGTGTCGCTTGAGCGGCTTAACTTGTGTTACAATCTAGATAGCTCAAGGGTCACGTTTATGGGCTTGTGTTGACACCAGGTAACTCGGGTGCCACATTTTATGGGTTTGCTATCGTTTAGATAACTCAGTGTCTCAAGGACTTTGCTTAGGTTATTGTCTAAGTATCTCAATGACTTGTTTGGAGTTTTCATTTATGTTACCGTTTGGATAACTCAGTGCCTCATTTGAGAGATTTGCTTATGTTATTGTCTAAGTAACTTGGTACCTCATTTGGAGGGCTTCAATTTAACTTGGTGCCTCGCTTGGGTGCTTTTCATTAATGTTATTTATCTAAGTAACTTGGTGTCTCGTCCGGAAGACTTCTCATTAATGCTACTTGTCTAAGTAACTTGTTGCCTCGTTTGGAGGGCTTTTCGTTAATGTTACTTGTTTCAAGTAACTTGGTGCGCTTGTTTAAAGTAGTTTGGTGTCTTGCCTAAAGGATTTTTATTTTAATGTTATTAGTCTAAGTAACTCAATGCCTCGCCTTGAGGACTTTTGTTTAATATGACTAGTTTATGTAATTCAGTGCCCTACTTGGATGCCAAATGTTCTTACCGAGAACTTGAGGCGAACCTTTAGACAAGTGACATGATCTTGATGATTTTGATAGACTTAAGATCTTTTTGTAAGAAATAATGAATATACGAGAGTGTGTGTTTTCTCTGAGTAATACTAGTAGTATTTATAGGATTTTTTGACTTAGAAGTCCATGTGATAAACTCTTAACCTGATATCAAATAATGTAAGTAAAATAATAACTTACCTTAATTATGTAATAATTATGATAATGTTGTGTCAACATACCTCTTATGTAAAGTATGTTGCAAATATACGATATTAAGGAATATCATGGAATAAACTAAGATTTGGAATATTATGTTAATATAAAAATATTAAATCTTGTGAAAATATTATTTGATATCTCCATATTATTATGCTTAATGGGCCTTATTGAGTCTTGGAGGTGCATATGTTCCAATTCCAAATTTGATGATATAATCATTGTTAATCATTATATATTATAATTATGTTCGCTTTGAAATATGTGTTTTATCATATTTTGTTCTTAAAAAATATGTCAATGGAAAGAGGAAGGGAATTTAATTCGTCTTAGATGTCAGTTTTTAAGTGATAGAAAATTATTGAATGCGGTAGGAACAACAATAGAAAAATGAGTCATTATAATAACTATCCAAAGAAAAATATGGAGAATAAAATCAAAAAGAAAAAAATAATTAAAAATTAAAAGTTTTAAAATAAAATTTTAAATATTATAAGAAAAAAAGTAAATGATTTGGCTTAGAAAAGTTACATCTATTATAGGCTTCTTTTAGAACACGCCACACTTTAATTTTAAATTATAAATAAATTAACATTTGTGGTATTTTTTTATTTATATTTATGTTTTATTAAAACAACGTAGAATATAATATTAAGTTAATAAATATAATTATATCTTTTATTCTGAATTAACTATATATTATATTAACTTTTTCTATAATATTACTTTTATATTATTATTATTATAAGACTTTATTGGTTATATAATTTCAATGACATATTTATTATGTAATAATTAAAAAAATTCAAATTTTGTTTATAAAAAAAAAATGACACGAGGTTTATTTTAAAACGATTGGAAAACAAAAAGGCCAGTACATATTTTTGTCTGCTACTTTTAATAAAATATTTTTAGAATGTAATTTTTGTGGCTAAGATTATCATATAGTTAGTTAGTTTTTTTGTTATTTCAAATAACAGCTTCTATTTGATTTCCTCAACCATTTCTTTGTAAAGTTTATCATACACAAACTTACCTTCATGATTATAAATATGGGAGTTGTTATTTTCGAATTATACTTAAAATTTCACCTTATATGTACATATTATAACCAAATTTAAAAATATAACAGCATCATAATAAGACTACCACCTAAGTTCCTATAATCGGAATTTAAGATTTCCCAACGATTATAATAAATCATCTATTATTAGTATTGGAAACCAAAACTCAATGTAATCTCTAAAATAGAGCAACATATAACTCTTTATTATATTTTCTCATATTTTTATTCGTTACCTGTTTGAAAAATGAAATTAGTTTTCTATAAAGGACTTTTTTTTCCAACAAACAAAAAAATATAAAATTTTATTTTTCATTTTAATTAGTTCTACAATTTTTTTATTTTATCCATTTTTATCTTAATTGAACACAGTAACCAAGTGAAAGCATTCATAGAATATGAGAAGACACCGTGGAATAAAAAAAAAGTAAAAATGTGATCGTTAGATGTTAATTTATAATTTCAATCTTTTGTTACTAAGTTAATGTAATAAAATGTAAATCTTCCTTCTTTATTTTTTTTAACCGATTCAGCTTCACATTTAAAAGAAAACAAGCAAAACTTAACATTAAATTAATATACACAAAAACAATCTTAATTTAGAAAATAAATAAAAAAAACCTAAAACCCATAATGTAGAAGGAAAAAAAAAACACTATGAATTATTTTCTATCTCAAATGATAAGAGCGGGACAAAATTTGAATGTCAATTTACCATTTAATATTTTTTAAAACACAAATCAAATTATAGTTTCATTTTTTCATTGTCTAACCATGATAAATATCAATTATTTATCTTAAATATGGCTTTTCCATTCTTCAATTTACTTGCATAATTTGTGTGTTAAATTAAAGAAATTATATATTTAAACATGGTGTTTCTATTTTTTAAATATTAATTAGCAATTAGATAGATAAATATTACTTTAAGCTAAGTTAAACTTAATTGAAATTAAAAAATATATATAATTTATAGTAAGTCGACATTTGAGGTTAACTTTTTTTAATTAAAACAGAAAAAAAAAAATCAAGTACATTAATGTATGGTCCAATGAAAACTAAAAAGTCAAATTGAACGTTAGAAACTAAAATTCAAACCCTATTTATCGTTTATATAAAAATATTTTAACTATGATACTTTAACTGATCAAAAGACAAAATTTTCAAGCTCAAATGTGTATATCAGGGTTTTATTTAAATAAATTCATCTATAAATATTTATAAAATAATAAAAAAAGACGAAATCTTTTTTATAAACTAAAAGAAATTCTAACTAATTTATACACGAAATAAAAATTAGAATTAACTAATATAAAAAAAAAACTTCTATAAACTAGCTTCTATATAAATTAGTTTTAAGTTTTGAAAAATAGTGTAGTTTTTGTTTTGATGAAAAAATAGGAAGCAAAGTTTCGAAACATGGCAGTGATGATTTGAACGTAGTTGAGGAATTGAGAAAATGGAAGGGAAAAAGAAAGAAGAAGATGGTGGGTTCCACAGGGTTAATGAGAAAGATAAGGGATGAAGAAGATAAGGTTTGGTGAATTGTAGGTAGCAGTAGTATGGTTGCTGTCAACAAAACCTTCATTTTCATCCACAAAACTCTTAGTGGGACACTGTCACAACCACAACAACATCAAAAACCTTCAAAATCACTTCTTAGGATCTTCAACATCACATGCATCTACAAAAATTGAAAAAAATAGTAACATCATAGAAGTAAAAGAATAAAGTAATTATAAAATCATTGTAAAATAATTGTTACTGGTGTAATCTTCTTCCGTGCTTTGAAAGTCATATTTTGAATAAGTCAGATAGAAGATACCGAGGTAAAAATGATTTGAATAGTATATATATTTGTGTGAGTAAATATATTATATAATATGATTTTTATTTCATATAAGTAGAACAATTTATGATAATATTATTACATATTTTACAAAAGAAAACACATGTAACTTCTTAAAAAAAAATAATATGCGAGTTTTATTTTTTGGATTGGTGAATCCAAAATCTAGAATTAGACTTGAGATTATTACCGATCCAAAAAAGTATATATAGTGAAAACGAAGGGCACAGTATAGAAATAAAATTTTGGACTGCGAAAAGCAAATGAGTATCGTAAATTAGGTTCAGATTGACTCTATAACTAAACCATAACCTCAAAAGCCCACTGGACTATTGATTCTAGATATTCGATTCGGGAAATTGTAAAATACACATCCTTAGTTGTTTGTTGAGCTTAATTAGTCTTTATTAAGAAAATGAATTTGTTCTTAATATATATATATTATTACATTTATCATATTTTATTTTATATTACCTTTTGTAAATGCGAGTCAAATTGAATATTTTATATAACTAAAAAAATGAGTAATAAGAAAAAAATAATTAATTTAAAAGAAAATATTATGTTAAGATGAACTTCGTATATTGGTGTTATATATATATATATATATATATATATATATATATATATATATATAGTTATTTATTCACACTATTTAATATAATTGTAACACATTTTTTCAAGAAAAAAGATGTAAACGATTTATGAAACTTAATTTATACTCTGTACTGTTGATCATCTAGTTTACCTTATGAAACGGAAAAAATAGATTTTCTCTAAAAATAAAACACACACCATACAAAATATTGTCGTCGTAATTAGAAAACTATTAGCATTATTGGACACAAAGAGTTTGCTAGTATTAGGCAAATATCAATAAAAAGACCAAACTTTAATTAAATAGCGGAAAGTTTTTAAATTCTTAACATATGAAATACTATATGAAAAATGATTTTTTAATAATTAAATTTTTACAACTTTTTCTTATAATCTGATATTTTTAAGTAATTTTTCATGTTTTTAATTTTTAATTTTTTATATTTCAACTTTATTTAAAAAATATCATATTAAGTTATGAAAAAAAGTTGACAAAATATCATCGAATAATATATTATTTTATTAATTCTTTAACAACAAGCAGCACACATAAAGCAATCATTGATAACAGCACATAACATACGTAGCAATTAAAAAAGTATATGAAGAACCACCCAAGACAACTTGACCTATTAAGATACTCCAAGCATCCCCACCCACGTATTCATATATGATAACTCTCTGGACAAGTAACAACCCAATTTCAAACATCGCATCAAATATACGAATACCAAATTCATAGACATGTCGTAAGGGATTGTTAATTTCCTTAATTAACGCGAATAATGCGCACTTTTTTGTCTTACACAGGTTACTGTGTGCACCTTCTCCTATATATATATAGTTTCTGTCTATGCAGTATCTGTTTCTCAGAGGAACACAAGTTTATAAAATGGCTCTTAGATGGCTTCTGCACTCAGCTTGCCATCTCGTGGGGTACCCTACGAAGGAAGAGGAGTGCAAGGAGAATGAAGGGTACCCTAATCCTTCAAACAATTTGAAGGAGCCTTGTTCAGGGTTTGAAATGCCACTTCACTATCCACGCTACACCAGAGAGGAGTATGAGAGGATGGAGGAGTGGAAGGTGGAGTTGCTTCTGAAGCAATATGGATTAAGTTTGGAGGGTAGTGTTGAGGAGAAGAGAGATTTTGCAATGGGAGCATTCTTGTGGCCATGATCATTTTTTTTTTCTCTGGAAAAGTCTCTGTGGTAGATGCTGGCGATGGAAGTTTTCAAGTTTTGTGTACTTGAGCGTGGTATATGATGATGATGATGATGATGCACGTGAATGTATAATAAATTGATAATGCTGTGGTAATATGTGTTGTTGTCCACGTACACTTGTATTTGTTGCTGTGTTAATGTATGGTTCGTGAATATTGATGCCATGGCCTTGTTTTTTTTTTTTTGGGGTTGACGTGGTTGATGGTGATACGTGTCGGTAATGTGGCAGTTCTCTTTCCACGTATACCTGTGCTGAAATAATAACACTTGAGATTAATAAGTTTTTTTTTAGAGACAGTTTCTTAAGAAGTTTTTTTTTTTTTTTTCTCAAGTAGAAATCAATCAAATATGGAATAAATGTATCAATGGAGTGATCTAAATGACGTTTTTCGGCTTAAGAAAATCTTTTATTACAAAGAACTGTTCCTTTCTAATAAAAACACGAATTTTCAAGTAATTTTTTTGAAATATAATTAAATAAAGCAAAAAAAAAGGATTTAAAAACAATATTGAAAAAATGATTATGTGTTTTTTGAATCATATTGTGACACTATTATAATCGTGAAAACGTACTTTAGAGTCCACAGAAAATGGTTTATTTTTATTTTTTTATGAAAAATTTATATTACAAATATGCTAAAGTTTGAGTTCTTTTAAAAATGTTTAAGTTTAATATTTTAACGTGTCGAATATAATTATTTTTGAAAAGAAAACGGTGGCACAAATTACTGAGAATGTTCGTGTACAATTTTTATGGTAACCGTTATAACGAAGCAAATATAAGTGACAAATATTAAATTCTAATACGGAAATATTTGGTAGAAAACAAAACTAAAAATGTGAAATTAAAAATTTATTTCTTTTATATTTTTCTGTTTTAAATTTAACGTTATCAAAAATGATTTTTTAAAAGTTTCTCATAAAAGAAATTCTACAAACACGTGAGAATGTAGCTTTTCTAAATTTAAATTAAGACAAAAATTGATTTCAAGAAAACTTAGATAAATATTCTTCTAAGTAATATTTTTTGAATATTTTTTGTTAACCAAATAAAATTGAATTATTGTTATTTCAGATAATCGGGCGATTTACAAAAATATATGAAAAAAACTAAAAACTTGATCATATATTTTATTAAATAATTTAATAAAAATGATTTGATAATTGTTATCTTGCAATAACACGGAACAATCTCGTGATATGCTTAGCTAAAAAGTGTGTATATATATATATATATATATATATATATATATATATAATTTTCTAGGAGTTTTACTTTTATGTTTAGATATGTTTCGTATGCCTAATAAAGCTAAATGTTTTTAATTAAATTATTGTTAAATTTTTGTGTTTCAGTATTCAAAAGTTTTAAATTTTTTTAAATTAAGTATCTCTTATTTAAGTTTTTTATTAATTAAATGACATAAGTTCTATTTTACTTACTTTTTCTTATTTTATTGTCATGAAAAATAATATAAAATGATGTACTCATTATAAAAATGATATTATAATCAATATAAAACCTATTATGGCAGGAAAAAAAATAATCATTGTGTTTTCTTATATATCAAAGTATCATTTGATTGGCTGAGTTGTATAGAACATTGATAAATGCCACAAGTGAAGAAAAAGAATGCTCAGAATCTGTGAAAAGAAAAGCTAAAAATTGTATTAACATTGCAATCACATTAATTGCTTTATTTTTAAAACATAGTTTCCATTCATATATGAAGTGGTTACGAAAGAGTTACTTGGACGTTTTGGGTGTTGTGGTTGAGACAAGTGTATGGGGTTGGATAATAATGGATCATATTGCATCATTCAAGGATTGAAGCTTCAAATATCGAATCCAGAAGGGGTTGATTCAACTATTTATAGGACAAACATGACACGTGGTCACGTATTCAAAAAGGTTTTGGCTAGAGAAGCTTCAACATCGATGATGATAAACTATAATTAGTGTCTACATCCACACATTTTTGTACTCTATTATTGTACTTAAAATATCTCAATAATTGTGGAATGACTATGTGGTCGTGGTAACATACTCATCACTTCATCACAATTGTCCAACACCTTTTCTAAACTTAGATCAATTTCCTTTACCAAGTTTATTAGTTGTTCTCACATTCACAAATATTTTATGGTGTAACTATATATTACGAATTCAAGTGTGATAATAAGTTTCATATTGATTAGAAATAAGAAAGTAAAGTATTATATAATGATAAAGACCTATAAATCTATTGTTTTAAGATTTCGAGTTGAGCGTTATGTTAATACTTTATGTGATTGAACTCACGTCTCATTCATATTATATTCCTAGTGAACTCTCCTCCTCTAAAGACCTAACAAGTGGTATAACAAATGGTATCCGATGTTTACTTGTTATTTGTTTACTTGTTTATGTATCTTATTTTTATTGTTAGTTTTTTTCCAAAAAATGTTAAATCTAAGACAAAAAGCATGAAACAAATGGTAGCAGAAGATGTGGTAGCCCTCAAATGATAATGCGTAATAGGGTCCACGAATTTCTGAATGTACACAAATTATTGAGTATGCAATGTTGGGGGAAATGAAGCGCCAAATAATTTTTTTTTCTTTTACCAAGCTCATGAGGAACAAAGGTGACACCTAGAACCTTCACTTCTTTTCCATTATTTACTTCCTCTCTTTTTCCGAAGCAGTTATTGTCTCTTTTTATTTTGTTTTGGTCTATTGTTGTTATAGCAACTGATGTCAAAATTTGATATTAGGAACACAATTTGAAACTTCCAATAATGTTATGTAATTATGACGAGTTTTGAAAAATTTCTTGTGTATATCTTTCTCGTGTCCGTACCATCCATAAAATTAGGCCATTTGGCCAAGTTACGTAACAATCCGTTAAACCATTATAGCTTTAGGTTAGTATAAATACATGCGAGCATGAAGTTCATTGTTCACTCCACACCAAGACACAAACTATAGAAACACTATTCATCATTCACTTCAAACTCATCTCCTCAAACTCTCAAAAATCTTCAACCAGTTTACATTCTCTGAGTTTTGTTTTGCAAAGGGTTTAGGTAGCAGCTATGGATCAAAACAAAAGGAAGGATCAGGTTTTGAGGGAATATTTCAGCAACAAACAGTTTTTGAAAAGAACTTTGCAGTTTGTTCTCTCAGTTTCTGTGTTTTCTGTTTTTGTTTGGTACTCTTCTGGCTTTTCCACACACCCTCATTCCTTCAATGTCTACTTCTCCACGTGCCTTTTCTCCATGTTCACTCACACCATTGAGAGAAAATACATGTTCCTCATTTGTAACGGAATCCTTGCATTTGTAGCCAAGACGTCACTCATGAGCTCTTCAGATTCTGACTTTGACCAGCTTCTACCTTCCAATCTGTCAGAGACAAAAACAACAACAGTTTCTGACATGGTAGTTGCTCCTCTGGTCGAAAGTTTTGCGTCCCCAGAGAATGTTTGTCTGGTGGTTGAAGAACAACAGGGGCAAGAGGAATACAGTGAAGAAGTTTCAGAAGATGAAGATCAAGAACAAGACACCAAAACCGAAGGAAGAGAAAGTGAAGGTTACATTACAGACGAGGATATCAAAGAAGGAGAATCAGATAGTGAGGTTGAGATGGCACTAGATGATGAACTTGCAGAAACAACTACCACAACAAACAATGAAGAGTTATTAAATACTGATGAACTGAACAGAAAGTTTGAAGAGTTCATAAGGAAAATGAAAGAAGAGATAAGAATTGAAGCTCGAAGACAACTTATTGCAGTTTAATTAGTGCAATTGATAATAAAAGAAGACAAAGAATAAAGTTCTTCAGTATGTTTGAAACAACTTAGCCACTTTTGTTTGCATGTGTAGAACTATCCATTCCATGTTTTCTATCTCTCAATCTTTTCCTTTTCAATACGCAGAATTTCTGTCATGTCGTTTTTCAGTTGGTGTTACGTTCAATCTTAGCCCTATAACCTCATCCTACTTCTATATGTTCCTCTCGTCTTGTCTCTCTTCATCTATTTCTCCTTAATCTACAATTCTCGTTTATTTTAATTCAAACTATCTGAATAATGAGCACTTCATCCATACAACTAAATATTGCATGTGAGGATTCAATATCTCTCAACTTATAGAAAAAGAGAATGATATATACATTCCAAGAATTTTCCACAAAGAATACCAATGATTTAATGAAGAATTTCTTTTATGTGAAGGAAATACAGGGAAGGGCAATAATGTAGAAAAAAAAAAACACAAGAATCAATGTGGAAATTTATATTAAAATTGATCAGCGATTATAATATACCTCAATGGTGGAAATTAAAAGAAAGACAAAGTTCAGGTCAATAGGAGAAATTGTGATTTTTTTTAACTAGAATGAATGACATTTATTTTTGGCATAGTATTGTGAGCAATGCTATTTTTTCTCTAAAGTTTTCGCAAATTTTTCTTCATATTTTTTTATTATTACTCTAAATGTTGAGAGAAGTTTAAGTGAAAATAGTTACTCTAAAATTATATGGCAGCTAACCCTAGTTTTGGATCATAATTGCAAATGAAAATATGTTATATATATATATATATATATATATATATATATATAAAGTATGTATTGTGATTGTTAAAATTGAAAATGATATTGCCAAAAAAAATGGAAATGTCTAGATGCTACGACCATGTTGCAGTAATTTTTAATAATTTGTTTTATTTCTTAAAATGTAAAAGGCACTTTTTTTTATATATGTAGTTAAATAATCAGCCAAATTTTAAAATGATATCAAATTAAAATTTTATCTTGGGAATTTGCAGCAGTTAATCCAATCCAATTATTTGTTGTTAGATTCTGCAATTTTCTCTCAATGTAGTAAATACGTAATAGTAATATGTAATTTTCTTTCCTATTGTGCAGTTTGTCGAAACAGCCGTTTCGGCCAGAATAGACATGTTATTTGTCGTTTATTAGTTTTTTATATCACTATTGTTGTCCATTCATTTTCGGTCAACAACGTTTCTATTTGGGGAAGATTATCTAAGTTTCTGTAGCCATTTTAATCTACAAATGTTTTCATTTCAAAGCTTTAATTGATTATAGTTTATATAATCCTTTTCTTCAATTTAATAATTTTTTTTCTTTCAGTCTTATCATAATTATATTATTCTTAAATTGATTGTTTTTTCAATCTACCCTCTATTACTCATAAAAAAAAATCAGATCTATTTATCAATTTCTATTTTTTAAATTATTTTTTTAACAAACTTAGTAAAATAGGAAAAGAAACTATAGAGACTAAAACAGTTTTTTTTTTTTTTTAAAAGAGAGTCATAATAAAAATAATCATATATTACGAGACTAAATATTTAAAGTAATAATTTTAAAAAATGTTAAATTATTTAATTTAAGTTTTCAAGATTAGATTTAGTTTTTTAAAAATAATGTTTATTTTTTTTATAACTACAATTTAGTGAAATTTTAGATATTTTTCCATAAGAAATATTTTATATTTCCCGCACTTCAAGTCTTCAGAAGGATTAGGGATATTTAGTAATTTGGTGACAAAAGATAATTAACAATATGATAACCATTAAATTTTAGGAGACTAAGTTGGTTGCTAATATTTTTAAACGATGTGGTAACACATACAAACAACTTTGGAAGATTAAATTGAGATTTTTTTTCTTCTGAAAAAGAGTGAAATCCCTTTTAGAAAAATGATTTGCTATATTAATATAATATTCTAAAACATCCTTAGAATTTTTAATAAAATTCTTAAAATACTGAAACGCATAATAAATTGCAAACAATAATTTTCTATCAGTACAATTAACATTTGAAAAAATCATGGCCAAGAAAGTGAACAGTGTTATTGTTGATCAACATTTGTATTGTGACCAAACATCATGGACAGGGTCACTATACTCACCCTCTAGCAGGGAGGGACCCTCTTTTGAACATGAGGAGTTGATGGATCGAACGAATCACGTCAAAATATTATGCCAAAACATTTAACTGTTCACTCTTAAAAGGAGAAATCTAGAAAGGTCAGGGACACTTGCATGATGAGGGTAGGGTGAAGCCATGCAACTTAAGAACACAAAACCATTTATATTTATTGCCACATGTTCCAACAAATGAAATTATAGCATGGATCAGTACAGTAACGATCTTTTAACAAAATAACAACTCTGTTAAAAACTTTGTCTGAGAAAAAGGACATTTGATTGTAAAAAGACAAATGCACAACTCGCAGCCCTATCTTCATTCATCAATCACTCAAGTGGGTCCAAATATTCATCTGTTAAAGCAGAATAAATTTTCTCTCATTAAAAGCTGATTCTTTGTTATTCAAGATCCCATATTTAAAATGATTGACAAAGATGATGTTGTTAAGGGATATGGCGTCTCAAGCAGACAACTGTTCTCAGCATTTTCTTCTAATTTTGTAAATTCTACTATTAACAGTTGTAACAGTGACATTGCTGCATCACCATTTATCTTAAAGGATTTTTAATCACTACAGCAATAAGATTCTCTTTTCGATTTCAAATTCGAAAATAGTAAGTGTGCTTTTAGCAATTTCGCTTGGCATAATGAATTTTCTTTGTTGCATGATTACTTGTACAAGAGAAAACAAAGTTGTAGGCACTAATAGTAATGCAACAAATAATATCTGCAGAATGTACATGTAGCATAGCTGAAAGTGATTTTGACATTTTCATTTCATCACTTCCTGTGCATGCATTCTTTACTTAGTCACTTCTTTTCATTGTATTGTGATGTACATTGGTTGCAAACTTGCAAGTATATACAACTAAACATCCAAACTAATTGGTTGGTGAAACTGACATGTTCATGCAGACTCCATCAGCCTCAGGGAGATTTCTAACCTCGTTAAGAATCCTATTAAGTTCTTTTGTCAGTTCTTTACGCACATAGTCAGATCGCTCCTTTGTAATTGATGATTCTTGAAATAAAGTTTCAGCCAGGGACTGATATTCTTGAAACCATTCCCCTCCAACACCTTGATTGTTATCATCATCAACAAGTAATGAGCATTCCCGCCTCCATCTACCTAAAAAGTACTTATCAGGTAACTGAAAGTAGTTCTTTATTACAAATACACGAAGAGCATGCCTGCATAGTATCCCTGAGGATTCAAATTCCTTGCAAGAACAATGTATCTGATCATCTTCAACCAACCATATTACAAGCCGTTCTCCGTTCATCCTTTTGAAATGCCGCACAATATATGATCCATTGGCCATTTCGGATGCAGCATATTGCATAGCTAGCAACAGCTCTTGCTGCAAGGCATTAAAAGCGAAAGGAGTGAGAATACTCCGCGCATGCTCTTCAATCGGTATGCAAGTTTTCAGCTGAATATATTGAGTCTCCTTAAATGCTTGATGTTGAAAACTTGCAGAAATTCCAACCTGCAAGCATAAGAATGACAAGTGAGCATCTAGGCTAGTGCAAGCATACAAGACAAGATACTTCTCGCAAACATACCTGCTCAAAAAAGCTACGCAAACACGTATGAGCAGAGAAAATCCCTTTCAAAAATGCATCTATAGACTTTGAGTAAGTTATTGTCGCCATTCGAGCCAGAAAGTAACCTCTTACATAGGCTTCAGCCCAGGATGCCCGAACAGTATATAGTAAATCAGCATGTTTATCTGAACCAAGTCCAAACACAGAAATCATCTGGCTCCACTGATGTTCAAATTCCTCTGTATTCTCAATGTGAAATAAGGCATCGAACTCAGATTTAAATTCTGCATACCGAGAACCCAGAGTAGGAGAAAACCAACAGGGTACCTTGTGTAGAATATTCCATTGAGGGACAACATGTTTAGTTCCTGGAAATTCACTTATAATCGCATCTCTAAGTCCCGGGTCTAGATCAGTTAGAATAGTTTGTGGACACCTTCCTCTCATGAATCTGACAAAAGTCTGTATTGAGGAATAATCATCATAAGAGGAGTTTTACAAAAGAACAAGTAAAATGTTATCTTATACAGAGGATGCTAGTAGTAAACCTGTAATGCCCATGAGAAGGATTGAGGTGTTTCATCCTGCAACAAAACACAACCATAAAAAATAGTTCTACCATAGCTATCGATACCAAACCATACTCCAAAAAGCAATCCATAAGTGACCGATCTATAAGATGTGTCAAAATAAACCACATCTCCAAACATAGCATTTGCATTAACTGAGTCGCCATATGACCAAGCTACAGTTTCAACCTTATCATTCCCATCCACAGTAAAATCATACATAAACTCATCATCTGCTTCTTTCATAACTTTGCACGCCTCAAGAAGTTCCAAAACATCATTTTCTCTTTTCTCACTGAGCAATGCCTCATTCTCTAGAACAACCTTTTTGCGGTTTTGAACAAAGTTCCTCACATCCCTTTCCAAGAAAGGCAGCTGCCCCCCCTGAATCCCCTTTTCCTGCTCCAGCATTTTCACTATCCGATGAATTGGAAACCCTGCCTTGGAGAGCAAGAGTATACGCTCTTGATCAGCCTCATGAATTTTACGATACGCGGGCAAAAGACGCACTTGATCATCTTCCAAAAGTTCATGATTGTGCACATTACTAAACTGCACAACAAACCACTGGGAAACCCCTTCTACAACCTCCTTGGACAGATACATCTTTGCATCACATCCACACCTCACTGATTTCCTATCTCTATGGTGTTCTCCATTAGGCTTCTTCTTCACCGGAGCAAAGCCGGACCGGTAGCAAACGAAGTCACGCTTGTAAATCCCCAACTGCGGGCTAATTCTAGACCTTTCCTTCCTAATAGAGAACCCATTCTTCCTAGCAAAGTTGCCATAATACTCAAAAGCATCATCATCACTCTTAAAAACCATTCCAACATAGGGAGTAATCATAGCCCCGGACGATGCTTTCTCTTCCTTCACCAATTCAGGTGCCGTAGAACCCTCTTCAGAATCACCCTCATATGTAATATAACACTTCCAATCTCCACAAGGACATTGTTGCCTTCGAACACATAGGTTTTTAGAAGGTATTGACGTCATTTGAATGGACTATTGAAATTAGTCAGGTTCAAACCTTGAAGAGACCCAGAAACATGTAGTGTTAAAAAACAAACCAAAAACCTTAACATGCGCAGAAAAATGAAGAAAATCGAAGAATGGGCAAGGTAAATAATTAAAAAACGATTTAATTTCTTATACCGAAAAACTCCCAAAACAGATATTGAAATTGGCAACATTAACAGTTTTAGGCTGAAAGAAAGAGTAGGAGTTCCCAAGGGAAATGAAAAACTTGGTTGAACACAAAGACACAGCTTTTAAGAAATTTAATGAAAGTGACATACCACAGAGTGAGGAGTGCAATGAGCTTAAACCCTTGTTCTCCGGTTCATCGTGTTCGCAACATCTGTTACTGTTTTTGACAATGCCGTGAATTCCACCAAAAAGAAATTCAATTCAATTCGGGATTTCAATTTGGGCTAGTTTGTTTATTGGGCCTCCACAATAATAAGGATTTTAAGGCCTCGGCCCACATAGCATTTTGAGGTGATACAACAAAATTGAAGTACTAATGTTGATTTTGTTAAAAGGAAAAAAGAAAAAGCACTAACATTATTCTGACCTTTAATCAAAATTGAAATTTCATCTCTTTACATGCTACATTATATTGACGATTAGAAGTAGCAAGAATTATTGAGATTACATATATGTTTCAATTAAAAACAAAACACTTATTAACTAGTATCTATGTTGTATCTAAGTCTTGTTCAGTGCTAAATTGTTTGTTTGGGAGTTAAGACAATGGTTTGATATATACTGCTGACAAGTTTTTAATTCAGAACTTGCTCAAAAGGGAGGAAAAAGTGTTGCTCTTTTGGGATAATGTGATAGATTTCTCAAGGATGCAAAACAGATCAAGTTCCTTTTTGGATAAGTTGATGAATAAGATGCAACTTTCTCTGGTTCTCATTCTGGTGGTGCCTATGGGTTGTAATGTCCTTATGTGTGCATCTTTTAGAACATTGATGATACCCTTGCCATTGTTCTTATGGACCCAAAAAGATGTTATGGCATAAAGTTTTATATGTAAAGTAATTTAACTTGAGATAAAAAGTCAGATTACTGTTTTTTCTTTTTGTTTTTCAGGTTTCAAAATTACTAGGGATTCGTTATACGAGTGATGCCACCGATTGTAAAGATCGAAGAAACAACATTCTCTATGCATGTTTTCTCAGTCAGTTCAAATGCATTTATTGGTTAAAACATCTATTCAGAGTTTTAATTATACCAGAGTTTAGTCCAAAGTAAGGTATCTGACTCACTCGGAGAAAGATAAAACAGAAAGTGAACTATATAATAAATACAGCTTTCTAAAAAAAGTTAATGAATTTATGAAACAGGACCATTTGTAATTACATTAAAGTGTAAAAAACCAGTTGTTGTTTGTTGGTACATTGTATTCTCATGTGTTAAATGTGGGGTTGAAAACAATTTGGCCAGAGCATAACGTAATCTGCATTTATTGCTGTTTTAGCCTGGTAGTGTTTTTGTGACTCTGTTAGGGATGGAGCAAACAGTATATATGAAAAGCATGTGGGTGCTTGGCCTCTCTCACCCAATTCAGTCGGGACAAACCCAGGCAACCATCAATTCAGTCACTAAAGGGAAGGAGAATAAAGGTAAGTGACAAACATCATTAATTTCCTACACATACTTGTTACCAACCACACAACAATTCACATATTTTCATTTATTCACTTCAGAATTTCGGGAAGTTGATCCTAACGTAGACATGTTCCTGGTTTTGACACACATAATTTCCAGAAGTCTACTCTTGTTGTTGCGACAAATTTAAGTACATTGGATAAACACAATACTCATTTCAGTAGCTATTCGATGACAAAGATTATGACATATTATATATATCATCGAACACAGATTTTATAGTTGAAAGTTTCTGAGTCCATCTAAACTATGCCTGAAACTGGTACAGTCTTCATTCACTAAGAAGTGTTTGAGCCTCATGAATATGTTCTGTCCTTCCTGCTACATAATCCAATATTCCTTCACCCACCTTTTCACCATGATCTTCAGTGGAGAGTTTTGAAATGCCTCCGAAGGCTATTATTGCTACCAAGAAGAAAGTAGTGGAAGCAAACAAAGGCCAAAAGTATGCGAGAATGGTCAGAAAGTGTGGAGCAGCATAGAACAGCAAAGAGAATGATAATAAAACGACTATTGTTATGGTTATCTGATATCTATATGGTTTAAGCTTTTCTGATATATCCATACCAGAGAAAGAGAGAGAAAAAATTGGAAGAAAAAGAGATTGGTGGAGAGGGATAGTGTGTTGTGTTGTGTTGTGGTAATGTATCCTATAAGAAGCTTAGTGTTGGCAAGCATTATATATCTGAAGAGATTCTAGTTTGGAAAGAATGGTCTCAATGATTTTCAAAGTTTGCTTGACCCTTTTGCCATTTCTTTTCTAAATCACACATTTGTTTCCTAAACTCTCCTTCATTAATAAGTGGACTTAAATAGATAGAGTAAAAATTCACATTCCATCTTGAATGTTATATTTGGTTTCTATCCAACTATTATGGTTAAGTTGACACACACTTTTAAAAATGGTCTGAATTTGATTTTTCACAGCACATACATATCGAAGAAATAGAAAAAAAAAATACTATGACTAAGTCTCAAATTGAAGATTAGTTCTGTAAAATCCCACTGAAAACCAATAAGATCCGTTTTTATAAAATTTATCTTGTGTAACTTTTCTTTTATAGCTTAATTTGATGAGTGGAAGAACTATGTTTTGCCACCACGTAATAGATAAATGACAGGAGAAGCATAAGTTTGAAATGAGAGAAGGTAGAGGGTATTATTTTAATTACAATGATATTATGATGGGTTATGTTTTTCATATTTTAACAACTAAATATTTATAACTTGAAATACATGTAGTTTTGAAATATAAAAAAAATGAAAAAATAAAAGATAAAAATCATTTAAAAAATAACACTTTAAGAAAAAATTGTCAAAAAATACAATAGCTAAAAAATCCTTTTCTTTATTCTAACATCAAATCCATTTACATCAGAGTGATGAATCTAATGGACGGTCAGGGGCGGGGGAAGGGATAAGCTTTTCAATAATTGTTCTGAAGACTAATTTGAGAAGGGCATATTAGTCTATGGCACTTTGACACGAAGTTATATTTATTTGACAACGCATGTGTAAAAGAATTATAAAAAAGGTAAACTTTTTATTTGTAAAAATTTGTAAAGAAAAAAAAAATGAAATGTAATAAAAGATAATGTCTGTGAATTTTTTTTCCTATATCATTACTCCTAAAATAAGGTGAGAAATGCTTTTGGTATTGATTCTTTTGTTAAATTCCTGATTGGTCGGTTTGTGGGGTCCTTTTTGGAAGTGGATGCTTTTAATTGGGATGAAGATTAGCCCTTCAGGAACGAAAACCATATCTTCTTATTGATGTATATCAAAGAACAATATATTATAATAATAATAATAATAATCCATGAACGATTGAGAATCATTGAAGTTATGTTTTTGTCTTTCCTTTAGAATTAAATATTTCTATAGATAATATTTATGTAATTACGATTTTTGAGAATGCAATAATATATCTTGAAAGAAACGTATCTTTCAAATTTGCAAGAAAATGAAACTATATTTGTATAGTTTAGTTTGATTGAGAAGATACGCATCTGAATTTGTGAGTTTAAGGTAAGGGGTAACTTCAACCTCGTAGAGGAGATGAAAATTGTGACTTAGTTTGAGGTAGGACGTAATCTTCAACCTTATGAATCAGACAACGACAAGAGGTAAAAGTCAATTAACAATAAATCGTAAGTGGTTTTTTTTTTTTTTTTTTTCTTTCAGACAATGAGCACAGATATCAGAATTGTGTTGTGTGGGTCAGTGGGTGTTTGAAATTTTGTTAATGTTGTTTTGTTAGAAAGAACCCTAAGCCCACCAAAGATTAATTTGCTTTGGTTCCACGCAATCTCTCAGTCCATTCATCAAACTTGGATTTAATATCGTTATCCGTTGCATCATGCAGAAGTGGACATTCAAGGATGCTTCAGAAAGTGAAAATGGGCTGAAATCAGCAAAAGCCCAATTCTTAATGAATTTTTCCACTTTTCAATGGAGTGTCCGGATTTAATAAAAAAAAAAAATATTATAACAACTAAAATTTGATAATTTTCTTTTACATCTTTTAAATAATTTTTCATTTTTTTTATATTTCAAACCCATTTAAAATATACAAACTCAGATATGATAAGAGAAAATTGTTAAAATTTAATTGTTATATATATTTTTGGTCTCTCAATTTTCACTGAAAATTGGAATTAGTCTATCTTCGAAACTTTGACTAAATTTAGTCTCTAAATTTCAATATTGTGTAAATTTATTCCTTTTAACCAAATTTTGTTAAATTTATTTGATGTTTCAAATGCGTTTCATGATAGTTTCTTAGTTAATATTGAAGCAAACATGTATCAAACAATGTAAATATCTCAAATGTTATCATAAAATGCGTTTGAAACATTAAATAAACTTAACAAAATTTGCTTGAAGAGACTAAATTCACGTAGTTCTGAAGTTGAGAGACTAAATTGGGCAAAAGTTTCTAGGGAGGACTAATTCCAATTTTCACTGAAAGTTGAAGGATAAAAACATATATATAATCCAAAATAAATTAAACAATAGTGAAATTTATATAAAAGATTATATATTATTTCTAATTCAAAATTTACAAAAGTAATTTTTAGTGGATTTTTCACTTTCTAATATATAATAACACTTCATTTAAATTCTGATAATTTCAGACAATAAGTTTTTCGATTTTCCTGCTTTTTGCTCAAAATTTTATACTCAACATATTCATACTAGGATCTTCTATCTATCATAACTCATTTCACTTATTTATTTGTTTCTATTCATTAAAGAAAAACATTTTAAACTGAAAAAAAAACCTCTCTTAATTAACCTGGAAATATTTAACATCGCATAAGACAATACATGTAATTTCTCTCATTTTACTAAACCATATACTAATTCTATTTGAGCTACTATTATGAACCTCTCATTGTTAACTTTGTTTAGAAGAATATGTAATGTTTTGTGTTAATTTACCCCTTTAATTTTCATTCAAAGAAATTAATGTAGCATCTGAATAACACTTGATGATAAAATAAAAACGTCCCTTTCTACAACTACCATATATATATATATATATATATATATACTTTTCCAATTCACATGATAATAAATAAATAAAGGTAAAAGTTGAATAGATGTTGTATAGCGACCACTTTATAATTAGCCAGAATTGGACATACATTCTAAAGTTTATAATAATTCTTAAAACTGTTCCAGTCATTAAAGTACACCATCCTGTTATCTGTTCAAACATTTTTAAAATAAAAATATATATAAATGATTACAATTAGGCCTTAAAAAGAATTTTTTTGCTATAGCTATTTTTCCATCTCTATAAACCTTGTGGTTAAATAAGAGACATTAATATTCATATTGCAAACCTACCAATTGAAACCAACAAAAAACATATGCCTTTAAGTGAACCACAACAACTATAGGAACACACTTCCTTCACACATTATCCCACCCTTTATAGCAACACACGTATTCAACCCTCTTAATCTTCCATTTTTTTTTTTCATTGGCCTTTCACTGTGTCGCCTTTGGTTGTTGGTGAAGTCCTATAATTGTTGTCTCCACCCAAAAAAAAAGGGAAAAAAACATATATATTTGGCTTTCACATGGTGTGCAGGAACCGTAATTTTTTTATTTTTTTTTTACTTTACTTAATTATTATACTTTTAAGCTAAGATGAGAGCTTCTCTGAATATTAATCCAAATTCATTGTATTCTTGGAAGCCACTTTAATTAGTTGGTCGCTTTCAGAATTTGAGTTCTCTTCTCACTCATACTCATTTCTTTTGTTAATGAAATCGCAGTCTTTTCCGAACGACTTTCATTTCACCAAGTAAAACAAAAGTGATCTCAGAACGGTTTTAGCGCTGAAGCAATACAATAGTCTAAAGTGATATCCTTCCATTCACACAGGTATTAGAGAACACGACAACTTAAGCAAACACACTCACTCTCACAACAGAACATTCATATCATACGGTTTTTTTTTTCTTTTCTTAATGTACACCTGAGATACAGTCCGTTTTAGAGTATTGAATTTGCACCCAATTACTTCCGTACTCCACAATAAAAGGTGGGGTTTCGTATTCGGTACTTCGACATAAATTCCACCTCCATATAAAATATTCATATTATTTATAAAAAATAAATTTTTATATCGTGTTCACTGTTTTTTATTTTTTTATTTTATTGGTATTATTTGAGACGGAAGCAAAATTTGTCTTGGAAACCAGGTTAAGAATTCAAATATGACTCTAAGTCGCAAGTTGGTTATAAATAAAAAAATTGAACACTATATAAGAATAAAAACACATAAATCTATTTTGTTAAGGTTTTGAGTTAAGAATGATGTCAATTCCTTATATAATTGAACTCAGGTCTTATTAGTGTTTATTAGTGTTGTATATTTCCGGTGATACTTCCTCTATAAACCTAACAAACCAGATATGATTGAACCTCAATGTTACTGATCAGTGTTGAATATTGGTTATTGATTGCTGACGATAACGTCTTCCATTTGCACTGGTCCACAACTCTTTGATGCTGGCTGTAGTGTACCCTTTCCAACCTTGGTTTTATACTTTATATCAAGTACATACTCTAAATTTTCGCACGCTTCATCTTTTTGACGTATAATTCTGCACTGAGAAGTAAAAGTTTGTCAAGTGTATAATATTTGTATACGTACTCTGAAACTTTTCATAGGGTCACTTCTCGTAAACCTCTCTACAGTAAATTCGTCAACTTTTATATATAACAGTTATTTTAATAATAATTGTATTAATTTTAGTTTCGATGATGAAGTTATAATATTTGAACGTGGAGTTATACTTAATGTTCTACCATATATAAAACAGAAAGAAGGTAACCGTTGCTGTCAAGCTAGAATTAAGGAGAAGCTAAAGTAGACGCAGGCTTATGCATTTCATTTGTCAAGTTTAGTTTGCTTCAGTGCAGGGTAAGCTCATTCCTGGCTTTGCGCTCAATTGATTTCTTATACGAATAATAGAGTTTATTTATTATTATATGGCACCCTTTTAAAATGATGTTTTGTTGTTGAGCATATATATAGGTAAGAAAAGCAAAGTACAGAAAGAGAAAAGAAGTATAAATAGTTGTGAGGAAGGGTGATTTTTTGTTGGAGGGTATAGTTGTGAGGATTTGGGCGCAGCAGAAAGAGGAGAATGGTGTCGAGCGAAGATGTATACAGTGGGGAAGAACTTCCTCTTCTCCAACCAGATCCTGTGAGGTTACAGATTGATCGTTTCAAAAACCAGCTCACAGGTTCATATCACTTTATCTTTATCTGCTTCACCATTATTCCTTTTAACTTGGTTTTTCATAGTCTTATCATCTTCCTGTATGCCAAAAACCAGTGGGAATCACTGTTAAGTGTGTCTTTCAACTAGACCAGACCTGATTTGGATAATTCTCATCATCTCTACTTACAACAAAAGAGACAAAACCAAGTGTTTTTTTTTTTATACTAATTAAAGAACATGCTAAGCTAAAGCTTTTAACAGTTCTTTATTAATTAGATCACTGTGTATAAACTTTTAATGCACTTGGCTAATTTTCACCTAAAACAATAAATTTACAGGTTATGTTATAATCACTTTGCACCTCAATTTTGAATAAGTTAGGTAGAATAATTTCTCAATATGTTTGTACGGATTTTATTTTTAGGATATAGTATATTAATCTTTCATAAGACACTGTTTTGCTTCAGACATATATAGGTTAAATCATTCCATAGGTCCTCAATTTTTGTAGCGAAATCTCAAGTAGGTCCTTCCATTTTTATTTGACTCAATTGAGTCTCTATTTTTAAAAATTCGTTACAATTGGTTCCTTTTCGTTAGTTGACCAGTAACGGTGCTAATTATGTGGCACGTGTCAGCACGTGGTTTTTTTGTATTTTTTTATTTTTTTTTTAATTTTTTATAATTTTTTAAAAAAATAAATAAAACTGCCACGTGTCAACCTGACATTGTGCCACGTGGCAGAGACAGTGTGATGTGACAGTGCCAGTGCCAGTGCCAGTGCCAGTGCCACATGTCAATATTGGATGTGAAAAGTCTCAGTGTAGTCCCTGTATTTATTATTTTGTCTCAATTTGGTCCCAATTTTTTTAAAACTGAATCAATTTTATCCCTATATTAGATTTAATTTTTATATAAATTTACAATGGTATTTTTATTATAATTGATATTTTTAACAAAATTAAATTTATTTAAATGTATATTTTGCACTAATATTTATTTAAATTTTATTTTAAATAATTATATATCTATAATTTATAGATAAATGTTAGAGTTGCTTTAAAAATAAAAACTTTATAAATTC